>Ga0315281_10005638_pt1 | contig 17895 bp, 17 predicted proteins | sample YL17G07_0_MG_FD_204540 | JGI IMG/M metagenome (GOLD analysis project Ga0315281, IMG submission 204540) | Sediment microbial communities from Yellowstone Lake, YNP, Wyoming, USA - YL17G07_0 | ecosystem: Environmental > Aquatic > Freshwater > Lake > Sediment | place: USA: Wyoming | collected...
AGAAGGACTCCGAAGGCAGGTATACCATCCGCTCAAACGGCAGGCAGACCCTGGAGATAGTCGCCACGGTCAAAGGGCTGTCATCACTCGTAGGCTTCTACGTCCCGTCCGGTTGGGGCACGTTCACAGGGGGAGTCGCTAACCCTAACGCCGCCGACGGTTTCACCTATTATCCGGCGGACAGGCAGGGCAAGGCGCGAGCCACGTTAGTGGCGGGACCCTCCGTCGGCAATGCGGTGCCTACTACCCCGCCTACCAACCAACTTGCAAACACAAACCCCACGGGAAGAATCGAGATGGTGGTGCGCTCGCTTGATGTGGAGAAGACATTGCCGCTATCGTTCGAGTTCGCCGCGCTCATGTTCATCCCGAGCGTTCTTACAATATCAGACACACACCACTATACTTTATGCACCCGTGGGGGGTTGACCCCAATTGATTTTGTGGTCAGCCAGCCATTTGCTTTAGACTATCTCATCATCGGGGAGTGCATTGAAATTTGGGCTCACGTCGATCCTGCTATGGCGCCCACCACTGTTATTGTGACCGCAATAGACGCGGAGGGGCAGAATGCTACAGCTGTCGTAAACTTAGGGCCCAAACCGGCCTTTGTCTGCACTGCGACCGGGTCCCTCACAGCGCTCCCTGCCGCCACTGTGCCGGGCGCCGTAGTATCGGTCACTTTAATTGATTACCAAAAAAAGGACGCCGGTAGTGTTACTGTGGAAATTACGGAACCTACCGTCCCTTTCTCTGGCACCTTGACATTGACCCACTGGGGGGCGCCCGGTGTCTTTCAGGGTAACTGGACAGTCCCAGCTGGAGCCGGCCTGACATATACCTTCACGTACTTAGGCGTAGGCGCCGATTGTCTACCGGTGGTAGTACCTGCAACAGTAAAGACGTAAACCGCTTTTCCGAACTTGAACGCAAACCCCGGGGCGCGAAAGGCGCTCCGGGTTTTTTTACATCCGCCGTTTTGGGGCGAGAATGGATTGCAGGGGCGCCGCTTTCTGCGCCTTTTTTGCTTCCCCGTGGCCGCTGACCACGGATTTTTTTTTGCGTAGGGGCGCCCCTTGTGGTTGCCGATAAGGGCAGCTCACATAGGCCACGCCTGTCTTCACCCACTCCCCTTGTGGGAGAGGCCGTCGCTTGCCCCCCTGATAAGGGGAGGTGGCGCGTCTTCGCGCCGGAGGGTTGCTCCCCTGATAAGGGGAGGTGGCGCGTCTTCGCGCCGGAGGGGTTCAGAAACCCCCGCTCGCTGAAAGCTCGCCGCCCCCTTGTCAGGGGGCCTAAGGTGCTCGCCATCTCCCATCAAGGGAGAGGATAAGAAGTTGGCGCCCTGCTTACTCTAAATGCGATTGCCCCGCCAATATCAGCTTTGCGCTTTGTCTTTACGGCCAAGACCTGTAAAATACAAACTTTGCCGTAACAACCTGGGCTGTTTTACCGATGGACGACACTGACAGAAAAATACTTAACGTCATCCAGACGCGGTTTCCCGTCACCGCCGAGCCTTACGAAGCTATCGGCGCGGAAATAGGGATATCCGGGGATGACGCGTTCAACAGGGTTAAAACCCTGTTCGACACCGGCATCATCCGCCGCCTTGGCGCAAGCTTCGACTCGCGCGGGCTAGGCTGGACATCAACCCTTTGCGCCATGAGCGTCCCAGAGGAAAAGATAGAATCCGTCGCCAGCGTCGTCGGCAGGTATCCCGGCGTCACCCACAACTATCAACGCGACCACAAGTACAACCTCTGGTTCACGCTCATCGCGCCGGATGAAGAAGAGGTGGACAGGATATTGCGGGAGATAGGGCGGGACTCCGGCCACGGCCCCGTGCGAGACATGCCCATGCTAAAAAAGTTCAAGATAAAGGTGGATTTCAAGTTCAAGGAAACAGGCGGGGCGGAGGATTGACATGAAAAAAGAGATAACCCCCCTCGACGAGCGGATCATGGCCGAAATCCAGATTAGCATCCCCATGACCAGGCGCCCATTCGCCACGATAGCAGAAAAGCTTGGGTTGGCCGAGGAAGAGGTCATCGCCAAAATCCGCGAGTATGGCGCGAAAAAATACTATCGCCGGTTCGGCGCCACGCTCCGTCACCAAAAGGCGGGGTTCACCGCCAACGGGATGGGCGTATGGTCCGTGCCGGAAGAGACGGAGCGCGAACGGCTCGGCGAACTGCTCGCCAACAGGGCGGAGGTGAGCCACGCATACGAGCGCCCCTCGTTCCCGGACTGGCCGTACCATCTTTTCACGATGATCCACGGCGAGTCGGAGCAGGAGGTTCTGGAGATAGCCAAACGCATGTCCGAGGAAACGGGTATAAAAAATTATGGCGTGCTTTTTTCCACGCGGGAGTTCAAGAAGACATCCATGATGTACTTCGGGCAACGTCCCGTGGCGGATGGGAAGAAATAGGTTCAAAGGGGTTTTGGCCCCCTGACAAGGGGGCGGCGAACGATAGTGAGCGGGGGTTTCCTGAACTAAACCCCCCGGCCTTCGGCCACCCCCCTTATCAGGGGGGCAACCCCCTCGGCCCTTCGGGCCACTCCCCCTTGTTAAAGGGGAGAAAGGGGCGGCGATTTCGTATGCCGGATTTTGATTGAATAGGAGCGAATGGCGAAATGAGCCTTCTTGTTGTCGGTACGATGGCGTATGACACCGTAAAAACACCTTTCGGCCAGCGGGACTGGGCTTTGGGCGGTTCGGCCACTTACTTTTCCGTGTCGGCGAGTTTTTTCACGAAGGTGAACCTGACCGCCGTTATCGGCGAGGATTTTAACGGGGCCGACCTGGCCATGCTGGAAAAACATGGCGTGGACCTTGCCGGGGTCATCCGGGCCGAGGGGAAGAGCTTTCACTGGAAGGGCGAGTACGGCTTTGACCTCAACGAGGCCAAAACGTTGGAGACGCATCTTAACGTGCTCATGGATTTCGATCCCAAACTGCCGGAGGAGTATAAAAATTCCCAGTACGTTTTCCTGGCCAACATAGACCCCAAACTTCAGCGCAAGGTGATGGATCAGGTGAAAAACCCCAAACTCATCGCCTGCGACACCATGAACTACTGGATACAGGGAGCCCGCGACGAGCTGGTCAAAACACTCGCCCGCGTTGACATTCTCGTCATCAACGAGGGCGAGGCGCGCCAACTGGCCGACACGCACAACCTCGTCAAGGCGGCGGGGGTCATCCGTGGGATGGGCGTCAAGACGCTTATCGTCAAACGCGGGGAGTACGGCGCCCTGCTGTTTCATGAGAACGAGATATTCGCCGCTCCAGCGTACCCACTGGAGGAGGTGTTCGACCCGACCGGGGCTGGGGACACGTTCGCAGGAGGGTTCATGGGCCACCTGGCCCGGCATGGCGACGGCAAGCTTTCGCACACCAGGCTCAGGCAGGCGATGATAATGGGTTCCGTCATGGCGTCGTTCACTGTGGAAAAATTTTCGGTTGAGCGGCTGACGAGTCTCGACAGGAAGGATATAGCCGAGCGGTTCCACCGGTTCAAGAGCCTGACGAGTTTTGACGACATCTCTATGGAGATCGCCTGAAGAGGATGGTTTGAAGTGATGGCGGATAACGCGGGCCAGCCAGCGGGAGACAAACCGGGACAGTCCAAACTTCCGCCCACCGGGGTGTTGATAATGCTGTCGCTGGTTTTTCCCGGCGCAGGGCAACTGGCCAACGGCCAGAAGACAAAGGGGTGGGTCATCGTCGTGATAACCGCGATGTTACTGATCCTTTTTTTCTTTCAGCTTTCCTCCGCCATTCCTCCCGTGTATCATGCGCTGGCCTCTGGCGCGGAGCCTGTCATAGACGAGAAGTACATGAAAAAGGTGTACAACATACTGCTGATACTTCTGGCGACCGTTGTTGTATGGCTGTTCGCCATAGTTGACGCGGTTATCGTCGGCAAGCGTAAGCTCAGGAAAGGCGCACAGCCTTAACGGGCGCATAATGCGCATATCAGGGGGCGAGTTCCGGGGCAGGCCCCTTTTCACCCACAAGGGCCAGGATGTCCGCCCGACATCCGATAAAGCCCGGCAGGCGTTCTTCAACATCATCGGCGATACGATAGCCGGGGCGCGGTTCCTCGACCTTTTCGGCGGGACGGGCGCCATGGGGCTGGAGGCCGTGTCCAGAGGCGCGGCGCTGGCCGTGATCGTGGAGAAGGATCACGCAAGCCTAGTAATAAAAAACGCCGGACAGCTTGGGTTGGACGATGACCCGCGTCTGCGCGTGATCCGCGCGGACTCGTTTGCGGCGTTGGACAAGTTTGCGCGGGAGGGGGACATGTTCGACGTCATTTACGCCGACCCGCCGTGGAAGACGGACGTATGGAACCGTATCGCCGCCATGAGCGCGAAAATCCTCCCGGAAAACGGGCTTCTTGTGATGGAGGCGTATTACAAAACCCCCGCCCCCGAAGAACCCGGCCTTGCGTTGACGGACGAGCGACGCTACGGCGATACGGTATTGTATTTTTATAAATCAGGATTTCGGGGTTGAGAGGGGGAATTCTTTGATCGGCCCGCGCCTGTCTTTACCCTCGCCCCGTAATCGGGGAGAGGGTGGCGCTCTGCGCCGGGTGAGGGGTTTGCGAACAGAATCATTCGATTCGACTCCCACCCCCTCGCCGCAAAGCGGCGGTTCCCCTCTGGCAGGGGGACAAAATGAGGGGAACCCCTCGTGGTCGCTCTTGTTTTTCCGCTTCGCCGGGGTCGTCTGACCCCGGTTTTTTACTTTTGCTATAAGGAACCGTGGTTAGCGACCACGGGGAAGCAACGAATAGTACCAGCGTATATTCCCGCCAGGCTCCAGGGTTTACGCCTCAATCACTCCTTCAATCCGCCGCCGGAAGACCTGCCAATCATCGAGAGGAAGGGCCTCAACAAGTCCATCGGCAAAGGGATTATCGTGTTGGTGGTATGTTCCGAGGACATCTCCCGCAAAGTCTGCAAATAGCGGAGCGTGAGCGCCGCAGGGTGTTTGTCCAGGATTTCCGCGGCCTCTGCCAGCTTTTGCGCCGCCTGGAATTCGCCTTCGGAGTTGATGATCTTCGCCCTGCGCTCCCTTTCGGCCTCGGCCTGCTTTGCCATGGCCCTTTGCATCTCGACGGGCAGGTCAACGTGCTTTATTTCCACGTTGCTCACCTTTATCCCCCACGGGTCGGTGCGTTTGTCCAGGAGCGTCTGCATCTCGTGGTTGAGTTTTTCGCGTCCGGCCAGAAGTTCGTCAAGCTCCACCTGCCCCAAAAGCGAACGCAAAGCCGTCTGAGCCTGTTGCGCGGTGAGGTAAATGTAGTCCTCCACCTGTATGACGGCCTTTTCCGCCTCGACCACTTTGAAGTAAACGACGGCGTTAACCTTCACCGACACGTTGTCTTTGGTGATAACGTCCTGCGGCGGCACATCCATCGCCACCAGCCGCAGAGACACTTTCACCATCCTGTCTATCCCCGGCCACACTATGCGCAGGCCCGGGCCCTTGACCATGTAAAACCTTCCAAGGCGGAATACCACGCCACGCTCGTATTCGTTGAGAATGCGCATGGAGGAGATGACGACCAGAAGGACGGCTACGAATACAGGAAATATACCAATCATGGCGAACTCCTCATTGAGGTGAATTCCACAGCCACACTCTTGCTTCATTATATTTCATTTCCGGCGTTAGCAGGTTGTTGAAAAACTCTTTTTACTGTCATTGCGAGTGAAGCGAAGCAATCTCTGCATCCAATAATCAAACGGTTCGAGATCGCCACGGTCGCCAAAGGCTCCCTCGCGATGACATTTCGAGGGTTTTTCAACAGCCTTTTAGGCGGAGATTCGGGAGACATAACATTCCTTGTTAAAAGAACGGTGGCGCACTAGAATAAATCCAGGGTTCATTGCGGTGATGGCGAGTTTGGCGATAATGAAAAATTCCGGCGAAAATATCAAAAAAATACGGACTTCCGACCTTAGGGTGGGAATGTTCGTCCACAAGGCTGAAAGCCCCTGGCTCTCCACGCCATTCATGTTCGACGGCTACGAAGTCGCCTCCCAGAAGGAAATACAGACCCTTCTTGACTACGACATACAAACAGTCTACATAGACGTCGCGCGCGGCATGGATGTGGGAGAGGCGCCCCGGCCGGAACCGCAGGCCGAATCAAGACATGTGCAGGAAAAGGGGACTTTCACCGTCAATTTCAGCGATTTTCACCTGGCCAACGAGTCTCCCGTGGACATTTACTGGAAAGGCGCGGGTGGCGAGTTCAAGATGGCCCTCAAAAAGGGCCTGGCGATAAGCGAGGAAGTGTCGGAGCTTTTCAGGGAACGGGGAATCGAAAAGGTGAATGTCCCGAGCGACCAGAAACCCCTCTACGACGCCTACATGCGCCGGATCGAAAGTCTGCGTGAAAAACAGAAGGGCGAAGGTTTCACCGATGCGTTTGTGGACCCCCGCAAGGTGGAGGCCCACTACAACTTCATGAACGACTATCACCCGATAAGCCCATTCGTCCTCGTGCCGGGCTCCAAAGCGGGATTCGACATTTTCATAAGGAAAATGTCCTATATCAACATTAGCCACAAGTCGGGCGATAAACTGGAAGCTGGCAAGGTTGACTTGTGGAAACAGGGGGACAGCAACCTGCTTATCAGCGCCCTCAAAGAGAACATCGACGCCTACCAGGCCTACATGATGGAGCACACCCAAAAATCGCACGACCCCAAGGCCCGTTCATCCTTCGTCCGCGAAAACTCCAAGCTCATCGTGGAGAGCCTCGCCAAGAACCCGCGTTCCGAAGAGTTGATGAGGGCGACGAGCCAGTCCGTCGTCGACCTTACCGACGTGGTGATGAAGAATCCCACCACGTTTTACGGCCTGATGAAGATCAACAACTACGACTACTACACTTTCACGCATTCCGTGAACGTGGCGACGCTTTCGATTGCGCTGGCGATGGCGGCGGGTATCACCGACAAGAACGAGCTTGGAGACCTGGGGCTTGGCTCCATCCTGCACGACCTCGGCAAGAGCAAAGTGGAAAGCGGCCTTATCAACAAACCCGGCAAGCTCACAGACATCGAGTATACGAAGGTTAAAAACCACGTCATTCTGGGGTATGAGATGCTCCAGGGCAACAAGTCAATACCGGAACGGGCGTTGCTCCCACTTCTTCAGCATCACGAGAAGCTCACCGGCAACGGATACCCAAACAAACTCGCATCCGACAAGATACATATCTTCGGCAGGATAGCCGGCATCATTGACATATACGACGCCCTCACCACGGAGCGCGCATACAAAAAGGCTTTCCGCCCGTTTGACGCGCTGACCCTCATCACCAAATCCGAGGGGGAGTTCGACAAGGAGCTTATCGCCATCTTTATAAAACTTATCCATAAACAGGAAAAGTGACCGGCTATTCCACCGCATTTTTCTCCCACTTAACAAGGAGAACTTTGCGCAAGTATGCAATTGACGCTTGCCGGGTTGTTCTTCGCCCCGCCGTCTTTGGTTATCAAAAGGTTTGCAAGGCAAGGGGGTTAAGATACCGCGCGTTTCTTTGCCACGGGAAGGGGAAAGTGGGACAACTACGAAAAAGCTTGCTTCACTTGGAAACTTATGATATAAAAGGAGCTTGATTATCTTGGCATAGATAGGGGTGGTGATGTTTATCAAATCGTTTTTCCTTTTTTCTTGCCTATCCTTCCTATTATTAACTTCCTGTGGCAGTAACAGTTCAGGTTCGGGGAAAAATTCATCTGCAGGCAATAATATTACTAATGTTGCCCCAACAATGGACTTGCGGGCCGGTTATGTTTTTCAATACACAACAGATATAAGCATTGATAAGGATATATTTTCAATACGCTCCAATACCGGAACTCTAACCAAAGAAGGGACTCCCATATTTTCTGGTGATTTCGATGAATCATTTTCAAACTCTTTGGCGACGGGGTTGCCTCAAAAAGGGGTCGCCCGTCTTGCATGGTATCCCTCAATAAACAAATATGTGTTAATTTCACAATGGTGCTGTACCGTCACCAATGTTTATGTTTTCTGTCCTCTTGATCCTCAAAGCTCATTCCTTGTTGGTGAAGTATGGCTCTATAAAACAATCACAGGGGGGATTGATGGATACGAAGAAATATGGAAAAACCATCGGTATGGCTTTCCTTTAATGATGAAGTATTCGTATTTGGCGCCATTGGGCTCCAGCGGGTACAAGACAACATCTTGGAACAGCCGCTCCTTCAATACAGGCGAGCAACGCCCCGCGACTGAAGATGCTCAGGGCTACGACAATGCCGTCAAGGACATGTTTTCCCGTATTTAGTTGCCACTGCAAGGCAATGGTTCCCTGTATGCGCGTCGGCGAAAAACAGAATAACCCTGTTTAAGCAAAGTCAAAACGCCCGTTTATCTGCAGGATGAAAAGGCCTCCGTTCACGGGGACGCTGGTTTTGACGCGATACAAACCTGCATCGCCTCCCTGCGGTTGACCTCCAGTTTCCCACTTCGCCGTTCCACTGCCGCACTGGCTCCATCAAGGTGGTACAGGTTCATCTAGCTAACGCAAAGTGGGACTGGCGCATGGCCTGCAATTGACAGATAATGACTCACTGACATGATATACCTCGACAACGCCGCATCGTCGTTCCCCAAGCCACGGCCTGTCATAAAGGCCGTCACGCGCGCCCTTGGGACGCTTTGGGGCAATCCTGGCCGGGCCGGGCATAAAAAGGCCGTCGCCGCTTTGCGCATGATCTACACGGCGCGGGTGGCGTTGGCGGAGTTGTTGGGCCTTCCCGATCCGGAGCGTATTGTGTTCACCAAAAACGCCACCGAAGGGCTCAACATCGCGCTTAAAGGCTTGTTGAAACCCGGCGACACGGTGGCCATATCCCGGCTGGAGCATAATTCCATCATACGCCCTCTCCACACGCTGAAAAAAGCGGGCGTTAACGTCATCTATGCGCCGGAGGACGGGGACGGACTGCCCGATCCCGCAAAAATCCCGGATGTCAAAATACTCGCAGTCACCGGCGCAAGCAATGTGACCGGCGCCATACTAGACACAAAGGCCATCGGCGAAGCGTGCGCGAGAAAAGGGGTCATTTTGCTTGTGGACGCGGCCCAGTCCGCAGGCTCAATCCCTTTTGACGCAAGCCGGATAGACATCCTTATCGGGACGGGACACAAAGCCCTGCTGGGGCCGCAGGGAGTGGGGTTCGCATGGTTCCGCGAGGGTGTCACGCCGGAACCTTTTATGGAAGGCGGCTCCGGTTCGGATTCGGACAGCCAGATGACACCAGCATACCTTCCCGACAGGTTCGAAGCCGGGACCATGAACACACCGGGAATAGCCGGGCTGAAGGCTGGCGTGGAATATGTGAAAAACCTGACGGTTCAGGGAATCAGGGAAAAAGAAATTTCGTTCGTCTCCATGATTCTCGACGCGTTTTCGCGCGAGCGGGCCGTGACCGTTTACGGGTCAACCTACGCGGCCAGGCGGGCGAGCCTTGTCTCGTTCAACGTCATCGGGCGCGATCCGGCGCTGATAGCCGAAGCGCTGGACAAACGTGGGGTGGCTTTGCGGGCCGGGCTTCACTGCTCGCCAGAGGCTCACAAGTTCGCGGGTACGTTCCCTCAAGGGGCATTGCGGGTAAGTCCCGGCGCGATGACCCGAAGGAGGGACGTGGAGACGTTCATCAAGATTTTGCGCCGGATCATCAGGGATTTGAAGTGAAAGACATTTTTCTGGCGGTGTTCGAGTCCACCACCGAAACGCTCAAAGCCGAACGGGCGCTGAAAGAAGCCGGATTAAAACCACGCCCAGTCATAAAACCACGCACGCTAGGCGGCAGTTGCCAGATGGCTCTCAAACTTCCGTCCGGCTCGCTTACGGCGGTTGGGGAAGTTTGCGCGGAACTGCGGCTTAAGCTGGGGGGTGTTTTTGTTCAGGACGACGCTGGCGGGTGGATTGCCTGGTCACAGTAACCAGGCTGTGGAAAAGTTTTTGGCCCCACCAGCCCTTGGTTTGAAAGACTATGGATTTGGCGTTTCACCGGGGCATTTAGCCCCGGTACAAACGCTTGCGGGCGAGTCGCCCGCGCCCCAGGGAAGAGGGCGAACCGGCGGACCCGCTTACCCCAGCGAGAGGCCGCGGCGTTTCCTGTTTTCCTCGTTGTAATGCTTGTGGTAGAGAATCTCCCACTCGTTAGAACCCTCGCGGATTTCACGCGAATACGAAGCGATGCTCTTGCGCACCTCGTCGTCTATCAGCTCCTCGATGTCTATCTCGTGGCGCAGTATGTTGACTATCTCCAGCCGCAGGTCGTTTTCGTCGCAGAAAAACTCCACACTGTCGTCGTCAAGGAAGCCCACCAGGACGAGCTTTGAAAGGTGATTTATCTTTTCCCTGCTCAGTTTCAATTACTTGCTCCTTTCACTCACAGGATTATGCCCCGTTCACGGGCAAGTTTCTGCTTTACCATTTGAAACATCTTGCGGTAGTCAATCTGTGACCTGTCCAGCTCTTCGCTCATCTTCTCAAGCAAGATTTTAACCTCATCGTTGAGGTCGTCTTCCACATGCAGGTCGCCGTAGATGATGGCGCCTATCCTTTCGGTGACGTTTCCAACATCCTCGCCGCAATCCACAAGCCCCTTGTCCGTCAGGTCTCTTACAATCTTCGTGGCAAGGTAGCTTATCATCTCCCTCTTAAGCTTCATTCCCGATCTCTCCTTTCACGCGTGTCTGGCCGCCGCCTGCCATGCCGCCCGCTTCTTGAGGCCTTCCACAAGACTGCTGGGCAGGAGCGTCCCGCCAATACGGCGCCCACTCTCCGGCCCATGGTTGTCAGAGCCGCCTGTAACAAGCACGCCCAGCCTCTCCGCCATCATGACGTAACGGCGCTGGCTCGCCTCGTCATGCTGGGGCCCGAAAGCTTCTATCGCGTCCAGACCGGCCTCCACGAGGCCCGGCAGTAATTCATCAACACCCGAAAAGCCTGGATGCGCAAGCGATGTCACACCCCCAGCCGCCTTGATAAGGCCGATAGCCTCAACGGGCGTAAACCTTGGCACTGGTTCGTACACAGGTTTCCCATCTCCAAGTATCGTATCAAATACGGCTTTGGGGTTTTTGAAAAACCCTTTGCTCACCAGAAACCTGGCAAGCAGGGCCCTGCCTAAAGTGCCTTCCCCGATATATCCGAGGACTTCCTCCATCGTCACGCCGTATCCCAAGCCTTGAAGCTTCTCCACCATCCGGCCCATCCTCAACAGCCTGCTTTCACGGTTGTCCGTGATGATCCGGGACATGAACTCGTTGCCCATGTCCATCAGATAGCCCAGAATGTGAACGCTTTTGTCCCCGCTGTAGGCGGACACCTCTATTCCCGGCAAAAGCTCCACCCCAAGCCTGTTGGCGGCTTCAAAAGCCTCGTCAAACCCGGAGCATGTGTCGTGGTCGGTTATCGCTACGCATACGATACCCAGCTTCGCCGATTTTTCAACCACCTCCGCCGGAGTCTCGGTCCCATCGGAATGGCGTGTATGAATGTGCAGGTCGGCGAAACCAGACACGCTCATTTTTTCCTCGCAACTAAAAAAATGTATCTTATTATGATAGCTTATGGCTATAAGGGCTGTAAACTGCTTTCGGCAAAGCCAACCCTTTGATTCAGAAAAGCCATTTTTGTCAAACCGGAGGCTTTGCCAGTGTGGGCAGGGCTGGTTTTCGAGCCTTTGCCACATAACTGATTGATCTAAAAGAGGCCAAATCAACCCATGCCTTCACCATTTAACGCTGTAGAATCCAATTTGATACGCTCGCAATTCCCTATTTTTGAAAAGTACGTTTTTTTGAACGCCGCCTCGTTGTCCCCAATTCCACAGGCAACCCGTATGGCGATGGCTGATGTGGCGCTGGAAATAGGCTTGTCGGCGTATCTTGGGAGCGAAAAATGGAAGACCAGGGTCGCCCAAACCCGAAAACTCGCCGCCGGGCTTGTCGGCGGGGGGGAGGGCGAAGTGGCGTTCATCCGCAACACATCCGATGGCGTGTCGCTGGTGGCGTCCGGTTTTCCCTTCGCCCAAGGGGACGAGGTGGTCATCAACGACCTGGAATTCCCGTCGAACGTCTATCCCTGGCTCAACCTGCGTTCAAAAGGCGTCACGGTGAGAATCGTCAAAAGCGTTGACGGAAGAGTGACCCCGGACATGATCGCCCGCGAGGTGACGGCAAAGACAAAAATCGTCGCCATATCCACCGTCCAATACGCCACCGGTTACAGGGCCGACCTTGCGGCGCTGGGCCAGATGGCCAGGGACAGGGGTTTCCTGCTTTTTGTGGACGCCATACAGTCGCTTGGGGCTCTGCCTATGGATGTGAAAAAATACGGCGTGGATTTCCTCTCATGCGGCGGGCATAAATGGCTCTGCGCGCCGGAAGGGATAGGCGTTTTTTACTGCGCAAAAGAGAGGCTCGACCTTCTGCGGTTGACCCGTGTTGGGTGGAATACGGTGAACGATCCATACAATTTCGGCAATATAGACTTCACGCCAAAACCATCCGCAGGCCGGTTCGAAGAAGGGACGCCGAACTTGTTCGGGATTTACGGGCTGTGCGAATCGCTCAAAACGGTGACGGCATACGGGATAGGACGCAACGAGGCGCATATTTTCTCGTTGACCACCCTGCTTGCCGAAAACCTGCGCTCGCGTGGATATACCGTCATGTCGCCGATGGGTGAAGGCGAACGGTCGGGCATCCTGATCTTCACGGCAAAGGACAAAAACGCGAATGCGTCCATCGTAAAACGGCTCAACTCTGCGGGCGTGCTTGTCATGGAACGGGGAGCCGGTATCCGCGTGGCCCCACATTTTTTCAACACGGCGCAGGACATCCAGAAACTTCTTTCGGAGCTGTGACGGAAAAGATAGTCAGGGGGAACGCCCGCCAAAGGCTTGCTCGCCATGACACTTCGAGGGTTTTCGACAACCTGCTATGATTAGACCATGAAGGCATTAGTCACCGGTGGCGGCGGGTTCATCGGGCGCTACATTGTGGAGAAACTGGTGGCTCGTGGATTCGATGTCACCTCGCTATCACGCGGGGATCATCCAGAGCTTGGCGCGCTTGGCGTAAAAACCGCGCGGGCGGATGTGTGCGAGCGTGAAAAAGTCATAACGGCAGTCAGCGGGATGGATGTGGTCTTCCACACAGCCGCGCGAGTTGGAGTCGGTGGCAGGCTGGCCGGTTTTCACCGCGTAAACGTCATCGGCTCCCGCAACGTCGTGGACGCATGCGTGGCTGGCGGGGTCAAACGCCTGATTTTCACAAGCTCGCCATCGGTGGTTTTCGGCGGGGAGCCGCACGAGGGAGCCGACGAGACGGCCCCATACCCGTCGAGCTTTAACGCCCATTACCCAGCGACCAAAGCCATAGCGGAACGGGAGACGCTTAGCGCCAACGGGCGGGACGGCCTTTTGACATGCGCCATCCGGCCTCATCTTGTATGGGGCCCACGTGACACAAACCTGATCCCACGGCTTCTGGCCCGCGCTGACGCGGGAAGGCTTGTCATGGTCGGTGACGGGCAAAACCTTGTGGATATGGTTTATGTGGAGAACGCGGCGGACGCCCATATCCTTGCGATGGACCGGCTATTTGCGGGGTCGCCCGTGGCTGGCTCCGCCTATTTCATAACACAGGGGGAGCCGGTGAACCTGTGGGATTGGGTCAACAGGATACTGAAGAGGCTTGGCAGGGCGCCTGTAAAGAAACGCGTCTCATATCCGCTGGCCTACGCTGTAGGGGCCGTGATGGAGACAGCCTACACTCTATTGGGGGTTGACGCAGAGCCGCCGATGACGAGGTTCCTCGCCCAGCAGTTGGCGATGTCGCACCATTTTGACATTGGAAAGGCGAGGCGGGAGTTGGGGTACACCCCGAAAATCGGCGCGGACGAGGGGCTGGAAAGGCTCGCGAAAAGCCTTGGGCGTTAGGCTTTCATCTTTCGTAGGGCGGCGTCCAACTCGGCGAACGACGGCTTGACGTTGGTAGGCACCACACGCCTGCCGAACTCGATGGCTATCTGCGGCGGCTCGCCACCAACGAAGGCCACGATGGTTTCCTTGATGACGCGCATGTACTGCAACTCGTCGGCGGCGAATTTCTCCAGCCGTTTGGCCATGGGGCCGACGAACCCGTAACTGCCGAGTATTCCCAAAAACGTGCCCACCAGCGCGCCGCCGATGCTGTGGCCCAGCACTTCCGGCGGTTCGCTCATCAACGACATGGTTATGACCACGCCCAACACCGCCGCCACGATGCCAAGGCCGGGGAGCGAGTCGGCTATGAAGGCCATGGACGACGACGAGATCATCATTTCCTCGTGATGGGCCTCCAGCTCCGCGTCCAGTATCAGCGAAAGCTTGCTGTGGGATATCTTGGTCGTCGTGATGATGCGGAACGTGTCTGTTATGAAATCGCGCGCATGATGGTTGTTCATAACGGTCGGGTATTTTTTGAAGATGGCGCTGTTGGCGGGTTTTTCGATATCGCCTTCTATGGCGGCCACGCCGTCTTTCCTTATCTTCTGGAAAAGCTCGCTGAGGAGTTTGAGCATGTCCATATAGTTGGACTTGGAGCGCATCCCGCCCGTCAGGACGTACTTGAAGCCGCCGATTATCACCTTGAGCATTGACTGGGGATAGGCTATCACCACCGCGCCAACGGCCGCGCCGAATATGATGAACACCTCGGCAGGCTGAAAAAGCACCGCAAGGTTGCCGTGTTCCATCAGGTAGCCGCCTATAACGGCCACGAACACGACAGAGACCCCGATTATCGTGAACATGCGTTTACACCACAGAGAATGTCATTCATCAACAAAGACCGATTCTAAATGTAACAAGGCCATCCACACACGAAGGTAGACTTTATAACATAATCCCGTGGCAGGCTTCCATGTGTATTTTAAATCCCCTTGCTTTCCTCCTCCCTGGGAGCGCGGGCGACCCGCCCGCAAGCGTTTTACCGGGGCTAAACGCCCCGGTGAAACGCCAAAGACCTTCGTCGGCCAAATCAGGGCGGGTTTAAAACCAGCCCGAAACGAGACCTTTGCATAACTGTCTCACCCTGTCATTGCGAGCGAAGCGAAGCAATCTCGATTAATGCTAATCAATGAGATGCAGATTGCTTCGGTCGTCTTCGACTCCCTCGCAATGACAATTGCGGGACTTACGCAAAGCTCTCCTGCAAAACCGCACGCCCCCCATACGCTGTCTTGCGCTGATGGGATATAATGAATGTCTTATCTTTGGGAGTATTCTCCGAATGACCCGCTCAATTTTACCGCTACGGCTTCTCACCGCCCAATGGCCACGCTTGGCGCTCTGCGTCCTGTCGCTGGGGTTACACTTTTCCCCGGCGGAGGCGGCGGATGTCGAGCCAGGAGAGGTTTATTCGCTGGCCCAGCAAATCCTGGGCGACATCGAGCTTATCAGGTCCGAAATGGGAATCCCAAAGACGGCGTTTGTGCCTATCAAGGTGTCGGGCGTATCGCCCTGGGAATCGTTTCATCAGGCCAAGCTCCTTTACGAAAAAACCAACCAGCTTGCCTTCGAGTTCACGCGCCACAAGGCCCCTGACATTTCGACTCCGCTTACAAGGGATATTTCAAACGCCGACGTCCTCAAAACGCTGGAGATTGTCCGTGAGCGTGTAATGGAGACTAAAAAAGCCCTCGGAATAACCGAATCCCCGCCCGCCCCGCCCGCCGCGCAAGTTACAGACAACGATGTTTTCCTGACGTTTGTTATAGCCGACAGGGTTGCCCACCAGTGCCTGTTGACCCCTATCGCGCCAATGCTCGCGTACCAGAGGGTGACGCTGGCCGTGGGTTACACATCACGCCTGCTGGAGCTTTTCCCTGACGCGGCCGGAGTAATGCCAGCCACCCCGCCACTTGAGCGCGGCAAAATCCCAGGGGACACGTTCTTCCGTCTGCATGGGTGCCTTACGATCATTGAGCAGATAGCCGCCAAGTCGGGAGTCAAGATAATGAAACTGGACGTAAGCGCCGTGGAAAGGGAAAAACTGACCCCCGCCGACGTGCAAAACATGGCGGCCATCATAATCGCGGAACTTTCGTACCTTCACTCATTGAAGAAAAACGTAAAACCCGTGCGCCAGGCCATTTATCCGGGGAGGAAATTCCCTTCGCTCGTTTACCAACGCGCCGGGATACTGGAGGCGCAACTGACCGACCTTTTGCGGAAAATATCCAAAAGCCCGCGATGGCTGGACGGGGTGTTCAACCGGTGAATGGATTGATCCGGGGTATCTTACTTTTTCTCCCCCTTACAAAGGGGGAGTGGCGCGTAGCGCCGAGGGGGTTTAATTTGCCGTCCGAGGCGTTCTTCGCCTCGGACTCCTATGAAATTGCAGGACGGCGGGGTGAAAAACACCCACGCCGAACGGAGTTAATTAAACCTCCCCCGCCGCTGGCGCGGCGACCCCTCCTTGCTAAGGAGGGGGGTTGGACAACAGCCCGGATAGCGAGCGGGGGTTTCCTAAACCCCCCGGCGCAGGGCGTCACCCCCCCTATCAGAGGGGCATGGGGGCGCCTTCTGAACGGAGCGGACGCGCAGTGAAGAATCCCGAAGAAAAAATAAAATCCTGGTTCATCAGCAGGCTTCTTAAACCAGCCTCATTGCCGGGGAAACTGCTTGTCTCCCACCTTAGCGTAGCCAGCCTGGGTTTGCTGGCTCTGGCCATTGCGCTTCTCGCCACCAGCGCCCTGCGGGAAACGGTCGTCCATCTCGTCACAGACACATCGCCCAAGGCAGTCACGGCGGCCACGGCCATGAGCGGCGTGCAGAGGTCAATGGCGTGGTTGAGGATTTCTATAAGCGACGAAACTTCCAAAACCAACAGGCGCAAAGCGTGGAGCGAGGAAATATGGCCTTCCGTCTTTGAGCTTGTCGCGTTGGCGGGTGATGACGACCAGCTAAAGATGTCCGAGATTGTCGCCATGTTAAAAGAGCTAGAGGCCGCGCAATGGTGGGTGGAGGACGCCGTCGCATCCGATGGCAACGTTCCTTCCAACATGACGCTGGAGCGGGAGATACAGCCGATTCACGATTTAGTGATCTCCGCCATTGACTCCGCGCTGGCCGATTTGAGAGGGAGGTTAAACTCCGCCGGGATGTCTGGAGCCGCCCTTGCCGAGCTTAAATCGGATATGCAGGTCTCCTTTTTTGGAATGCACGACTACGTGGACTCCGCAGAGGATTGGACCGAGCATGACATATTGACCGCCCTTTCCAATGCGCGTTCCATCATCGCCTCCATGCCGGGAATGAATGACAAGAGCGAGCTTGCCGAAACGCTTGAATGGATAAAGGCGGAGTTCCCAGCCTACTATCACCTGACGATAAGAGCCTTCTCAGAGCGCAAGAGGGACAACTGGAACATAGCCCGCTGGACGATGGAAAAGGAAGTTTTCCCCATCGCAAAGCGCGTCACGCACGCCCTGCGCCTGTTGTCGGCGAAGTATTCGGGGGAGATGAAAAAGGAGGCGGAGTCCGCCGCGTCCCTCAGCCGGTTCGTGACAGCGTTGATTTTCGCCATGATCGTGGTAATGATCGCGTCAGCGGTGGTAATGTCCAGGCGCAACGCGGCTAAAATCACAAGGCCGGTGGCGGCGCTATCCATCGCGGCGCAGGAGATGGCGGCGGGCAGGGCGGTAGGCGACATACCCGTTATCGCCGACGACGAGATTGGCAGGCTCACCGGAGCGTTCAACAAGATGAGAGCCTCGCTGGAGGAGAAAGAGGCCGCCTTAGAGAAGCGCGCCGACGATATGGAGAAAG
>Ga0315281_10005639_pt1 | contig 17895 bp, 28 predicted proteins | sample YL17G07_0_MG_FD_204540 | JGI IMG/M metagenome (GOLD analysis project Ga0315281, IMG submission 204540) | Sediment microbial communities from Yellowstone Lake, YNP, Wyoming, USA - YL17G07_0 | ecosystem: Environmental > Aquatic > Freshwater > Lake > Sediment | place: USA: Wyoming | collected...
GCGTCACCATGATCCGGTTGTAGACCTCGGTCGCGGCCTTGCGGGCGGCCTCGGCGACGATCGGCTTGTAGCTTTCGCCGTGGATCATGATCTGCCACTTGCCTTCGCGCTGGTACCGCCCGGTCTTTGGGTCCTTCATCATCGGCAGGCCCCATTCCTCGAACTGGTGCACCGAGCCGTCCACGTGCCGGGCGATGTCGTAGCCCAGGTCCTCGCGCACAAGGCCCATCAGGTCGTTGCGGGCGTAGCGGACATGGTCCTCAGGCTGGTTCTCGCCCCATTGCATGCCCATGTAGCAGTTGATGGCGTACAGACCCTGGGCGACGGCGCCGCTCCTCTCGATGTTCGCCTTCTCGACGCATACGATCTTCAGGTCGCGTCCCCAGTGCCGGGCCTCGTAGGTCGCCCCGCAGCCGGCCATGCCGCCGCCGATGACGAGGATGTCCGCGTCAACGAAAACCGTTTTCCTGCCCCCGAACAGTCCCATCACACGACTCCCTGCTTCAGTTGGTCCTTGCGCAGCGCGGGCAGGCCACCCTCAATCTTGAGCGACCGCGGCTCCTGCGCGAGCTCCTGGCCCGAGAAGTCCCCGGGCTTGGGCGCCTCATACTCGGCCGGGCCTTTGATCGATTCCCAGGGCGTGGTGCGGATCGGGGAGACGAAGTTCTTCTCGCGGCCGTCGCGAAACTTGAGCTTCCACGAAATGGTCGCCTTGGCCTCTTCCCGCAGCACCCGGACACTGTGGCCCAGGGGCGCGAAATCGGCATAGCCGCGGACATCGATGGCGTTCTGCGGGCAGGCCTTCACGCAGGAGTAGCACTCCCAGCAAAAGTTCGGCTCGATGTTGTAGGCCCGCCGGGTGACCTTGTCGATGTGCATGATGTCGGACGGGCAGATATCGACACAATGCCCGCAACCGTCGCACCGGGTCATGTAAACGAACGTTGGCATGGCTCTCGCTATCTCCCGTATTTGAGACCGATGATGGGCTGATCAGTAGTGCCGCGGCTGTTCGCGCGCGCTGCCAAACGTCTCGGGCCTGTCGGCCGGCCCGGGCAGGTTGCTCCTCGTGCCGTTCGCGTAGGAAGCCCTCTTTTCCAACGCCGCCGCGGGCTTGAAAAACATGTGCGCGAACTTGGACCACGGCACCGATCCGAACAGCACCGCTGTGGCGATGATGTACAGGCCGAAGAGCACGTTGGCCCCGGCACTGCCCCTTGCCTGCAGGAAAGCCCAGATCAGGCCGAGCGTTACGCTGCCCAGTAGCGATAGGATGAACAGATCCGCGCGCATGACGCGGAACGGCGAGTTGCCCTCGGCGACGACATCTACACGGATGAAGAACCAGAACCAGTAGCCGCCAAGGCAAACCATCAAGCCGCCAAGCCACCAAAGCTGCGGCAGGATGCCGGGCGCCGGCGTTGCGGGCGTCGGGAAGCCGAACACCATCAAGGCGGTGGTGACGATGTAGAGCACGAATCCGTACATGGTCAGCAGGTGCGCGACCCGGCGGCGCGCGTTGCAGAATTCTCCGGATGCCAGGACGTCTACAAGGCCGGTCTTGATGGCGAGCGACACCATTTCGCCGCCACCAATTTGCGTCGCGCCCTTGCTTTTCGATTCGCGCCAGTTCTTGAAAAAGTACTTGGCGCTCCCCTTATGCACGACATCGAACAGCGTCCCTGCCGCAACCAGAACGATCATCACGACGACATAGGTCTGCATGACCAAAGGCGGAATGGTCGCCGAAAGCCCGGCAAACGGATTGCTGGTGAACATTATGAGAGCCCTCTCCTCGTCGCGATGATTGTACGAGGCGGCAGTGCGGCGGACGCAAAAAAAGGGCTATGCGGCCATAGAAAAAACTTCAAAGCGCATCGCCGCAAGGTCGCCGAGCGCCCAGGTCGCGGGCGCCGCCAGCCCCGCCACGGTTCCCGGATTCACCAGCCAGGTTCTGCCGCCCCTGACGTTCGCCACCTGGTCCACGCCCGCGGCATGCGAATGGCCGCAGCACACGAGATCCCAGTCGCCGGTGCAGGCCATCGCGTGGCCGTACTCCGGGTAATGCACGACGAAAATGCGCCGCCCGCCGAGCTCGAGGCGCGCGTCGGGGCCGTGGTAGCGCAACTGTCCGCCGCTTTTCTGCATCTGGAAGTGCAGCGCCTGCGGGTCGCCGAGGTTGTTGCCGTGGATCACGTGCAGCGGCAGCCCGTGCGCGAGCGCGGGCTTTGCGGTCTGGGCGCCGATCAGGTCGCCGCAATGGATCACGGCCTCGGCGCCCTGTGATTTCGCCTCGCGCACTGCCTGGGCGAGCGCGTCGGCGCGGTCGTGGCTGTCGGAAACGATGCAGATTTTCACTTGCGCATCTTAACCGGGCAGCGATCTGGAGGGTTTCAGGGATAGTTTTATGGCGCCATCAGTTTCGCGCGAGGAGATCTCCTGCGTCACTTTGCGCCCAAGTGCGTACGGATGAACTCTGCGCTGCGCCGCATCGCGTCCTGCGTCGCGAGATCGTCCGCGAAGCTGCGCATCGTTTGATCCTGATCATGACCTTTGGCCGCTGTGGCGCTAGTCTGCGCGAACCATAGGAGGAGCGCATGGCAGACCCGCATCCCATCGTAGCGCATTCGAAGCGCGCCAAGTTCGAAGACGTGCGCGACGACCTCAAGGCGGCGATCGAGGGCAAGGGGCTGGTGATCGATTACCAGTCGTTCGTCAACCGCATGCTGGAGCGGACCGGCAAGGACGTGGGTTCGGCTCGCAAGCTCTACGCCGATGCGCAGGCCTTCGTGTTCTGCAGCGCGGCGCTGTCGCGCAAGACAATGGAAGCGGACCCTGCCAACGCCGCCCTGTGCCCGTACAGCATCATGGTCTACGAGACGGTGCGCGAGCCGGGCGTGGTCTACGTCTCCTATCGCCGACCCTGGCGGCCCGACGGATCCGCGGCGTCCAAGGCGGCGCTCACGGATGTCGACAAGCTGCTGGACGGCATCGCGCGCGAGGCGCTCGGGCTGCGCTAAGCCTCGCCGCGGACCAATGCCGGGCTACGGCCGGATGTAGACCCAGCCGGCGCGCTGCCGATCGGCGATTTCAATGATGCCGCCGGGAACCACGCGCACGCCGCCGATCAGCTCGGCTGCGCTGACTTTGGTGGCGGTCATGGTTTCCCCGCAAGCCACGACGTCGATGTTGAGGTCGATCGCCTGACTGACACGGGCCTCGGCTTTGGATTCCCTCTTCAACATGTCGAGCCCGGGGCCAATGGCGACAATTTCGATCTGCGTGCGGTCCTTTCCCACATTGCGCTGAAATGCCATCGCGTTGTTCAGGGCGAGCTGCCAGTGCTGGGGATTGTTCTCGGAGACATGAAACACAAGCTGATATTTCCCCTTGTCCTTGTCCGCTGTGCCCTGGGCAAGCGTTTGTTGCGCAATGCCGCTGAAAACCAGCAACGTGCCCAGCAGCAGTGTTTTCGAGAACGAACTCACTAGTGAAATCCCCTTTGGTGATGGATGGACAGTCGGATTTCGATCACGGGCGCAGATAGGTCCAGCCTTCTTCCTGGCGCCGGATGATGTGTGCAACCCCGGACGGCGCGTAGGAAATTCCGCCGTACATGTCCGCCTTGGTCACGTTGGCCGCGCGCATGGTGTTCTCGCAGGCGTACAAGCCGATATTGCGGTCCATGGCCTGAGCGAGGCGGGAGGTCACCTTTGATTCTCCCTTGAGCATGTTGATGCCCGGCCCGTGCGTGACGATCTCGATGATCACCTTGTCCTTGCCGAGTTCGTCCTGCACGTTGGCCGCGTTGTTCAGAACGATGTTCCACTTCGCGGGATCGGCGTCAGTGACGTGAAATACGACTCGATGCTTGTCGCCGACCGCGGCGCCGCCGGGACTGGCGCAACCCTGCAGCCCGCCCAAGCCGACCGCAGCAAACAACGTCATGATCGCAATTGCCTGTTTCAATGAGATTCCCCCTAAGTTGAGTTGTCCCGCGATTGCCGGGGTCCAAAAAAGAGCCGTTCTGTCACGCCCATTCATACGATAGCGAATGGCGCTACCGCCCGGTGCGGCAGCCACATTGAACGCGGCATGCCTACCCTGCCGGACAGCTCGCGGAACTCGATTTCACTTTGCCGACCAGCAGCAGGAAATTCTCGAACGGGCCCATGTTGCCCATCGCTTCACCCATCGGGCCCTGAAAGCTCAGCCGGCCGAACATCATGGCGCGCATCGGGCCGTACTCCCCGGCGCCCATCTCGATCCAGCGCGGGGTCTCCGCGTGCATGATGTAGTCCATGTCGAAGTCCAGCTTGCCCTGCTTGGGCGGCCCGCCGTAGACGCATTGCGCCTTTCCGTCCTTCAGCGCAATGTGCAATTCGGCCCGCGGGCTCCGCTCGCATTCGGTGCGGTACATCTGCACGACCTTGAAACCGCGGCCCTTGTCGTTCTTCACCCAGCCGCTTTCCACCAGGCGGCCCGTGAGCACCGGATCGCTGTTCCAGGCCGCGCAGGCCTCTTTACCCCAGTCGCCCGACATCATGTTCGGGCCGGCCTGCTGCGCGTAGACGGGGGTCTGGAGCACGCCCGCGGCGACGAACAAACCTGCGAGCCTCAGGTTCATGTCAGAACTTCATGCCCAGTCCGACGCCCAGCGAATCCTGGTACATCCTCAGGTTCGCGTTGCCGCCGCCGAAACCGGCCGGAGGGAAGCCCCCCGGGATGGAACCCGCTCCGCTGACCGTCTTCTTGAACGCGTGCATGTAGCCGACCGTCAGTTCAGTAGCCCCGGTCTGCAGCGTCGCGCCCAATGTGATGTGGTCCTGTACGACCGCCGGGAAAATGATGTTGAGGAAGGTCTGGTTGGCTGGAATCGGCTGCTTGGTCGTCGCGAAACCCGCCCGCAGCGTGAGCGACTGGCTCAAGGCGTAGCTCGCGCCGATCTTGAACGCCGTAGTGTTGCGCCAGCCGAAGCCCGGGCCGTTTGATGCGCCGAGAAAGCAGGCGCCGGCGAAAAAGCAATCCACTGGCGTGCCGACCGAGCTCATCTTTGCGTAGTTGATCTGCAGGATGTCGGCGGCGATTTTCAGTTTCGGCGTCGCATCGACGGCGATGCCGATGCCGTAGTTCTCGGGGACATCGAGCTCGCCCTGGTTGCGGAAGAGGCCGCTGTACTTGCCGAGCTTGCCCATTTTGGTCTTGGACTGATAGGTCGCACCGAGCGTAATGGCCGGCGTGATTTTGCCGGTCCAGCCGAGCCGCAGGTTCGCGCCGCTGGCGTCGTCGCGGCCGCGGTTGGTTACGCTTCCGGGCGTTGCCGAAAACCCCTGGAAGCCTTCCAAACCCTGCGCGCCAAACTGGTGGTACACGAAGTTGACGGTCGCACCGATCGAATGATTCTGGTTGAGCTTGTAGGCGACCGTCGGTGCGATGAACAGTTGCATGTAGTCGACCCCAGCTTTCCCCACCCCAGCCGCACCAACGCTAAACAGACTGAAGGGGTTGCTATTGAAACTCGTATTCATGCCGCCATTGCCGAAGACGGCGATACCCAGCGCCAGATCCTGGTTCACCATGCGGTTGTAGCCGACGCCCGGGATGAGGAAGTTCTTGCGACCATTGGCATCGTACTTGCCGTTAAGGCCGATACCGTTGCCAGCGATTTCGCCCTCGCGAATTGGCCGGAACCACTCCATTTCGCCGTCGAACCGGGTCCCGATCCAGGCGTTGCCGGCGGGGTTGGTGGCGGGCGCGAGCGCATCTTGCGGTAGCGCGATACCGACGCCCCCCATGCCCTTTGCCTTGAGGCCGTAGCCGTGCGCGAAATAACCGAGGGTGGCGAAGGCCGAGGCGGGCGCGAAGGCCAGCGCCAACGCGGTCAGCTTGAATATATTCATGGTGAGTCTGCTCACTCTGGTTTTCATTGCATTTCCCCTTTGCACAAAAGTTTCAGACAAGAATAGAGTCAGATGAACAGGCTCACATCCGCATCGCGCGCCATCGGCAGGAAGTGCGCCGCGCCGCAATATTCCTTGATCTCAGGAATGAAATCGTCGCGGCTGTAGCCGAACAGATCCACCGTCATCTGGCAGCCGATCAGGTTCACGCCGCCTTCGATGCAGGCGCTGCGCAGTTCCTCAACCCCGGCCACGCCCTTGTTGCGGATCGTCTGCTTCATCAGCGAGGTCGCCATGGACTCGAAACCGGGCACGACCGCTTGCACCGCGTTCGGAATGTTCCAGTTGATGCTCTTGAACCAGTCCGGGCCGAACGGCATCTTCATCGGCATGCCGGGGTTGCCGAGCGGACTCACCTTGAGGTCGCTGATGTCCTTGCGCAGCAGGCCCAGCCCGTAGAACGTAAAGAACATGGAGACGTTCCAGCCCAGCGCCGCGGCGGTCGAGGCAAGGATGAATGGCGGGTACGCCCAGTCCAGCGTGCCCTTGGTCGAGATGATGGTCATCGACGGCGTCTGCTTCTCGCGCAACTCGGCGAGCTTTTTCGGCAGCAGCGCGTCCAAGCGTTCGTTGATCAGGCGGTCCAGATCGGATGCATCGGACATAGTCGACTCCTCGTCAGCGGCAAGTTAATACTCTATGGGAGTATGCGCCAAGTAACTCCTTTGATGGTCGCAGTGGTTTTTCCTTATGCGGCGTCGCACCATGGCGGGAATGGCGTACCTATACTCCGCCGTGTATATTTGCCGCGTGGCCGATCCAATCATGCATGATGCGGGGGCGAAGAAGGCGATGGACTCGCGCCTCGCGCGCATCGAGGGTCAGGTGCGCGCGGTGCGGCGCATGATCGGCGAGGACGAGCCCTGCGAAGACATCGCCCAGCAGCTTGCTGCGGCGCGCAAGGCGCTCGACCGCGCGTTCTACGAAATGGTGTCGTGCATGATCCGGCAGGAACCGCCACCGGGAAATCAGGGGCGTACCGAGCGCGCGGGCAGGGTCGCCGAGTTGCTGGCGCGCTTCGGTTGATGACCATCACTTACAGGGAAACTGGGACATGAATTTCGACAAAGAACTCGACGCCCGCGGACTGAACTGCCCGCTGCCAATCCTGCGCGCCAAGAAATCGCTCAACGAGATGCAGTCCGGGCATGTGCTGAAGATCATCGCCACCGATCCGGGTTCGGTGAAGGATTTTCAGGCCTTCGCCAAACAGACGGGCAACGAACTCCTGTCGCAGGCCGACGAGGGCAAAGAGTTCATTTTCTTCCTGAAACGGAAATGATTTAGCGCTCGATCCGCTAGGCGACGCTGCCAAAGCCCCGGTCGATCGCGCCGGCCGGTACCTTGAGTCCCGCGAGGCGGCAGCCTTGGGCCACCGGCCCCGCCGGAAAAAGCATGTAGAGGTGCCGGATGCCGCCCTGGCGGTGAAACTTCTCATCGAGCGCATCATGCAACTCGCGCAGGTTGACGGCGGCTCCGCCGTGTCTGGCGTAGTACTCGTGCAGGGCGCGCAGCGCTTCCCAGTGGTCCGCGCCGATCTCCAAGCCTTCGTGCCGCGCGGTCTCGACGGCGGCCGCCGGCGTCCAGTCCGCCGGCGCATGAGGAAATGAAGCCAGCATCAGCGCTTGCGGATACTGAACTGGTATTCGCCGGGCGCGCGCTCCCTGGCATCGGCCAGTTCCAGCCCGGTCGCCTTCACCCAGCTGCGCACGTCCGCCCTGATGCCCGGGCAGTCGCTGACAATTTGCAGCACTTCTCCCGTGCGCATGCCGTTGAGCAGTTTCTTCGCCTCCACGATGGGTCCCGGGCACGTGGCGCCGCGCATATCGAGCACGGTGTTGGGAGAGACACGCCGGGCCTTGCCCTTGCGGATGTAGTATCCGGTTCCGCCGCGCGGCAATTTTTCGGTTTTCACGATCTCGACGTCGGCGTATCTGGGCCAGGAATTGAGGTCGTCCTTGGTTGCAGGACAGTCGGATATCAGCAGCATCACCTCGCCCGCCAGTAACTCGTCCAGAATCCGCTTGGCGCCCAGCAATGGCCCGGGGCAGGCCGCGCCTTTCATGTCCAGCGTGATGTGCGGCTTGGGTCGGTTTTTCTTGGCCATGCGCGCGGGCGTCCCTCGTGATGCTAGAGTGAAGTTATACCTCCGGCACCCATGATGCGCAACCTTTCGGCGCTCGCCAGCACGGTGCAGCGCAACTGCGAGATCTCCGATGCGCGCCATGCCGGCGACTACGGGCTGTGCACCTTCCTGCTGAAGATGCGCGAGTACTACCGGTGGGAGAACGAGCTGCCGTTCTCGTGCGCGCTGCCCAAGGGCGAACTGGGCGACTGGCTGCACGCGCGCGAGCAGATGTGGAACCGTGTCGAGAACGACGCGTTCCTGCCGCTGCCGCTTGCGCGCGGCGCACTGGATCCGTTCGATGCCGATGCCGCGAATCGCGAATTGCTGCCGCAGGGCTGTGTCTATAGCGCCGGCTACGGGCGTTTTCACAAGCCGGTGTTCTTTCTGGGCAAGCTGCTGCGCGTCGAACAGCGCGCCGGATTCACGGTTCTGATCTCCTCCTGCGAGTACGCGCGCGAGCTGGCCGCGCCGCCGGCGATGCTGCAGGGGCGGACCATCTTCGTGCGCCTGGAGTCGGTACGCCGGTATCTCTGGGAGAAAATCGAGGAATGGCAATTGCGCAAGCTGGACAACGCCATGGCGCGCGCGCTGGCCGCTTGCGGATTTGCCGCCGACACCGAAGCGGCCCTCGCCGGCATGAGCGGCGACGAGATGGAAACCATGATCCTGCACGAGCTTGGCGAGGCGATGGCCGGCGAATTGCTCGGCGCGGCCTGGGGAGAAATGGCCGTGTCGGTGGCGCGCACCCGCGCCGAGCCGGTGGCACGCGCGGTGCGCGACCTGCTTGCCGACTGCCTGTCAACGCTGCCGGTGCTCCTCGAGCGTGCGGCCTTGCCGGCGCTGCATCTGTATTTCGCGACTTTCGATGCCCCGCGTCGCGAGTTGTTTCCGCAGGCGCTCGCGGCCTACGAGCAATTTGCGCGCAGCGGTGACCTGGGCGCGCTGCGGCTGGTGGTGCAGGAAGGAAAGGCGCGTTGGCTGGCGACTGCGCAAGGCCTGCTTGCGCTCAACCCGGCTGGCCGGGAGGCGGCGATGGAATCCCTGTTGCCACCGTCTGCTCGATGAGCTTGGCGACGGCGCGCACCATTTCCGGCGCTTCGATGTCCATCATCTGTTCGACCACCCATTTGTTGTCCCCGTCCGCCATGGCATCGGCCACTTTGCTGGCGAAGAAGCGCAGACAGGCAAAGCTTGGCTCTCCGCCGGGGCAGGCGATTTCCGCGTACTCGCCGAAGCGGGCGTTCAGCACCTCGATGAACGGCTTGCGGTACTCCCCCGGCCCGAGCAGGTCACGCTGGTTGTTTTCCATGGTGATCGCCAGGTGCCCGGCCACTTCGCGGATCAGCATCGCGCGCTCGGCATCGCTCAGCCTGCCGTACACTGCGCGGTCCACGAGTTGCACGACGAAGGCGATGAATTCGGTGAGTACGCCGGTCACCAGCCGGTCCGACCCGAAACGGAATCCCTCTTTCTCCATGTGCTTGAAGATCTCGAGCGAGAGCTTCCACAGGTTGGCGCCGATCACGCCCGCGCGTTCGGCAAGCGTGCGCGCGCCTTTCTTGCGCCAGCGGGTCTTGACGAGCGCGACCGTTGGGCGGGTGCTGATGATGGCCATGGCTGCCGTTCTGTGAACTATAGTCAGGAATAATAGACCCGGGAGCGCGTCATGTCTGAATTGAACATGGAATTGTCGAGCGGCATTGCCGCCTTCGAAGCCAAGGAGTTTTCGCGTGCCATGCAGCTGCTGATGCCGCTGGCGGAACGGGGCGAAGCGCAGGCGCAGTACCGCGTGGCCATCATGGCTCAGGTCGGTCTGGGAGTGGTGAAGAACTGCGCAACCGCGGTGAAGTGGATGCGCGCCGCTGCCGAGCAGGGCTTCCCTCTTGCCCAGCATGGCTTGGGATTCATGTACTTCCAGGGGGAGTGCACCAAGGCCGACCCTGCGGAGGCCGCCCGGTGGTTCAGGCTCGCCGCCGATCAGGGCATGGCCGGATCGCAGGCGACACTTGCGACCATGTATGAGAAAGGCGTGGGCGTCGGGCGCAACGCCGCCGAGGCCGCCAGATGGGCCGCGCTGGCCGAAAAGGGCGCCGGCGCGGCGACGCTTACTTCGCCGCCTGCTTCCTGATCCAGGCCTCGAAGCCGGCGGAGTTCTTCTCCAGGCCGTGCGCGTAGCCCGCTTCATAAGCTTCGTTCAGGCGCTGTTCTTCGCGCTTGGGGTTATGCAAAAATCCGCCCGCCCAACCGTTGATGTACTCCGGATCAACGCCCAGTTTCTGCATCCGGTCCACCGAATCGTAATAAGAGGTGCCCATGGTTTGTGCGCTTTCCTGTTTCTGGACCGATCAATGGTAGTGGAAGTCCGGGAGGCTTCAACTATGCCAGAAGAGATATCCCGCATGCATCGCGGCGTGGCGCGGGAGAGGGGCGTAGAGTACATCGCCACCACATCGATCTGTTTCGCGTGAGCGGGGCGCACGCCAGTTAGGCGGACCTGGGTATGCAGCTCGACGTCAACGGCAAGCTCGTCGCGACGGACGAGCAGGGATTTCTCCTCGATCTCGACGACTGGAGCGAGGACTTCGCGCGCGCCCTGGCGCAGCGCGATGGTGTCGAACTGTACGTGAACCACTGGGAGCTGATCTGGTACTTCCGCGACTACTATCAGGAAACCCAAAGCCTGCCGACCATGCACAAGATGGTCCTGGAGCTGGGGAAGCATCGTGGCCCGCGCTTCAGCGACCGGAAGGCTTACGAGCAGCACATCTACCGCCTCTTCCCGGCCGGTCCCGTTTACGAGATCTGCAGGCTCGCCGGCCTGCCGATGCCGCAGCCCGACACATGAGAAAATCGCATGCTGCTCCTCAAACCGCGCTCCCTAATTTCCGCCCTGGCTCGCATGCGGTCGAACCTTTAAGACGGGCGCCATGAAAAGTTCGAGCGATCCGGAATCCTCCATGGAAGCGCGCATCCTGCAGGCGGTGAAGCTGACGCTCGCCAAGGTCATCAAGGACACCGCCACGCCTCACGGCATGCGCCACCCGCTGGCGGACGGCACCATCGAGGACCTGCGCCAGTGCCTCGCGCTCATCAGCGCGCGCGAACGCGAACTCGCGCAAGCCGCGGGCAAAGCGACGGGGGACAGGCCACGCTATGCCGACGAACCGGCGGGTGAGGGATCGGTGGTCCACTTCCACAAGAAGAAGCCCGCCGCGGAAGAAAACTAGGCAATGGCGGATATCGGTTGCAGCGCGCTCGAGCCCTACGCTTTGCGCGTGGTTGGCGACAGCATGGAGCCGGAATTCGCCGACGGCAGCGTGGTCATCATCGACCCGGGCTACGCGCCGCGCGACGGTTCCTATGTGATCGTCGAATTCGCGGGCGACGTCTTCTTCCGCCAGCTGGTATTCGATGGCGAGCGCCGTTTCCTGAAGCCCCTCAATCCAAAGTACGGCGGCTTCGAGCTGATCCCGCCCTACACCATTCGCGGCGGCGTAGTGCAGCAGAGGGGCAGGCGTCGTTCGCAGCACAGGCACTACGATTAGGCGGTGTCAATACCCGCCCTTGCGCAGGCTCTCGGGCAGCCCGGCGACCTTGCCCGCTTGTTTGGAGGGGTTGCCGGGGAACAGGTCGAACAGCGTTTTGTTGTCCACCTTGCGCTCCGGCCATTTCTCCTGCATCGCCTTGAGAATCGCGCGGTTGTTCGGTTGCTCGCCGTTGTGATTGACATAGGCATCGCGCAGGTACTCGATCACGTCCCAGTGGTCCGGCGTGAGGGTGATCCCCTCGGCGGCCGCGATCACTTGCGCGACGTCACGGTCCCAGTCGTCCTGGGAAACCAGGTGGCCGTTGTCATTTGTCTCGAGTATTTTCCCGTTTACTTCGTGCGCCATAATGTCTCCTGACGTGATGAAGGCTGCGATCCGCTGACTTGACCTGGAGCATTCCTATGTTCGATCCTATTGCGCTGCCGTTTGGCGCCAAGATGCTGTTCAACACCGTTACGCTCAAGCCGGGCGTCAAGTTCGACGACGTGGAACTGGCCGTGGGCGAGATGTGCAACGTCGTCAAGGAGACCTACGGCGGCGACAAGGGCGGGTTCGTCGCCGGACAGGTGTTCAAGTTCTCCGGCTTCGTTTCCGACGAGGGTTCGCTCAACGCTTCGCGTGGCGCGGACGAGCATTATGCCATCGTCACCTATTGGCGCTCGTTCGAGGAACACGAGAGGTCGCATGCCGACGCGGTGTTCGCCAACAAGTTCGAGGCGCTGGCGAAAATGTGCTCCGATAGCAAGGAGCTGGGCTACGACATGTTGTGGCAAGGGGCGCCGGAAGCGCCTTAGACGGGGGAGGGGCCCTGCTTTCCCTCCTAGTCGCTCCTCGAGCGCAGGTCGGCGATGTCCTTGTGCGGGATGAACAGGCCACAGCCGAGCTTGCGTTCGACGCCCAGGCCATGCCGCTGCAGCGCCAGCGATTGTTCCGGCGTCAGTCCGGCGAGCATCACGCTGCGTGTCTGGTAGGTGTGTGCAGGGGTGGCGATGGGCGTCATGCGCCCGCAGAGCATCGTTTCCGGGTCGATGCCGAGCATGCCGAGTTCGGTGGTGGCGGCGGCAAGAAAAGCGGTTTCGTCCCCCGACTCCGCGAGGACGACGCAGCGCGAGAAGAGAGTCGTGATCCGCGACAGCGGCCGCACTGACAAACTATCAACGCGCAGCGGTTGGTTTTCCACCTGCAGGGTGCGGCCGAGCATCGCCGCGGCATCGTCCAGCCGGCGCCGCGGCAGGCGCAGCGCAAGTTTGGCGCGATGAGAAAGTTGCAATATGGCGTGCGCTCCCTCGGGACGCTGCCAGCCGCTGCCCGAAGCGGCGCCATGGATGGTGTGCAGCCCGGCACCGGGCTCCGCGGCGAACCAGGGCAGCGCGGCCAGGATCGCCTGCGACAGCGCGTAGGCATGATCGACCGGCAGGCTGCGGCAGGAAATCGCGAAGACCGCATCGACGATATCGAAGGGAGCATCCGCTGCGAGAACCTCGCGCACGTCAATCCACGGGCAATGCGGCCTGCAAGGCTTCGCGGTCGAACCACCAGTCGTCCTGCACCAGCACGTCCACGACGTTGCGCAGGCGCGGCAGGAACAGCGCCGGATCGTTCAGTTCCATATCCTCGATCCACTTGTTGAAATTCTGCTGCCCGTCGACGCCGCTGTGCCGGCGCGCAACCGTGGCGAGCACCTGGTTGGCGTAGAGCAGCAGATGATCGCGCTGAGGTTCCCTCGCGCGCATATCCACGAGGTAGTACGCGGTGACGGCGGCGACCGCCGCGCCGTCGGCGTCGGGTGGCGTTTCCTCGACCACGCGCTGCAGGAGCGCGACGCTCAGCTCCGGATCGACCGGGTAGGTCACGGCGAGCCAGATGCCGTGGCCGAGCGCGGCGAGCGATTGCGCCTGGTCGGCAAGGAACAGAATGTCGCAGCACTGCGCCGCGCCTTCCCAGGCCCGCTCGGCCATGTACAGGTCGAAGGCGTCGCGCGCGGCGGCCCAGGCGTCGGCATGCTCTTCGAGCCGCACCAGAGCGCGGCCCAACTGCAGCAGGAGGTCGGCGCGCCGCAGCGTTTCCGCCCGTGGCGACAGCCTGGCGAGCTGGCCGCGCAAATCGGCGACCAGGCGTTTGAGCATTCCCGTGGACGCCTTCGCGTCGTTGCTGTCGTCGGCGTTGCCGACAGCAGGTTCTTCCCTGATGTACTTGATCGGGATGCGCTTCATCCCTTGCCTACGCGGTCGGTGTAGCGGGCGCGATAGACGAGCCGGTTCAAGCCGGGTGCGGGGTCGTCAGTGAAGGTGCTGCGATCGTGCAATACGTTGTTGCACACGATGCCTTGGCCCGCGGTCAGGCGAAGCTGGAATACGTGCGGCGAGTCGCCGGCAAGAATTCGCCCCAGAAAATCCACCGCCGCACGCGTTGCCTCGTTTTGGAGCCATTCGATACTGCGGGTGCGCGCGGTGTAGCGCATGTGCAGCGCGCCAGCGTCGGTCGAGAACACCGGGCCGCTCTGCACTGGGCGCACCTGCGCGCCCTCTCCGGTGCTGGCGGGGATCGTCATCGCTTGCGGCGAGGATAGCGCCGCCACGTGCGCCGGGTCGGCGTCTCGCAGCAGGATGTATGCGATTTCGTGATCGAGCAGCCGGTTTTCGCCGCCTGCGGCCGCTGGCCGCACGCAGTGCAGGATGAAAGCGCCGATGCGCTGCTGCGGAGGGTTGTAGTAGCCGTCGGTATGCCATCGCAGGCGCTGGTTCGAGTAAGGGATGTAGCCAAGGCCTGATTTTTCCGGCGTCACCTCAAGCGTGCTGATGCCGTCCTCGTCGGCAAGCGGATTGGCATACGGGCGGGCAAGGCCCAGGCGCGCGCCCAGCCGGCGCACGATGGCTTTGTCGGCGACGCCAGCGAGCGGACTGGAATATACGGCGATGTTCGTTATGCCGCACACGCGCCGGATTTCTTCCGCCTCGCTTTCGCTCAGATTGCGCGGATCGCGCACTTCCACGATCAGGTCCTCGAGGCGGCGCGGATAGCGCGCAAGCTTGTGCTCGCGCCAGCGCAGGTACGCCTGCGGCTGGTCAAGGGCGAAAGGATGTTCGACGGCGCAGCGTTCAACAACGTTCAAAGCGCGCAGGCCTCAGTCGTAGCCGTGGGCTCACAACGTACCGCATCGGCGCCGCAGCGGTTCATATCTCTAAAGGGAGGGGTGCGCCGCATGCGGGGTATCCCCAAAGACCCTTGAGGCCGCGTGGGGGCCATCGCTACACTGTGCCGGCTCGTCCGCGTCCCGCCTCTGGAGGAGGAGTTCATGTCCGACCCGCAGCAACCATCCGCAAGTACGCCGCGCGACCCCGAGCGGCACAGTACGTTCATGCCGAAGGAAAAGCACTCGACCAAGGCGTTTCATCCGACGCCCATGCTCGACCAGCTCGAAAGCGGGCCGTGGCCGAGTTTCGTCACCGGGCTGAAGCGCCTGGCGAACGAGAACAACATGATGGTTGATCTGCTCGGGCAGCTCGAGCATTCCTACAAGACGCGCCTGGGCTACTGGAAAGGCGGCACCGTGTCGGTGTTCGGCTATGGCGGGGGCATCATCCCGCGCTTTTCCGAAGTGGCGAGCATGTTTCCGGAGTCCAAGGAGTTTCACACGCTGCGGGTGCAGCCCCCGGCGGGCAACCACTACACCACCAAGCTGCTGCGCCAGCTTTCGGGTTCATGGAGCAAGTGGGGCTCTGGCCTGGTCGCGTTCCACGGCCAGACCGGCAACATCATGTTCATCGGCGCCACCACCGAGAACACCCAGCATTTCTTCGACGAGATCAACGAGTACGGCTTCGACCTGGGCGGCGCCGGCCCCTGCGTGCGCACCGCCATGTCCTGCGTCGGCGCTGCGCGCTGCGAGCAATCCTGCACCAACGAGCATCGCATTCACCGCACGCTGGTGAACAACTTCATTGACGACATGCACCGCCCGGCGCTGCCCTACAAGTTCAAGTTCAAGGTCTCGGGCTGCCCGAACGACTGCATGAACTCGATCCAGCGCTCCGACTTCGCCGTGATCGGCACCTGGCGCGACGACATGCAGGTGGACCAGCAGGAAGTCAAGAAGTACGTCGCCGGCCATGGCCGCAAGTACACGATCGACAACGTGATCGCGCGCTGCCCGACCAAGGCGCTATCGCTGAACGACGATGACACGCTCGAGGTCGATAACCGCAGTTGCGTGCGCTGCATGCACTGCATCAACGTCATGACCAAGGCGCTGAAACCTGGCAGGGACCGCGGCATCACGCTGCTGATCGGCGGCAAGCGCACCCTCAAGATCGGCGACACCCTGGGTACCGTGATCGTGCCGTTCATGAAGATGGAAACGGACGAAGACTACGAGAAGCTGCGTCAGCTGGCTGCCACGGTGATCGATTTCTGGGCGGAAAACGGCCTCGAGCACGAGCGCTGCGGCGAGATGATCGAGCGCATCGGGCTGGCCAACTTCCTCGAAGGCATCGGCGTAGAGGTCGATCCGAACATGATCAGTCATCCACGCACCAGTTCCTACGTGCGCCTGGACGACTGGGACCAGGAAGCGCAGAAGTGGATCGATCGCAAGAAGCCGGCCGCCGTCCAGGCCTGAACGAAGGAGCGCGCAATGGCACAGGCACAGGTAGTGGTCGAAAAGAAAAAAATGCGCACGCCGATCGAGAGCGGCTGCCCCGACGGCATGCAGTACATGCATCCGCTGATGATCAAGAATTTCGGCAACTGGAAGTACCACGACCGGCCGCGGCCGGGCGTGCTGCACCACGTGGCCTACTCGGGCGAGGAGATCTGGACGGTGCGCGTCGGCACTCAGCGCCAGCTCGGGCCCTATGAGATCAACCTGCTGTGCGACATCATCGACAAGTACGGCGAAGGCCATGTGCGCTTCACCATCCGCTCGAACATGGAGGTCATGGTTTCCAGCTGGGAGAAGGTCGGTCCCCTGATCCAGGCCTTCAACGACGCGGGCTACCCGGTCGGCGGCACCGGCAATTCGGTGACCATGATTTCGCACACCCAAGGATGGCTGCACTGCGACATTCCCGGCACCGACGCCTCGGGCGTGGTGAAGTCCCTGATGGACGAGCTGCATGGGGAATTCATCAAGGAGGAGATGCCCAACCGCGTGCACATCACGACCTCCTGCTGCCAGATCAACTGCGGTGGCCAGGGCGACATCGCGATCAACGTGCAGCACACCAAGCCGCCGAAAATCAATCACGACCTGGTGGCGAATGTCTGCGAACGGCCCTCGGTGGTGGCACGCTGCCCGGTGGCCGCGATTCGTCCCGCCATCGTCAACGGCAAGCCGTCGCTCGAGGTGGACGAAAAGAAATGCATCTGCTGCGGCGCCTGCTATCCGCCCTGTCCGCCGATGCAGATCAACGACCCCGAGCATTCCAAGCTCGCCATCTGGGTGGGCGGGAAGAATTCCAACGCCCGCTCCAAGCCGATGTTCCAGAAGCTCGTGGCAGCCGGCCTGCCGAACAATCCGCCGCGCTGGCCCGAGGTCGCCGCGGTCGTGAAGAAGATCCTCTACACCTACAAGAAGGATGCGCGCGACTGGGAACGGGTCGGCGACTGGGTGGAACGCATCGGCTGGCCGCGGTTTTTCGAGCTGACCGGGCTGCCGTTCACCAAGTTCCACATCGACAACTGGCGCGGGGCGCGCAACAGCCTCAACGCCTCGGCGCATATCCGCTTCTGAGCGCGCACCGGACGGAGCGGAGGCATGAAATTCAGCATCCTGGTCAACGAAGGGCCCTATACGCACCAGGCCTCGGACACCGCGTACCAGTTCGTCAAGGCGGCGCTCGCCAAGGGGCACGAGATTTTTCGCGTCTTCTTTTATCACGATGGCGTGAACAACGGCACACGCCTCACCGTTCCGCCGCAGGACGATCGCAACGTCGTCAAGCGCTGGAGCGAACTCGCCGCACAGCACAAGCTCGACCTCGTGGTATGCATCGCCGCGGCGCAGCGCCGCGGATTGATGGACAAGAGCGAGGCCAGGCGCAACGGCAAGGACGCCGACAACATCGCGCCGGGTTTCCGCATTTCGGGCCTGGGCCAACTCATCGAAGCGGGCATCCAGGCCGACCGCCTAGTCGTGTTCGGTGCCTGACGCGGGAGCATCGATGAGCGAAGGAAACGCCGGCGGCGTCGCCAAGAAGTTCCTGTATGTGAACCGCAAGGCGCCCTACGGCACCATCTATGGGCTCGAATCGCTTGAAGT
>Ga0315281_10005640_pt1 | contig 17893 bp, 10 predicted proteins | sample YL17G07_0_MG_FD_204540 | JGI IMG/M metagenome (GOLD analysis project Ga0315281, IMG submission 204540) | Sediment microbial communities from Yellowstone Lake, YNP, Wyoming, USA - YL17G07_0 | ecosystem: Environmental > Aquatic > Freshwater > Lake > Sediment | place: USA: Wyoming | collected...
GTCGTGCCCATGCCGTAGAAGAAGAACTGGAAATACCAGGTCGTCCCGGCCAGGGCCGAGAAAAGGTAGTTCGAGAGAAGGGACGGCGTCGGCGACGACGCCGCGGATCCCACGCTCACGGCGGGCTCGGCCCGACTGACCCGGAGATAATCACGCCCCGACTTGTTGCGGAAGCTCAGGGCCGTGCACCAGATGAAATTCGTGGTGAACCCGCCGAACAGGGCGATGATCAGCACCGGGAAATTCTGGAAAAGGGGCTTAGCCCCGCTTCGGATAGCCGCTTCGGCGATGGGCTTGCCGGCGGCGAAGGCGAAGGCCATGCAGGAGCTCATGATCCCGGCGAAAACGGCGACCCAGGCGCCCTTGACGAAGCTGAACTCGGCGATGGAGGCCTTTTTCTCGGCGTCGGAAAGCTCTCGCTCTTTTTTCATCCCGGCCCGGCCGCACATGGCGATGCCAGTGAGGCATACGAGAATGCCGAGGATGACGATCCGACCGGACGTGGTCGCGACGAGCCCGGCGATGCGGCCCTCGAAGACGGGCGGGACGAGGGTGCCGAAGACGGCACAGAAGCCGAGAGAGAGGGCCATGCCGAGCGACAGCCCGAGATAGCGCATGCTGAGGCCGAAGGTCAGGCCACCGATGCCCCACATCACCCCGAAGAGATAGGTCCAGAGGAGGGTCTTGGAAGAAGCGGACCTGAGGACGCCGAGAAGACCCGGGCAGGTCAGAAGCCCCACGGCCCAGGGCGCGATGATCCAGCTGAAGAAGCCGCCCGTCAGCCAGTAGGTCTCCCAGGCCCAGCCGCGGACCTTCTTGTAGGGAATGTAGAAACTGCCGGCGGCGAACCCGCCCAGGGCGTGGAGGAAAACTCCGAGAAAGGGATTGGGACTCATCGCGCCTCCATGAGTCCCGGAATATATTCCCGGCCGCGGCTGAAGTCAACAAGAAGAGGTCAAATCCACCTTTTTCACTCTGGCTAATTCTATTCAGACTTTTCCCAGAAGTCCAGCTCCGAGCCGCTCCGCCGCACTTCTGATGGCCGCTCCTTGGAATCCGCTCCCCGCCGTAGGTTTGACCCAAACGGCCTAGTTGCCCCCTACTGATTACGCCGCCACTGCGGATTCTCTTGGTGCGCCCTCCTCGCAGGCGGAACAATCTCCGTGGCCCCCGTGCCGTCAGAGTTCATGACCCAAATTCCGCCGTAGTTGCTCGGACCCGGGCCGTTGGCGAACACGATCCGGCTGTCGTCAGGCGACCATGAGGGCGTCCGTTCGTAGATATTGGGCGTATTGGTCAGCCGAATGACGCTGGCAGGATTGAAGGGGTCGACGGTCCAGAGGTCGTACCATCCCCCGCAAACCGCCAGCTTGTATTGGGTGTTGGCCCAGTCTAATTCCATGATCTCGATACCTAGCTCGGTCAGGATGCTACCGACTGAGGCAGCCGTGAACTTCAGCCCGTCCCAATCGACCCGATAGATGAGCACGTGATCGTACATCGCGACGGCGATATATTGGGCATCGAAGGACCAGGCAAAGGAGCCCCCAAAAACGCACTCGTTGACGTCAGGCGTATTTGTCAGCTGCTGAACACCTGAACCGTCAAGATTGACCAGGAACAAGTCATTGTCCTCTCTGAACGTGCCACCCGGAATAGGCGCATGGTCGATATAGGCGATCTTGAATTGGCCGTCCCTCAATCGCATGGGAGACCAGGCGGCGGGACCCCAGGAAGAGTTGAACATCAGGATCCTCTTCTGCCCCGTCCCGTCCCGGTTGATAATGTTAATGGCGGTTCCCCCAAGAGCGTTATCCGTGAAGACCAGCTGTTTTCCGTCCGGGGACCAGTCTGGACGGGTGTTATGAACACCTTGCTGGGCGACAAGGGCCAGCTTGTTCGAGCCGTCCGCGTTCATGACCATCAAGTCCTTGTGATCGGGACTGCCCGACAATACGGTGTAGGCGATGGCCGGGTCCGCGGGCGTAGGCGGCGGGGTCGGCGGCTTCGTCGGTTTGCCCTTCTGCGCCCAACTCGGGGCGCTAATGACCAAGACGACCGCAACAAGCGCCAGGACCAAGACCAGCCCGAAAAATCTGATTTTTCCCTTCATCTCAGCCTCCTTTGGATTCAAGTCAGGGCAGCTACCTTGCCGGAGTCGCCCCTCACCCTATTCCATGGGCCGGCGTCCATCGCCTGTCAAGGGACAGCGGGGGAATGTCGCGCATTGACGCGCTTTGACGCGTTTTTATCTCAATCTGGGAATGGGGAATGCCGAGCCGCTCGGAGGATTTTGTTCCAGACATCACGCTATCGCGGCTACTACACCGGCCAGCTGGGGGGGGGAGGGGGGGCCAAAAACCGCGTCAAAGCACGTCAAAGCGCGTCATCAGGGCAATATCTCTTGACTATCCTCAAGACGATACCGATATCGATAAACAGAAGGGATGAGAGAGTCCTCGCCAGGCACATGACCTTGAGATCGAAACCATGGGGATGTTCCCAGGAGATAGATGGGGGGAGTACACCCCGAACGGCTTAAAAAGGAGGTCAGGATCATGAAAAGATGGGTGGTTTTCCTGATTGGGATTGGTTTGGTGTTCTCGGCCGGGGCCGTTGCCCCGCCGTCTGCAGGCCAGGAGATCATCGGATCTTTCCAGGGGCTGGGGGATTTGCCCGGCGGCGACTTCGCCAGCCTTGCCTGGGGTGGATCTGCGGACGGAACGGCCGTCACCGGTGAAAGTGACTCCGGATATCCCCAGGCGTTCTTCTGGACCCAGGGAACGGGCATGGTGCCTCTGCCTTTGCTTCCGGGCAGGGAACAGAACAGCCACGGGGATGTCCTCTCTGCCAACGGCACCAAAGTCGCTGGGTGGTGCGGCTGGGAGATCCTCGGCTGGGAAGCCTGTGTCTGGACGTTCGATGGAACTCAATGGACCGTGGAAGGTCTGGGCGACCTGGTCGGAGGCAAATATAAAAGTCATGCCCACTACATGACCCCCAACGGGAATGTGGTGGTCGGGCAGGGCAACTCTGACAAGTGCCCTTTAGCCTGCCGCTGGCTGTGGGATGGCGCGGTATGGGTATTGCAGGCAATAGACTACGCCAGCGGCCGCAGCTACTGGAGCCTGGCGACGGCCTGCTCCGATGACGGATCTAAAATTGTCGGCGAGCGCTGCAAGAGCAGCACGATCGCATTTCGATGGACAGAAGCCAAGGGGATGGTCGACCTGGGGGTGCTCCCCAAAATGAAATACAGCTCAGCCGGGGCCTGTTCCGCAGATGGGTCCGTCGTGGCCGGCCTAAGTTGGCCTCTGCAGGGCCGTTCGTACGGGCAAGCGTTCAGGTGGACAGCGGCCTCCGGAATGGTCGGATTGGGGGATTTGCCCGGCGGAAGCTTCTTCAGCGAGGCCGGTGCGGTTTCCGCTGACGGCTCGATCGTGGTTGGCAGGAGCGGGACTGCCAACGGAAACGAAGCCTTTATCTGGGACGCAGCCAACGGCATGCGCCGTTTGATGGATTATCTCGCGGCCAACGGGGTGTTCACGCCTGCCGGGTGGACCCTTCAGGAGGCCCGAAGTATCGCCGTCAACGCCGGGGTGGTAACAATAGTCGGATGGGGCATCAACCCGGACGGCAAGACCGAGGGCTGGAGAGCCGTCATCGGGCAATGAGACATCTTTGGCCCGCCCAGTGCTCTAGAGCGGAGGGGCTTAAGTACGCAAAATTCGGAATAAGTGTCTAATCATGCGCCTCAAAGGACGTCATAGCCTGTCATTTTGCGAACCATCCTTGACATCCTGCGAGGGCGGACCTATCTATTAGTCACAGCTTGGATGGGAGGGGGAAAGTTGTCAAGAAAAACCATGTATTTCGGGTTGGCCGCCCTCTTGGGCTTGTTCGCAGCGATCGTGCTCATTGGCGGCCTTAGCTGGGGCCACAAGGCGCCTGCCGGCGTCGGCATTCTCCCCGTTCGGGATGGCTCCCCGGAACAGGGGAAGAGCGCGCCCGCCGCGGTCAACGCCAAGGCTCATGCCTTGATCAGCGATTTCGGAAGGGTTCCCGTCTTATTCGTACCCAATCGGGGCCAAACGGACGATCGAGTCAGTTTCACCGTCCGGGGGGCAGACAAGACCGTCTATTTTGCCCCAGAGGGCGTGACCTTCGCCTTGAGCTATCCGGCCCATGCAGGGAACGACAGAGAATCGGAACGATATGTGGTGAAATTGGACTTTCTTGGTTCCAGGCAGGACGTAGAGCCCGAGGGCCTGGAAAAGACCGGCGCGAGCATTTCATACTTCAGGGGGAAGCCCGAGGAATGGAAGACCGGGCTTCCGGCCTACTCTAGGATCATCTATCGCGACCTCTGGCCCGGGATCGACCTGGCTTACATGGGAGAGTCGGATAAGCTAAAGTATGAGTTCATCGTCCATCCCGGGGCCGACCCGTCGAAAATCAGGCTGGCCTATCGAGGCGCTGAGCGCGTAGCCCTGACGGAGGAAGGCCGGCTCGAAGTGAAGACGCCGGCAGGCGGTTTCGAAGATGATATTCCGGTCGCTTACCAGGAGGTTGACGGCGAGCGGATAAGCACTCCCGTGACATATTCTCTGGAATATATCACAGAGGGCCAGAGCTCGGCGGCTGCCTCCGGCCCTGGGATTACACAAGCAGATGGGTCTGATAGCCAGTCGCGTGTTTATGGCTTCGTAGTGGGAGAGTACGACCGGAATCGAAGTCTGGTCCTCGACCCAGCCGTACTCGTCTACTGCGGCTATATCGGCGGCGCCAGCGACCTGGGAGACGCTGGCCGTCCAATAGCTGTTGACAACTCGGGAAACGCCTATGTCGCGGGAATTACGAATTCTAATGAGTTGACGTTTCCCACGAAAATCGGGCCGGATCTGACCTATAACGGCGGGGACGGAGATGCTTTCGTGGCCAAGGTCGATTCTACTGGGACCGGGCTCGTTTATTGCGGATATATCGGCGGCGCGGGCCAGGGAGAGACCGCTCTTGGGATAGCCGTGGATAGCTCGGGAAACGCTTATGTTGCGGGTCTGGCAAGATCCGACGAGGGTACTTTTCCGGTGACGGTCGGGCCCGACCTGACATATAACGGCGGGGACGGCGATATCTTTGTCGCCAAGGTCAATCCCTCAGGGACGGGCCTTGCCTACTGCGGTTATATCGGGGGTTCAGGCGATGAGCACTGGTGCGGAATAGCGGTGGACGACCTTGGGAATGCTTATGTCTCGGGACGCACGACATCCGACCAAACTACATTTCCTGTAGCGGTCGGGCCGGACCTCACATTTAACGGAGTATCCGACGCCTTCGTGGCCAAGGTCAACCCCGCCGGTACAGTTCTTCTCTACTGCGGCTATATCGGGGGGAACAGCGACGAAGACGGCAATGGGATCGCAGTCGACAGCTCGGGGAACGCCTATGTCACGGGAAATGTGCATTCCACCGAGTCCACCTTCCCTGTGAAGATCGGTCCCGATCTGACCCATAACGGAGGGGGCGATGTCTTTGTGGCCAAGGTCAATCCCTCCGGAAGTGAGCTCGTCTATTGTGGCTATATCGGCGGCAATGGGCAGGATTCCTGGCCCAAGATCGCCGTTGACGGTTCGGGGAATGCTTATATTTCGGGTGGCACGAACTCCACCCCCACCACTTTTCCTGTGAAGATCGGGCCCGACCTAACCTACAACGGCAGTGGTGAGCTTGATGCCTTTGTGGCCAAGATCAACCCGTCCGGCAGCGCACTTGTCTACTGCGGCTATATTGGCGGGTCGGCCAGCGATGAAGGCACCTGGATTGCCGTCGACAACTCGGGTAATGCCTATACAACGGGAACAACAGGTTCAAGTGCTTCGACCTTCCCAGTCGTGGATGGGCCGGACCTGACTCTAAACGGCGGAAACGACATTTTCGTGGCAAAGGTGAATTCGTCCGGGACGGCGCTCGTCTACTGCGGCTACATCGGCGGCAGCGCAGATGAATTGGCGTTTGGGATAGCCGTCGACGGTTCGGGAAACGCTTATGTCACCGGAATGACATGGTCGGATCAGGCAACTTTTCCTGTCTCCGCGGGCCCGGACGTGACTTATAACGGCGGTGGAGACGCTTTCGTGGCCAAGGTGGGCGATGTCCCCGGGCCACCAATCACCTCCCTCCTGCCCGATAGTGCCGACGCCGGGGACCCGGGTTTACTCCTGTCCGTAATAGGCTCCGATTTCGTCGACGGGGCCGTCGTGAGGTGGGACGGGAGTAGCCGCCCAACGACTTTCGTCAGCAGCTCCGAGCTCGACGCGACAATAGACACCTCGGATTTGGTCGCGGGAAAGGCCGTCCAGGTCACCGTCCGGAACCCCAACGGCGGGGTCTCGAACGCCCTGCCATTCACCATTGACAATCCCCTTCCCTCGCTGGCCTCCGTATCGCCGACCCAGGTGACGGGCGGAGGGGCCGCGTTCACTCTCACCGTCCAGGGCTCCAATTTCGTCCCCAACTCGGTCGTCCGCTGGAACGGAAGCGACAGGGCCACGACCTGCATCAGCGCGACAGAGCTTCAAGCCGCTATCCTCTCCGCTGATATCGCCGCAGGCGGCGACGCTCAAGTGACGGTCTCCAATCCCGCCCCGTCCGGAGGGGTTACGAGCGCTCTCGCTGTCCAGGTGTCTAGCTTCACGCTGAGCGCGTCGCCGACGAGCCTGACCGTCACCGCCGGCCAATCGGCAACCTTCACGATCCAGCTGACGCCCCAATACGGCCCGTTCGACTCCCCGGTCACCTTCAGTTGCACGGGGCTCCCGAGCAAGTGCACGGCCTCCTTCTCGCCGGCCAGCGTGACCCCCGGCGCCAGCAGCGTCACGACGACTTTGACGCTGACCACGAAAGCGGCCTCGAGCTCGGCGGGCGCGACGCTGTTCAGAGCGACCGGTCTCGGACTGCCAACCTTGGGGCTCCTCGCCATCGGCCTGACCATGCTTCTGGGGAACGTCATCCGCAAACGCGTCCCCTGGCGTCTCAATCGCCGCTGGCTCGCGGCCTGCGCCCTGATCTGCCTGGTCATCCTGATCGGCAGCTGCAGCTCCGGAGGTGATGACAATCCGCTCTACACAGGGACGCCGAAGGGGACCCATCAAATCTCCGTCCAGGGGACGTCCGGGAACATGACAATTCCGACGGTGGTCACGCTCGTCGTGAATTGAGCGGAGGTCCCAGAGCCTATTCGGCTTCGAGGGCGGCCAGGCGCTTTTTCGCGTCATCGACGTACGGCGCAAAGACGGGATCGGCCTGTCCCCAAAGGCTGAGGAATTTCCGGTAGTCGACGACGGCCTTTGCCCTTTGGTCTTTTCTTTGTTCTTTCGTCAGACCCGCTCTCTCGCTATAGAGCTCATGGGCTTTGGCTCTGCCGTAGAAGGCCCTGGCGTAGATATCGCCCGAATTGAACCGCTGCTCCCAATAGGGCGGCACCTTGGCGTACATCTCCGCGGCCTGGGAATAGGCTCCGGCCCGAAGGTAGGCCTCGGCCAGGGAAAAATAGTACCGGGCGCTGTCCGTGTCGGCGTTGCTCTTGCCGAGCGGCGAGGGGAGCAGCTTGAGTGCCTTCCAGAAATGATCGATGGCCTTGTCGACGTTATTCTCCCGGAGCTCCCGATGGCCGAGGAGATGATAATAGGCTCTCATCAACTTGGGATATTGCTCTCGCGTAACGAGTCGCTTGATTTCTTCCAATTGCCTGTCGAATTCATCCATCCGGCCCATTTCCAGGGTGATCAGGGCTTTCAGATGGAGGGCCCCCAAGTCGTAGATTCCGGCCGCTCCCTGGTCCGGGCAGGCCAGCTCGGCCTGGCTGAGGGCCGCCGCGAAATCCCCGGAGAGACGATCGAGAAAGGCCATGTTGAGATGGGACATCCTCACCCAGCCAGTATCTCCCAGGCTCTCGGCCAATTCGATGGCCCGCCGGGCCTCTTCCTTGGCCGTTCCAAGCTTGCCCTGCGTCAGATAAAGACCCGTCAGGCCCATCGCGGCATAGAGGCTCTCCGTCTTGTCCCCGCCCAGGACGATGTTCCGTAGCTCTCGTTCGGCATTGGCGAAATCATCCATGGTGATGAAAACGGGGGACTTACCGTAGCGGACATAACGGGGGCTGTTCGGATAAAGCGCCTGCAGCCTGTCCATGAAGGACAAGGCCTCGTCGAATTTCCCTTGGTCCGCGGCGTAAACCGCGCGGATGTGGAGGAAATTCGTAGAAACCTTGGGATTCGCCCCGAGGTATTCGTCGAGGACCCCCTCGGCCCGGTCGAAATCTCCCAGACCCGCGTGACAGACCGCCAGCAGGCGGACGATGTATTCGCCCTCTTTCACCCTGAGCCTGGCTTTCTCCAGGAGGGGTATGGCCTTGTCGTATTCCTCGAGGTCCCAGTAGATCTGGGCCAGGCTGTACGCCGCCAGGTCGTCGTCCATGAGCGCCAGCAGGCTTTTATAAGCGGCGATCGCTTTCTCGTAGTCCTTTTGAAAATTCTGGTAGAAATCGCCCCGGAGTTGGTAGCGGGACCAGATGTTGAGGCGGTCGGAGAGCTCGACGGCCTTTTCGCCGTAGCGGATGATCTCGTCGCGGGCGAGAGTGCCGCGGCAGGCCCTGAACAATCCGTAATAGGCTTCGGCGAACCGGAGGTCGGCCTCGGCCGCTTTCTGGAAAAGGAGGGACGCTTCCAAGGACTTGCCTTGCCAGCAGAGCCGGTCGGCCTGAGAGTACAGATGGAACGCATCGGGAAAGTGCGTCGTGATGTCGCCGACCTTCTCGTCGATGTCGTGGGCGACCAGCCGGCGAGGGATGTTCAGGGCGAGCTTGATCTTCCTGGAGAGGTCGTCGGCCATGTCGAACAGCCCCTCCTCACCGGCACACGTCTCCCGGAAGGAGTAGGTGACCTCGGCCGTCTGGGCGTTCCTGATGGCGAGATCGAGGACGAGCCCCTCGCCGGATCGCGCCAGGCTCCCCGTCGCGATATGGCTGCATCCGATCCTCTGACCGATCCGCACCACATCCTCGGGCGAGAGCTTGGGGACGTCCCAGAGTTTCATGTCCTCAAGGGCGAGGAACAGGTCTCCCGCGTTCCACGACCCGATGACCCGCGACTGGACGAGGTCCATGCTGATCAGGTGGGGGAACGATGTCCTCCAAGCTTCGAGTTTCCCGTCACCCGTGGCGTTCTCGAGCGGGAGGAAAGCCACGCAGGATGTCGCGGCGGGGAAATCGATTGGGGCATGCCAGATCCACAGACGGGCGGGGACCGCGGCAGCGGCCATTAGGACTAAAGCCCCGGCGGCGGTCCGGAGCAATTTTTTCCCGGACCACCCGGGTTTTGAGAGTGCGTCAGGTCTCTCCCGGATGTGGCTCAGCTTCTCCGCCATCCAGACGTCGAGCTCGTCCGGGTTGGCGAAGACACGGGCGCTCGGCGTCCCGTCGAGGCGGTGGATGGGGAGGCCCAGCTCGACCTCCCAGCGTTGGCAAGTCTTGATGGACCGTTCGAGGTAGGCAGAGATCTCCTTCCAAGACTCGAGGCGCGTTTTCCCTTCCATCTGTTCCCCTTGATTCAGGGTGAGAAATCCTTTGAACTAAACCAATGCTAAGTCAGGGGAACGGCTGTGTCAAGAGAATTAGCCTGCTCTCGAGTCCCGGCGTCTTGACACCGGCCGGCGCCGGGTCTATATTCCGGGCGTCTCACGAGAGCGCCGGCCGGGGCGGCGGAGGGCCGCCTTCCACGGCCGGGCTTGATCGCAATGCGCGAGAGAAGGACCGGGGGTACGATGAGCGAGGGGATCCGGAGGCCGCCGAATCATCGCGCGGGAATGCGGTGGGCCCGGGTTCTTTGCGCCGCCGGGGCCGCTCTCGTTATTCTATCCTTCGTCCCTGCTCAAGCGCAGCAGGCCCCCGACTTCACCTTGAAGGACCTCGCCGGCCAGTCCCATAAGCTGACCGATTATTTCCCGGAGCACGTCGTCCTCCTCAATTTCTGGGCGACCTGGTGCGTTCCCTGCGTCAAGGAGCTTCCCCATCTCCAGAGGTTCCAGGACCTCTACAGCGCGAAGGGGCTCCAGGTGCTGACCATCAGCATCGACGGGCCGGACAGGCTGGCCAGCGTGTCCGGTTTCTTCGCCCGCTACGGCTACACGCTCCCCGTGCTTCTGGATACGGAGTCCCAAGTCGTCTCGGTCTATAATCCCCGGCTCAACCTCCCCTATTCGGTGCTTCTGGACAGGCAGGGAACGATCCGCTACGCCCATCAGGGCTATAGCCCAGGCGATGAACGCCTCCTCGAGGAAAGGATTGCCGCTCTCCTGGAGGAGCCTGAGGCCAAGCCGAAACCCAGGACGTCCTTACAGGCCAACGAGTCCTTCCTCCTCCGTCTCCCGAAGGGAGGCTCCGCGGGAACGGGCGGGGACGATGGCTACGCCGAGGTCCTCGACCAGCTGGACCTGACGGTCTCGAACGGCGGCATCCTGGCCGGCGTCCGCCTGGATATGAGCCTCGACCTCTCGCCCCTCAAACCCGAACTTCGCCTGGCCAAGCGCTACGTCCAGTATTCGGCGAAGGGCTTCCGGGCCCGGGCGGGCGATTTCTATACCTCGGTCGGGCGGGGCCTCGTCTTCAGCCTGGTCAAGGTTTTCGAGGAGGAAGGCCTTGATTACGTTGTCGACACGACCGTGGACGGCGGCGAGATCTCCGCCGGCGCGGGCCCGTGGTCGGGAGGGCTCTTCGGCGGCTGGATCGACCGGCCCGAGGACCGCAGCGTCCGCGACAAGGTCATCGGCGGGAGCGTCGGCTGGAGCAGATCCGGGCTCGGGGCCTTCCGCGTCCAGGGCGTCAGCGCCGAGCTCGAACCCGGCTCCGCGTTCGGCAACCATCGCGTGGACCAGGGCTCATTCGGCCTGGAGATCGCCGGCCTCGGGGGAATGGCCGATATCTACGGGGAGTTCTCGCTCATCAGGCGCTCGGTTTACGACGCCGACTCCCCTCTCGACGGGCACGGGCTCTATCTCGGGTCCAAGCTCCATTTGGGGAAGTTCACGCTCCTCCTGGAGATGAAGGACTACAGGGAACTCAACTTCGAGTACGCGCGGCCGCCCCTGCTCGAGAGTGAAGAGCTCGACATCCTGGCCGATCAATTCGACCTCGACCGGACGGACATCACGAGCTATTCCGCCCACATCGACTATTACGCGCCGGCCTCGGCGACGCTCGTGTACGCCAAGTTCCTCCGGGTCAATGACGATCCCGAGAACCACCCGCAGTACGGATCATACGACCGGGAGATCGGTCATATCTACGCCGGCATCGAGAAAAAATTCGCAAGCGGCGGCTATTTGAACGGGTTGGCCGGTTGGCGATGGGAAACCGATACATCCGTCGCTTTCATGAGCACCGACGGGCAGACGTTCCACGACCAGCTCAACGCCAGCTGGCCGATCAGCGGCCGCTGGAGCCTCGAGGGGGACTGGAAGCACAAGGTCTTCGACGGGCAGGGCTACGACTATTCCGAGATAAGGGCCGGCCTTTCTCTTCACAGATCGCCGCACTGGGTATTATCGGCCCTCTACGAAAGGACAACGGACCCGGCCGTCGTCTTTATATCCGGCAAGAAGAACTGGTGGGCCGGACAGGTGGAAGTCAGGTTCGCGGGCGGGCATTCCCTGCGCTTGTTCGTGGGCTCCACCAAGGGGTCGATGAAGTGCGCCGGAGGTGTCTGCCGGCTGTTCCCGCCGTTCGAAGGCATCCGCCTGGAGGTTTTCCTTAGGTTCTAGAGGTATTTCTTGATGGCCGCGACGATTTCGGATTCGGTATAGCCGGCCTTCTTGTACCGAATCGTCATGTTCCTGTCGAAGATGATGTTCAAGGGGACATAGCCCTCCCCGTAAATCGCCCAGAGGCTTTCGGCGTCGTCGTCGAGCACGGGAAAGCTCAGCCCGTAGGTCGTGGCCCAGGTCGCCGGGGAGCCGTCGATCAGGATCGTCACCATTTCGAAGCCTTTGCTCTTGTAGCTCTGATAGAGGGCCTCGGCCTTGGCAGCTTCATCCCGGCAGGGCCCGCACCAATCGGCCGAGAAATCGATGAGGACAACCTTGCCGAAATACGAGTACAGGGAGACGCTTTGCCCGTTCTGGTTGACGGCAGTGAAATCCGCCGCGATCTTGTCCAACACAGAGCCGTAGGTCGCCGGCTGGTCCGTGAACGTGAGGTCGCTTCGCGATTGCGTGCCCAACTCGTAGTTCGATGGCGTGAAGGCATGGTTTCTGAGCGAGGGGGTGACGATGAAGTGGCTTCCGGACAAGCCCGTGAAGGAAAACGCCCCATTGGCGTCGGTCACGGTGCTCTTGGATTCATCCCAAGAGAGAAAGACCTGAACCCCGCCGAGGGCCGCTCCCCCTGACGTCACGGTCCCCCGAAACGTGATGTTCGTAGGCTGCTCCGGACCCGTGGGGCCGCCACCCTTGCAGGCGGCCAAGCCACCTAAGGACGCGGCGACGGCCAGTAGGAAGACGAAAGACTTTGTTTTCATGATCAAGCTCCCCTTCGCGATATTCCTTCCCGCTCTGTGCTTATAATATCTTCCCCTTAGGTGGAAGTTGTCAAGAAATCGTCAATTCTTTGTCAAAATTGAAATCGGCCCCCTTTTTGGTTAGGATACCCTCCGAAACCATGATCGACGCGGGAAAGGCGGTCCCCTTCAGCCACTTCTCATCTTGATTCTCGGAGGTCGTGAATGACGCTCATCCAGGAAAAAGTCAAACAGGCCACTGAACTCCTCAGGGAGTTCGGTGTTGACTGCTGGATCACCTTCACCCGCGAGAGCGAGATCTGCGGCGACCCGACGCTCGTCTTCCTCGCCCCGGGCCCCGTCACCTGGCACTCGGCCTTCATCGTCGGCGCCGACGGCCGGACGTGGGCCATCGTCGGCCTCTACGATCAGAAAGGGATCGAGGAGACGGGGGCCTACGACAAAGTCGTCGGCTATGTCACGGGGATCAAGGAACCGCTCCTCGAGTACCTGAAGGAGACGAACCCGCGGACGATCGCCGTCAATTATTCTAAGACGAGCGAAATCTGCGACGGCCTGACCCATGGTATGTACCTGACGCTCCAGGGATTCCTCGCCGAGGCCGGGATGGCCAACCGTCTCCTCTCCGCCGAGAAGATCGTCTCGGCGCTCCGGGAGAGGAAGTCAGCGGCCGAGATCGGCTGGATGAAGGAGGCCGTGCGGGCGACCGAGGAGATCTTCGACCTGGTCGGACGGTTCATCGCCCCAGGAAAGACCGAAAATGAGATCGCCGTCTTCATCCTGGGCGAAGCCGAGCGGCGGAACCTGCCGACGGCCTGGGGGCAGGCGACCTGCCCAGCCGTCTTCACCGGGCCGGACACGGCCCAGGCCCACTACTCGCCGACGGGCCGGACCGTCGAGCCCGGCCACGTCCTCAACATGGACTTCGGGGTCAAGGTCGAGGGCTACTGCTCGGACATTCAGAGGACGTTTTACGTTCTCAAGCCCGGCGAAACAGCGGCCCCTGAAGACGTCATGAAAGGTTTCCGGACGATCGTCAAGGCCGTGGAGGAGTCGAAGATGGCCATGAAGCCGGGCGTCGCGGGGTTCGAGATCGACGCCATAGCCCGCTCGATCATCGTCGGCGCGGGCTATGCCGAGTTCCCCCACGCGCTCGGCCACCAGGTCGGCCGTTACGCGCATGACGGGACGGCCCTGCTCGGACCCCAATGGGAAAAATATGCCCAGAAGCCCTTCCAGAAGCTCGAGGAGGGCATGGTCTTCACCATCGAGCCGCGCCTGACCGTGCCCGGCAGGGGCGTCGCCACCATCGAAGAGATGGTCGTCGTTACGAAAGACGGGGCCGAGTGGATGGGCCGGCCGCAGAAGGACATCGTCCTCATCAGCTGAGGAAAAAAGCCCCTTTCGCCCTGAAAAGGAATGAAGATATGAGAGACAAAGCGCCTGGACTTCGACGTCTGGCGAAGGTCATCCTCCCGATCGCGGCTCTCGCCGTCGTCATCTCCTTCTTCATGCGCAACCGGCTCCCCGACAAGGGCCTGATCCACGAATCGCTCCTCCAGAGCCCCATCCAGACGGAAGACGACGTTCCCGAGCCGTTCGAGGTCACGCGCAAGGACGTCACCTACACGGTCACACCCCTTTTCAGCTATGAGCTCTGGGGGATGATCGTCTCCTATCACGACTCCGCCTCGTTCATCGACGTCTCCCACAAACTGTGGAACGATTACCTCAACGTCAAGGACGTCTGTGTCATCTGGGGCAAAAACGTCGAGACGGGCGTCTACAAACGGATGACGTTCCGGAACCGCGATTTCACCTGTTTCTACCGCTACCCCGACAGCGAGACGGGCCGGATCTTCACGGAGAACTGCCTGTCCAACAACCACTTGCTTCCGGCCGATCCGCTCGTCGCCGCGGCCGTCCGGAAGGCGCGCAAGGGCGACCAGGTCCGCTTCAAGGGCTGGCTCGTCTCCTATGGCCAGAAGGGCGCGCCTTACTCTCGCGGCTCGAGCACGGTCCGGAACGACCGGGGCAACGGCGCTTGCGAGGTCGTCTACGTCACGGAATTCGAGTTCCTGCGCGAGGCCAACGCCGCGTGGCGCACGCTCTACAAGCTTTCGCTCGCCCTCGTCGTCCTCTCCCTCGCCACGCTTTCCTTTTTATAAGGGAAGAGCGCGCGACTCACCTGGAAAAGCGGCCCCGCGAGGATTCACGCAATCTTCACCAAAGAATCCGCGAATCATCAAGTCCGGGAGACGCGAACCCGCTATGCTTCCGGCTGAACGAGGCCGACGAAGACGAAGCGGAATGCTCCTTGTATTGGCCGGGGCCATATTCTAGAATAAGGACAAGTCATCGGGAGCGGGCAAGGGACCGAATGGCCGTGGGGTGAAAGGCCGATGCATCAACGCCGGCGAATTGTCTTGCTTTTCGGGCTCGGGATCGTCCTGCCCAGCCTGCTCTTGGGATACCTCGCCTTCCGGGGCATTCAGAACGATCGGGCTCTTCTCGAGAAGGAAAGGCTCGAAGAGACGCGACGGGCGGCCGACTATGTCATCCGCGCGGTCGATGATGAGATAACGGCCGTCGAGATAGCTCTTTCGAAGATAGTGGCGGATCATCCCGGGACGCCGCCGCCCGGATTAGCGGCCGCCCTGGAAAAATTGGCGGCCGCGAGCCCGCTGGTCGAGCAGGTCTTTTACCTCCAGGACTTCAAGGATATTCATTTCCCTATCTCCAGGTTTTTGTTCGTTCCGGACGGCCGTCGAGAAGCCGGCTCCTCCCCTCCTGCCGATCCCGGCCTTTCAGCTGAAATCCAATCTGCCCAACGGCTGGAGTTCCAGCAAAAAAACTATCCGAGGGCTCTAGCCGCCTACCGGCAGGCTCTGAAACGCGCGAACGATCCTCGCCTCGTGGGGATGATCCTGAACGCCGCGGCCAGAGTCCAAAGGAAATCCGGACTTCTCAAGGAAGCCGTCTCGACCTACGAAGACATCGTTCAAGAATACGGCGGGGTCGTCATTTCGGAAGGCATCCCGCTGGGACCATCGGCCAGCCTGGAGATCTGCGCGCTATCCCGTGAGCTCAAGGACCTCGCAAAGTCCCTGCAGGCGTCCTTCGGGCTGTATAGATCTCTTATCCATCGAGAGTGGACCTTGGAGAGGACCGAATTCGAATTTTTCATCGAGCGCGCCAGAAGTCATATCGAGACATTCTTTTCGAGTCCGCCGCCCGGCCTCGATCTCCAGCCCTTTAGAAGTGAATTCCAGGATCTTGGAGCGGAAGAGGCGGAGCAAAGAAAAAGAACTGAGAGAATGATCGTCTTCGAGCAGGGCGCGGCCCCGGCCCTTGAAGCGAAGACCGCCGGCGGCCCGGAAGCGTCGAATCCTCCCTTGGCCAGGCTGGCCTTGGATATCGGGAATCTCCCCTATCTCATCTCGATCGAGAGGCTGGCGGCGCGAGTAGGAAACGCGTCGGATACGGCCTGGGGGATCATCATCGACACCGAACGGCTCAGGGAGGATGTCCTCCGGCCGGCCCTGCGCGATCATTTCCCTTCCGGAGGGACGTCATGGGTCGTCAAGGGAAGGGACGGCTCGGTCATGCTGGCGTCGGAAAATCCGTCGGCGAGCCCGGTGACATTCCGAACGAGTTTCGTTTCGAACACTCCGGACTGGACTTTGGAATTCCATCAGCCACCGCCCCGCCTCATCAAAACGTTTCTCCTGTCGCGACGGGGCCTCTATTCTTTCGTGTTTCTCCTCATTGCCGGCATCCTCATCTTCGGCCTGGCCCTGACCATCCGCTCCGTCTCCCACGAGCTGGAACTGGCCCGGCTGAAGTCGGATTTCGTCTCGACGGTCTCCCACGAGTTCAAGAGCCCCCTGACCTCGATCCGGCAGCTCGCCGAGATGCTCCAATCGGGCCGGGTGCCTTCCGAGGAGCGCCGCCAGAAGTATTACGATGTCCTGCTCGAGCAGAGCGAGCGGCTCGCTCTGCTCACGGACAACATCCTCAGCCTGGCCAAGATCGAGGAGGGCCGGGCGGAATTCGCGTTCGAGACGACCGATATCTCCGTCCTTCTGACCGAGGTCGTCACGTCCATTCAGGAGCGTGTGCGTCACGAAGGTTTCGACATCGGCCTCGACGTCGAAGGAGGGCTTCCTTTCCTCGCGGTGGACCGAACGGCCCTGTCCCAAGCCGTGACCAACCTCGTCGACAACGCCATCAAGTATTCCGGAGATTCGCGAACGATATCGGTCAGCGCCTCCCTTGAGGAACAAGCCGTATCGATCGCCGTGGAGGACTACGGCATCGGCATCAAAAAAGAAGACATCGATAGGGTCTTCGAGCGGTTCTACCGGGGCGGCGACGAATTGACGCGGACGGTCAAGGGCAGCGGCCTGGGACTGACTCTGGTCAGAGAGATCGTTGCGGCCCACCGGGGAAAGATCCAAGTCGAAAGCGAGCCCGGGAAGGGCAGCGTGTTCTCGATCCGCCTGCCGCTTCCGCAAAGACGCAAAGAAAGGGGGCTGAGATGACGAAGATCCTGATCGTCGAAGACGAGGAAAGCATCCTCATGCCGCTCGAGGACAATCTCAAGCTTGAAGGATATGAGGTCTCGTGCGCGAGGGACGGCCTCGAAGGCCTGTCCATGGCCGCTGAGCATTCCTTCGACCTCATCGTCCTCGACATCATGCTGCCGAAGCTGGACGGTTTCGAGGTCTGTAAACGGCTGCGCCAGGACCGGGTCATGACGCCGATCTTGATGTTAACCGCGAAAAGCCAGGAGATCGATAAGGTGCTCGGCCTGGAGCTCGGGGCCGATGATTATGTCACCAAGCCGTTTAGCTCCCGTGAGCTTCTGGCCCGGATCAAGTCCATTCTCCGGAGGGCCAAGGAACCGCATCGGGGGATCGATTTCTACCGGTTCGACGCGATCGAGCTCGATTTCGTCAAGTACGAAGCGAAAAAGCAGGGTCAGCCGATCCCCCTGACCGCGCTCGAGTTCTCCCTGCTCCATTTTCTCGTCCAGAACAAAGGGCGCGCGGTCCATCGGAATGAAGTCCTGGACAGCGTGTGGGGCAAGGACGTCTATGTCGACGCCCGGACCGTCGACAAGCACATCTCTCTCTTGAGAAAGAAATTCGAGGACGACCCCCAGGAGCCGAAATACATCCTGGGCGTGAGGGGCGTCGGATACAAGTTCACGGGATGACCGATGTTCACGGAATCTTCATGGAAGGGTCGCCAAAGCATCAAGCGCGCGACGCGGCGCGGGCCTATCTTCCCTCATGGAGATAAACCATGAGGAGGCACGA
>Ga0315281_10005642_pt1 | contig 17890 bp, 22 predicted proteins | sample YL17G07_0_MG_FD_204540 | JGI IMG/M metagenome (GOLD analysis project Ga0315281, IMG submission 204540) | Sediment microbial communities from Yellowstone Lake, YNP, Wyoming, USA - YL17G07_0 | ecosystem: Environmental > Aquatic > Freshwater > Lake > Sediment | place: USA: Wyoming | collected...
AATCCTGAGAAATAGAGATGGAAAATTGAACATCAAACCAGGGTATGATGGTGTTTATGGGCAGATAGTTAACCTGTGGGAAAATGGGCGTACTAAAAACCAGAAAACACTCATTATGTGACTACATGATTATCTTTTTAGCCAGTTCTTTAGCCTGGAAAGTGGCATTGCGTTTACCACCCTACTAGCCTGAAGCCACCCCCTCCTTGCAGTACCAACCCCGTACCTCAAAAACTTCAGATGGGATGTATCGTGAGCATCAGAGTCTATAGCAAACATGACTTTGTATTTTGAGGCCAGCATTATGTTTGTATCATTAAGGTCAAGCCTTTCTGGAAACGAGTTTATCTCAAGAGCAATATTGTTGCGTTCTGCGGCCTCTATGATTTGCTCCAGATCTATTTCATAAGGCTCGCGTTCGTTTATTATCCTGCCTGTCGGGTGAGCAAGAACGTGCAAAAGCCCAGAATCCATGGCGCTAATCATACGCTTTGTCATCTCCTGCTTGCTCATATTAAAGCTTGAGTGCACAGCTCCGACAGCACAGTCCATACTTTCGATAGTTTTCCTTTTAAGGTCGAGCGAGCCGTCCTTCAGTATGTCGATTTCTGCGCCTTTAAGCAATGTAAATTTACCGTCTAGCCTTTCATTCAGTTTTTCAATCCTTTCAAACAGTTTCATGAAGTCTTTATCATTTATGCCGTTTGAAACCCTAAGGCTCTTTGTATGATTTGTTGATGTGATGTAAGTAAGTCCCTCCTCCATTGCAGCCTCAGCCATCTCTTCCAAGCTATTTGCGCCGCCCGCCTCTTTGGTGTGAGTATGAAGATCTCCCTTCAAATCACCAAGCTCTATAAGCTTCGGTATTTTGTGCTGCAAGGCAATCTCAATCTCACCCCTATCTTCACGCATTTCTGGTGGCATGATTTGCATCCCAAGCTTTTCGTATATCACATCCTCGCTTCTGCTCGAGATGAGCTTGTCGTGCCTGTCAAACAGGCCATACTCGTTAAGCTTGTAGCCCTTCTTTATTGCTATTGTCCTGACCTTTATGTTATGGTCTTTGCTTCCCGTGAAATACTGCACAGCTGCACCAAAGCTTTTAGGTTCTATTACCCTTAGGTCGCAGGTTATGCCTATATTAAGCCTGACTGTTGTTTTTGTTGGGCCTTTCACTATCGCCTGCTCTACCTCTTTCATGCCCACAAAGAAGTCCATGACCTCTTTTTCCCGTTTGGATATTGCGAGTATGTCAAGGTCGCCGACCGTTTCTTTCATGCGCCTTGCCGAGCCTGCAATCACCGCCTCTTCAACAAGACCACTCTTTTTCAGCCTTTCAATTATCGATTCGGCTTCAGGGAGGGCATCGCCAAGCCTAAGCCTGCCCTTGCTCGACTCAAGAAACCCCACGCCCTCTTTTAATTTCTCCTCGCTCCTCTCTCCAAAACTAGGGAGTTCTCTTATGGTGTGTTTGCCTATCGCCTTCTTTAGTGTTTCTAGGTCTTTTACGCCTAGCTGTTTGTAAAGCACAGCTATTTTCTTAGGGCCCAAGCCCTCTATCTGTGTAAGTGTTTTGAAGTCTATGGGGTATTTTTTCTTGAGCTCTTCGTACTTTGTTACTTTGCCTGTTTTTATGAGCTCTTCTATTTTGCCTGCAAGACCCTTCCCAACACCCGGTATTTCCATAAGCGCGGGTATTCCGCCCCTCTTGTAAATGTCCTCAAGGTCTTCTTGCATGCTTCCTATTGCGAGTGCAGCCTCTTTGTAAGCCCTAACCTCAAACTTAGAACTAGGAGTCTCTTCTATGCTCAGCATATTGGCGATTTCATCGAAAATCTCAGAGATTTTCTTGTTTATCATATAATCTCTTTTGTATCATGCATATAAATCTTTTATTTTGAGTTATCGGAAGCCGTTACGTCTTTTAGCGTATCCTTGATAAACCTATAATTAATTTCCACTATAAAACTAATACGATTGCAACAGATTTGCAAGCACAGTTTCTAAAATGGTGCCTCTAAATATGCTAGATATACCTTATACGGTTCGTGCGACATCCAATATAGCGTTTATAAAGTACTGGGGCAGGCGCAATCACGATCTTAATCTACCATACAACTCCTCAATAAGCATGACACTCGATGAAAGCCTCAGCACCACCACAAGTGTGGAGTTTTCGAGCTCGTTCAAGAAAGATATGTTAATAATCAATGGAAAGAAGCAAGATCTCAGTTCTCAGCAAAACGAAAAGGCTTCGTACATAAAGAAAGTGTTAGAGCAGGCACGTAAAATTGCAGGGCTAAACGCTCACACCTTGGTAGTATCCAAAAACAATTTCCCCTCCGGTACGGGATTGGCCTCCAGCGCTGCGGGTGCAGCAGCACTTTCACTTGCCATTGTCAAAGCATTGAATCTAGACATCGATACGAAAGAGATTTCAAAGATGGCTCGCCAGGTTAGCGGAAGCGGCAGTAGAAGTCTTTACGGTGGCATAGTTAAGTGGCATCGCGGCACACTACACGACGGTTCAGATTCTTTTGCAGAGCAGTTGTTTGATGCGGATTATTGGTCAGGGCTCATAGATCTTGTAACGATAGTAACAGAGTCTGCAAAAAGGGTGTCTTCAAGCAAAGGTCATACACTTACACCCCGCACCTCAAGACTTTACGACCTAAGACCAAAGATTGCAGAAGCTGAGGTAAAAGAGGCAGAAACGGCCATTAGGAACAGAGACTTTAACCTACTCGCAGAGATAATAATGAGAGATAGCAACAACCTACACGCAGTTTGTCTAGACTCGTGGCCACCAATAATATATCTTAACGACGTCTCAAGAGCCATAATATACACCATACACGAGCTAAATGAAAATCATGGCAAAAATGTGGCTGCATATACGTTTGATGCCGGCGCCAACGCCCACATAATAACCACGCAAAAACACAGAGCTGCAGTTGAAGGGGCTCTCTCTTCCGTAAACGGCATAAAACGAATATTGTATTCTAAGCAAGGGAATGGACCTCGTCTTTTGAGCGACGACAAATCATTAATAAATGACGAAGTGATAAGGCACATAGGAATCTATAAATATTAGGAAAAAGAGTAATAATTACTGCAAAATCTGATTTATGGTGGATAAAATAATGTTGGAAAACAACACCGATAATTGCAATTCTATTGAAACGGCTAGTCCTGACGAAAAAGAGGTAGTCATGGCCTTCATTCTCCTAGAGGATGGTATACCTTACCTGAAGAGAGCAGCAGACGAAGATCTGGAACCTGGGAAGTGGGGCGTACCAGCAGGGCACGTAGAGAAAACCGATGCAAGCCCACTTGCAGCGATGATAAGAGAAGTTAGTGAAGAAACCAGGTTAAAAGTTGATCCAAACACGGCCATAAAACTGGACGCATACAGGACTGTGGCCAAAGGTTCCGACGGGGCGATAAAGGAAAAACTTTTTGCACACGCGTTCCTTGTAATGTTACCTCAGTATTCTCTAAAAAATGTAATAATAGACCCAGAAACCCACATGGGAAAGATGGTGCTCCATATGAGTGACATAAAAGCGTGTTACACTCAAATCACCAAACCACTTCTGCGGGATGCGAGCAAAACCACGCTCAACATAGAAGAGCTTACCACCCCAGACACAGACCTTATAAGAGTGTGTTTTCCTGCTGTAAAAGAGATAATTACCAAAATGGAGCTGACGCTGACAGCATTTGTGTTTGCTAATGCAAAAGAATTTAACATTTCGAAGAAAGATAAATCAAGGGCATTCTAATGAAAAAACTATATTTCTTAAAGCTCGGGGGCAGCACTCTAACAAACGAGGATAAACCAGGCACAGCAAGAAAAGAAACGATAAGAAGGCTCCTATTTGAAGTCAAGAGGGCAAAGAGCAGCAAAGAGTTTGATATAATCATAGGGCACGGTGGCGGATCATTTGCGCACCCGTTTGCAAAGAAATACAAAGTAAATGAAGGACTCAAATACGGCTTTAGCAGGAGAGGCGCAATCATAACACACAACGCTGTTCATAAGCTAAATGATATAGTGGTTAATGAAGGCCTCAAAGCTGGCGTAAACTTATACCCATTCGCGCCTTCGAGTTTTGGCGTATGGAATAATAACGGTGCAACGAACAGCATGGTGTTCCATATTTCTCATGCTTTAAAGAACGGATTTGTACCACTGGTGCATGGCGATGTAGTTATGGATGCCGAAAAAGGTGTTTCAGTCGCATCTACAGAAAAGGTATTTTCTTTTCTTGCAAGCCACATGAAGCCGGATAAGGTCATTCTAGCTACCGACGTTGACGGACTGTTCACGGCAAACCCAAAAATCGACAAAAGCGCCAAGTTCATAAAGGTAATAAATGGCAGGAACATAGACAGTGCTTTGAAATCTGCAGGAAGTTCCTTGAAAGTTGACGTTACCGGTGGGATGCACAGCAAAGTAAGGAGTCTTTATAAAATGGTCAAGGCGACAGGTTCTACAGGTTATATAGTTAACGCAAATGAAAAAGATAGGCTGTATTCCATATTAGTTGGCAAGCCGAACATCTACACAATAGTAAAAGAATAATGATACTAAAATGATCGGCAAGGCGGCGGATTACACGTCAACAAATTCGAAGTAACAAAACTCTTATATCGCTTTCCAGTCATACTTATTTGAGGATGTTGATGCAACAGGGTGATGCTAAAGAAAGCGAGGATGAGTACAACAAAGTGCTGAAGCAAAACCAGATCTACCTTGCGATAATATCCCGCTACAAAGAATATATTGAAGAAAAGGAAAACCTTTCGATAGCAGAGCTACCCAGGCTCGTAACGCCCAAGGACGAAGCGGTTGCTGAGAAAGTAAAGGAGTTACAAGCCAATTTCAAGCCCTATGTATATGAGAACGAGTTCTACAACGCAAGCATACTCACACAACACTTTGTTAACAGCAACATAAGCAACATGGTACTGCCATTACAGTTCTGGCTTTCACCGGCAGAGACCCTGAGGTTCATGATCGGTGACGAGGTAGACAAAAACATACTGCTGTGCAGCTTGCTCGTAGCGCTCGGCAATCCTTCTGCAAAGGTTTTGATAAACGTTCGTGACGGTGCAATGAACGTTTACGTCTACTACGAATTCAAGGAGAAATTCTATCTCATGAGCAAGGAAAACGATGTGCAGGTGTTTGAGAGCAAGGACAGCATGCTGAAATCTATGGAGATAAGCGAGGATTCGGTCGTGTACGAGTTCAATGATCGAACATATACAGATATATGCTAGCGCCGCATTGCCTTTTTGAACCTTTTTCTGTGTTCTCTCTTAAGCCTTCTAAGCTTTTTCTGTTTTCTATACCTTTTGCCAATTTTCCTGTTAGATTTTGAAACCTGTTTCTGCATGCCAACACCATCAATCTATTTTTATAACCTTTGAATTCAAAGGTTCGTCAGAATTACGGCTATTTTTCTTCCTCGCCATAAGATCGCGATACTATCACCTATTTAATTTATAAATAACCTTCTGAAATAATCTGAATAAGAAATCAAGATTTGTTTAATTAGTGGCTCTTCAAACGCCGAGGTATAGGGAAAGCACCATACTCTTTGAATAAGGATTTACCATGAAGCAGTCTAGAAAATGCCTCGGCCTCTAGTTTAGCCCCTACCAAAGCATTGTGTGGTCTGGGCTCTTCCATAAGGCCAACAAGTTTTAGGGTGTAGTCCAAACTTATTGCGCTGCAGCTGTTCTTTAGTGGCACACGCATTTTATTCCTTATATGAAAATCATAACATTCGGAATGCAGGTCAATCGTCCTATGCCGGAATCTATTTTCAAGTCCGTACCTCTCCAATGAAGAGGCTATAAACCCCAAATCAAATCCCGGGTTCTGACCGGCAATGGTAATGTCATTTATCTTGTACGCCCACCTGATGAATTCTATCATGAGCTGTTTTAAAGAGATTTTGTTCAAGCTTTTTATTTCCTTGATACTGAATCCATTTACTCTTAGAGCAGCATTGTCTATTTTTGCACCTTTAAAAATTCTGCACTCGCGATAAAAAATATTTCTCGGATGTTCGAAGTCGACCGCCCCCAAACTCACAATAGAGTTTACCTTGCGATCGAGTCCGGTTGCTTCAACATCACAAACTATCATGCCCTCACCCAACCCTTCTCTATTTGAACCAAGCATTCAGGCCTCTCTGCTTTGCAGAACCCTTTTTAGAGTCAAGAATGCCGACATACTTCTCTATCCGATCTCTGCTAAAGTCATGCTCATCGCACATAAATCTAACAAGCTCGGTCTGGTTGGGCTGCTCATCGACCTCATTGAGAATGTATTCCCGCTCGATCTCGCTCACCTCAGGATCAAGGAAAAGCTGCTCCACTTCTTTTATGTCAAGCTCGAACTCTGTGTTGTACTTGCTCTTTACATATTCTTTTATGTCGCTTATCGAACGTGCTGATTTAGCCATCTTCAGTGCTGTCTTGGGCCCAACACCCTTTATACCATCATTGAAATCCGTACCTAATAGAATCCCTATCCATATCAGCTGCTTCTGATTGACGCCAAGCTGTTTAAGCGTTTCATCAAGGTTTACCTCTTCTGGCTCTACTGTTATGTAGACGTTTTTCCTTGGCAGTTTCCTTTTTCCAGATATGTTTATGTTTCTTAAGACTCTTGGGGCGCCAAACAACAATGTATCGTAGTCCTGGCTTACGACAGCGTCAACTACGCCCCTCTTGGCCATTTGGCTCGCCTGTGCCTCACCCTCGCTTGGCGCGTTTATGTATGGTATGCCCATCATCTCCAGCAGCGCCTTTGCACTATCGACTATGTTTTTATCTATGCGAGTGCTCGCCTGCGCATGCGCTCTCGCCTCTTCAAGTTCGCCAGCCTCTTTTGCAGTCTGCCACGCCTTCAAAGCCTCGTTCCTTCTCCGCATTCTCGCCTCGATAGTTTTCTGCTTTAGCATCGATGGTATACCATCAAACACGTACACCAACTTGATATCATTTTGGATGAGTTCGATGCTTCTATAAAATAGGCCAGAAAGGTGGCTTGTAACATTGCCGTGCGAGTCCATCAAGGGAGTGCCGTCAGACTGCCTTATTATTGAAAGGAATTGGAATATGGTGTTGTAAGCATCTATGGCAACAATGTTGTCTTTGAGCTCCTCCAAGGATATTTTTTTCTTGATTGCGAGCTTGCTGAGATTCACTGCCATGTTAGCACCCTACCCTACGAAATCGCCCAGGGTCGCTTTATCGCGCTTGCCCATAGATATGCCCTTCGGATCTAGTTTTTTCTCTGCCAAAAGCTTTATGCTCAGAGCCTTTTCAAGCTTCTCTACAAGAGCCTGGGGTGGCGCTGTTTCTCCCTTCTCTACCCTGTCAAGAAAAGATTCTTTGATATTTAACATCTCAGCGACAACTTTTAAAGGAAGCTTGCGTATCTCTCTTGCATTTTTTATAATGTCGCCATAATTTTCCAGAAGTTCGTATTCGCTTTCTGCAGGCTTTGATCTTTTTGGTTTTTGCTCGCCTGCTTTCCCTTCCGAATATAGGATCTTCTTACCCTGTGCGCACGAAGCACAAACACTGAACTCCACGTCCTCTACAGAAATTACATACATGTTATTTGTAGGTCTTCCGCAAAGTTCACACTCCCCCACGAAACTACCCAAAACATTTGACTTCTACATTATTTAAACTATCTGATATAATTTCAATAAATAGGTATAAAAACAACAAAGGCGAATAAGAAAGATAACGCGGGGCTACTAATGAAAACTTTAAAAAACCACAAAATAATTTATATCATAACTGCCTTTCTAATCATTTACGCACTATATTCTCTGTACTTTCTTTATTATACTAGTTCCATGCCCGCAATTGTAAGGTTAATATTAGCTTTAGTGATGTTGCTTCTTGTGGGCTTTTTGATACAGGGCCTTAACAACCTGACTGGAAGTTATGGTATTTTTCTGGTCAAAAGTAAAAAGGGCGTGAAGGGAATAGCGCGCATTGCCGCAGAGCATAAGCGCTTTTGGGAGGCATTTGCTGCATGGGGTATGATCATTGGTTTTGGCATTTTTTCATATCCTCTCTTGAAAGGCAGGGCGAACAAGAAGATGTTCGCGTTTGGATTCATATCGTTGATAATAATAGCGCAGTACATACTGCCATTCCTGAGCTACACTTCTATACTGATAAGCATACCGCAGCTGCAAAGCAAAATACCCCAGCCCAACCTCTCCCAGCCACTTCCATCACTCCAAAATTATCTCTCAAGCATAGCAAGCAATTCAGTATACGGCTACATTGTGATGATTCTTTATATTGTATTCGGATTCTCTAGCTTCATCTTCATAGCGCTGCTGGTCAATACCTGGTCTATACTAATAGCGCTTTCAAAAGTTATAGAGAGCATAATCATCGGAAAGCCGACAACAACACCACTAACAAACCAGATTCCGGGCGTTGCACCAGTAATTCCGGGCATAACAATGCCGTTGTTTGCAGGAATAATATCTCTTGCAATACTTCTCAGCGTACACGAGCTCTCCCATGGGATTTTGGCCAGCCTTGCAAAGATAAAGCTGAAGTCTGTAGGCTTGATCGTGTTTGGCGTGATACCAATAGGCGCGTTCGTCGAAGTGGATGAAAAGGAGGTCAAGAAGCGCAGCAAAATAAGTCAAAACAAGATCTCAATAGCGGGGGTTTCAGCAAATTTCCTCGCAATGGTAATTTTCTTTATACCTATGCTGATCTTGATCCCATACGTGTTTTCGCACATATATGCTACGGCAGTCTTTGTAGGCAGTGTATCCCCAAACTATCCAGCGGAGGGCGTGCTTTCATCAGGCATGCAGATACTTTCATGGAACGGACAAAATGTAACGAACATGACAGAACTGCAGAGCGCAGCAGCAAACGATAAACCAGATTCATTAATAAATATAATAACAAACACGGGCATGTACAGCATCATTGCAAAACAAGAAGCCAATTCAAGCAGGGGCGTTATAGGCATAACAGTCTATCAGCAGATAAAGCCCGTAACTAATACAATAGAGAAGGGTGTAGCATACTTCTTATATTCAATATTTGCCCTTTCGGTGTTGTTGAACTTCTTGGTCGGCGCCTTTAACCTACTGCCATTTCCATCGCTTGATGGTTGGCGCATATACAAGACAAGCATCAAAAACAAAAATATAGTTAAGGCGTTGGCGGCCATAATCATAATTGCACTTGTTTTGAATGCTTTGCCATGGTTGTAAAAGCTAAATTTAGCCCTCTTTATTGTCGACAAAGTACATAGGAACCTATAAATATTAGGAAAAATAAAAAAATAAAAGTGAGAAAATGATGATACCAAATGGAGTCACTATTAAAATAGGCGATCGGAAAACAACTGCAGAAATCAATCTGATGAATTCACAGTTATTCAGCTTAAAACGCAAAGACGTAGAAGTAATGTGGGGTGGAGGAGCACCAGAAGGATATAGACCCAAAAGCGGTTGGCAGAATAGCATGATTGAAATGTTTCCTGTTATTGGCGCTCCGGTAGCAGGCAGAATACTGATCGATGGTAATTATTTTCCGATGGCTCAGCATGGCATAGCGCGCGATCTGCCCTGGGAGATGACACGGTCTAACTCTTATAGTGCTACATTTGAGCAAGTCTACGAAGGAGGGCAAGAAGTACCGAGTAAGAAAGGGACAATATCTGTATTCCCGAGATCTTATTGGCTTACCAAAACCTACGAAATAAGTCAAGGTACACTTGTATTCACGCTAGAAGTACAAAATCCTTCTGACAAGATGTTGCCATATGCTGTAGGGTGGCATCCTGCATTTAGGGCTGTAGAAGGTTCAATTCTTAAGGTGCTACAAGGAAGAGAACAAAAGGATTGCATACCATTACACAGAGTAAGGGAAGCGAACGGCAATGTTCTTGAGTTTGACAATTCAGATGCTATTAAATATGAAAATACAGAATTTTCATTAGCACTCAATCATAATTTCGGGCGTACGCAGATTTGGGATAAAGGTGAAGGGCTAGTCGCGTTGGAACCAATATCTGCGTTCTCTATGAGTCGAGCACCAGTTAATACAAAAGAAACAGAACTTGGCTTACAACAAGGCTATAAAAACCTAAAGCGGGGAGAAAGAGCGACTTTCAAAGCCAATATAAACATTAGTACTTAACCTCAGACCGCAACACAAGTTCTATGCTTGAGAGGCAACGCGTCTGAGTTCTCCGATTCCTCCAAAATCTAAAGTCTCACCATGGCCTATTACTATGGCTTTCATGTTGTCTACATCAATTTCTTTGAATATAGGTGCAAGCAAATTCTCTTGAGGCTCTATGTTTACTCCGTTGCCGCTAGAAAAATAATTCAGTGCCGGCAGGACGAGGAGTCTTTTGCGCCTGTAATAGCCATACAGGAAGCAGTTCAACTTTACCTTTCTATCTATAGAATCGTATATTACAACTGCGGGATGCTCGTGCCCCATTATTAATAAATTGATATCTTTTATGGTGCTTGGCAATTCTTCGCCATGGAAAAACAGATAATTGCCTACTTTTGCCTCTTGATTGTAAACTTTTAAGTTAAATGGCCTCTTGTACCTTTCAACAAAGTTGTCATGGTTGCCTTTTATGAGAATTAGCTCAACACCTTTTTCCTTTGCAAAATTAATGAACTCGTAAAGCTCATAGAATTCCTCAATATCTACAGTTGAAAACTCATTCTTTATATCACCATTTATAATTACGGTACTTGCTCTGGTTTTCTTCAGTGCACGATCAAGCGCTTCTAAAATATATTTCAGGTTTACCTTTGGGATTAAGACCCCCCTCTTTGCCATTACGCCCTCATAGCCCAAATGCAAGTCAGTGCATGCAATAGCATCTATACTCTTCATGTATGCTATTGGCAGACCATCTACCAGCTCAATATCATCATTAAGCATCATCTTATCTCTCTCTTATCCTTTGCATGACAAGCTTATGCAACTGTTTTAGATAGTTATACCTGTCCTTCATGAGAATCACATCTGCGTGCCCGAAAGTTATCAATGTGTGTGCAAACGGCGATGGCGATGGTGTCTTAATGAATTTGTATTTCATGCCGCCGGCCTTTAACCTGTCCAATACCTCTTTTGTTCTAGGCAGATCCATAACGTCGTTCAGTATCTCCCTATAAGTTTCGCTTATGACCGGAAAGTCTGGGTCTATCGTCTCGGCAGCTTTGAGCAAAATTTGCGCGTTTATCTGCTGTTTGCCAAGCGGTGTCTTCCACCCTTTATAATTTTTAAGTATCATGAAACTTCTTACAGCTACATGCCTAAAATGTCTTTTCATCATCTCGGTTCTTCTTATATTTTTCTTGAGTGTTTTTTCTACGTCTCTTCCAAGCACTCCTTCTATCAACTCATCAACCATACCACTGCTTATCTTATTACTCATTTCCGGCGTTAACACAAAACCATTATCGCTAACCATAATTGCTATGTCCTGGCCTAGCGTATACCCAAGCTCTATTGCAAATAGCCTTGAAAGTGCATCATTGACCCTGCGCCCGAACAATGCATGGAATATTATGCACTCTTTTGGTTCAGAGTCTTTTGATGCACTCTTGGTTTGCTCTATAAGTAACAAATTGTTGTTTGGCACAACTCCTGCAAAAAGTATCTGCTCAACAAAATAGCTGAATATTGCTTTCTTCGCGTTTTCCTCTATTGGCAGTTTGTCAAGGACTGCTCCTGCATAAGCGGGTACTGTTTTGATTTTGAGAAGCCTCAACAGCTCACCCCTTTTTGATATTTTCATATTGCTCTGCAAGATCTTTGCAAACCCGGCCCTAAACTCTCCTATACTGTTTGCAAGCTCGTAACTGAGTGGCAACTGCTCAGAAAACCATGGTGGTATTGTTGGGGAGCTCGCCTGTGCCTGGTTAACATAGCATCTCATACCCTTTGCATATTCAAAGCCATAGAGCCTGCCTCCAAGCGTGAATATATCGCCGGGCTTGAGCTGTGCCAAGAACTCCTCTTCTATGTTGCCTATCCACCTTTTAGTTTTTGACTCAAAGACATTTACGGCAACCTCGTCAGGAATTGTCCCGAGGTTAAGCATGTATATTGGCTTTGCATACCTGCCTCTTCTGCCGAATGCCTGTTCCTGCTCGTCGTACCATATCTTGCCATAAACCCTCCTGCTTTCTAACCCAACATAGTTTCCTGCAAGGTAGTTGAGCAGGCTTATGTATGATTCTTTTGGCAGTGTAGAATATGCATAAGCGCCTCTTACGAGGTTGTACGCCTCATCAACATTCCATCTCTTGGTTAATGACATGCCCACAATATGCTGCGCAAGCACATCCAGCGGATTCTTTGGTACCGTAAAGGCGTCGAGCTGCCTCTTTCTAGCAGAATCAATCATTATTGTGCATTCAACAAGGTCGTCTCTATTGAGCACTATGACCTCCCCCTTTGCTTCATCTTTGAATGAATGCCCGGCTCTTCCTATTCTTTGTACGGCCCTTGTCACGCTTTTTGGCGAGCCCAGCTGTATGACGTTGTCTATGCTTCCTATGTCCATTCCAAGCTCGAGACTTGTGGAAGAGACGGCACACTTGAGTGAGCCGCGTTTGAGCATTTCCTCAACCTCAAGCCTTGACTCCCTTGAGAGCGAACCATGGTGGGCTGCTATATTCTCACTGTACTTAAACCTCCTCTTCAAGTTGAACACGACACGCTCCGTGCCGCTCCTTGTATTTGTGAAAACAAGCGTTGTTTTGCTTTTCTTTATGATCTTGTTTATGCTTTCATACATCTTCTTTTCTATCGGGGTGTTGTCCGTGTATATCATGTCAGGAACAGGGCTCATAACTGTGACATCAAATCTCTTGCTCCATGATGCATCGATTATGGCACAGTCCCTCTCGGCATTGTTGTTATAACCGACTAGAAACTTTGCCGCCTCTTCCAACGGGTGTAGCGTAGCGCCCATCCCTATCCTTACAAGCTCGTGGTCAAGAAGGTTCTGCAGCCTCTCTATAGATAGCGATAGGTGCACGCCGCGCTTGTTGTTAGCAAGCTCGTGTATCTCGTCGATGACAACGTACTCCAGGTCCATAACGTTCTCGATGTACCTCTCAGAATTCAGTATTATTGCAAGACTTTCTGGAGTTGTGACAAGAATGTTTGGCGGTCTGAGCAACTGCTCCCTTCTTTCTTTTTGCGTAGTGTCTCCAGTCCTTACAGCTATGGTGACCTTTTTGACATTCTCTTTTATCATATCAACGCCCTTGGCTCTTTTGATCTGCTCGTATATCTCTTCCAAGGGCTTTGTCAGATTCTTGTACACATCGTTGTTCAGCGCGCGCAATGGTGATACATAAATGCAATAAACCTTCTCCTCGAGCTTTCCCTTTAGTGATTTGTCAAAGAGCGCGCTCAATACAGCCAGGAATACCGAGAGCGTTTTACCGCTGCCTGTCGGCGCGGTTATTATCAGGTTCTTTCTGTCTTTGATGAGCTTGAATGTGTATTTCTGCGGCGGTGTCAATTCATCAAAATTATCCTCGAACCATTTTCTCACGTAACTATTGAGCGAATCTAGACTTGCCTTGTCATCATATGGCTTATTGATATAGCTAATCATTAATGCACCCAGAATCAGCTAGTTAATAATACCCCTTTAAAGAATAAAAAGTAGATGTCAAATTTTTTGTAGAAGGCGTGCACTCTTCTCAAATCCTAAGACGGATTTTTTATTATTCTTAGTCTCTTCAGGCCCCCAGCCTTGGGAATTTTCATGTTTCTAAGGACCTCATGGATCTCCTCCAGCGCCACTTGACGCGCTATAGCTTCTTCAAAGCCCGGCCTTAACTTTATCTTTTCTTTAGAGACCATCAGATCACGCGTATATCGACCTGTATTCTGTGTTAGTGTCATCAATTATGTGTATGCATTCGCCCTCGCACTGTATCAGGCATGCCTGACAGAGTATGCATGCAGAACCATTCACAGCAACAGAAATGCCGCCACTGGTACCGTCATTGTCATCAGCAAAATGCCTATGGCCATCCTGAACGTCCTTCCACTTCGCGAGCATGGCAGGATCACCAACTCCCCTCCACTTTTCATTCTCTGGAGCCACATCGGCGTTTGCTTCGTCTAGCTTGCTCCTATGCCTGAGCTCAAATACAGCCACAGGACAGACGTCTTTGCAATGCTGGCAGCCTGTGCATTTAGGCTTATCTACCCAGACCTTCATTATAATCATCTCAAGTATGATATCAAATTATTTTAATACATTCAAAGCAATTTTTAACTCTGCTTCTCCAGTACACACGCACTCTCGAGATTTTTCATTGCCAGAATGCTTTTCAGCGCATCCAGAACCGCCATCAGCGTATTGTATCTGGTTCTTGTCCTGCCTCTTGAAAATGTCCAAATGTCTTTTGCTCCGCCGAGCTCAAGCATGCGTTTCACGTACCTGCTCGCAACAACTCCCAGCCCCTTTGGCCCGGGTCTTAGTGAAACTTCCACGCTACCGCACTTGCCTTTGACATTGAAGGGAAGACTGTGCGGCTGTCCACAGTTGCACTGCCATGAACCGCAGCCAAGCACAACCGGTATGATGTTTCGCTTCGCAGCTTTTATCGCACTGTCTATCGCAGCCTTTGTTTCTATGTCCTTGCCTGATCCAACTCCCACATGCCCAATTCCATCACCGACTATCGCCGTGGCTCTGAACTTCTGCCTTCTGCCGTTTCTTGTCATCCTCTGTACGCTTATAATCTCAACTATCTCGTTCTTGAGCTCCGGCAGCAACGCGTCAACTATCTCCACCTCTGCGATGCGCTTGCCCATGTTTAGGATCTGCTCTATGGATGTAATGCTGCCAGACTTTACAAGCCTGCCAAGCTCTGTTGCCGGCTCCCATGCAGCTATGTTAAATACTTCTTTAACTTCCCTATAGTCTCTATATCCTCTTGTCAACTAACCACTCTTGATGCGATTCTTCGCCTGCTCGAAGAGCAGGTCCATCTGCTTCGGATCGAAATTCTCTTTGTAATACTTTGAAAACCGCGTTGCCTCTTTGTTGACACTCTTCGCATAACTTGCTATGTGCTTTCCTGAAAGCCTGTTCTCATCAAACTCTATGCTGTTTATTACATTTATGCCGTTGTCTGAGCAGCCCTTTGCAGCAGCGAACAGGGCATTGAACTTTGATGGTCTTGCCAAACCGGTGTCAAGCACAAGCTTGCCTATCGAAAGGCTCTTCGCCTTTTTCGCAAGAAGCATACCAGAGAGATACGCGGTTGGAATGTTGCCTCTTGGCGACCAGCCAATCGTTTTAAGCTCTTTTGAGTTTACGCTTGCGATGACCCTGTCACCATCCTTTTCATAGTTTATTATCTGCAATATTATGCCTCTATTCGTTTTTCTTGCGACAAGTCTGGGCATTCTGCTTTTAAGCAGGGCTATCCTTTTCCTGTAGTTTGTCAGAGCGCTTGCCCTGCGTCTCCTTATTCTTGAGTAAATCATGGAATCATATATGCCTTAGTTTGTTGAATTTCTCATCATCAATCTGCACGCCCGTGCTTCTTATGTAGTTCAGCAGCGTAACCTTGCTCGCAAAGGTCCCGCCCTTTACAAGAGCATAAAACCTCTTGAAGGCATCGTTCGTTATTAGCTTATCAGCCTTCAGGCTCTTTATAACGCGCCTCTGCGCCCTTACCAATTTCTTGTACTCTATGCCTTGTCTTGCCTTTCTGGTGCCCTTCCTGCTTCCTATGCCGCGTCTTCTGCCCTTGCTCCTCTTTATGTTTAGAAGCTTGCCCCTGGCGCTGATGTTGCGCTTTGGCTGCAAGGCGTATACCTTGCCATCCTTTATAAGTGCCCTAACGTCGTCTCTTGTTATTGCCTTGGATGCATCGGCAAACGCATCGCTCTTTATTCTTATGCTGCTCACGCCCCTCTTTAGAAGCACACCTGTAACCCTCTTCGTAAACTTTATGCTCATACTCTCACGTTCCTTATTCGTATGCTGTTGCCCGCCGCGCTTATTATGCTAACGCGCTTTTTCCTTCCAACGCTGCTCGCTATCGTCACATCGTAGCTATCCCTGTCGGGCATGCTCAGTACCCTTTTTAGCTCATCAACGTTATGCACCACGATGTTCCTTTTGCCGTTTCTGGTATTGGCAATGCTTTCTGGGTTCTTGTAGCCGATCGTTGGCTCTGCCCCGGCGAAGCGCCTTTTCTCGCGCTTTTTGCTGTCTACGCCGCGCGGCTTGCGCCATCTATCCTTGACGTGCTTTCTGTTCTTTGTGCCGTAGTTCGGAACATTGAACCTTGGATGCATCTTCTTTGGGTTTTTCATAAGCTCAATCACTACCTCAGGTAGTAAACACCATCCTGAAAGACACGTATATCTTTCTTTCTGATTTTGCAGATCTTTTTTATGTTTGCTGCTGTCTGAGTCACATCCTCAAGCCTTGTGCCGTATATCCTCAGGTTCTTTTCCTTGATCTCGATTTTTGTATTACCAATTATCTTTGCAAACCTCGGGTATCTTTCACCAAGCATGTTCTTTATGCTGACAATTTTTTCTTTTGTCTCAAAGGTCATAGGAAAGTGCGCCGATATTCCCTCCATCTGAACCTCGAAATGCTTGTTAACCCCCTTAACGTCGTTCTTGAGCTCCTTTGCAAACGAGTTTATAGCCATCAGCGCCTTTTTTCTCAGCGTTTTATATTCCGAGGCATCTATTGATACCGTGTTGTTCTCTTTTGAGAGTTTGAGCAGCGACTCATTGAAACGCCTTTCATTAGAGCCAAGGCTGCCCTTTACCCTTACCAGATCGCCGTGTATTTCAACCTCAACGTTGTTTGGTATTTCTATTTTCATGCTCATCAATAAACATATGCCAGCAATCTGCCGCCTATGCCCATGGCTCTTGCTTCACGATTTGTAATGATCCCCTTTGGAGTCGATAGTATCAGTATACCGAAGTCCCTGCTCAGAATGTAGCGCTCTTCATACCTCTGTATATCTGACCGTGTTAGAGCGTAGCGCGGCTTTACAACACCGATCCTGTTGATTCGCCTCGCAAGCGAGACCTTTGCCTTCTTTGCGTATCTATCGGAAAATTCCTGGTAGCCGTTGATGTAATGTTCCCTTACCATTATGTCCAGTACGGCCCGAATGAGCTTTGTTGAGTAGATCGTGCACTCTGGCCTACCAACGCGCTCATGCGTCTTTATTATGTTTATAGCATCTGCAAGCCTGTCCATATCAACCATACTTTTTGAAGTTTAGGTTTCTAGCCATCTCTCTGAAGCACCTTCTGCATATGTAGAGCTTGTGGGCCCTTATCAGGCCTCTACTGGTGCCGCATATCCTGCAAAGCCTTATGCCCCTGCCCTTGTAACGCTCTTCATCTCTGACTTTCATGCTTCTATCACTGTGTTAAACTCTTTTTTCAGATATTCTCCAATCTCTTCCCTTGTTACTCTTTTATGAGACCTGGCAACCATTGATCTGGCCCTGCGCCTTTCAGCGACTCTCGAGCCCTTTCTGTTAAACACTATGTTGACGTTCATGCCCATCATTCCGATCTTCGGATCGTACTTGACCCCGCGTATGTCAATGTACTCGCGCACGCCAAAATTCACTGTGTTGTTGGTTACACTGCTCTCCTTGATTCTGTTGTTCACTGCCTCTAGAAGTCTCTTTATCAATTCCAGGCTATTCCTGCCCCTTATGGTAACAAACGTTCCTATCTTGCTGTTCTTGCTTATGTTGAATGTTGGGATTCTGCGCTTCGCCAATGCGTCTGTTGGTTTCCTGCCCGTCAT
>Ga0315281_10005643_pt1 | contig 17890 bp, 14 predicted proteins | sample YL17G07_0_MG_FD_204540 | JGI IMG/M metagenome (GOLD analysis project Ga0315281, IMG submission 204540) | Sediment microbial communities from Yellowstone Lake, YNP, Wyoming, USA - YL17G07_0 | ecosystem: Environmental > Aquatic > Freshwater > Lake > Sediment | place: USA: Wyoming | collected...
ACAGCGGCGGCCGCCGCGCCGAACGGCGCCGCGTGCCCCCACGTGACGCCGTACGAGTAGCCCCAGAACGCGAGCGCGCCGACGAAGAGGGCCCCGCCCATCCACGCGAACGCGGACCTGAATGTCGTCATTTGATCATCTTGTCATCTGGTCACTTCATCTATTGTAGGACCTGCGCATGCGCCACTCGGGATCCCCACGCGTCGTCATCACGGGCATCGGCGTCGTCTCGCCGTTCGGCGTCGGACGGGAGCGATTTTGGGACAACATCCGGGCCGGGTGCAGCGGCACGCGCGCGATTACTGAATTCGACGCGTCTGGCTTCGGCTGCCGCGTGGCGGCGCCCGTGATGGGCGTGACGATAGACGATGTGCCGCAGCTGGACGGCGACGACATCTGGGATCCGGAGTACCGCGCGGATCCGAAGCGCTATTCACGCGCGGCGCTGATCGGCGTCATCGCGGCGCGCGAAGCCTGGCGCGACGCGGGCCTCCGCGTCGGCGAACCCGACGCCGGCGTCATCGTCGGCAGCGGCGGTGGCGGCATCGACGTCGGCGAGCGCCAGTACTACGACTTCTTCGTCGAGCGCGGCAGGAAGGTCACGCCGTACGCGATTCCCCTGTCGATCGTCGGCATGGTGTCGAGTGAGATTTCGATTTCGCTGCGGCTGCACGGCATCAGCCATGTGCTGTCGTGCGGCTGCACGAGTTCGACCGACGCGCTCGGCTATGCCGCCGCGATGATTCGTTCCGGCGAGGCGGAGGTGCTGCTGTCGGGGGGGACGGATGCGTGCGTGACGCCGGGGATGATGTTCGGGTTCTCGCGCATGAAGGTCGTGTCGATGGCCTACAACGACGCGCCGGCCGAGGCGTCGCGTCCCTTCGATCGCGGACGCGACGGCTTCGTGCTCGGCGAGGGCGCGTGGATGCTGGTGCTCGAGCGCGAGGATCGGGCCCGCGCGCGGGGCGCGACGATCTATGCGTCGATCGACGGCTACGCCTCGACCTGCGACGCCTATCACCGCGTGCAGATGGCGCCGGACGGCGGCGAGATCGTGCGCGCCATCAGGACGGCGATCGAACGTTCGGGACATCCGATCGAATCCATCGGCTACGTGAACTACCACGGGACGTCGACGGTGTCGAACGACGCCGTCGAGTCGCGCTGCGTGCGGCAGGTGTTCGGCGCGGCGGCGGATCGGCTGGCCGGCTCCTCGGTGAAGTCGATGATCGGGCATCCCCAGGGCGCCAGCGGCGCGGCGGGTGTCGTGACGGCCGCGCTCGCCATCGGGCGCGGGTTTCTTCCGCCGACCATCAACCTCCGCGATCAGGATCCGGCGTGCGATCTCGACTTCGTGGCGAACACCGGGCGCGCCGCCGACGTGGACGCCGCGCTCTGCAACTGCCTCGGCTTCGGGTCCAAGAACAGCGCCATGGTGATCGGACGCGCATGACGGTGGATTGCACAATCCGGCGATATGGTGATGTCGTGGTCGTTCTGAGATCACCACATCACCAATTCACTGAATGTGACGATGCTTGATGTCCTCATCGTGGGGGCGGGACCTGCCGGCTGCGTCGCAGCGGCAGTCCTGGCCCGTGCCGGCGTTCGCGTTCGTGTCGTCGACCGCGCGGTCTTCCCGCGCGACAAACTGTGCGGCGACACGGTCAATCCCGGAACCATCGCCATCCTGCGACGCCTGCGCCTGGCCGCATCGATCGAGACACGTGGACTCGCGATCGACGGCATGCGGGTCAGCGGCGAGAACGGCGTCGTCGTCGAAGGCCGGTACCCGCCGGGAATGGCCGGCCGCGCGCTGCTGCGTCGCGACTTCGACTGGATGCTGCTCGAGGACGCGATTGCCGCCGGCGCGCAGTTCGAACCGGGCGTCGCCGTCCGGAGCGCGATCGTCGAAGAAGAGGGCCGCCACATGGTTGTCAGGGGTGTCAGCGCCGGCAGAGGCGGCGAGCTCCGCGCGAAGGTGACGATTGCCGCGGATGGCCGCCGCTCGACGCTCGCGTTCGGTCTCGGACTGGCGTCACATCCAGGGCGTCCGCGGCGGTGGGCCATCGGCGCATATATCGATGTCCCTGGCGACGGGCCGTCCCGGCGTTTCGGAGAGATGCATGTGCGCGCCGGCCACTACATGGGCATCGCGCCCGTGCCCGGGCCGCTCACGAACGTGTGCCTCGTGACGCCGTGGCGGGCCGGCGACGCGCCGCTCGGCGATCCAGGCGCGGCGATCTTCGGCGCGCTGTCCCGCGATCCGTTGCTGCGCGATCGATTCGCCGGCGCGCGGCTGGCGACAACGCCCGTGGTGCTCGGCCCGCTGGCGGTGGACGTGCGCGACGCGTCCATGGACGGCCTGCTGCTCGCCGGCGACGCCTCGGGTTTCATCGATCCGATGACCGGTGACGGCTTGCGCTTCGCGATCCGTGGCGCCGAGCTGACCGCGATCGCCGCCGTCGACGCGCTGGCGCACGGCTGGGACGGCGTGCACGCGCGTCTCGCCCGGGCGCGCCGCCACGAATTTGCGGGTAAGTGGCGCTTCAACCGCGTCGTTCGCTCGCTCGCGGCTTCGCCGTCAGCCGTCGCGTGTGCGACGGCGGGCGCGCGGATCGCGCCCGCCGTGCTTCGCCGCGCGATGATCTACGCGGGCGACTGCGCGTAGGAATAACGATCGCAATGCTGATCACGCGGCTGCTGCTCGCGCTCGTCTTCGTGCCGATGCTGGTTGAGGCGCGTCTCGCCGCGTCCAACGAGCGCGGGCAACTCGCACGGGGTGGCATCGAGCCACCGGGCGACGTCTACGCGATCATGCGCCTCGCCTATCCCGGCGTGTTCCTCGCGATGATCGCGGAGGGCTACTGGCGGGGCTCCGCGCCCGTCGTGTCTTCCTTCGTGTCCTTCGTAATCGTGATCGCAGGCTTCGTGTTCTTCGTGGCAGCGAAGCTGCTGAAGTGGTGGGCCATCGTCTCGCTTGGCGACGCCTGGACATTCCGCGTCATCGTTCGTCCCGGTGTGCGGCTGGTCGCGACGGGACCATACCGCTGGCTGCGGCATCCAAACTATGTGGCGGTGGCCGGCGAGCTGGCGGGTGTCGCGCTGATGAGCGGCGCGCGCGTCGCGGGCCCGGTCGGCGCGGCCCTCTTCGGAGCCCTGCTGTACAAGCGGATTTCCGTCGAGGAACGCGCCCTCGAAGCCTCCGGCCGGTAGATATAATACGAACCGGGATGATGAAATTTCCGCCGTCGCGCGCCGTCCTGATCTCCGCGCTCGTCGCGGCGATTGCCGTGCCGCTCTGCGCCGTCCTGGTCGTGGCGCAGACGCAGCGCCGGGCGGCCGTTCCACCGCCGGCCCCCAAGCCTGCCACGCCATTTGACGCGGCCATGCAGGCGTTCATCGAAGGCAAGTACGACGACGTCGACACGTTGACGGGCAAGCTCGACGCGCGCGATCCGAATGTCGTCGCGTTGAAGGCGCGCGCGCTCGTCGAGCGCGGCCGGTACGACGAGGCGGAAGCGCTGTTGCAGCCCGTCGCGATCCGCGCGCAGCAGAGCGAAGCCGCGCTCCAGCTCGGGCTGCTGCAGAAGATGCTCGGCCGGCCCGCGGCCGCGCAGACGCTCGAGCGCATCACCGGGCTCGTGGCCACCACCCGCAGCGCCGTCGAGATCGCGCGCGCCGGGCGCGCGCTTCAGGCGCTCGACAGGTTCAAGGAAGCCAATGAGGCCTTCCGCATCGCGGCGTCCGCCGCGCCGGGGAACGCCGACATCCAGACCGCCTGGGGCGATCTGTTCCTCGCGAAATACAACAACGCCGAAGCGATCAAGTCGTACCAGACGGCGTTTGACGCCGATCCGCGCTGGGCGCCCGCGCTGCTCGGCGCTGCCCGTGCGCTCGAAAACGACGACCCGCCGCAGGCGGCCGGGATGATCAAGCGCGTGCTGCAGATCAATCCCAACTCGGTTGATGCGCAGATCTTTCTCGCCGGCCAGGCTGCCGACGTCGATCACCGTGCTGACGCGCGCGCCGCCCTGAAGAAGGCGCTCGAGATCAACCCGTCGAGCATCGACGCGCACACCTCGCTGGCCGCCATGGCGTTTGTCGCGGACAACAACTCGGAGTTCGAGGCGGAAGTCGAGAAGGTCCACGCCGTCGCCCCGCGGAACGCCGACGTGTATCGCGAAGCGGGGGAGTTGCTCGCCCACAACTATCGCTTCGACGAAGCGGTCGCGATGACGCGGCGGGCGCTGGCGCTCGCGCCCCGCGATCCGCAGGCCCTTGCGGATCTCGGGGCACAGCTGCTGCGGACCGGCGACGAACCCGCCGCCCGCACCGCGCTCGAGTCGTCCTTCGGGATCGATCCGTACAACGTCTCGACCTACAACATGCTCCAGATGCTCGACTCGCTGGACAAGTTCGAGACGGTCCGCGACGGCGACCTGATCATCAAGCTGCACAAAGACGAAGCGCCGGTGCTCAAGGAATACGTCATCCCGCTCGCGCACAAGGCGCTTGCGACGATGGCGGCGAAGTACGAGATGACGGTGAAGGGGCCGATCCTGATCGAGATGTTCCCGAAGCACGACGACTTTGCCGTGCGCACTGTCGGGCTGCCCGGCATGATCGGCGCGCTCGGCGCCTGCTTTGGCCGCGTCGTGACACTCGACTCGCCGCGCGCGCGGCAGCAGCCGGGCGACTTCCTGTGGGAAGCCACGCTGTGGCACGAGCTCGGCCACGTCATCACGCTGCAGATGTCGAACCAGCGCGTCCCGCGCTGGCTCACCGAAGGCATCTCGGAGTGGGAAGAGACGCAGGCGCGCAAGGACTGGACGCGGCCCGGCGACGCGATGTTCGCCCGCGTGCTCAATCGCGGCGAATCGATCAAGCTGAAGGAGTTCAACGAGTCGTTCCAGGATCCCAAGCGCATCTCGCTCGCGTACTACCAGGGCCGGCTCGTCGTGGACTACATGGTGCAGACATTCGGGCAGCCTGCGATGAACCGTCTGCTGCGCGCGTACGGCCGGGGCCTCGACACGGACGCCGCGCTCACCCAGGCGATGAACACCGACCTGACAAAAATGCAGGCCGGCTTCGATCAGTACCTCGAACGCGAATTCGGCGACCTCAAGCGTGCGCTCGTTGTGCCCGAGGGTACCGACCTGCAGCGGGCGCCGGTCGACGGCCTCGAGAAGCTCGCGAAAGACAATCCGAAGAGCTATCCGATTCAGCAGGCCCTTGCCGTCGCGCTGCGCAAAGCCGGGCGCACCGACGAGGCCGTGCAGGCGTTCGAGAAGGCGGTAGCGCTCGCGCCGACGGCGGCCGGCAGTGACAGCCCGCACGCGCAGCTCGCCGAGATTGCGCTCGAGAAGAAAGATCGCACGCGCGCCATCAACGAGCTGACGGCGCTGATGAACGTGGACTTCGAGAACCTGCCGGCCGCGCAGCATCTGGCCGCGCTGCTCCGCGACGCGAACGTCACCGATCCCGCCCGCACGCGACCGGTCTACGAGCGCATTGTCGCGCTCGATCCGTTCGACAAGGACGCGCGGGCCGCGCTCGGCCGCCTCGCCCTGCAGCGGAACGACGCGGAGTTCGCGGCGCGCGAGTTTCGCACCGTCATCGCGCTCAAGCCCATCGATCCGGCGCTCGCCCATACGGATCTCGCCGAGAGCTATCTCAAAGCGGGCAAGCGCGACGACGCGAAGCGGCAGGCGCTGGCGGCGCTCGAAATCGCGCCGACCTACGCTCGCGCGCAGGACCTGCTGCTGCAGCTGACCGAGCCTGCCGGGGCCCGTAAGTGAAAACGCTGGCGGCCCTCGCGGCTGTGGGAGCGCTGGGAGCGACGTCGCTCGTGCTTCACGCGCAGCTGCCCGACACGTCGGACGGCCGCTATGCCGGCCTGCAGTGGCGCTTCGTCCGCATCAAGTATCACTACGACCCTGCCGCCCTCCGCGCGCAGCAGCTCGACGTCTACGGCGAGCCGTGGGGCATCGATTCTCCGGCCGCCGAGCAGAATCTCTCCCGGCGCGTGAAGACGGCGACGGCGATCCAGGTCGAAGATCCGATTCTGATGACGCTCGACGATCCGAAGCTCTTCGAGCATCCGTGGATCTACATCGTCGAGCCGGGGGCGCTGAAGCTGACCGACACCGACCGAGCGCAGCTGCGCGAGTTTCTGCTTCGCGGCGGCACGGCGATGTTCGACGACTTCCACGGGCCGTACGAGTGGGACAACTTCGAACGCCAGATGAAGCGCGTGTTTCCGGATCGGCCGATCGTCGAAGTGCCGCAGACGCATCCGGTCTTCAGCGTCTTCTACAAGATCGACAGCTATCCGCAGGTGGCCGGGATCGGCTCGTTCCTCGCCGGCCGCACGTGGGAGAAAGGCGGCTTCGTCTCGCACCTCCGCACGATCCTGGACGCTGCGGGGCGGCCGATGATGTTCATCAACTGGAACACCGACATGGGCGACGGCTGGGAGTGGTCGAACGCGATCGAATATCCAGGCTATTTGAAGCACACGGCCATGGCGTACCGCATGGCCATCAACGAAATCGTGTACTCGCTGACCCATTGATGGACGTCGCCACGACAGCAGAGCGGGTCGCCGAAGGCCGCGGGCAGATCCTCGCGGAGCTTCGCAAAGTCATCGTCGGGCAGGACGAAGTCGTCGAAGAAGTCCTGATCGCGCTGTTCACGGGCGGGCACTGCCTGATCACCGGCGTGCCCGGACTGGCGAAGACGCTGCTGATCAAGACGCTCGCCGGCATTCTCGACCTCGACTTCAAGCGCATTCAGTTCACGCCCGACCTGATGCCGTCCGACATCACGGGGACGGAGATTCTCGAGGAAGAACAGGGCCATCGGCGCCTGCACTTCGTCAAGGGGCCGATCTTCGCGCAGATCATCCTCGCCGACGAGATCAACCGCACGCCGCCGAAGACGCAGGCCGCGCTGCTCGAAGCGATGCAGGAAAACCACGTCACGGCGGCCGGCCGCACGTATCCGCTCGACCGTCCGTTCTTCGTGCTCGCCACGCAGAATCCGATCGAGCTCGAAGGCACCTATCCGTTGCCGGAAGCGCAGCTCGATCGCTTCATGTTCAACGTCGTCATCAGCTATCTGAGCCAGGACGACGAGGTCCGCGTGGTGACGCAGACTACCGGCGCGGAGCAGCCGGCGCCGGCGCGCGTGCTGACCGGCGCGGACATCCTGCAGTTCCAGGATCTCGTCAGGCAGGTCGCGATTGCCGAGGAGATCGCGCGCTATGTCGTGCGGCTCGTCGACGCGTCGCGACCGGGCCGTCCGGGGACGCCGGAATTCGTCGAGAAGTGGGTGAAGTGGGGCGCCGGCCTGCGCGCGTCGCAGGCGCTCGTGCGCGGCGCGAAGGCGCGCGCGCTGATGCACGGCCGCTACCACGTCTCGGTGAAGGACATTCAGGCGCTGGCGAAGCCGATTCTGCGCCACCGCATCATGACGAACTTCTACGCCGAATCGGAGCGCATTACTCCGGACGCGATCGTCGAGCGGCTGCTCGCGGCCGTGCCGGTGCCCACGAGCGGGATGTAGCCGTGGCGGCCGAGGCCCGCGATCGGCAGTTTCTCGACCCCGCCGTCGTCGCGCGGCTCGGCACGCTCGAGCTCAAGGCGCGCACGGTCGTCGAAGGCTTCATCTCCGGGCTGCACCGGAGTCCCTTCAAAGGGTTCAGCGTCGAGTTCGCGGAATACCGCCAGTACATCCCCGGCGACGACCTGTCGATGATCGACTGGAAGGTCTACGCGCGCAGCGATCGTCACTTCATCAAGAAGTTCGAAGAAGAAACCAATCTTCATTGCCAGCTGCTGGTCGACGTCAGCGGATCGATGTCGTACGGATCGCGCGGGATCTCGAAATTCGAGTACGCGGCCTGCCTCGCGGCGTCCCTGGGCTATCTGATGCACCGCCAGCGCGACGCCGTCGGCCTGACGGCGTTCAGCGATCACATTGTCGACGCGCTGCCGTCGAGCACGCGGCCGGGGCATCTGCGGAACCTGCTGATTGCGCTCGACAGGATCCAGGTCGGCAGCCGGACGGACGTCGCGAAGCCGCTGCATCAGATCGCCGAGGCGATGACGAAGCGCGGAATGGTCGTGTTGATTTCCGACCTGCTGGACGATCCCGACGCCGTCGTTCGCGGCTTGAAACACTTTCAGTACCGCGGATCGGACGTGCTCGTCTTCCACATCCTCGATCCCGACGAGATAGAGTTTCCGTTCGATCGCGCGACGCGGTTTGAAGATCTCGAGACCGGCGACGAAGTCGTGGCCGTGCCCGGCGCCGTCCGCGATTATTATCTGAAGCAGATGGGCGGCCTGATCGATCGCTATCGCCGCGAGCTTGGCGCGGCGGGCATCGACTATCAGCTCCTCAACACCAGCGAGCCGCTCGAGATGGCGCTGCTGGCGTATCTCTCGACCCGATCGAGGACCGCGTAGTGTCGTTTCTCTCGCCCCTGTTCCTCGTCGCCGCGGCCGCGGCCGCTGTGCCGATTCTCCTGCATCTGCTCAGGCGGCACGCCGAACAGCGCGTGCGGTTCGCGGCCGTCGCGTTGCTCAAAGGCGCGCCCGTGGAGCACACCGCGAGGCGGCGGCTGCGCGAGCTGCTGCTGCTCGCCCTGCGCGTCGGGGCGCTGGTGCTGCTGGCGCTCGCGTTTGCGCGTCCATTCGTTCGCGCGGCTTCGCCGGCGAGCGCGCGTCTCACCGTCGTCGCCATCGACACATCCTTGAGCATGTCGGCGCCGGGCTCGGTCGCGCGCGCACGTCAGCTTGCCGGCGACGCCATCCGCGCGGCGCCTGCCGGAAACGATGTGGCTGTCGTGGCGTTTGCCGGCCGCGCGGACGTGATCGTCCGGCCGACGCCGGACAGGGGCGCCGCGACGTCGGCCACACAGACCGTGACGCCCGGCTTCGGGTCGACGAAATACGCCGCCGGCCTTGCGGCTGCCGGAGGGCTGTTTGCCTGGCGCAGCGGCAGCATCGTCGTCGTGACGGACTTGCAGGCGAGCGGATGGGACGCGGGCGATCGCGCGTCCGTGCCCGAGGCGGTCCATGTCCTCGTCGGAGATGTGGGCGCGCCGCCGGGGAACCTCGCGGTTGAGGCGCTTCGCGCCGACGGCGATCGCGTGGTCGCGTCAATTCGAAACAGCGGCGACCGCGCTCGCGACGCGCACACGCGGTTGACGGTCGACGGCCGTGCGGCGGGGGAGAGCACCGTCACCGTCGCGGCGCGCGCCAGCGCGGACGCGGTGTTCGCGAATGTGCGGGCGGCGGGCGTGGCGATCGCGACCGTCGACGATGCCGGCGGCATTCCTGGAGACAACGGCAGATACGCGTTGACAGGCGGAAATGAGGCCGCCCGGTCTCTCGTTATCACCACCAGCGGCAATCTGGACAGGGACGCGTGGTACGTTCGTCACGCGATCGCAGGCCTCCGCGGAAGCGCCGCGGCGGAACTCGGTGGCTGGACGGACGAGGCGCTCGCCCGCTACGGGACCGTCCTCCTTCTTTCAACGCGCGGCCTGGGGCGCCGGGGACGCGAGAAGCTGGCGGCGTACGCCAATGCCGGCGGCAGCGTGCTCATTGCCGCCGGTCCGGATGTCGACGGCGACGTCGTCGCCGACGTGCTCGGCTCGGGCGCGCCGCTCGAGATGAAGACGGCGAATGGCGACCCTGAAAGGGTCGCCCCGCAAGACTCGCCCAAGGCCGCCCCACAGAGTTCGCTGTCGCTCGCGCCCGCCGATGTGCGTCATCCGATCTTCCGCTCGTTTGGCGCCGAAGTCGCGTCGCTCGGTCTCGTGCGGTTTCGCAGCGTCGCGCACGTGAGCGGGCGGTCGTGCCAGACGATCGCGCGGTTCACCTCCGGCGATGCCGCAGTGCTCGACTGCGCGGCCGGCAACGGACGCGCCATCGTCGTGGCGTCGGATTTGGACAATCGCTGGAATGATTTTCCCGTCCGCGCGTCGTTCCTGCCGTTTCTCGACCAGAGCGTGCGGTATCTGTCGAGCCACCAGAGCCGCGGCACCGAGTACCTCGTCGATGAAGTGCCCGCGGGCGTCGCCGGCGTGCCGGGCGTGGCGATGGTCGGCTCACGCCGCGTGGTCGTCAACGTCGACCCGCGGGAGTCCGACGTCGATCGCCTGTCGGCTGCCGACTTCCAGGCGTCCATCACACGACTGAAGCACGTCGCCGCCCAGGATGTTCGCGCCGACGTCGCCGACGAGGAGCATCGCCAGCACCTCTGGCAGTACCTGCTGGCGGCGATGATTGCGGCGCTCCTGGCCGAAGGCGTCGTCGCCGGGCGGATGGTGTAGCGCAGGATGGATCTTCAGTACGCGCCCATTCGGCGGCTGCTCGACCGCGTGCGCGCCAGATATCGCGCCATCGAGATGTGCCACGCGATTGTGCGCGGCGCGCTGCTCGCGTCTGCGGTCATCGGCCTGTCCCTGGCCGCCGCGTCGGTCGCCTCGCTGGCGGCGAAATCTCCGCTGGCGCTCGCGGCCATCGCGGCGCTCGCGCTGCTGCTGGCCGCCGGTGCGGTTGTCTGGGCCCTGCTTCCACTTCGTGAGCGTCCCTCGGACCTGCGGGTCGCGCGTTTTGTCGAGGAGCGCGTGCCCTCGCTCGACGACCGGCTCGCGACAGCCGTCGACGTGGTCTCGTCCGCGAAATACGAGACGATGCGCGTCCTCGCGGAGCCGCTTGTCACGGATGCCGCGCGCTGGGCCGACGCCGTGGATGTGGACGATGTCGTCGCCGCCGGGCAGATGAGGCGGAGCGCTGCGCAGGCCGCGGCGGCTGGCGCCGTGCTGCTTGTGGTCCTGTTCATGGCGAAGGAGCCGGCGCGGCAGTCGCTCGACGCCGCGTCGCTCGTGTTGTTTCCAGCCCGAGTGACCCTTGACGTCGTGCCCGGAGATGCGCGTGTGAAACAGGGCGCGACGTTGTCGATCGAAGCCCGCCTGGCCGGCAACTCCGCGCCGGTGGCGACGCGTCTCGAAATCGAGCGCGGATCCACCTGGCGATCGTCGGAGATGGCAGCGGATGCCCTCGGACATTTCCGGGCCGCGGTCCCCGCGATTGCCGCCGACTTCCGCTATCGAGTCGTCGCCGGCACGATCGCGTCGCCTTTCTATCGCGTCAGCGTGTCGTCGCCGCCTCGTGTCGCCAGGATCGATGTCGACTACGTCTATCCGGCCACGCTCGGCCTCGCGCCTCGCACCGAGACGGACGCGGGCGATGTCTACGCGCCGACGGGCACAGCGGTCCGCCTGCGCATCCACACCGAGCATCCGGTCGCAAAGGGCCGCCTGACGTTGTCGGGAGGCGGCTCGATCCCGCTCGCAGCCATCTCGACGATGGAATTGAACGCGTCGATGACGATCTCGGCAGACGGATCGTATCGAGTCAGGCTCGTCGATCGCGCCGGACTCGACAACGACGCCGGCACGGAGTATTTCATCCGCGTCGTCGACGATCGCCCGCCGGACGTTCACATCGTCAGGCCCGCGAGCGACAGGCAGGTGACGGCGCTCGAAGAAGTGGACGTGGAGGCGCAGGCCGACGACGACTACGGCCTCGAGCGCGTGGAGCTCGTGTACGCGGTGCGCGGAGCAACCGAAAGGGTCGTGCCGCTCGACATTCCCAGGCGCGCGACCAGCGCGACCGTGCGCCACACCATCTATCTGGAGGATCTGGGCGTCCGGCCAGGCGACTTCGTGTCGTACTACGTCCGCGCGCGCGATGTCACGAAGACGACGCGATCGAACGAGGGCCGGAGCGACATCTTCTTTCTCGAAGTCCGTCCGTTCGAGCAGGAGTTCGCGCTGGCCGAAAGCCAGTCGATGGCGGGATCCGGCTACAACGGGTCGATTGACGACCTCGTGGTGGCGCAGAAGCAGATTGTCGTGGCGACATGGAAGATCGACCGGCGCGCGCAGGCCGGCAACGCGGCCAGGGGCGCGCAGTCGCCGCAGGATGTCCGCGCCATCGGCCGCAGCGAATCGGATCTCCGCACGCGTGTCGCGGAAGTCGCCAGCGCGTTCCGCGAGTCGGCGATGCGCGACCCGAGAAGCCGGCTTACCAGGGGCGGCGCGGCGCCAGTCGCCGAAGAAGCGGCGATGGCCGCCGCCGTCGATGCGATGGGACGAGCCGTGGCGGCGCTCGACACGCTCAAGACCAGCGCGGCGCTGCCGCCCGAGATGCAGGCGCTCAACGCGCTGCTCGAGGCGCAGGCGCTGGTGAAGAGGCGGCAGATCTCGCGTCAGCAGTCAGCGCAGGGCGGGCCCGGCAACAACAACCCCAACTACGACATCTCGACGCTGTTCGACAAAGAGCTCCAGCGGCTGCAGGAAACCAACTACGAGTCGCGGCAGTCGCGCGCGCCGAACGCGCCCGATGCGATCGCCGAGAAGCTGAAAGAGCTGGCGCGCCGGCAGGACGAGCTGCTTCGACGCGAGCAGCAGCTTCAGAATCTGCCGGAAGAGGAACGCAAGCGCGAGCTCGAGACGCTGACGCGCGAGCAGGCCGAGCTGCGGGAACAGGCCGAAGACCTGGCGAAGTCGGCGCAGAACTCCTCGTCGTCGAACGCGACGGCACAGATGCGGGAGATCGCGCGCGACATGCAAGGCGCCACGAACGACCTGCGCCGGCAGGACGCGAAATCCAGCCAGTCGCGTGGACGGCAGGCGCTCGAGAAGCTGCAGAAGCTCACGCAGCCGGACCCGCGCGGCACGGACAAGGGTGCCGCACCGGGCCAGCTGAAGGACGCGCTCGCGAAGGCGCAGGAGTTGCGGGCGACGCTCGACGCGCTCACGCGCGAGATCCAGCAACCCGGCACGAGCGGCGATCGAAAGCGATTGCAGCAGGAAGCGGCGCGCCAGCTTCAGCAGACGCGCGATCTGATCGAACAACTGCGCCGGCAGGATCCCGCGCTGTCGAGCGGCGGCCCAGGCTTCACGTACGAAGGCCAGGGCATGACGTTCTCGGCGCCGGGCACCGAAGCGTTCAAACAGGACCTGGCGCGCTGGCAGGAGCTGCGCGATCAGGCGACACGCGCGCTCGATCGGATGACGGCCGCGGTCAGCAAGCGCCTCGACGCCACAGGCCGCGGCGATCGGCTGGCCTCGGGCATTGACGACAATGCGCCCGCGGCGTATCGCGCGCAAGTCGACGCGTACTTCAAAGCCATCGCTCCGAAGAAAGCCCAGTGATCGACGTCTGCGGCGTCACGTTCGCGTCCGCGCTGTCGTGGTGGGTGATGGCGGTAGTTCTTCTCGCGTCCGCGGGCGCGCTCGTCCTGTCCTATCGCCGGCCGCCTGTCCCGCTCTCGCGTCCGAGGCTCGCGACGCTGGTCGTCCTGCGTGCGGCCGCCCTCGCGGCGCTCCTGGTCTTCGTGATGAGACCCGTGGCGCGACTGCCGCCGTCGGCGGCGAGTGAGGCGGTCGTGCCTGTGCTGATTGACGCATCGCGCAGCATGCGCACGCCGGACGCCGACGGCCTGACGAGAATCGCGCGCGCGAAGGCGATCGCGCAGTTCGATCTCCTGCCGGCGCTCGCCGGGAAATATCGAACGCCGCTGTTCGCGGTCGGCGACACCGCGGTGGACGCCTCGCTCGCGGCGGTCGACGCCACGGCGAACAAGAGCGATCTCACCGGCGCCCTGGCGCGCGTGCGCGAACGCTTCCGCGGACAGCGCGTCGCGGGCGTGGTGCTGCTCTCTGACGGCGCCGACACCGGCCAGCCCGCGGCGGGCGATCGAGGGGAGACATCGCTGCCGGTGTTTGCGATCGGCGTCGGAGCGGCCGCCGGGCTGCGCGATCGCGAAGTCGTCAGCATTGCGGCCGGAGATCAGCGGCTGGCGGATGCCTCAGTGGACCTGCAGGTGTCGGCGTCAAGTGCCGGATTTGGCCGCGCGCCGTACGAGATTCGGCTGCTCGCCAACGGGGCCGGCGTCGAAACGAAACGCGTGTCTCCTGCGGCTGATGCGTCGCCGGATCAGGTGCGGTTTACGGTGTTTCCCGATCCGTCCAGAGCGACGGTGTATACCGCGGAGATTCCCGGGGCGGCGGGCGAGGTCATCACCGAAAACAACGCGCGCAGCGTCCTGGTCAGCGCGCCAGGCCGGAAGCGGCGTGTGCTCGTCGTGGCCGGAGCTCCTGGTTTCGAGCCGAGCTTCATGGCGCGCGCATGGGCGCTCGATTCCGGCCTCGACGTGGATTCGGTGGTCCGCAAGGGCAAGAACGCCGACGGCCGCGACACGTTCGTGATCCAGGCGTCCGCCGATCGGACGAACGCGCTGTCGACCGGATTTCCCCAGCGCCGCGAGGACCTGTACTTCTACGACGCGCTCGTGATCGCGAACGTCGAAGGCGACTTCTTTACTCCCGCGCAACTGGCCATGATGGCGGACTTCGTCTCCGAGCGCGGAGGCGGTCTGCTTGTCGCCGGCAGCCGTTCGCTTGCGCAGCGTGGGCTGAGTGGCACGCCGCTCGAGCCCGTGTTGCCCGTGGAACTCGACGATCGGAGAGGCGGCCTCGCGCGCGCGGCGTTCGCTCCCGCCGAGCGCGGCGCGCCAAACCAGCTCGTCGTCACACCTGAAGGCGAAACGCACCCGATCATGCGCCTCGGCGCATCCGGCGACGACACCCGCGCGAAATGGGCCGCGCTGCCTGCGCTCGCCGCGTCGGCGCCGCTCGGCCAGGCCCGCCCGGGCGCGTCGGTGCTTGCCGTCGTCTCGTCACCGGACGGCGGCGTGTTTCCGGGCGTCGCCATCCAGCGATACGGTCAGGGGCGCTCGATGATCTTCGGAGGCGAAGCTTCGTGGCGCTGGCGGATGCTCGCGCCGTCCGCGGATCGCAGTCACGAGATGTTCTGGCGGCAGGCGGCGCGATGGCTCGCGACGGCGTCGCCCGATCCGGTGTCCGTGTCGGCGCCTGGGACGCTCGAACCCGGCGACACGGCGTCCGTCGACATCGTCGCGCGTGACGCGGCGTTTGCGTTCGTGGCTGACGCGCGCGTCACTGCCACGGCGTCACTCGACGGCGGCGGCGAGCAGACGCTGCCCGCGCGGCGGGCAGATGCGCCCGGACACTTCGCTGCCGTGTTCGCGCCGACCCGGCCGGGCGTCTATCGCATTCACGCGGAGGCGACGCGCGGATCGACGAGCCTGGGAACATCGGACCGCACGATCTACGTCGGCGGCAGCGATCGCGAGTATGCCGATCCGCGGTTGAACGAGGGCTTCCTGCGCAGGCTGGCGCGCGAATCGGGCGGCCGCTACGTGCGCGCCAACGATGCGTCACGGGTGGTGTCGTGGCTCGACGATTCGGCGAGGCAGAACGCCGAGTCCCTGCAACGCGACGTGTGGAACCGATCGTGGACGCTCGCGATGGTCGTGCTGCTGCTGTGCGCCGAGTGGACACTCCGTCGCCGATGGGGACTGCGGTGACGGCCGCGCACATCGTGGGCCGCCTGTGCGCCTTCGCGCTCGCGTTGTCGCTCTGTGCGGGGCGTTCTTTCGCCGCCGACAACTATGCGTTGATTGTGTCCGGCGCCTCTGGGGGGGCGACGTACGCCGCGAAGTACGACGGCTGGCGCACCGCGCTTGTGACGACGCTCGAATCCAGGTTCGGCTATCCGGACAACCACGTGTTCGCGTTGTCCGAGGCGAAGAAGGAACAGATCCAGCGGGCGATTCTGGAGCTGCGTGCTCGCGTCACGAAGGACGACATCCTGTTCGTGGCGCTCATCGGTCATGGCACGGACGAGAAATTCAACCTGGCCGGCCCGGACATGACGGCCGGCGAGTGGGCCGACCAGTTGAAGCAGATGCCCGCGCGCGTGGTGTTCGCCGACATGACGTCGTCGAGCTTTCCGTTTCTCAGGCGGCTCGCGGCGCCAGGCCGTATCGTGATCACGGCGACTGACTCGACCGCGCAGCAGTTCGAGACGGCCTTTCCCGGGTTCTTCATCCACGCCTTCACTGAACCGTCAGCTGACGGCGACAAGGACGGCCGCGTCTCGATCTTCGAGGCCTTTCTGTATGCCAGCGCGAACGTGCGCGTCTGGTTCGATCAGCACAATCAGCTGCCGACCGAACGGGCGCTGCTGGACGACGACGGAGATGGCGTTGGAAGGGAAGCCTGGAATCCGGCGCCGGATGGCGCGGTCGCACGCGCGACGTTCCTGCAGCCGAGAGCCGTGCCGGCGAACGACCCGGTCGCGAAACGTCAGGCCGACATCGAAGCGGCGATTGCCGCTCTCAAGGCCCGACGGTCGTCGATGCCGCCTGCGGTCTACGACGCCGAACTGGAGCGACTGCTGACGGAACTCGCCCGCCTCATGATAAAGTAATACTTTCTGGAGTATTACCATGCGAATGACCGTCAAGGGCCAGGTCACGATTCCCGTTGAGATGCGCGAGAAACTGGGCCTGCATCCGAACAGCGAAGTGGAATTCGAACTGCTTGATGACATGGTTTGCATCCGCAAGGCGACAAGCCGAGGACGGAAGAGCCGCGGGCAGCGAATGCTTGAACTGATGCGGCGCGCGCCGAAACCAGGCATGACGACAGATGAGTTGATGGCGATGACCCGAGGCGAGGATTGAGGGCGACGCTCGTCGACTCAAACGTCATCATCGATTACCTGGATTTCGACAGCGAATGGGCGGACTGGTCGGCGGCAATGCTGTCGGAGGCGGCGGATCATGGCGCCGTCGCGATCAATCCCATCATCTATGCAGAAGTCAGCGCGACGTATTCATCGATCGAAGACGTCGAGAATGCGCTGCCGCATGAGTACTTTGTTCGCGCAAGCCTTCCGTGGGAGGCGGCATTTCTCGCGGGTAGATCCTACCGGGAGTATCGCCGGCGTGGAGGGACGAAGCGAGCGCCGCTTCCTGACTTCTACATCGGCGCGCATGCCGCCGTCACCGGCATGACGCTGCTGACACGTGACGCGCGCCGGTACCGGACCTACTTTCCAAAGCTGAAGATCGTCGCTCCGTAATCAGGCTTCCCAACGCCCGTGCAACTCGCGCTTCCTGAACACGAAGACCCCGCCGACGCCGACAAGGAATCCGGCGACGTGCGCGGCGAACGCCACGCCCCCGCCCGTGCCGCTCGTGGCCGTGGCGACGGCGCCCGCGTTGAACAGCTGCATGAGAAACCAGAACCCGAGCAGCACGATGGCCGGCACTTCGATGATCTCGAACCAGAAGATCGGCACGAGTGTCAGCACCCGCGACTGCGGGTAGAGGATGAAGTACGCGCCCATCACGCCGGCAATCGCGCCGCTTGCGCCGATGGTCGGCAGCGCCGAGCTGGAATTCATGACGACCTGCCCGAGTGCCGCGGCGATGCCGCACATCAGATAGAAGGCGACGAAGCGCCCGTGGCCGCAGCGATCCTCGACGTTGTCCCCGAAGATCCACAGGTACCACATGTTCCCGAGGATGTGCGACCAGCTGCCGTGCAGGAACATCGACGTGACGAGCGTCGGCGCATGGAAGTCCGCCGGCACGACGCCGTACGCGAAGAGGAATCGCTCCAGCCCGCGCGGCTCCAGGGACAGCTCCAGCATCCACGCCAGCGCGTTGAGGACGATGATGATGATGGTGACGAAGGGAAACGTTCTCGACGGGATTACATCTCGAAGCGGAATCATGAAGTGAGAAGCGCCTCGGTTCTAACTTCTTACTTCTCAGTTCTGACTTCTAAACCCCGTGACCATAGCCCACGTGTTCTTCTGTGGCGTTCGCGGCGTCTGGAGCATGCTGACCCGAGCGCACGCGTTCGACGATGCGGCGGAGGTCGCCGTCGCCGACGACCTTGCGGTGCTCGCCGAAGGTGATCACG
>Ga0315281_10005644_pt1 | contig 17886 bp, 14 predicted proteins | sample YL17G07_0_MG_FD_204540 | JGI IMG/M metagenome (GOLD analysis project Ga0315281, IMG submission 204540) | Sediment microbial communities from Yellowstone Lake, YNP, Wyoming, USA - YL17G07_0 | ecosystem: Environmental > Aquatic > Freshwater > Lake > Sediment | place: USA: Wyoming | collected...
TTTCCGAAAGCGGGTTTGTATCATCTAATATTGTTGAAAGTTGGTTTGACCTGAAAAACTCATTTAGTGAGGCTATTAACGGCCTTGCATTAATTAAATTTGCAGGTAAGGGCTTATCATCTGGAGAAATTAAACTCATTTTCTCCTTAATAGAGCGCTCTAATCTTAAAAGCCCTACTCGAAAGGCATTAACAGCAACTAGTTCTCCAACCCTTCTTAATCTTCTGTTTGCCAAATGGTCAATATCATCAACCCTTCCTTTACCATTTTGAAGCTCGATAAGGTAAGAAATTGCACCAATAATGTCCTGTCTTGTTAACACCCACGTGGATTTCTCATTGGGAAGTTTTAAACCAAGCCTTTTATTTATTTTATATCTTCCCACCTTTCCAAGATCGTATCTTCTTCCTTCCAAAAATAATCCCGAAAATAATGATTCAGCGTTTTCTAGTATCGCAGGCTCACCAGGTCTTAGTTTCCTATAAATTTCTAAAAGTGCATCCTCTCTTGTTTTGCTTGAATCTTTTGCAAGGGTTGCAGAAATATATTTATGCAGGACATCCTTATCTATATCTTTGAAGGTTCCAATTATCTCATCATCGCTGGATAAACCCATTGCCCTAAAAAAGACCGTAGCCAAAACCTTTTTTCTCCTATCAATTCTTGCGGAAATTATATCGGCCTTTCCCACTTCAAATTCCAACCATGATCCGTGAAGGGGTCTTACTTCTGCCTTTCCCAACATTCTTCCTGAGGCCACATCCAATTCTTGAGAAAAGTAAACTCCGGGTGACCTTACTATCTGGTTAATTACGGCTCTTTCTATTCCGTTAATAATAAATGTCCCTTGTGGTGTCATTTGGGGAAGGTCCCCCAAAAAAACCTCTTGCGTTATTTCTTTACCCGTTCTTTTATTTATTAAAGTGGCTATAATCTTTAGTGGGGAAGAGAAGTTTAATCCTTTTTGTTGAGCAACTCTTGGAGAAATATTAGGGTCACCTAAAGAATGTTCGGCAAATACCAATTGCCAATTTTTCCCTGTAAAATCATCAATCGGGGAAATACCGGTAAGTTCTGTAGTTATTCCTTCTGTTAAAAACCACTTCCACGACTCCCTTTGTACATCGGATAAATTTAATTCGGGTAGATTCTTTTCCTCCTTCCCGAAATTTCGGCGGATTGTTTTGGGAATCATTTAGATAAAACCATTGGCAGACAAAAACCAGTGTTTCACTTTACACTTTAGATACTATACATGCCGTTTAAGCCCCAACCTAAACACTGTGGTTTTTTGTCTTGTTTAAATAACAACGAAACTCCCGCATGATAGATGCAGAAGTAACGTACTGCCTTGTACGTCTAAGACGGGATTATACACACCAAACTATCCCTGTCAATACTTAAACATTTGTTTACTTGAGATACTTCCTTACATTATCATTATGTTCCTGAATAGTTCTTGCATAATGAATATTTTCCCCCGTGTCATGTAGATAAAACCAAAAATCGGATTCTTGTGGATAGGTAGCGGCTTTAATTGATAAAAGTCCCGGATTTGCAATAGGAGAAGGTGGAAACCCAATAAATTTGTACGAGTTATATAGCGAATTTGTTCCAAGGTCTTCTTTTGTCAAAGGACTCCACCAATCACATTGGACTTGTGTTTCCTTACATTTCAAACCACCCACCGCATATTGCAAAGTCGCATCTATCTGGAGCGGCCAGCCGGCTTTCAATCTTTTGTAAATAATCCCCGCCACAATTGGTTTCTCTTCGGCTCCCTTGGTCTCTCTTTCAACCAACGAAGCCACCGTTAATATCTGATTTATACTTTTTCCCCCACTTGAAATGTCATTTAATATTTCAGAACCAACTTTTTTATCAAATGTTGCACGCATTTTCTGAACAATTGCGGATGCTTGAGCATTTTTTAAAAATATATATGTATCGGGGAAAAGGTAGCCTTCCTGATTAACTGATGCTTGTAAGAACTCTTCTATAAATACATTTTTGTCCTCTTTATCCAGGGTTGTCACAAATCTATACGCAATTTCCTCACGCCGCAAGCCCTCAGGAATTGTTACCCAGACTCCCAAAGGCCCCCTTAACAATTCATCAACAATTTTTTTAAGTGAATAGTCAGCCGATAATCTATACTCACCCGATTGGATTTTTCCCGCGTTACCTGTTATTTGTACATACAATTTAAAGGTGATCCCGTTTTTGATAAGCCCTTCTTTTTGTAATTTGTTACCAATCTGGCTAGCAGAAGAGCCTCTCGTTATTAGAAAATCCTTAAAATTACTTTCTCTGGAAACAGGTTGAGAATTCAATTTATACCAATAAATTCCAGTAAAAAACAAAAGTACAGGGAGGATAAGAAGAAATGTTAACTTTTTCATTGAAGACTATACTTCCTCAAGCAGGGCGCGACGATATTTTTTAGTCTCAGGATCGTGAACAAAAATACGCCCGCAGGAACAGGTTATTTTCTCAGTATTATCTTTAAGTGAGGTTTTTTTTCCACCACTAAGTTCCTTTCCACAACCAACGCACCTCCCCTGGGAAAGAAGCCACGCTTGTATTGGAGCAATTACATCTTTAAACATTACAGGCAAAGTATACCACAAAAAACCCGTCAACCCGCTATGACGAATCAATCCCATGAACATCCAAGTACCTCTGAAGAATAAGGGTAGCGGCATAGGAATCCTCGAGGCTTTTCCTTTTTTTTCTACCAATCCCTGCCTCCAAAGAAAGTGTTTTTGCTTCGCGGGTTGTTAATGTCTCGTCACATGTTTCAACCGGGATGTTTAGTTTTTTGCTTAAACTTTGACCAAATTTTTTCGCTTCCTCCTCCATTTTCCCTTCAGAAATTCCAACAACAATCCGCTGTACCCGCAACCCCACAATAATATTTACAATCTTATCTTGACCCTGCCTAACATTTTCAACTCTAACTACCATATAAGGTTCTGCTAATCTTCCTTCCGAGATAGCCAGCCCTATTTTTTTTCTTCCGTAATCTATCCCAAGTATTTTCATAAACTTCCTTCAGGAGGAACTACCCTAGCCCGTACAATATGTCTTTTGGGTTTTCTTGGATCCCCGGGCGGAACACAGGTAACCAAAGTTAAAAAAGAATCGGACTTATCCTGCTGCAAAACTTGAATGTCCGTCGGGTTTACATCAAAACTGGATTCCACCTGATATTTATATGTTACGTTATCGTAGTTAATAATTATATCTTCCCCACCCTTTAATGTCGGTAAAGTAGAAAAAATTGAAATATAATCTTTCGGGTTAAAAAAAATCGGTAAAACCGAATGGCCAAAAATAACAGCGTTGCCCAACTTTCCCGGAAGTGCCGTTCCCGGATATTGAATAAGACTCTTTGACAAATCCTCTCCACCTATAGCAACAATAGCATCTTCGATTTTTAGGCTTGGAACGGAAATGTTGTAATAGGATATGTTAGTCGAATAGAAATTTTCTTTGGAAGCCCCGCCATAAAACCAATTACTTGCCTTGGTAAAATCTAGATCATCACTCACCTTACTAACCTTTTTTGTGGGAATAGGAGCTAATAGCTCTGGGTTTTCCCTTTCCGAATGCGTTTGATAAGAAAAAATTGGCCAAATAACGCCCGCTAGAATTACAATTCCGCATATTCCCCAAATAAGCGCAATAATTTTAAAAAAACGGCTTTTTTTCACAAAAATCACCTTTCACCAACAAGTTCAATTGTAATGTTTTTGGAGATTCTGGGAAGCGTACCCAACTTTCCCGGAAATCTTGGTCTTATATTTATTTCCGCTCTAGAAAATCCGGCTATCAACGACAGATGCTGTTCAACAAAAAGAGAATTTTTCCCGGTGATCTCCCCCGCGAGAGTTGATGTATCTATTTCTGGCAGGAAGTTAGCAATAATCCTAAGTTCGAAGGACGACTTCTCTTTCTGATCGTTTGGAGAATCAAATTCAAACAGTAATTGGTCACCTCGCAGGACAAAACCGGATGGCACGGAACCCTCCAACACTTTCATCGCAATCGCGACCAAATCTTTTTTGGCCACCGCCAAAGCATTTACTTTTTCGTCTAACGAAAGTTTAATATTCGTTGCCTCATCGCCTACTTTGTTGCTAAACATTTTGGATGAGGAAGTTGCGGTAAGTGAGTTATCTATAAGATACTTTTCACTTGATAAATTTGTTTCAAAATCACTCCTTGCCTTTTTCAACAACTCTGCCAGCAAATCATTTTCCAAACTTTTCTGATCATCAGCGGACACGGCAGTAATCTCTCTACTCGAACCTCCGGTAAAATCAGATACCGCCACGGCGTCTACATCAGCCTTTGGATAATTTGCAACCTTAAAACTCTCATCCTTCGCCAAATTGTATTCAGCTCCAATATCATAAGCGATAACGTCCACAACCTGAGTTCCGGGAATTGAAGGTGAAAGTGCGGCGGAAACTGAAGCAGAGGATGCTAAATTATACTCAAGACTATTTGCCGCGAGAAGGAGCGCCCCCTCTTTCAAGTTTATTATCGAGGAAGTACCATTCTGAATCTTAACGCTACCCTTAGCCCTGTCTCCCACTTTCTTTGTTCCAGTAGTTTGTTTTGTCTTATCACCGGAAACTTCCGCCGTCAAAATCTCTCCCGGCAGCACCATATTTGTTAAATCAACTTCTCCCTTAAGGGGATCAACGGCCACACTAACCTTCTCCTCAAACTTTTTTGGAGAAATGTAAATACGAACAACCGCCTTTGGATAAAACCACCAAAAAACAAAAAATAAAACAAAAATCGCCAAAAGGAGGGCAATCCCCGAGACGAATAATTTATCGCCCCTAAAGCCAGGCAGGACTATTTTTCCGCCTTTATTTGCAAAGACTTTGTTAATAGCAAATTTAACTTTATTAACAAAAGTAAGCGGGAAACTATTTCTTGTCTTATTAGCAAGAGGTTGCATTGGCTCTGCTAGTCTTTCTTTTTCTTCTCTCTTGGCCACATCCTCTTGCGTTAACTTCTTGCTTGCTACGTCTTCATCCAGCACAAAACCCAGGTCTTCCGCGGATAATTCTTTTTCAGGTATTACAATGTTTTTGTGCTCATATTCGCTTTGGGCCATCTCTTCAAGAGGCTCTTTCTTCTCAATTTTTTCTACCACATCTATGTTTGCAATCTCAGATGCTCCCGCTAGGGCCGTTGCTAATACTTTCTTCTCTGATTGTAATATCTCAACTTTTGGTGTGTGCAAAAACTTTACCTTATCAACCGAATCCCAATTTGTTTCAATTAGCAATTGTTTCGCGTCTTCAAGTTCACCCTCCTTTCCGTCGTATACGATTATTCTTGATGGCAGAGCTTCAGCACTCGCGAACCTTGAAAGTCCCTCAGCAACATCGTCAACAATCGAAACACTTCGTGCAACAGACATGTTTCCCAACAAATTTCCCAGTTTAAAAACAGCTATCTCCAAAAAATCTCTCCCTATACCAACAATTACAGCGTTTAACGGGGCTCCTTCCTCAGTTTTTATATAATGCGCAATGGCTTCTGTCAGCACAACAAAACCGGTTGGATTTAAAGATAAATCACTACAGATACTTTTTATCTTTGATAAAAACTCCTCTTTGATTTGACCTTTGTCTACCCAGGACGGGGGAACACCAAAAACTGTTTGTGAGGGTTCTTTAATATCTTCAGGAAGATTTTGCACAACGGAGGATAATGCTGCATCCGCCGCTCCAATTAACTCCATATCCGTTTCCCAAGCAGTGGGTGGACCAACCGAGACAACTTGTGCTTTTTCACCTACAATTTCCCATATTCCGGCTTGAATCCAGCCCGGCTCAACCACTAATGACCAATAATATTCTTTATCTCTATTGCTTCTGCTTGCCAAAAAATCCTTTAAATCCATTTTTATACTAAATTTTGTCAACCGCTTACGTATAACCTAATTATTCCCGCCCCGATTTTCTCTTGTTTTTTTATTCTAACATAGCCTATCTCGCCTGTTTTACTTACGTGAGGCCCTCCACATACCTCCTTCGAGAACCATTTACCCCCCGGATCGCCAATTGTATAAACTTTTACTTTCTCCCTATACTTTTCTCCAAAGAAAGCTAAAGCCCCCTCTTTCCGAGCATCCTGCAAATCCTTTTCTTCATACGAAACAGGAAGATCTTTTTTAATTTGCTCATTTACTAACAATTCAACTTTTTTTATTTGTTCGTCCGTAAGTTTTTGCTGGTGAGAAAAATCAAAACGCAATCTTTCGCTGGTGATATTTGATCCCTTTTGAAGTACATGTTCACCCAAGATTACCCTTAAGGACGCGTGCAAAAGATGGGTCGCGGTATGAAACTTAGTAATTATTTCGGAAGGTCCCCCAAGCCCTCCTTTAAACATTCCGACTGCGGCGCTCCTTGAAAGGTTTTTGTGTCTCCCAAATTCCTTTTCAAAAACTCCTATTTCGCTTTCGCTAACATCCTGACCGTTCTTTTTTAGTATCTCTACAGTCAATTCTAGCGGAAAACCTTCTGTTTGATATAAATTAAAGGCAAACTTGCCGTCAACCTTCATGCCACCATCAACCGCCTTTTTCAACTTAGCCAAACCTCTATCAAGTGCCTCGCCAAAACGAACTCCCTCTCCCGAAATATTCTTTTCTATTTCCTCCCACCTTTCTAGGACCGACGGATAGTTTTCCTTTAAACTTTCGCCTATATGGGCGAGTGCTCCTCCACTTACACCAGAGCCCAGTAGTCTTAAGTGAAACATTGCTTTTCGAATCAGCCTTCTTGCAACGTACCCCTGAAGTTTATTGGAGGGAACAACCCCTTCGGCCAATATTGCACATGAAGCCCTTATGTGGTCCGCTATTATCCGAAAACTTCTGTCTTTCTCCTTACTGACCCCATATCGGGTCGAGGTTTCCGTCTCTATTGCCTTAATAATGGGCCTGAAAATATCTATTTGAAAAATGTCAGAATTATCACAAACTGCTGCTGTAATTCTTTCCAAACCTCCACCAAAATCAACATTTTTCTGCGGCAGCTCACTTAATAAACCATTCTTGTCTTTTATATATTGTATAAAAACGGAATTACCAATTTCCAAAAACCTCCCGCAACCACAGTTCGGGTGACACAGCTTCCCATACTTTATATCATGGGGGGTGTCAAACTCATAAAATACCTCAGAATCAGGTCCGCCAATTTCCCCTTCGGGCATTTTGTCAGGTGACCCAGAACGTGACCACCAATTTTCCTCTCCTATCGGATAGGAATATATTCTGTTTTCGGGTACCCCAATTTTTTTCCAAAGATTAGTAGATTCTTCATCTTTTAGAATTCCATAACCCCCCCCAGATACCGAAACTGCTAACCTTGCACTTGGAATAGCAAGCTTTTTAGTAAGAAACTCCCAACACCACGGAAGTTGCTCTCGTTTAAAATAATCTCCCAACGACCAATTTCCCAACATCTCAAAAAAGGTAGTGTGGCGATTGTCACCAACCTCTTCGATATCTTGAAGTCGGATTGATGGTTGAGAATTAACCAATCTTTTTCCCCTAGAATGCGGTTTGCCTTTAAGATAGGGAATTAGTGGCTGCATTCCGGCGGAGGTAAAAAGGGTGGTGGAATCATTTTCCAAAACTAAAGGGGAGGGTGCAATTTCAACATGTCCTTTGTTACAAAAAAACTGGATATACTTTCTCCGTATCTCTTTTGAGGTCATGGCTAAATTATAACTTCAATCCAAGTTCTTAGCCAGCAGCTAAATAGCATCTTTGAAGTGTTTACAAATTGTCTTGCCCGCGAGTTTCGATTTTTTTATTTCTTTTTAGAATCTCCAAAACTCCTGTCAATTTTTCCGGTCTAATCAGCCCTCCTCCCAGTATTGCATCTTCCAATATACTATTTAATCTTTTTATCGCTTTTCTTAAGTCCAAAATAATAAAAAAAACCTGAGCCCCGACAACTATAAGAAGCAGTGTCAGGGAAATCACTACAACTACTAATAACTTTTGAATTCCATCCATATTATCTATTTTTCGAGCCTTGGTTTTATTGTACGCGTAATCGTCGTCTCTTTTCCAGATCTAGATAGCGCTTTAATAACAATGTTTGTTGTCCCCTCAAATATTTCTATTTTTGCAGTAAACTTTCCGTCCTGGGTAATTAAAACTAGTTGGTTATTAACCCTAACCACAGCATCAGGATCTGTTTTTCCTGACACATCAACCTCATTAGCATCAACTATTTCCCCCTCTTTTGGTTCCAATACCTCCAACGGGGGCGGGGTCGTAAATTTCATGTATTGGAAACCCAAATAGCCAATAATTGCGAGAAGTACTATTAACACTCCCGCCAAAAAGGTAAGTTTTGGTGTCCATGTAAATCGGTTATTTATTTCCGGCTTGGGGTTTATCAATAGGGTTTGGGGGGGATAATCCCTTTTAAGTAAAGCAAATGCAGTTCTTTTATCAACTTTTAAATAAGACGCAATATTTTTTACAAACCCCGCGACAATGGTAAAATCGGGAAGGCCCTGCCATTTTTCACTCTCAATATTTTCAATAAACTCCTTCTTAATTTTTGTGCCCGACTCCAACTTTTTTAAGGAATACCTTTTAGCTACACGGGAATCTTTGAGAAACTTACCTATTGTATTCATTAATTAACTAACTCTGGTTCGGAGTAACATCCGATGCGGCAGATTTCGCCAAGAATTCTTCAGCGTTTTGGGCAATAACATCCCTCGGCTTTGAACCTTCAGCAGGCCCAACTACACCGGCAGCCTCCAATTGATCTATTATTCTTGCTGCTCTTGCATATCCTATCGAAAGTCTTCTTTGTAAAAGCGATGCTGACGCCCTATCATACTGACAAACAATCTTTATGGCTTCTCTAAATAGATTATCAATATCACCCTCAACTCCCGATACAGCTGGCATACCTGACTTACTCATTGTCGTGACCTCCTCTGTATACTGAGGGCCAACTCCTTGGTTCTTTAAAAATGAAACTAGATTATTTGTTTCTTTATCTGTAACAAATGCACCCTGAATCCTTATGGGTTTTGCCTGCTCAGGAGGAAGGTAAAGCATATCCCCACGCCCCAAAAGCTTCTCCGCCCCTTGCGTATCTAAAATTACACGGGAATCAACTTGCGAAGCAACGGCAAAAGCTATACGGCAGGGAATGTTTGCTTTAATAAGTCCTGTTATTACATCAACAGATGGTCTTTGCGTGGCAAGAACCATATGTATTCCGGTTGCACGGCTCATCTGTGCTATTCGCGTCACTGCATCCTCCACTTCAACCGGAGAAAATAGCATAATATCCGCCAGTTCATCAATAATAAGAACAATATAGGGAAGTGCCTGGAAACCGGACATTTCATTATATCCGTCAATGTTTCTGACACCCGCTTGCGCAAAAAGTTTATATCTTCTATCCATTTCACTTAAGATCCACCTTAAAGCGGAAATGACCTTATCGGGCTCTACAATTACAGGGGTTAATAAATGTGGAATTCCATTATAACCCGTTAGTTCAACACGCTTAGGATCAACCAATATTAATTTAACCTCCGAAGGAGCAGCCCTTAAAAGAATAGATGCCAAAAAGGCATTTATACAAACAGATTTTCCGGAACCGGTTTGCCCCGCAATAAGAACGTGGGGCATTCTACCTATCTCGGTAATAATAACTTTTCCCGAAACGTCAAGACCCAAGGAAACTGCAAGTTTTGAGTCGTTATTCCGCATTACATCGGCCTCCATCATCTTTTTAAGAGGTACAAGTTCCGGACTTCTGTTTGGAAGTTCAATACCAACCAATGATCTTCCGGGAATTGGCGCCTCTATCCTAATAGTTCCGGTCGGAGCCGCAAGCGCTAACGCAAGGTCCCTCTCCAACGCGGTAATTTTTGAAAGCTTTGTACCTAATGCGACTTCCAAAGCATATTGCGTCACCGCCGGACCAAGATTAACTTCAACCACCCTTGCAGTAATTCCAAATGATTCTAGGGTCTTTTCAATAATTGCAGCATTTCCTTTTATATCACCTCTATCCGCCTTTCCCGCTTCGGCATCACTTAATAAATCCAAGGAGGGATATTTCCACACCCTATCCTCCCCAGGGACATTGGTTACTAATTGCGCCATTAATGTTTGTTGTTTGTTGCCTTGCGGACCTTTTGATAAATTCTGCGACGTAGACATGGATCCGCCTGAAACTCTTAATGGTTTTTTTGCCAAACTGTTTTGCAAAGACTTCCCCGAGATAAAATAACGTTTTATTTGACCAAAAAGACGAGAGATTACTAAAAAAACCTGATCAAACGATGTATTAAAGAGAATAATAAGCCCGACTATACTGGTTCCCAAAAGGATAATAAATGCTCCAGCTGCAGTTACTAAAGAGGCAATTCCATCCCAGGCATTTTTACCTAAAACCCCCGCTTGCGTCATGCTCATAATCGAAATAAAGAACAATAATCCACCGACTATGACATTCGGCTGGCTCAGAGGATTTTTAAATTTTGATATAAAAAGAGCGAAGGAAATAAAGAGGAAGGGGAGAAGAATTGTCGTCCAGGAAAAAAAGGATATAAGAAATTCATTTAGCTTTATTAAAACTATTCCCTGTCTCGCGAAAGATACTATCACAAGCCCTGCCAAAGAGAAAAAAATAATCTGAGCTATGGAAAAGACTGTGGCTTTTTTTAGTTTTAACTGAAAGGCTCTTTTATTAAATCTTTTTCTCTTTTGAATCATGTCAGATACATTATATACGAAGTATGTTCTTCATTTCATTCAGACAATTACAAGGCTTAATGAAATCCAACAGCACACGCCTAAAACTTAAACCCAAACTCTTCAAACCTGATCAAATTTGGTCTAAATCCAGGGCCTTAAGCTAGCAGAAGAGCTCACGTAGCATCTCCCGACCTCACATCGAATCGTTCTTACTCAAGTTTCTATATCTCAATTATCACCGGCATAATCATTGGCCTTCTACCCGTCTGGTCATAGAAAAATCTTTCAAGGAAATCTACCGACACGTCTCTAATCATTTTAATATCGGAAAGGGCTTTTTTACTTTCAAGCGCCTTTTTCACCATACTTGCCGCCTGATTTAACAATTTCCTGTTTTTTCCCTCATAGACAAAACCCCTGCTAATTATTTCCGGATCTGAAATTAAAACCTCTCCATGCTTGTCAAATTGAAATATTGCAATCACAATACCCTCCTTTGCAAGCGCTTTTCTATCTCTTAACACGACATTCCCAACATCCCCAATCCCCAATCCGTCAACCAAAACATCTCTTACATCTATTTTTCCCGCGAGTTTTGCCGACCCGTTGATAAATTCAATAATATTACCGGATCCTAATTCAAAAACATTGTCCGGCAAAGCTCCCATTTTTTGGGCAATGAGCTTATAAGCCCTCATGTGCCTTATCGTCCCACCGATTGGAATAAAGTATTTTGGATTAGCCAAGGCAAAAAGCATTTCTATATCTTTTTGGCTTCCATGGCCAGACACATGCAGATCCTCCTGCAAATCATAATAATGAACATCCACATTCGCCTCAAAAAGTTTATCAACTACAAAATCAACATTCGACTTTGACCCAGGTGGCGCCGGATCACTGGAAAAAATAACTGTATCAGCCTCTTCAATACTTAAATAATCATGTTCCCCCAAAGCCAGTCTATATAAAGCACTTCCTGGCTGACCATAACTTCCGGAAATGATGTACATAACTTGGTTTTTCTTTAGATGCATGGCCTGTTTACTGCTGATGACCAGATCTTGCGGGTAGCTTAAGTAGCCTAAGTTTCTTGCTATTTCCGCTTTTTTGTCAATTGATCGTCCTATAAAAACTGCCTTCCTTCCTAGTTTTAAGGCAACGTTTAGGGCCTGTTTCATTCTCGATATGTTCGAAGAAATTGTGGTAAAGAATATTTGTCCCTTGGCTTTCCTAGTTATATCCTCAATTTTTCCTTCGATTTCCCTCTCGCTTTCGGTATACCCCTGAGTTGTTGAACCTAAACAGTCCGAGGCTAAAGCTAACGCTCCTCCAGCCGCCAATCGGGAAAGTTTCGCTGCATCAAACGGTCTACCGTCAACAGGAGTCCAGTCAAACTTATAGTCCGATACATGAAACACTCTCCCTTCTGGTGTGTCGATTAAAAACCCAACCCCATCAGGAACCGAATGTGAAACACGAAAAGGAGTAATCTTAAAACTTCCCAACGAAATAACATCCTTCTCAGGATCAAAGACATTCACTTTTATCCCCCTCACTTTATAATCGGACAATTTATCCTCAATAAAACCCGCTACCAGTTTAGTTGAATAAACCGGAACATTTACATCTTTGAGCAGAAAGGGGAGTGCACCTAAATGATCCTCGTGTCCATGAGAAACTAAAATTCCTCTCAATTTCTTTGCATTTTGTTTTATATAAGTAAAGTCCGGGATAACCAAATCGACACCCAGCATATCCTGATCAGGAAACCCCACACCACAATCAACAACTATCATGTCGTTTCCACACTCATACACATAGAGGTTTTCTGTAACCCCCGTAGTTCCTGACAACGCAATAAATCTCAATCCACTCATAAACATTAATAATTGGGAAATGTAAAACTTTTGAAAATCAAAAATTTCAATGACCCATTGTTATACCAACTTCATCTGTTCGGCCTTAGATTTGATAACTTTCTTTTCTTTACTTCCTATTTCCTGCAATATCTGCGGTAGCTTCAAAAAATCTTCCTTTATTTGCCTTAACACTTCACCGTTTCTTAAAGCCGCAGCAGGGTGATACATGCAAACTACCGCAATTTCTTTTCCTTTCCAGTCTACATCGAATTTTCTACCGTGAACACCGCTAATCTTTACACTGGGCAAAAATTTCCCCATGGAAAACCTTCCCAAGGTTGCTATTAATAAGGGGTTAATAATACTTATCATTTCATCAAGATATTTTCCGTATGCTCCAATTTCCTCAGGTAGGGGATCGCGATTATTGGGGGCCCTATGATGAATAACGTTTGTAATAAATACATCTTCTCTTGGTACTTTAATCAATTGAAGAAGTTGATTTAAAAGGGCTCCCGCATTACCAACAAACGGAATTCCTTTTTGGTCTTCCCAATATCCCGGTCCTTCTCCAATAAATAAGATGTTTGCATTGGGATCTCCATCACCAAAAACCAAATTAGTTGCCCCACGACAAAGAGGTAAATCTTCATCTGTTTGCATTTTCTTTTTTAATTCATCTAACCGCTCTTTTTTGGTCATAGATATTACTCTAGCATACGTCTCCCAAGAAACTTTTTAGACTTTCCTTGGGCTCATATTTTTCATCAATTATTATATCATTGAGGCAGGAATTCCTTGACATTTTCAGGAGTTATCTTAAACGAGTTTCCTTTCCCCTCAACAATCATTTTCGCAACCTTCCTAACAATTCCCTCAATTGTTCTTTCAAGCGTCCTTATCCCCGCGTCAAACCCCAGTGGTCTAACAACAGACGGCCAAACTTCTTCCATAATCTGTAAGGCCTCATCGGGAATTCCCGCTGCTTTTATTTCTCTCGGTAAAATATATCTCGTACCAATGATAATTTTTTCCATATCAGAGTATGAGGGCATTGAAATGGGTTCTATTCTGTCTAAAACGGCTGTCGAAATGCTTGTTGTATTATTTGCGGTAGCGATAAACAAAGTTTCAGACAAATCGAACGGATAATCAACATAATGGTCCGTAAATTCATGGTTCTGCTCAGGGTCTAGTAGTTCAACTAAAACCCCCATTATTGACGCCCGCCCCGCATCCGTTACACGATCAATTTCATCCAAAAGTATCACAGGATTTCTACTCTGGGTGACCTTGAGTGCCTTAATAATCTTGCCTGGTTCAGCTTCTAAATACATTTTCGATTGACCCCTTAAATCCAAAGGATCTCCCATTCCACCAAAAGGGATTCTGGCAAACTTTCTTCCTAATGCCTCCGCTATCGAAAAAGCTATGGTTGTTTTCCCCGTACCCACAAGTCCTACAAAACAAAGAATTGGGGCCCTATAGACATCAGCTATTTCGTTTCTCTCTCTTTTTAATTTCATCACAGAAACATATTCCAAAATCCTTTCCTTTATTCCGGTTAAACCGTAGTGGTTCTTATCCAAAATCGTTTTTGCATTTACTAAATCCAAGCTATCTTGTGTCCGCAAATTCCAAGGAAGGGTAATGGTCCAGTTGATATATTTTCTAACCCTATCAAACTCTGGCAAAAAAGTTGGGGAGTTGGTTAATTTTGTTAACTGATCGAGTCTAACTAATATTTCTTCTTGTAGTTTGGCGGGAATGGCTGCACTTTTTACCTTGTCTTTAAGTACTAATATGTCAGAAGTGGCAGATTCCATATCTTTTAGTGTATCACTTCAGGTATTAACGGTTGAAGTCTCTTTTATCCTGGCCTAAAAGTCGGCTGGTTGGAAAATGAGGGCCGGAACTTCTTCTTTCAAATCTTGGGGCTCCTTTGGAAAACCTGTCTCTTCCTCTCCCTGAAAAATTTCTTCCCCCCGAAGAATCATAGCTACCACTACGTGATTGGTTTCTCTCTCCTTTAGGCTTATCTTTGGAGGGGTCAAGAAGCATAGAAAGGTTTATTCTTCCCAAATCATCTATCTCTTTCACCCGAACCTGTACTTTTTGCCCTATCGATACCAAATCAGCCGGATCCTTTACAAAACCTTCACTCATATCCGAAACGTGAACCAAACCGTCTTTCCCAGGCAATATCTCCACAAAAGCTCCGAATGGCTGAATTCTTTTTACCTCACCGTCATAAATTTCTCCAGCCTGTACTTCTTTGATAAGGGCTTCTATCCTGGAAACGGCTGCCGAAACAGCTTCTTCTTTAGTCCCGGAAACATTAACGGTTCCATCATCTTCAACATCCACCTGGGCTCCGGTTTCGGCAATTATCTTTTTAATTATTCTTCCTCCTGGACCAATTACTTCTCCAATTTTTTCGACAGGTACTTTTACAACTTTAATCTTGGGAGCGAATGTCGAGACTCGGTCTCTGGGGGATGAGAGCGTTTTCAATATAGATTCAAGAATAAACGCCCTTCCTTTCTTCGCTTGAAACAGAGCCTCTTTTAGTATGGACATTGTTAGATCCAGGGTTTTAACATCCATTTGAAGGGCTGTTATCCCCTTTTTCGTTCCTGCTACTTTAAAATCCATATCGCCGACCAAATAATCCTCGACACCTAAAATATCGGAAAGAACTACGTATTTATCCTTACTTTCAATAACCAGTCCCATTGCAATCCCAGAAACAGGAGCGGTAATGGGTACTCCTGCATCCATTAACGACAAGGTTGATCCACAAACAGAAGCCATTGAAGTCGAACCATTGGAACTTGTAACTTCCGAAACAACTCTAATTGCGTATGGAAATTTTTCCTCACTGGGTATAACCGGAAGTAATGCTCTTTCAGCTAATGCGCCGTGACCAATCTCTCTTCGTGACGGATAGCCTGTTTTTCCAGTTTCTCCAAGCGAAAAGGGAGGCATAGAGTAGTGATGCATATAACGTTTTGACTCCTCACCGACCGCGGATTCAATGAGCTGTTCCAATGAGGGAGCTCCCAGTGTTGTTACATTTAATACCTGAGTTTGCCCCCTCTGGAAAATCGCACTCCCATGTGTACGAGGTAATACACCAACTTCACTTGAAAGTTTTCTTATTTCATCCACCTTCCTGCCATCCACCCTTTTACCCGCAAGTGTAATCCTTCGAGCTTCTTCCTTGATTAATTTATCAAGAGCTAAAAAGATAGATTCGGGCTTTTCCTCAGAAAGCTCCTCAACCAATGCCAATTTTATTTCATCCAAACTTCCCGAACCAGATTCGTGGAAAGATAGCTGTTTGACAATATCAGAGATCCTATCCTTAACAACCTTTTTTACCTTGGCCTTTAATTCCTCATTTATCATATCTTTCAAAACGGGTTCCTTTTCCTTGCCCGCTTCTTTAGAAAGATCTTTTATAAGGTTTATTACTTTTTTGGCTTCTTTTTGGGCAAACTCAACCCCGCCTAAGATATCCTCCTCCGACACTTCTTTTGCTCCCGCTTCGATCATTACTACGGATTTTTCTGTGGAAGACACAATCAAATCCATTTCAGAAAAAATCATTTCTGAATCAACAGGATTTATAGAGTATATTCCATCCTTCCTACCGACTCTCAGGGTTGCAACTGGCCCTGACCATGGAATCGGGGAAATTTCAATTGCTGCCGACGCGGCTAAAGCGGCAACTATTGAGGGGTCGTTTTCCATATCGACAGAAAGTATTATAATAATTATCTGTACATCCTTCTTATAGCTACTTGGAAATAAAGGTCGAACCGACCTGTCAATCAATCTTCCGGATAATATCTCGTCATCGGTTGGTCTCCCCTCCCTTTTTACCCAACGACTGCCTTTTATCCTTCCTCCCGCATACAATCGCTCCTGGTACTCAACACTGAGGGGAAAATAACCCAAGTCTTGTTTTAATGGAGCAGAAACAACCGTAGCTAACACAACCGTTTCGCCATATGATGCCAACACCGCACCCGATGCCTGCTCAGCCAAAAGTCCTGTTTGGAGGGTAAGCTTTTTACCTCCAAGTTCTATAGATTTTTCAATCTTCTTCATGTAGTAGTTTTAAAAGGTGAAGAAATATTACTTTTTTAATATTATCACTCTTTCGTCCTATTTTTCTAACTTTATTTGTTCCAACAACTTCTTATAGCGATCCGTATCCCTTTTGTTAAGGTAGCTTAGAAGTCTTCTTCTTTTTGCTACCATTGCCAAAAGACCCCTCCTTGAATGAACGTCCTGCACATGCTCTTTTAGATGCTTTGCGAGTTTTTCAATCTTTTCTGTTAGAAGCGCAATCTGAACCTCAGGAGAGCCTGTGTCTCCTTTCTCACGAGCAAACTTCTTTATGATGCCTTTTTTTTCTTCGCTGGATAATGCCATACTGTCATGATAACCAAAGTAAGTCGTATTCTATCGATAAACCTTGATTACATCTTGGGGAATAGTAGCACTCACAAAACAAAATAGCAACAATTTATTTAAGTACTTATCCCGTTTACAAGTTTATACAGATAAATACGCTTAGCTAAGCTACGAGCTAATGCGTAGCTGGTAAGAAAAACTTGACATCTTGTCAATAGTCATTTTACAATACGGGTCTTAAAAGATTTTTGAAAACTAGAGTAAGATGAAGTAATGACATCTTCCTTACCTGCTCCATTAGAGGCGGTAACTTTAAAAATTGAAGATTGTAATCTTTGTGAGGCCAGTTAGTAGCTGTGGACACGACGAGATTTTCACTCGCACCCCCGGGATGAGAAGCCTCGGTGCTCTGGAAATTAAGCTACGTGCCCGCGAAAATTAATTGGCCTCAAGGACTGCAAAAGAGTATGTTCTAACGCTACAGGTGGACAGTCAACTAGTAATATCTATCTCACAAAGCGTCACCCCAAGCTTAACTTGAAGCCATAATTTTTTTATTCTCCGCAAATTTTACGGGAATATATTTACTTCAAAAAAAACCGCCTAAGTTTGGTGGTTTACTCAAGAAGGTATTGCTTTAATTTACCTATCGCCTGAGGAGTGTAGTTCTTCTTTCTAAAGGCAATAATTGAGAACTTCTACAGGTATAAAGTGGTTTACTATGATACTGATGTTCCTTTGTATATCTTCGGCTCAAACCAATCTTTTGGCGTTACTTCTTCTTTCCCTTCCTTTTCCTCTACTTTTTCTATTCCGAAT
>Ga0315281_10005645_pt1 | contig 17885 bp, 15 predicted proteins | sample YL17G07_0_MG_FD_204540 | JGI IMG/M metagenome (GOLD analysis project Ga0315281, IMG submission 204540) | Sediment microbial communities from Yellowstone Lake, YNP, Wyoming, USA - YL17G07_0 | ecosystem: Environmental > Aquatic > Freshwater > Lake > Sediment | place: USA: Wyoming | collected...
GTCACCGAAGTTCCAGGTGTATCTCATCGGGTCGCCATCCGGGTCGAATGCGACGGCCGAGAACGGTGTGGAATTGCCTGCCCACACCTTCTTGTTCGTCAGTGGGGTGACCGACGGTGGGTCGTTCAATGTTACCGTCACCGTGACAGGAGTCACTAGCGTGATGTTGTCCAATCCGTCAGAGACATAGAGGCGCGCGGCCATGGCCCCTGCAGTCAAGTACGTGTGGGCGGCCGTGACAGTGACCAGCGCGTCGTTGGCTGTGCCGGGCACGTCGCGGACGATGGATGTGCCGTCACCGCAGTTGATCCTGAACCGCATCCCGTCTCCGGTCGGATCTCGTGCCGAGGCAGTGAACATCACTGACTGGGTGGTGTAGATGGCCGACCTGTTCACACTGAGCGTCAGTCCATAAGGAGGCGAGCCGAGCGGTATGGACGTGACTATACACAGCGCTGACACGTTGTGGCCAGGCAGACCGGTCAGATCATCTGCGTATACGTACAGGCTGAAGACGCCCTTTTGAACGTAGACATGCGTCACATTCGTAGGTGTGGTTGTCACCGATATGGTCCCGTCGTCCCAGACCCATGTGAACCTCATCGTGTCAAGGTCCGCATCGGATGCCATCGCGTTGAACCGTGCAGTCCGCTTCGATGGCACCGTCTGTGAGGGTATGATAGAGATGACCGGTGGATGGTTGATCTTCACAGAGACGACCTTGGTCGCAATCGCTGGTCTCCCTGGACCAATGTAGCCATCATCCACGCGCACAGTCACAATGTACGACCCACCGGTGCTGAACGTATGGTTCGCATCCCGACCCGTGCCGGTGTAGCCGTCACCGAAGTCCCAGTTGTAGTAAAGCGGATCGCCGTCCAGGTCGGTCGCATTGGCAACGAACCGCACGACCGTCCACTGCTCCAACCCGGTGGAAGGTCTCATCCATATCGAGCTGATGGTCGGGGCATGGTCATCTCCGACGACAAGCACTGTCGTATTGGACCAGCCGATGAATCCGTCGGCGGTTCCTTGCTCCTGAGCGGCAAGGTATGCCTTGTAGACACCCCCTGAAGCATATGTGTGAGATGTGCTCGCGCTCGTCTGCCATCCTGAGCTGGTCCCGTCTCCCCAGTACCACTGATACAGCAGTGGGGATCCGTCCGTCGCCGAACCGAAGAACTGAATCGGAGTGCCCTCCGACCCTGTGAAAGACCTCTGTCCAACCATCACCACCGGCGCGTGGTTGTCAACTGGGGACAACTGCATGTAGAGCCATGGATAGGCCTGATCCGGTGTCAGCGTCCAGTGGGCGGCCCAGTCCCCGTAGCTCGGCCCATCCCAGTTGTAGGTGCTCGCAGCGTACAGGTTCTTGGTGTACGCGACGAGCTGGTCGTTGTGGTCCTCGTAGATCGACGCTTGCATCTGGTCCGTCAGTTGGCGGCGTGCGACCGGGTCCATCGCGACGAGCGACCTGTTGTACAAGGAGTCATAGGAAGCGTTGTGCCAATAGGAGCTGCTCCAACTGCCGATCGCCATTGTCGTATCAACCGACAGGCAGTCCGTGGACGGGTCGGATGTGGGTGTGAATAACCAGTTCCAGAGATATGTGTCATAGTTGCCTGCATACCAGGCTGACAACATGTAGCTCATCGAGACCACCCACACGTTCAGCTTCACACCTGCAAGCGCCGCGCTCTGAGACAGCAGGTTGCTGCCGACTATCCATTCAGTATTCTGGTTCAACGTCATCAGGCGGAAGTCGAGCCCGGATGTCCCTCCGGCCTTGTACAGTGGGACGGTGGTACTTGTCGCTGGCGCACCGGTCGAATCGTAAGCCCAACCCGCGGACATGAGGAGAGCCCTCGCGGCTGTCGGGTTGTACTGTACCGGGTTCGGGTAGGTGTAGTGCCACGGGTTGCAGTCTGGCACTAGCGAGTCCGCAACGGTACCGAGCCCAAGGAGGGCCTGGTCGACGAAAGCCTGCTTGTCGACGCACATGGCCATCGCCAGTTTGACAATCGGGTCGAGCAAGAGCGGGTTGCTCGTTCCGCCCCTATTCATCAGACCTGCGTTCTCATACTGTGTTCGTCGTGCCTGGTCGAGCTGGTTGAGCTGGTACTCGTACACGAACCCCGTGCTCTGTGCCCATCTTAGTATCCCTGGGGGTTGCCCGCCCGGCGGGTTGAGGTATAGGGACGGAGCGACATTGAGATAGACATCGATCAGGGGTGGTGTACTTGTAAGGTGGGCCCAGGCCGTATCAGGATTCATCTCGTTCTTGAGCTGCAGAGTGTCGACGTGCAGCTGCCAACCCCTGTTCGTTTCCTGGAACCATTGTGGGTTCCTCTTAAGAATGGCCGGCCCGGACACCGGCACGCTATTCACTGTGCAGTAGAACGCCCCCGACCCAATCGGCGGGAGGTTCCTGTAGTTTCTTGGGGTGACACTCCCAGTAAAATGGCCCCAGATATACTCCGGCACGATGGGGATTGTGGTCAGCGCCCCGATGAAAGGGGCATAAGTCGATTTCGTACTTAGATAGAGATCCCACTGGTTCGTTCCGGTCCACATCCGGTCTATTATACCGACGCCGCCGACGTTGAGGTATCGTGAAAGGTGGTTCCCGGTGTCGTTGTTCACCTCCCAGAAAGTCCATATGACGTCCTTCGCAGTGACCTGGTGGGCCGTCGAATTAGGCGCTGCAGGATCGACGAAGTAAGCGTTTTGGGCCAGCTTGAAATTCCATGTGAGGCCATCTGGTGAGAGGCTCCAACTCGTTGCCAGGTCCCCTATCATCTTGGCGTTGATATCGTAGGTAAGCAGCTTGCTGTAAGAAGGGTATATTGTCTCGTACTCTGCGGACGTGGTGTACACGAACGGATTCAAAGTCGATACCGATCCAGTGTAATCGACGATGCCGACATTGAACGTCCTGGACCCATTCGCGAGGATCTCCGCGCTCCTCTTCTTATCGTCACTGAATGACGATTGCATCGATGGCAGAACAGTCAGGATCATAACGATGGCCACAGAAACACACAGTAAGGCCTTAAGTCGATGAGTGGCGGATTCCCCCATGCCCGTTCCTCCTAGTCTCCCTGTTCCATACAGGAGCAGAGATGAACGATAATTGACCGACTGTGCGCTATAAAACCATTTCGTGCGGGGCACTCATTTCGGCGAACTGGACGCCGTCCCGTTGCAGGGACTCACCGGTTTCCGAATTCGCTGATCAGAGCGCTCTGCACCTTGGTGACCGTGCCCTTGACATCGGCCGTTATGTTCGTGGCGAGCACTGGTCTTCCCTGGAGGTCGATCCTGCATCCCTCAAGGGTGCTGGTCACGGTGCAATCAACTATCTCTCCATAACTGAAGAAGCCAACTTTGCTTTTCAAGGATACCTTCTGCGCCGCAGGATCCGTCGATTTCACTTTCATTGTCGTCTTCGCGCCGGACGACAGGAAATCGTAGACCTCCTTCGCCGGGGCTCTGCACTGAACCACCGCATCGTACTTTCCAACCATTTCGATCTCCGCCCGGGAATCGTCCAGAACCGTATATAAGACTGATTAACTCGGAAGCCGGAGGCATCAGAGGCAGAGTATGTGTCTCGTGACCTTTGACGCGTCACTGCAGCGTGATGGTCGCGGCTATACGGAGCTTCGATCCCTCAAGGTAGGTGACTACCGCCTTCGAGCCGGGGATGTACACGAGGTCCTTCTGTAGAGAGAGCGTGAGCATGGGCGCCCTCCAGTCATCCCCAACGTCCACGGATTCTATCCTAGCAGGTTCGAACTGCATCCAATGTCCGAGATGCACCACCATACCCACGGCCAAGGGTTTCGACCAGTACTTCACCAGCTCTGCCCGTCCGGTTATGGTCCTGCGGGAGATGATGGCTCTGTTGTTCGTCAGGACAGTCCCCCGGTCAAGGTCCTCGATCGAGACTCCCTTGAGCGCGAACCCGACCCGGTCGCCTTGGACCGCCCAATCGAAATCGTCATCGTGCTTCTGGACGGACCTTATCTCCGCCTGCTTATCCGAAGGCAGGACCTTGACGGAATCGTGTTTTCTTATCGTCCCCTCTGCAACGCATCCCAGGACGACGGTCCCGACACCCTTCACATCGAAGTAGTGGTCCACGGGTACGGAACCTGCGTGGTTCTTCGCATCTGGCTCTTCCGGGACCAACTTCCTAGCCTCCGAGAGGAGTGTCTCTCTGAGAGTGAGGGGATCATCGTTCACTTTGATGTACCCCTCGAGGACGGTGCCTTTCGTCAACGGGGCTATCTGCTCGGGCGCGATGTAGTTCCTGAGGACCAAATATCCTTTCTTCACGCCCACGCAGTCGAGCATGATCGCGGTCTCACCGAAGGCCGGGCCCAGCTCGTCGACGACGACGATGGCGACGTCCGCGAGCGATGTCGAGTAGAAAAGCGGGGCGAGTTTCTCGGGGTACTTCGTGGGCTCGACGAGGGAGACCGTCACTTCGCCCTGCTTCATGTCATAGAAGGTAATGTCGGAAGCCGTCGATATCTTCCCGAGCCCTTTTGCGTACTCAGGAGCTCCCAGGACCGCAGCGTTCAGGTTCGGCATGCTTGCTCCGGTAGAGTTAGCGGGTAGAAATCCTTTGTGAGCCTATGGTTCTGTAACGTCATCGAGTGACGCTTCCAAGAACATGGGCTTTACTGGATCCTCGGCTCGTCCCACTTGAAGTACTTCCCGCAGGTCTCCGCTCCGAGCTTGACAGCGAAGAGGTCGTATCTTCTCGCGATCGCCAAGGAAATGATGAATGCCACCACGCTTACCATCGCGACAAGCGCAGCGACCATAGGCACGAGGCTCATGGTCTTGGTAACATCGATGCGCAGGAAATCCCAGAAAGGATCCAGGATGCTGCCTCCTTGGGAGATGTGCGCCCCAAGGGATCCAGTCAGACCGACCACGCCGAATCCGGCGATTGCGAGCACTGTGTAGAGCGTCGCCATCGCGGGGCATGTCCATAGCCCTCTTCCGAACCTCGTCCTGATGATCACAACTCCAATCCAGAAGGCGGTCGAGAAAGCCGTCAGCAGTATCTTGTTCTGGATGATGGGGTCGTTGATGAGAACATCTTGCGGCCAAGCGTACATTCCCGTGTAAGCAGATAGCACCAACCCTATCAGGCCTGCGATCGCGGCGACGTACCCCGTCGCTTCGGTGTACCCTCTTACTTGGATCGCCGCCTTCACGAGTCTCTTGGGCATATGGTCCTTCAATCGCACCGTGATCTGTGCCAGTGCCACGATGAGGATGCCTGCGAAAGCGAGAGTCAGGAACCCACCATGCAATTCGGCAGTCAGCGCATGCAGAGCAGCCATCGTCACCATTTACTTCAGCCCCCCTTCCAAGTGTCTCTTGCGTATCATAAGTGCAACGACCATCAAGACTCCGACCCAAGCCAGTATGGCCACGGTCCCCGCAGCCATCGTCCAGACCCAAGCGAGCAGCCCACTCTTGAGCGCGGCGTTGCTTATCGTGATGGTTATCTGCTGATATCCGACCTTCCCGTTGACATCCACGGCAGTCACATTCAGCGTGTGCTCGCCATCCTTGTAGATGGTGGATTCGAGAGACCAGTTGAACGGTCCATTCGTCTTGTTCGAGATCTCCACTCCGTCCAGCTTCAGCACGACGTACCTCATCGAGGCGTTATCCAGGATGGTCGCCTCGACAGAGACGACACCTTTCACCGTGGATCCGGTCGCCGGAGCAGTCACGATCACGGTCGGGCCGGTGGTGCTCGTGTTTCCGACGAGGAACGTGACACCTGCTGTGGAATCAGCCGCGTATTCCGCCCCGCCACCGTGCATTATCCTTGCATGCAATGTGTAGTGGCCTGTGGTCGTCGGGGCGTTCAGCTGCCAACGCATGGAAGCGGATCCGGAGTAGGTGGTGGTCTCATAGTAGTTGAAAGTGTGTCCACCAGGGTCCGATCTGATCACCCATCCATCCACCGTCGGGATGCTAGCGGGTACCGGGCTCTTTATCGACACGATCATCACGCCGAGGATGTCGACAGCCTGCCCTCCCGATACGTTGACGATGACGTCCAATGGTCCACCTGGAGCAACCTGTTGCGTGGAAGCCCACATTGTGATCGATGCGGTGCTCGGTGCGTTATGGCAAGACCCTCCACAGTCGTACTTCTGGTTCGAATTGTTGACGCCCCCATTCGTGACGCCGCCTGGTGAGGCCAAGAGCGACGGCGCGAGAGTGACAATCACGATTGACAAGCAGATGATAGTCAGTAATGCAATTCTTCCTCTCGAATGCATATCTTCTCCCCTCACTTCTTCCTGAAACCGGTGCCTACCCTGCGCGGCCCACCGAGTTATTTGCAGCGTTATTATCCTTTCTCCGCAGTTGGTTTACACTTTGCAGGCAAGGTTCTTGAGTTCGACTCAGACCGTCGATTTCGAGCGATTCGCAGACCATAGTCTTCCTTCCGTTTCCACTTGCGCTTAACGCATGATGACTAGTTAAGTATATAACGTTGCAATAGTTTCTGGGAATCAAGCCTCGGTATCCACCGGGGTGTCGGTAAGGAGGGTTGAGCATAAGGACATGGAAGGTCGCACTGGCACTTGGTCTGTGCGCACTAGGTGTCTTGATATTCTTGATGCTCCAGCTGCCCAACAACCAAGCGGGCCCTCCGCCCACGACGGCGATTTATGTTCCAAACGATAGCTGCGCGCAAGTCGGTTGCCATAGCAACATAAACGCCACATTCAATCAAACAGGACATTCCTTTGCATATCTGAACGTGATTGGTGGACCTGACAGGTGCATGCCGTGCCACGTGGTAGGGGCAGGAAGGCCGAGCATATACCCTGCTACGGGGTTCAACGTCACGACCAGACTGCCGACCTATCTGGAGAACGTGAGCTGTCAGGTGTGCCACGGACCAGGAAGCTTGCACGAGGAATCAACGTACAACGAGAAGCTGCAAACGATCGGCCTGGTCCTGAACTCCACTCTGTGCGGTTCGTGTCACACTGAGAAGGTAGGCGGGACGCACCACCCGACATACAACGAGTGGAACATGTCTGGCCACGCGGAAGTGGGACTTCCGGACTATGTTAAGAACAATGTTCAGTGCGCCAACTGCCACGAGTCATGGATGGCGATGAAGCTAATCGAGACAGGCATCTACAGGACGAGCTACAGGGTGGGGATCGAGGACGCGCCCTTGACATGGGAGATCGGATGCCCGACATGCCACGACCCACACAGCATCGGTGCCAACGGATTTGCGCAGCTCAGGGTCGACGAGAACGAGATATGCCAGAAATGCCACAATGCGTATGGGGCGACTTATGCAGGTGAGCCTGATGGAAAGCCGCATCATCCCATGGCTGAGATGAGGAACAACACTGCAGGTTACGGCGTTGACCGATCACAGACGAGTTACATGTCCACTATTTCCTGCTTCAACTGCCACATGGGAGTTGAGAACGCGGGGCTACCCAACCACACCTTCGCGCCCAATGCGACGGCTTGCCTGGTGTGTCACGATTCGACGGGACTCGAGCCCGACCTCACGAGCGTGAGTGAGGCGCAGGCATTGATCGATTCCATAGCTGCGAAGACGGACGGACAGCTCACGATGGGAAAGCCGCTCCTGGACGATGCTCTTGCAGCGATCAAGCAGATGGCAGGAAACAGGACTGGGGAAGACCTCAGCGCTTGGATGACACAGTATAGGATCGCTCTGTTCAACCTCGACTCTGTGGACCTGGATATGAGCCAGGGCAACCACAACCCAGGCCTGGCCGATGAATTACTGGTCGATTCGATGGCACGATCGAACAGCACCGTAGCGAACCTGACGCCGCCGGACAAGATCACGGGCATTCAGGTGACCGTGACCGATTTGGCAGACGGGCAGATCAGGGTGAGCTGGACGCCGAGCACAGCTTCGGACTTCGCGAAGTACAGGATCTACATCCTGAGCTCTTCGAAGACGAACGTTACCGACAGCTCGTGGAGGCTGCAGCTGGATGACAAGTCGACAAGCAGCGTGACCATCGATGACCTCAAGGCGAGCACCTATTACGTTTACGTAACGGCGGTCGACAGCAACGGAAACGAGATCACGAACACATTGAGCCCCGTATCCATCGCAGTGCAGTCTTCTGAGGGGCTGTCTACTGAAGCCATGGGTCTGATTGCGGCCATGATAATCGTCATCGTTATGGCGTCGGCGATTGGGGTGCTCCTTATGCGGAGGAGACATATCCCTAACGCTCCTGAGACGAAGGCAACTGAGCCAGAAGCGCCTGAGACACCTGAGAAGAAGGAATAGCCAAACACTTTCCCTCCTTCTTGATATTCTTCTTCAAGATGGCTAGCTATCGCCCCTACTGGATTTCGGTCAAAACCATATGCCATTGAAAGGGATGATATACCGGCAGTTAGATTCTCAGGGTCCAGCCAGGGGAGGCAGTCTGTGATAGAAGCCAGGAGTGTGACGAAGCGATTCGGACGACGCACAGTCCTGAACGGCCTCGACCTGAAGATCGACGATGGCGAGATCATCGCGTTGATGGGACCCAATGGCGCGGGAAAGACCACCCTGCTTCGTCTCATGTCGACGCTCGCTGAGCCTACCGGGGGCGATGTTCTGCTCGATGGCAAGAGCGTGTACGAGGATCCCGTGATCTCCAGGAAATCGATCGGTGTTGTCGGGCACTCGACCTACACGTACGACGACCTCACGGCACTCGAGAACTTGAAGTTCTTCTGGTCGCTGAACGGCCTGCCGGGAAAGGACTTCGAGGCTGCTGGCAAGGCGCTCCTTCAGCGCGTGGGGTTGTCCCACAGGATGAACGATCGCGTTGCCGTCTTCTCCAAAGGGATGCGTCAGAGGCTCGCGATAGCAAGAGCCATCCTCCATTCTCCCAAGGTGCTCCTTCTCGACGAGCCGTTCTCCTCTCTGGACGAGAAAGGGAACGAGGCGCTCTCGCAGATCCTGACCGAGGAGCGATCGAGGGGTTGTTCCATCATCATAGTGACGCATGATATCCGGAGGATATCATCTCTGGCCGATCGGGCCGAGGTGCTCGTCCATGGGAAGATCGAACGGTCATTCGACCGTGCATCCATAGCCAGGGGCGAGCTCGAGGCCGGCTACCGAGCATCCTCCGATGGGGGGATCGCGTGAGGGCCGCCCTTGTAATCGCGGCAAAGGACCTGAAGGTCGAGCTCAGGTCGAAGGAGATGCTGAGCGCGATGTTCCTGTTCTCGTTGCTGATAGTCCTTGCTTTCAGGTTCGCGTTCTCAAACGCCGTGAGCTCCGGAGCCGTGGGGCTTCCAGAGCTTGCATCCTCCGCTCTCTGGATATGCTTCTCGTTCGCGGCCATCCTCGGAATGTATACTTCATTTGCCAAGGAGAAGGACCGGGAGACTCTCGATGGATTGTTGCTCGCGCCCGTGGACAGGAGCGAGTTGTACCTTGGCAAGGCGCTGTCCAGCCTAGTCGTCGTCTTCCTCGTCGACCTATTATCGATAGCATTTTTCGGATTGTTCTTCTCATTCGATTACAGCGGGCAAACGCTCGCGATTGTGGCGATTGCCTTGCTCGGGAGCGTCACACTTGTTCTCGTAGGTACGCTCGTCGCGGCGATATCAGTCAACACTCGCGCCCGCGAGGTCCTGCTGCCCATACTGCTGATTCCGTTGATCGCATTCAGCGTGATCGTTCCGTCCGTCACAGCGACCAAGAACGCGATGGCGGGTGGGATCGGCGATTCCGTTCAGCAGATCGAATCCGTTGCGGCCTTCGCTGCGATCTTCGCGGTGCTCGGATACTTGACATTCGATTTCGTGCTCGAGGGATGATATGATGATGAACAGGAGGAAGTTGGGAACGATTCTCTTGGTGATCTCCGCAGTGCTGATCCTGATGACGGCCTATCTTGCCATCTTCTTCGCCCCTCTGCCTCAGACCGGCGTGAAGTCCGCGGGCGAGGTTATGTCTTCTGTGGAAGGATCAAAGCTCCAAGTTGCGGGGTTTGTGTCCGCAGTCTACCACCGAAATCCGAATCGCGCGCCTGACATGCCAGAACACGTAGTTTTCTCTATCGCAGATTTCCGTGATTACATGCGATATGTGCAGGCCGCTGAAGCCAATCATCTAAACCAGCAATGGTGGACTGTGCGTCCGATAGACGTCGACTCATATTTTGGGGGCTATGTTGTCGCAGGAACCAGCCCAGACATAGGATGGAGAATCACAGCCGGTACCAACCTGTCAGTGAATGGCATTGTCACTTCTCAAGAAATAGGCCCGAATTCCAACGTGACGGGCTTTTCTCTTGCGAGGGTCAGCGGAGATGATTTTGCGTTCGGCCCAGTGGGGAGCTTCGGGCTCATGACCGCCCCCGTCGCACAGAAGATATTCTACTTCCACATGCCGTCCGCCTGGGCGTGCTACCTCTCATTCGGGGTCACGCTGGTCGGAAGCGCGCTCTTTCTAAAGACTAGAAATCATAAGTACGACAGAGTGGCCTATTCCTCTGCAGAGATTGGGATAGTCTTCGCTACAATCGCTATCACGACCGGACCAGTCTGGGCTAAGCAGGAGTGGGGAGTCTATTGGCGTTGGGACGACATGAAGCTCGTGACGACGTTCGTTCTGTGGCTCGTCTACATCGGCTATCTGTCGCTGAGAGCGGCGATCAGCGAGCCGAGCACGAAGGCGAGGGTGAGCGCGGTCTACGGGATCCTCAGCTTCATCACCGTGCCAATGAGTTTCCTATCCTCGAGGGTGGCCCCGTTGTTGCAGTCTAGCCATCCCCAGGTCATCGCGACCAGCAGCGGCAGTCTGTCTCCTCAGGCGGGTATGACCATAGGCATCGCTGTCATCGCGTTTACGGTCCTGTTTATAACAATGCTAATAAAGAGAGTCGAGATTGCGGAATCTGAAGAAGAGCTCGAAGAACTCAAGCGCAACATAGGGGAGGAAGAATGATGTCGGATTCGTGGATGGCGTTGTATGTCGCCTATTCGATCGTTTGGCTCGGCCTGTTCTCCTTCCTCGGGTACATGTACCTGAGGCAGCGCAGGATAGACAAGGACATCAAGATGCTCAAGGAGGAGGTGTCGAGGCACGACAAGTGATCCGCCCCCGATCGCGGAACTTCCCACTCCGCCTCGACCGATGTCGAGGCGTCGCAGGAGGAAGGTCATCGTTGCCCTCGTTGTGATCGCGGCTGCCCTAGTCGTCGTCTTCTGGGGCTGGAGCTCGACTGGTGGGCAGAACTACCTATCCGTGAGCGAAATCGTCAGCAGCCCTTCCCAGTTCTCGGGGAAAGCGATCGAGGTCAGGGGCGTTGTTTCTGGCTGGAGCGGAGACCCCGGAAGCAGGAACTTCACGCTGTCCGATACGAATGCGGCTTTGAACGGCAATATCAACGTGACGATGACCGGGCCGTTGCCATCGGGGTTCGAGAACGGCAAGACCGTCGGGGCAAAGGGGCAGCTCGATGACGTGCCGTCCCTGCATATGATTGCGACCGATCTTACCGTTGGCTGCGCGTCGAAGTACTAGCCGACAATGATTTGATATCAAGGCAGTCTGTCAAGGAGGGTATCATTGAGCAAAGTGAATCTACTTCGGGTTCTCTCGATGGTCGTCGTCGTTTCCATGTTCGCCCCGTTGATGATTTCAACGCAAAGCTCAGCGGCAGTTGCAGGCAACACCGGACCGACGATTGCAGCGAGCATCTGCTATCTGATCCAGGGGGAGACGGAGCTCGTACCAGGATCGCAATCGGATCACGATTTCTACGCGCTGCGCATCATCAGTTATGATCTGCCCTACAACGTCAGCAGAGTACACACCGAGGTCCCCAGGGATGCCAGGAACTTGAGTGTGATGAGTCCGTCTGGGGTCACGAAGGGATGGGAGTCTTCAGGTCCCATGGCAGGGAGGTTCTTTGTGGACGTCCCGTCGGAATACTCACGAGAGGGGACCCCCTACAATCATACGGATATCGCCGCCGAGTTCCTGAGCGGAACTCTGTACAACGCCACATACTCCTCAGGCAGCCTGCACCTCTCACCGAACGCCACGGAAGGAACGGCAATCTCGGCCGCCCTCCCCGTCCTCAATTGTCACAACGTCACATCCGCAAACCTGTCCGCGTTCGGAACCAACATGACGAATGTCTCGGGAGAACTTTCCAATGACGGCGGTCTCCACTGGGTCCCCGTCGTCGGGCCTAGTTACGTTCAGTTCCCGACCAACGGTTCCAATCTGAAAGTCAGGCTGACTCTACAAGGCAACGCCAGCCAAGGGGGAGACCCCAAGGTCACAGGCTTCCAGATAGGAATTCGGTACACCGCGCTCACGGTGCCATTCACTTCCCACATCTCTTACCTGTGGACACCGAGATTCACCGACGGCAAGGCCGTTTTGAACATCACCGAACCTCTAGCGTATTCTCAAAATGGCTCTCTGGTCCTGATGGTCTACCTCGTGAAGGGGTACACTGCGAGCGCCAAAGGAGTGGACCTGAAGCTCGACACGTCGGGCGCTGTGAGCGCCTATCCTGGAAAGGATCTGTACTTCAACATGTCCGCTATCTCAGGAGGGTCCCCGACCTTCACGATCGATGTCCTTGCGCCGCCCCAGTCACAGGTTCCTTGGGCCCTGTACTTGGGCAGCGCGGCACTCGGAGCCTGCCTTCTCATTGCGTTCGCGTTCGTAAGACGCGAGAGACTGGGACGGCGTGGGAATGCTACACGCGAATCTGCGACAGACGAGCCTGCAGGTTCCGTCGATCCGATCGATGCGGAAGACGACAGGACGCGCAGGGACGAACTGATAAGGCGAAAGAAGGATGTCCTCTCGAAGATAGACGCAGTCAGCAAGAAACGGTCATTGGGAACCATGAGCAAGGCGGAAGCGGACACGGAACTCGCGGGACTGAAGCAGGAGCTCAAGGGCATGCGGAACGAGCTCAACAAGCTCTCGCGGAAGTCCTCGGCGACTCGAAGCAGCGATTTGTCTGCAGCCATGGCATCAAATGAATATGAATCCGTGGTAGCTTCTCTCGCGAGGATCGATGATGACTTTGAACATGGCCGACTACCTGAGGCGGCTTACAAGTCAGTGAGGGAGGAGTATCTTTCGAAGGCCGCTCGGCTGATGGCGGAAAGAAAGGCCACCGAGGCACTGCTAGTCAGCCCGCTGGAAGCCGAGAAGGTGAAGCTGATGGAGGCTATCGTCGCTCTTGACAGGGCGCTGGAGAAGGGGGAGATCGACGCCAAGGTCTACGACGCTCTCGGTGCCTCGTACAAGAAGGAGCTGGCCGGCATAATGAAGCGCATCGATGAGTCGAGGGGAGGCTGAAGACATGGACGCTGGCGATTCCCTCATCGTCATCGGGACCTTGGCCGTGATCGGCGCATCGACTGCAAGGACGCTGACCATTGGCCGAAAGCACAGGCTCTTGACCGAGGTCTCATTCGTACTATCTGTTCTAACATTCATCTCTATCAGCGCGATTCTGCTGCTACTTACAGACTACTTTCTTTCATCGAACATGGACTACCTTTACGTCTGGTCGAACTCATCTACCGATCTTAGCACGGTATACAAGCTCTCTGGCGTTTGGGCGGGAGCGGAAGGCTCGTTCCTGCTCTGGATATGGTTCATGGCTCTTGTGCTCGTGGTCGAGGTCCTCTTGGAACCGAAGAGGAAGTACCTGGGCAGCAAGTTCCATGGTGCTTTCCAGGCGACCCTGTCGGGGATCATATCCCTCTTCATGATCCTCCTTTGGCAGATGGATCTCTTCGCCAAGACCGGCAGCTTCAATCAGACACGATTGCCCAACGGGTTCGGAATGAATCTAATGCTTCAGACCCCAGAGATGGTGCTCCACCCTCCAGTGGTGTTCGCCGGGTACGCCTTCTGCGTCGCGGCCTTCGCGGCAGCTCTCGCCTACCTTGTCTCGGACGATCCGAACTGGTTCAAGATATCGCTTCCGTGGTCCAGGCTCGGCTGGATATTCCTCACATTGGGTATCGGCATCGGAGCCATATGGGCATATTATGTGCTCGGTTGGGGCGGATACTGGGCCTGGGACCCGGTCGAGACGGCCTCGTTGCTGCCGTGGCTGATCACCAGCGCCTTCCTGCACACGGTCATAAGACATTCGAGGAAAGGGGAGTACAAGCTCTGGTCACCGGTGCTGGGCATGCTTTCGTTCGTCGCGGTCATCTTCGCAACGTTCGCCACCCGCGCAGGCAGCGTTTGGGCCCAAGCCGTGCATAATTTCGGGAGCTCTGTAGGGACAAGTGGCAGCGCGAGGCTTACATACCTGCTCCAGAACGATGATACTATTCTTGGTATCTTCTCTCTAATGTTGACGCTCTTCGCCTTGACCGTGTTCTTGGCATATTCACGGTACAGATCTATGGAAAGACCCGAAGAGCAACCCGAGCCGGAGAAGCTGAGCGAGTACATCAGCGACAAGAACAACATGATGTTGACCGTCACCCTGCTCGTCATCACGAGTGCTGTGATGCTGCTGCTCATGTTCAAGAATGTGAACGCATCACAAGGATCCAACTACGTTGAGTTCAACCAGAAGCTGTCAATATTCTTCGTGGGATTGATGGCGACCATGAGCGTATGCCTGGTCTGGAAGTTCATCGGCAAGGACTTTGCGTTCTATCTTGGCGCGGGTTTGATCGTGGCATCGATCGTGGCAGGAGTCGTCGGAGCCGTGACCGGCTGGATCGATGTTCTCGTCGCTTTCAGCCTTCCGACCTATGCGGTCGCGCTCGGGGTCTCGATCATGAAGCTCGCGAGGTCGCGAGTAGTGGGCTCCGTCAGGAAGACGCTTCAGAACGCAAGCCCACACCTCATCCACCTTGGCGTGGCCATGGTCCTTCTGAGTTTCATCATATCAACGAACATGCAGTCCCTGCCTTCGAACCTCGTGAGCGGTACGACCTCGATCGAGATGTCTATCGGCGAAGAGGCGAAGGTCGGTGATTACACAGTGCGGCTGGTGGCGCTGACGGCCAGCGACGTGAGCTCGGGTTCGGGAGCGACAAGCGTGAATGCCGTTCGAGAGAGCACGATGGACATACTGAAGTCCGGCCACACGCTCCGTTCCGGCCTTGTCCTGACGGACCTGTACCGGCTCACCTTCGTGAACGGCAAGCTGGAAGCCCATGTCGTTGACGCCGAGGTTTACGTGTACAAGTCCGTGGCAAACGACCTTTATCTGGATTTCCAGTGGATTAGCAACACGACGGCTTCAGTGCAGATGAAGGTCGTTCCGATGATGAATGCTCTATGGGGCGGATTCGGTCTGCTGGTAGTCGGTCTCGCTATAAGGACGGCGGTTTGGCAACAAGAACCGAAGGAGGTCGGTCTGACCCCTGGCAAGCCAGACCGGAAGAAGGAGGTCCCTCCACCACCAGCCAAGACTCAAGACTACGAGGCGCTGGTGGAGGAAGAGCTGAGGAAGTTCAAGGAGAGTCGAGGCCACTAAGGGCCTTCACGATCGGCGTTCTGGACCTCGTTGATGCCTCCCTGCAAGATGCCCTCTGAATCGGCCGATCATTTCTTCTTCTCTTCAGCGTGTTTCGGGTACAATCTCGCTCCGCAGCGATTGCAGTATTCCTGATCTGCGCTGTTTGGCTCGTCGCACTCGGGGCACCTTGTCTTCCCAGAGATTATCCGTTTCACGGCTGCCAATCTCTCAGGGTCGTATCTGTTACGGACCGCAATCCCCGCCAGTCTGCCGAGCTTGTCATCCTGCGGTCGCTTGTCTGGCATACAGTGGAGAGTATCGTTTCACGAGATAATAATATAAGGCCGCTGGAGTTCGGAGGACATCCGAACCCAGCTGGTCAGTCTCTTGGGTTTGAGCTCAATCCGCCCTGTTCTTGTTCACGGTTTTGATGCAGTCCTCGAGGATCTCGAGGCCCGAATCCAGTTGGTCCTGCGGTATGTTGAGCGGGGGTATGTATCGGATGACAGACTTGCCGCAGGGCAGGAGCATCAGACCCTTCTTGAATGCCATGTCCGCGATCTTGTCCCGGCTCTTCGCGGCGTGCTTCTTGGTCTTCCTGTCCTGCACGAACTCTTGCGCAAGCATCATGCCGAGGCCACGGGTGTCGCCGATGATGTCGTACTTCTCCATCATCTCCTCGAGGCGCTTCTTGGTCTCCTTTCCGACCTTCGTCCCGCGGTCCAGGAGCTTCTCGTCCTCTATCACGTCAAGAGTCGCGAGGGCGGCCGCATGCCCGAGGGATACTCCACCGAATGTGTTCGAGTGCCGGCCATATCTGTCGAAGTTCAGTTTGGCATCCACGATCGTGGCTCCAAGCGGGAGTCCGCCACCGAGCGACTTCGCAGAACAGATAATGTCAGGCGCGATATCGAAGTGTTCCGCGGCCCACATCTTCCCCGTCCTGCCCATGCCAGACTGCACCTCGTCGTCGATGAACAGGCACTTGTACTTCCTCGTGAGGTCGAAGACCATCTTCACGAAGGTCTTTGGCGGCACGACGTACCCGCCTTCTCCCTGGACGACCTCCATGCAGATCGCTGCGAGGTCGTTCGGCGGGATCTGGGTCTCGAAGTAGACTTCTTCGATGACCTTGGCGCAGTATGTTCCGCAGCTCGGGTACTCCATCTTGTATATGCACCTGTAGCAATAGGCGTACGGCACGTGGAAGACGCCCGGCATGAGCGTGGCGGTGTAACCTTCCCTCTGTACCCACTTGCTCGCGGTGAGCGTCATGGCCCCGGTGGTCCTCCCATGGAACGCCCCGAGGAAGTCCAGGAAGCACTGCTTGCCAGTTCCTCTCTTGGCGATCTTGATCGCGGCCTCTACCGATTCCGCGCCCGTGTTTGAGAAGAACACCATCTTCTTGTTATTGCCCGGCGCGGTCTTGGCTAGTCTCTCGGCGAGTCTAGCCTGGAGCGGCTCATAGAAATCCGTCCCTGCGATGTGCATGTACTTGCCGAGCTGGTCGGTGACGGCTGCTACGACCCTCGGATGCCTCGCGCCGACGTTGAGCACGCCGACCCCAGCATAGAAGTCGAGGTAGGTGTTTCCATCGACGTCTTCGATCACTGATCCCTCCGCCTTCTTGAAGACAAGAGGCGCGGTCTTTGTAGCCTTCACGATGTACTCGTCATCCTTTGCGACGATCTTCTTGGCCTCCGGGCCCGGAGGCTCCACTTTGATGTTCGGAACTTTTGGCATCTTGATTCCTCTGTGGTCATTCGAGAAGCAACATCGCGATAAATCAGTTGTGGAAGAACGGTGATCTTCGGTCACGAAATAGGCCGATTTCGAACATGCAGGTACGATAACCGGATAGGAATCACTGGCTGAGGGGGTTCCGGCATCTCAGCTCGGCATGAGCTCACGCAATCTAGAACAACATATGGTTGTAATTATATATTTAACTCGTGAATATATGTTGGGAGCGACTGAAGCCTTTCATTGCTGCACGAATCTCCGATGGAGAAGATCCCGTCCGCGCCCCAAACGTATATAAAGGGGCCACATTTTAGGGGATACCTCCACGACAGAGAGGATGCGGATTTGAAGTACACTCGCTTTGAGAAGGCTAGGATCATCGGCGCGCGAGCGCTTCAGATAAGCCTCGGAGCGCCCATACTCATCGAAGCCTCCGAGGACATCATCGACCCGATCACCATTTCCATAATGGAGTACGAGAAGGGCGTCATCCCGATGACAGTCAAGAGAGAAACCTGAGGGGTACAGATGGACGAGGCGATTGACACACAAACGCGGACCGAGCCGGGTTCCGGACTACTTATCCCAGAGGACATCTACCTC
>Ga0315281_10005646_pt1 | contig 17884 bp, 16 predicted proteins | sample YL17G07_0_MG_FD_204540 | JGI IMG/M metagenome (GOLD analysis project Ga0315281, IMG submission 204540) | Sediment microbial communities from Yellowstone Lake, YNP, Wyoming, USA - YL17G07_0 | ecosystem: Environmental > Aquatic > Freshwater > Lake > Sediment | place: USA: Wyoming | collected...
GCGTGTTTACGCTCTGGGAGAATTAGAAGAACAAGGGGGTCAGAGTAACTTTTCGCAAGCGAAAAGTTACTCTGACCCCCTTTTTTCCTCGATACCCGGCGTCTCCGTCTCCTCGATCTCCGCGGCCTCGATCCTGGCGAACTGCTGCGATATCTTGCGGCTGCTGGTCTGCACGTCCTCTGCGTCCTGGTGCGCCAGGCGGATGTGCTCGGCAAGTTTTTTCATGCGCTCGTCGAAGCGCCGGAAGTCCGTGCCCAGGCGGCCCAGGGCTTCCTTGATGACATGCACCTGCTTGCGCGTCTCCACGTCCTTAAGCACCGCGCGCGCGGTGTTCAGCACTGCCATCAGCGTCGTCGGCGAGACGATCCAGACGCGCCTGCCCATCGCGTAGTCGACTACATCGGCGTGATAGGCGTGGATTTCGGCGAACACCGCCTCGGCAGGAATGAACATCACCGCGCCGTCGGAGGTCTCGTTGGCGATGATGTATTTCCCTGCAATGGCATCGACGTGGCGCCGCACGTCCTGCTTGAACGCCTTCTGCGCCAGGCTGCGGTCCGCCTCGTTTGCCTCCCGGTCGAACATGCGGTGATAGTTTTCCAGCGGAAACTTCGAGTCCACCGCGACCAGCCCGGTCGGATCCGGGAGCTTGAGCACGCAGTCGGCGCGGCTGCCGTTCGAGAGCGTGTACTGCATTTCGAAGGCCGAAGTGGGGAGCACATTACGCACCAAGGCCTCGAGCTGGACCTCCCCGAACGCGCCGCGCGAGCGCTTGTCCCCGAGCAGTTCCTGAAGGCTGACGACGCTGCCGGTGAGGCTCTCGATCTTCTTCTGCGCCTCGTCGATCGTCGCCAGGCGCTGTATCACGCTGATGAAGGTCTCGTTGGTCTTCTTGAAACCCTCGTCCAACCGCTCGCTCACCTTGCCCGAGATCTGCTCGAGCCGCTCCTCGACTTTTGCGGTCAGCGCCTGCGTGGTCTCGGCCAGCTTCTGGGCCATCGCCTCGCGGCTCTTGCCAAGGTCCTGCGCAAGCGACAGGCGCAACGCGTGCAGCGTGTCGCGGGTCTGGCGCAGTTCGTCGGCCACCACGGTGCGCAGCCGCTCGCTCGATTCCGAGAGATGGGCGCCGACCCGGTCGCCCTGCTGCGTAAGGCCCGCGTGCAGGTCGGTCAGCATCGCGCGGTGCTTGTCCTCCATGCCCTGCGCAAGACCTGACGGAAGCTCGTCCAGGCGCCGCTCCAGGCCGGCGACACGCCATGCAAGCCACGCGAGCAGCAGCACGGCGACGACTGCAACGGCGAGGACGACTTCAATCATGGGGTGCGTGCACAGTTGCGACGATTTTCACATTGTCATTGTAATAGGGTAACGCCGCAACCGAAGGTGAAGCACGGCGCGTTCCGCATCGCGAATTAGATTTCCCGCAGCGCGACCATCGGCGGCTGGCGAAGCGCCGAACGCGCTCCGGCGTACGCATTGATCGCAACGCACAGCAGCCCCAACGCGGGTCCCGCGATCCAGATCCAGTGATTGATATGGAAGGGAAACTCGAACACGAACGCGGCGATCGCATAGCCGATCGCGGTTGCGCCGGCCGCGGCAAGCATGCCGGCAATCAGACCCAGGGCGACGAATTCCGCACGTTGCGCGGCCAGCACCTGCGCCCGCGTCGCCCCGAGCGCCCGCATGACCGCCGCTTCCTGCGCACGCTCGTCCTGCGTCGAGAGCAGCGCCGAGTAGAGCACGAGCAGGCCGGCGCCAAGGGCAAACAGGAACACGAACTGTACGGCGCGGATGACCTGGTCCATCACTCCCTGCAACTGGCTCATGATGGCGCTCATGTCGACCACGGTCATATTGGGAAAGCGCTGCGACAGCCGATTATTGAGCGAGGCCTGCGCTGCGGGCAGGTGGAAGCTGGTGATGAAGGAGGTCGGGGCGTTGGCGAGCAACCCCGGGGTGGCAATGACGAAGAAATTCACCTGCATCGAGTCCCAGTCGAGCTTGCGTATGCTGGTGATGGGCGCGGTGAAATTCAGCCCGGCGATCTGCCAGGTGAGCAGATCTCCGATTTTCCAATCGAGGGACTTTGCAATTCCCTCCTCGACCGACAGGGCGCCGCGCGCCATATCCTCGCTGGCGAATCGGCGGCCGGTAACAATGCGGTTGTGGCCGGGCATCGCCTCCATGTACGACAGGTTGAACTCGCGCTCGACCATCCTGCGATTGCGCTCGTCGAACTGCTCCACATCGATGGGCACGCCATTCCTGGCCACGTAGCGGCCGCGGACCATCGGGTAGACCTGCGGCTCGGCGATCCCGTTGTCACGGAAAAGCCCGAGCAATGGCGCGCGCTGCTCCGGCTGGATATTGACGATGAAACGATTGGGCGCATGCGCGGGAATCTTTGCCTTCCATGTGGCAAGCAGGTCCTCGCGAGTGAAGGTTAGCAGCAGGATGGCAGTCAGCCCCAGGCTCAACGCCAGTATCTGCACGGTGTTGGTGCGCGCACGACGCGCCAGGCTCGCCAGCCCATAGCGCCATGCGAGACTGCGGCCACGGGCGCTGCGACCGGCAATGCGGCCCGTGCCACCATGGGCGGTGCGGCCCAGAAACTTCAGTGCAGCGAAGGCAACTACGCTGAAGGCTGCAAGCGCCGCCGCAAAACCGCCCATCACGATCATTCCGAGCCGGAACTCGTCCGCCTGCCAGATGAGCAGCGCACCGATGCTCACGACCCCGGCCGCATAGGCGATGAGCGTGCTTTCGCGCGGTGGGCCGACCTCGCGACGGATGACGCGCAGCGCCGGCACGTCCTTCAACTGCAGCAGCGGCGGCAGCGCGAAGCCGAGCAGAAGTACGATCCCGATGGCGAATCCCTGCAGCGCCGGCAGGAGAGACGGCTGCGGGAGCGGCACCACCACCAGATCGGCCACGAGCAGGGCAATCACCAGCTGCGCCACGTAGCCCGCGGCACAGCCCGCCGCGCAGGCAACCATCCCAAGCCCGGCGAATTCCGCGCTGAACAGCGCAAATAGCCGCGGCTGGGTGGCGCCCAGGCATCGCATCACCGCATAGCCATCCAGGTGCCGCTGCGTATAGCGGCGGGTGGCGAGCGAAATCGCCACGGCAGCCAGGATCACCGCAAGCATTGCCGTGAGGCCGATGAACTTCTGCGCCCGATCCAGCGACGCGCGGATCTCCGGGCGCGCGTTGGACAGGCTCTGCAGCGACTCGCCGCGCCCGAGGCGCGGCGAGAGCCATTTCTCGAACGCATCCACGGCCTCGCGCCCGCCCGCGGCGAGCAACTGGTAGTGGATCCGGCTTCCGGTCTGCACCAGGCCCGTGGCCTGCACGTCCGCCAGATTCATCATGAGCCTGGGCGCGATGTTGAAGAACGAAACGCCCCGATCCGGCTCCAACGTCAGGATTGCGCCGATGGTGAAACGGGCGTTACCCAGCTCGACCGCATCACCGACCTCGGCGCCACCGTTGACGCCGCCTTTGACGCCGAGCGCGAGCGCCATGCGCTCGTCGACCCACACCGTGCCTTGCCGCGGCACCTGATCGGTCTCGGCGTCGGGCGCGTTGAGTTTTGCTGCCACGCGCAGCTTCCCGCGCAGCGGATAGCCGCGGGAGACCGCCTTGATGCTGGCGAGTTGGGCCTGCCCCGCCCGGCGCGCCATACTGACGAAGCCGGTGTTCTCGGCAAGCGCCAGGCCCCGGCGGACGATCTCCTCGCGCACCGCGCCCGGCCACGCGTGGTCTGCACTCATCACCAGATCGGCGCCCAGCAGCTGGTGGGCTTCGTGCGCGAGTGCCTGGCGCACGCGGTCGGCGAAAAAGCCCACGCTGGTGACGCTCGCCACTGCGACCACGAGCGCCAGTGCGAGGATGCGCAATTCCCCGGCACGCCAGTCGCGTGCGAGCATTCTTGCGAAAAGCGGCAGCATGGACTACGCGGCTTCCACGCGGCCGCCGGCAAGCCGGATCTGCCGCGTGCAGCGGCGCGCCAGCATTTCGTCGTGCGTTACCAGTACCAGCGTTGTGCCGCGCTCGGCATTCAGCTGAAATATCAGATCGATGACCGCGGCACCGGTCGCGGCGTCGAGGTTGCCGGTAGGCTCGTCGGCCAGCAGGAGTTTGGGCTGCATGACGAAGGCGCGCGCCAGCGCCACGCGCTGCTGCTCGCCGCCCGAAAGGTGCTTCGGGTAGTGTCGCAGCCGCTCACCCAGACCTACACGATCCAACATCGCCACCGCGAGCCCCGCCGCGCCCGCGTTGCCGGCGAGCTCGAGCGGCAGCATCACGTTCTCCTGGGCGTTCAGTGCCGGCAGCAACTGGAAGGACTGGAACACGAAGCCCAGCAGCCTTGCGCGCAGCACCGCGCGGCCGTCTTCGTCCAGGCCGAAGAGGTCATGGCCATCCAGGGAGACCCTGCCCGCGCTCGGCACGTCCAGCCCCGCCAGCAGTCCGAGCAGGGTTGACTTGCCCGAACCGGAGGCGCCCACCACTGCGAGCGCCTCCCCGGGCATGACCTCCAGGTGGATATCCTGCAGAATGGCGAGCATCTGCGTACCGTTGGGCACGATTTTGGAAAGGCCGGCCGCCTTGACGATGGGTTCCACGTTACTTACCGCCATGTTGCGAATGCTCGCCCTTGTATTGGTATTGATGAGTGCCGGGCTCGCCGGCCGTGCAAATGCCGGCACTATCCTGCTCGTCTACGGGGACAGTCTCTCGGCGGCGTACGGCATCGCCCAGAAACAAGGCTGGGTCACGCTGCTCGAGCAACGGCTGCGGCAGAAACACCTCGATTATACCGTGGCGAACGCGAGCATCAGCGGTGAGACCTCCAGCGGCGGCGCCTCGCGCATCGCAGCCACGCTCGCGCAGCATCGGCCCCGGATCGCCATCCTCGCCCTCGGCTCCAACGACGGCCTGCGGGGACTCCCGGTCGCGCAGATGCGCGACAATCTTGCGGTCATCATCCGCGCCGCGCAGAAGGCCGGCAGCCGCGTATTGCTGGTGGGAATGAAGATGCCTCCCAACTACGGCCCGCGGTACACGCGCGAATTCGAACAGGCGTTCGCCGCGCTCGCGAAGCAGCACAAGACCGCGTTCGTGCCGTTCCTGCTCGAGGGCATCGCAGGCAAGCGGGACAATTTCCTCGACGACAATCTGCATCCCACGGCGCAGGTACAGCCGGTGATCATGGAGAATGTGTGGAAAGGTCTTGCGCCGATGTTGAAGTGATGCCGGCGGCATGGGAATGCCGCCCTGGCTCGCTGTCGAAACAGCTGTCACGCGCCCCGGGACAGGGGAACTAGGCAATGGTCAGGCGATGGTCAGTGCGACATCGCCGGCACACATGACGCCGATTTTCCGGGCTTCATGGAAGCCGTCCTTCTGAAATTCATCGAGGACCCGCGCCTCCAGTTCCGGCGCGCAGGCAACCAGCAGGCCGCCGCTGGTCTGGGGATCGGTGATCAGGTCCCGCTTCCACTGGGGGAAATCCTGCGGCAGGCGCACCTGGCTGCCGTATCCCGCCCAGTTGCGCCCCGAGGCGCCGGTCGCCGTTCCCCGTTCGGCCCATTCGAGCGCCTCGGCAATCACCGGCAGGCTGTCGAATATCAGCCTCGCCCCGAGCCTGGAGCCACGGCAGATCTCCAGCAGGTGTCCGGCGAGACCGAAGCCGGTGACATCGGTCAGCGCATGCACGCCTTCGAGTTCAGCGAGCCGCACGCCGGGCGTATTCAGCATGGTCGTGATCGCCATCAAGCGCTCATACCCGGCCGCGGAGAGCTTGCCCTTCTTGAGCGCGGCCGAGAGGATGCCCACGCCAAGCGGTTTGCCCAGAATGAGCACATCGCCCGCACGGGCGCGGTCATTGCGCTTGACCTTGGCCGGGTGGATGATCCCCAGCGCCACCAGGCCGTAGATGGGCTCCACCGTATCGATCGAATGACCGCCCGCGACCGGAATGCCCACCTTGGCGCAGACGGACTCACCACCTGCCAGGATTTTCCTGATCACCTCCAGCGGCAGCTTATCGAGCGGCATGCCCACCACCGCAAGCGCAAACAGGGGCGTTGCACCCATTGCGTAGATGTCGGAGATCGCGTTGGTGGCGGCGATGCGCCCGAAATCGTACGGATCGTCCACGATGGGCATGAAGAAATCCGTCGTGGCGACGATCGCCTGCTGGTCGTTCAGCCGGTAGACCGCGGCATCGTCGCTTGACTCGGTGCCAACCAGCAAGTCCTTCGGCATCAGTCGCGCGGGCGTCGCGGCGAGGATCTCGGTGAGGATGGCCGGCGCGATCTTGCAACCGCAGCCCCCGCCATGCGAAAACTGCGTGAGTCTTATTGGGAGGTTATTCGGGACGGTCATTCGGGGCGTTCATGGCAGCGTAAGGGTCGATACACAGAAGGTGTGGGTGGCGGGCGCAAAATCCTTACAATTGAGGAGCTCGCCGACAGGGAACAAGGGATTTTTTTGAAGCACCCGAGCGTTGTTACGGTAGCACAGCTGGATGACTTTGACGAGGTCATCGACACGCGCTCGCCCTCGGAATACGCGCAGGACCACGTTCCGGACGCCATCAACTGTGCGGTGCTCGACGACGAGGAACGCGCCCGCGTGGGCGCGCTCTACACGCAGGTGTCGCCGTTCGACGCGAAGAAGCTCGGCGCTGCGCTGATAGCGCGCAACATCGCGCGCCACATAGAAACGCGCTTCGCGGCGCACGGCCGCGAATGGCGGCCGCTCATCTACTGCTGGCGCGGCGGCAAGCGCTCCGCGGCGATGGCGCATGTGCTGCGCGAGATCGGCTGGAGGGCCGCGCAACTGGAAGGCGGATACAAGGCCTATCGCCGCGAGGTGACCGCGCAGCTGGAGAGCCACCCGCGCCGCTTCAATTACCTCGTGGTATGCGGGGCTACGGGCTCGGCCAAGAGCAGGATGCTCGAGCGGCTGCTCGAGCGCGGGGCGCAGGTGCTCGATCTGGAGCGCCTGGCCCGCCACCGCGGTTCGGTACTGGGCAACCTGCCGGATGATCCGCAGCCGCCGCAGCGGTTTTTCGACAGCATGCTCTGGAACACGCTGCGGCGGTTCGATGCGTCGCGGCCGGTATTTGTCGAAGCCGAAAGCAGGAAGATCGGACAACTGCAGCTTCCGTCAGCGCTGCTGGAGCGCATGCGCGAGGGCCGTTGCATCGTGGTTCAGGCGCCGGTCCCGGAACGCGTGCGGTTCCTGATCGCCGAATACCGCCATTTTCTCGAGGATCCGCAGGGACTGAAGGCAAGGCTCGAGTGCCTCACGAGCCTCTACGGCCATGAAGTGATCACGCGGTGGCTCACGCTGGTGGAGGCCCGCGCCTGGGACGAGCTCGTGGCAGACCTGCTGCTCAACCACTACGATCCGGCCTACCGGCGCTCCACGCTCAGAAACTATCCCGACCTCACCGATGCATGGATCCTGAATCTCGACCGCCTCTCGCCCGAGGCGATCGATACGGCTGTCACGGACCTGCTCCAGAGGGCCGCGCATGAGTTGGCCGCCACCTAGCGCCCTTTCCCTGGGCCTGCTCGCGGCGTGGCTTTGCGCGCCGCTCGCATGCGCCGCACCTGTGCTCGACCAGCTCGCGCTTGCGCGCGACGTGATCTGCTCCTTTCGCAAGAGCGGCCCGGTTCCCGTCCCGCCGCCGCTGCACACAAGAGACGATGACCTGATGGTCATCATAGAAGGCATAGGAGTCGATCCGGAAACGGCGAACGTGACATCGAGTCGCGCGGTCGGGCCCCGGCCGGCGCGCGTGTATGCATCGGATGCATCCGACGGTCGCGTTCATATAGTGGAGGACGTGCACGACAGCGTTATCGTCACCACCGTGCTCGACTGCGAAACCTGGAAGATCAGCGGCGAGACCCGCAAGTGCACGCGGTTTGCCGCAGTCATCGCGTGGCATTTCGACCGCGCGGTACACACGAATCCCGACCGCACGTTTCTCGGCCTGCCCGGCAGTTCATTCACCGGGCACTGCGAGCCGTGGAACCTGGAGTGAAGTCGCACCGCCGCGCCGTGATGGCTGACAGACCCTAAGTCGGCGGAACTCGAACCGAAGAGGCTGATTTTGCCTTTTCAGATCTCGCGTTTTCGTGCAGTTGCAACTTCGCAACTGCACAAGACGCGAGACGTATACAAAACCAGATTCTTCGCCAGAATCGTCAACAGCAAACTCGTAAGGCTCTAGTAGCCAATCAGCAGGAGCCTGTGGGGCAGGTACGATCTGCTTCGGTTGTATACAGCCTGTGCCAGCGTGACGGCGCGATCGTATTCGCTCTCGGCCAGTCGCCCCCCGGCGGATGGGTCGCTACCGGGGACGGCCAGGCACAGCGTGTCCGCGTTCGCGACCAGCAGGGGCTCCACCGCGTCTTCATCGATCGCATCATTCGTCCAGGCCGGGCCGTCTTCGATCGCGATACAGCAATGCCACTCCGGGTGATAGACATCGACGTTATAATGCTCCGCAGCGGGGTCGCCCCCGGACAAAGGAAGGCGCTGCACCTTGCGGTCCGTGAGTTTCAGCTTTTCGATGCGGAATCCGATGCCTTCCAGATCGCCGGTAAGAACCGCAAGCACTTCCTTGCTCGACAGCCTTCCCTGCGGCTGGTGCGGACCGATGGTGCTCACGTTACGACGGAAGATTTCCACGATCTGGCCGACCCACTCAGGTGGCGACCAGGTACGCGGGAACGTCGCGAATTGAATCATTGGCTTCGTGACATCACGGAAAATGTACTGCTCGCAGTCGGCTCAAGAAACAGACACCATCCCCGCATCCCGGCACAGGACTCCCGGTTCCGTGCTCAGAAACCGCCCAAGGCCCGAAGATGCATCACGGCACTACGGCCCAATGCCGACAGTGCGTAACCACCTTCCAGGACCGAGACGATCCTGCCTTGCGCATAGCGGTCGGCGATTGCCTTGATCTGCGTGGTCACCCAGCCATAATCCGATTCGGTGAAGCGCAGCATGGCCATGTCGTCCTCGACGTGCGCGTCGAACCCGGCCGAAATGAAGATCATCTGCGGCTGAAAACGCTCCAGAGCCGGCAGCCAGACATATTCGACCGCCTCGCGAAATCCCTGGCTGCCGGTACCCGCCGGGAGGGGTACGTTTGCCATGTTCGGCGCCGGGTTGTCGGCGCCGCTGTAGGGATAGAACGGATGCTGAAACGTGCCCACCATCAGCACCTGCTCGTCGTGGCTGAAAATATCCTCGGTGCCGTTGCCGTGATGCACGTCGAAGTCCACGACCGCGACGCGCTCCAGGCCATGGTGCTCCAGGGCGTGCTTTGCGGCGACCGCGACGTTGTTGAAGATACAGAAACCCATGGACCTGTGACGCGTGGCGTGGTGTCCGGGCGGACGCACGGCGCAGAACGCATTTTCGGCACGCTTTCCGATCACCAGATCGGTCGCCAGTACGGCTGCGCCGGCGGCGCGCAGCGCCGCGTTCCAGGTATGCGGGCACATCGCGGTGTCCGGATCGAGGTGCACGATGCCGTGCCGCGGCGCGGCCATGCGTATGGTTTCGATGTATTCGGCCGGGTGGACGCGGGCCAGTTCGGTCATTTTGGCAAGCGGCGCATCATGGTGCTCGACGAATCCGGCGATTCCCGACGTAATGAGCTGGTCGTGGATCGCGGAAAGCCGCTCCGGCCGCTCAGGATGAAACTCGCCCATCTCGTGCTTCATGCAGTCGGCATGGGTGATGAATGCGGTTGCCATTACTGGGTTCTCGCGGGTTTCTGGTGGTGCTCGCATCCATCATAGCGGGAATCCAGTAAACTGAGAATATTCTGCCGACGTGCACACACCACCAACTCATGCCTTCATCGCCCATCCAGCCTGTCATCCAGCAGGCATCAAAGGTCATACTTGGAAAAGAGCGGCAGATCCGCCTTGCGCTCGCCTGCCTTCTCGCCCGCGGACACCTTCTGATCGAGGACCAGCCCGGCGTCGGCAAGACCACGCTCGCGCAGGCGCTGGCGAGGCTGCTCGGGCTGGATTTCCACCGCATCCAGTTCACGAGCGACATGCTGCCCGCGGACATCATCGGCGTATCGATCTACGACCGGGACACGGGGAAATTCAAGTTCCATCCGGGCCCGATCTTCTCCCAGCTCATCCTCGCCGACGAGGTAAACCGCGCCACGCCCAAAACCCAGTCGGCGCTGCTGGAGGCCATGGAGGAGCATCAGGTGACCATGGAGGGCGAGACGCGCCGGCTGCCCGAGCCGTTCTTCGTCATCGCGACGCAGAATCCTTCGAACCAGATCGGCACCTTCCCCCTGCCGGAATCCCAACTCGACCGTTTCCTGATGCGCATCGAGATCGGCTACCCCGGCCACGACGCCGAGCGCGCGCTGCTACAGGGTAGCGAGCGCCGCGACATTATCTCGACGCTTCTGCCCTGCCTTGCGCCGGAAGATCTCCCGAAACTGCAGACAAGCGTGCGCAACGTCCATGCCTCGCCGGCGCTGGTCGATTACATCCAGGCGCTCGTGGAGCACACGCGGCGTTCGCCCGACTACATCACGGGCCTTTCGCCCCGTGCAGCGCTCGCGCTGCTCAATTGCGCGCGCGCCTGGGCGCTGCTCGAAGGCCGCGACAAGGTCGTGCCCGAGGACGTGCAGGCCGTTCTGCCCGGGGTTGCGGGACACCGCCTGCGCCCGGTTCACGACGGTGCGCGCCACTCCAGCATGGACACCGCCGAGAACCTGATCGGCGCGGTTCCCATACCGTAGAAGCCGTTGCAATATGACATTACCGCGGTCTGATTTAGGTTTTCATATGTCTCGCGTTTTCGGACGGTTGCAACTTCGCAACCGTCCGAAAACGCGAGATTATGTACGGCAAAAACATGCCAGCCAATTTGGTCCCGGGTATGCCGGCTTAGGCTCAGGTCCAAGCGCCTTCCGAACCCCATGAACTGGGACAGGATTTTCCGCTACTCGCAGCTCTACAACCTGATCGTGCGCCCTCGCCATCCCGAGACCGGAACGATCTTCCTGGCGCAGCGGCGGGTTTATATCCTTCCCACCCGGCACGGGCTCACCTTTGCGCTCGCGCTGGTGCTGATGCTGATCGGCTCGATCAACTACAACCTGTCCCTCGGCTACGTGCTGACGTTCCTGCTTGCAGGCATGGGCATAGTGTCAATCCTGCACACCTTCCGCAACCTCGCCCACCTGTATGTGAGCGCCGGGCGCGTGGAGCCGGTGTTCGCCGGCGACACAGCCCGGTTCGAGCTGCATCTTGAGAACCGGCGCGACGTGCCGCGGCACTCGATCAACCTCGTTTGCGGCAAGGGATCGACGGTCTGCGAGGTCCCCGCGAACCGCAGCGAAACCACCACCGTACCCGTGAAAGCGGCGCGCCGCGGCTGGCTGCAGCTGCCGCGCGTGACGGTAGACACGCGCTATCCCATGGGCCTGCTCCGCGCGTGGTCCTACGTTCAGCCCGACATGCGCGCAATCGTCTACCCCAAACCCGACGATGCGCTGCTGCCGCTGCCGCGCGCGGTGCCCGACATGGGTGACGCCATGAACGCCGGAACCGGTACCGATGACTTCTTCGGGCTGCGCCTGTACCAAGCGGGAGATTCCCCGCGCCACATCGCCTGGAAGGCCGTCGCGCGGGGAGAGACTCTGCTCACCAAGGTCTTTACCGGGCGCGCCGCGATGGAGATGTGGTTCGACTGGAAGGACCTGCCGCCCGCGCTCGACACCGAGGCGCGGCTCTCCCGGCTGGCGCGCTGGGTGCTGCTCGCACACTCCAGCGGCCTGCGCTACGGAGTGAAGCTGCCCGGCGTGGAACTGCCGCTCGGATCGAGCGATGCGCATGAGCGGGCCTGCCTCAGGGAACTCGCGCTGTATGACATCGATCACGCTGCCGTTCCCTAATCTTGCCGTGCTGCTTGCCGGGTTGGCGCTTGCAGCGTTCCCGCACGCCGCACACCTGCCGGTGTGGGCAACCGGTGCCGCTGCGATCCTGTTCGCCTGGCGCCTCACCATTGCCTGGAAGGCTTTGCAGCTGCCTCCGCGATGGCTGATACTCGCGGCCACGGTTGCTGGAATTGCCGGCGATATTCTTACCTATCGCACCATCTTCGGCCGCGACGCGGGCGTCATGCTGCTGGTGCTGCTGCTGGCCCTCAAGCTCATGGAAATGCGGGCGCAGCGCGACGTCTACGTGGTCACTTTCCTGTCGTACTTTCTCGCGCTCACGAACTTCTTCTATTCGCAGACCATTCCGACCGCTGCGCTGATGCTCGGCACGGTGTTCGTGATCACCGCCGGCCTCATTGGATTCAATGCGACGACCTGCCGACCGATGGAGAACTTCCGCGCTGCGGGCGCGCTGCTGGTGCAGGCCGGACCGGTGATGCTGCTGCTGTTTTTCCTCTTTCCCCGCGTCTCCGGCCCCCTCTGGGGTCTGCCGCAGGATGCCTTCGCAGCCGTGACGGGACTCTCGGACACCATGTCCCCGGGATCGATCAGCCAGCTGTCCCAATCGGACGCCATCGCGTTCCGGGTCAAGTTCGACGGCCGTGTGCCCCCGCGGCAGCAGTTGTACTGGCGCGGACCCGTATTCTGGCAATTCGACGGCAGGACCTGGCGCGCCGCGGGCCTGCCCCGCCTGCAGCGCGCGGTTCAGTTCGAGGCGCTGGGCGCGCCCGTCGACTACGAGATCACCCTCGAGCCGCACAATCGACAATGGCTGTTCGCCCTCGAATTGCCGGCACGGCTGCCGCCGAACACGCGCATCACCAGCGACTATCTGCTGCTCTCGGTGCCGCCGGTACGCAGCCGCATGCGCTACGAGTTGCGTTCCTATCCCTCGTACCGCGCCACCGCGGGCGCGGAGCCGGAGGATTTCAGGACAGCCACCGCGTTTCCGCGGGAGGTCAACCCGCGGGCGCAGAACCTGGCCCGGGAATGGCGCCGCAGCCTGGGCAACAACGAGGCGATCCTGCGCCAGGCGATCGATTTCCTGCGAGCCGGCAAGTACGGCTACACGCTGCTGCCGCCACTGCTCGGCATGCATACGGTGGACGAATTCCTGTTCGACACCAAGGAGGGGTTCTGCGAGCACTTCGCCGCCAGCTTCGTATTCCTCATGCGTGCCGCGGGTGTCCCTGCCCGCATCGTCACCGGCTATCAGGGTGGCGAGATCAATCCGGTGGACGGGTACATGGTCGTGCGTCAGGCCGACGCGCACGCCTGGGCCGAGGTGTGGCTGGAGAATCGCGGCTGGGTCCGGGTCGATCCCACGGCAGCGGCGGTCCCGCTCCGGGTGGATGCCGGGATCGCCGCTGCCGCACCTCAGAGTGTCCCGCTGCTCATGCGCGCGAACCTCGGCTGGCTGCGTTCCCTGCGCGACAACTGGGAGGCGCTCGGCAACAAGTGGAATCAATGGGTGCTCGCGTACAACCCCGACCGACAGCGCGAGATGATCGCTTGGTTCGGCATACGCTCGCCTTCCTGGGAAACGCTCGCGATGGTACTTTTCTGGACCGTTGCCTCGGTGCTCGGGATCATCGCACTGTGGCTGTTCGCCAGCTACCGACCCGTGGATCCGGCACTACGGGTCTGGCTCGCGTTCTGCCGCAAGCTCGGCGGCGCGGGCGTTCTGCGCAGCAGCTCGGAAGGGCCGCTGGACTTCAGCGCGCGCGCGGCGGCGCGTCTGCCGGCACGTGCGCACGCGGTGCGGGCAATCGCCGGGCTGTACGTGGAGCTGCGTTACGGACGGGCCACCGATCCACGGCTCCTGGCGCGGCTCAGATCGCTCGTCAGGGCGTTTCAACCGTGATGCGGGTCGCGGCCCTCGCGCTGCTGGCGCTTGTTGCCGCCGGAGCGGTTGCCGCCCAGCCCGGCAGCTACGGGAAGCGCGAAGAGGTGCACCAGTTCATCGCCGAGATGGTCGAGCGGCACGGCTTCGTGGGGCGCGAGCTGCGCAAGCTCTTCAGCCGGGCGCGCTACCAGCCTGCGATCATCCGCGCCATGACCCCACCGCCGGAGGCGCCGGTGAAGTCCTGGCAGGCCTACCGGGCGCTGTTTGTCAGCCGCGACCGCATCGAGGCCGGGGCGCGCTTCCGTGCGCGTTACGGCGGGGCGCTCGAGCGCGCAGCGCACGAGTTCGGTGTTTCGCCCGAGATCATCGTCGCCATCCTCGGCGTCGAGACCGTCTACGGCCGCAACATGGGCGCCTATCGCGTGATCGACGCGCTCGCAACCCTCGCATTCGACTTTCCCCGCCGCAGCGAATTTTTCCGCTCCGAGCTGGAGAGCTTCCTGCTGTATGCGCGCGAAAGCGGCATCGACGTGTTCGCGGCGCGGGGATCCTACGCCGGCGCCTTCGGCATACCTCAGTTCATGCCGGGCAGCTACCGCCGCTTTGCCGTTGACTACGACGGCGACGGACGGCGCGACCTGCACGCAAGCCCGGTCGATGCGATCGGAAGCGTGGCCAACTTCCTCAAGGCGCATGGCTGGGAGGCGGGGCAACCGATCGCGGCACCTGCACAGGTGAGCGGCGAGGCCTTCCGCAAGTTGATCGATGCGGGCATCAAGCCCGTATACCGCATCGCCGATCTTCCGGCCTACGGGGTCGCTGTCAGTACCGGAGTCGGCGTGGGCGCCGCCGAGGCGCTGCCGCCCGAGGCCGGATGCGCGCTGGTCGAGCTGGAAACACCCGGCCAGCCTCCGGAATACTGGGTCGGGCTGCAGAATTTTTACGCCCTCACCCGCTACAACCGCTCCAGCTTCTACGCGATTGCCGTGCTCGAACTCGCGCGGGAGATCGAACGAGGTTCGCCGTGAATCAGCCCTTGGCCATCCGCCGTGCAACCGAACAGGACGTGCCCGTCCTGCTCGACTTCATCCGCGAGCTGGCCCAGTACGAACGCCTCACTCACCTGCTCTCGGTCACCGGGGCGCAACTCGCCCAGGAGCTGTTCGGCGAGCGCGCCCACGTCGAGGCACTGCTCGGCCACTGCGGCGAGGAGCCTGCCGCGTTCGCCGTGTACTTTCACAATTTTTCGACCTTTCTCGGACGCAGGGGACTCTATCTCGAGGACCTGTTCGTGCGCCCGCCGTACCGCCGGCGCGGCATCGGGCGCGCGATGCTCGCGGAAGCGGCACGCATCGCGCACGCGCGTGGCTGCGCACGCTTCGAATGGGCCGTTCTCGACTGGAACACGCCGGCCATCGAGTTCTACCGGTCGCTGGGCGCGGACCTGCTGCAGGAGTGGCGCATCTGCCGCGTGACCGGTGCGGCGCTGGAGCAACTCGCGGAGTCGGCAATGCCCTGCCGCGACCTGGCCCGGCCGGCCGATCCGCAAGAATGAGTTACCGGGCCCGCTGCTATACTCCGCGCCTCCGCAGATTCTTATGACTCAAGTGTTGACGCAGCTGGCGAAGAATTTGGGGTTCAATATGTCTCGCGATTTGGAAAGGCAAACCGAGGCAACTTGTTTGGTTCCGGCTTGTGCGGCCTAGGAGGATGCCACGATGACCACCGCGCACCGCCCATACCGCTACTACGAGTTCGTGATGGCGGCGTTCGTCACGGTGCTCATCTGCTCGAACCTCATCGGGCCGGCCAAGATCGCGCAGGTCGAAGTGCCCCTCCTGGGCGCATTGACGTTTGGCGCCGGCGTGCTGTTCTTTCCGATCTCCTACGTGTTCGGCGACATCCTCACCGAGGTCTATGGCTATGCACGCTCGCGCCGCGTCATCTGGGCGGGCTTCGGGGGACTCGCGTTCGCCTCGGTCATGTCGTATGTCGTGGTCGCATTGCCGCCGGCACCGTTCTGGCAGAATCAGCCGGCCTACGAGATCGCGTTCGGATCGACCTGGCGCATCGCGCTCGCCTCGCTGATCGCGTTTGTGTGCGGCGAATTCGTCAACTCCTATGTGCTCGCGAAAATGAAGATCTGGACCGATGGGCGCTGGCTGTGGACCCGCACCATCGGCTCGACGATCTTCGGCGAGGGCGTCGATTCACTGCTGTTCTATCCCCTGGCCTTCTACGGCGGAGGCCTCATCCCGGACGAGCGGCTGCAGGGCATCATGCTGGTGCAGTTCCTGGGTAAGGTGGGTGTGGAGGTCCTGTTCACGCCGGTGACCTACAAGCTCGTCGCGGCGCTCAAGCGCGCCGAGCATGAGGACTACTACGACCGGCACACCGACTTCAATCCATTCACGCTCAAGACCTGAGCCTGGCAAGTCCCGCCATGCAGCCGGGTCATTGCGCGGCGTCCCGGGCCGCGAATCCCGCATCGCCGAAACGGTGACGCAACCTCGCTTCAATCCGAAGATCGTTTCACATCGGGGGAGGCAGGCCAGTGAGATTTCATTCCCCTGTCATAAATTTGCCATTCCCTGACGCCGAGAGTGTAATAGTCCGGGAAAAGGCCGCGCATAACAGGGAAGAGGGACGTGCATTGACACGCTTCAGCAATGAATATGACGTGACGCGCAAGGTGCGCACCACGGATCCGGTTGCCGTCAACCGGGAGGTCGAACGGATTTTTCTCGATCTCTATTCGGAGTCGTCGACCCGGCCGCTGGACCAGGCATTCGGCGACGTGACGCGCCTGTTCAGCGGCGAGTATCCGGGCTTTCGCGCCTGCGACACCGCCTACCACGACATCCAGCACACGCTCGACGTGACGCTGGCGATGGCGCGCCTCATCGATGGCTACGAGCGCGCCCGCACCAAGGGCATGGAATCCTTCAACGCCGAGTTGTTCCAGCTCGGTATCGTCACGGCGCTGTGCCACGACATCGGCTACCTGCGCGAGGAGCACGACCAACTTGCGCAAAATGGCGCCGAGTACACCATGACTCATGTCTCGCGCGGTGCGCAGTTTCTGCGCGACTATCTGCCCAAACTCGGCATGGGCAGGCTGGGCGATGTCGCGGCGAGCCTGATCCATTTCACCGGCTATGAAATCCCCGTCGGCAAGATCCAGGTGCCCGGTACGAAATTCCGGGTGCTCGGCAACCTGCTCGGGTCGGCCGATATCATCTCGCAGATGGCGGACCGCTGCTATCTGGAGAAATGCCGCGACCGCCTGTACCCGGAGTTCCTCGCCGCCGGTATCGCCCGCAGACGCGAGCCCGACGGGCGCGAGCAGGTGGTTTTCGCCTCCGGCGACGACCTGGTCCTGAAGACCCCCGGCTTCTACCGCGGGGCGAACAAGCGCCTGGAGGACGATCTCGCCGGATCCTACAAACTCGCCGAGCACCATTTTGGCGGCCAGAACCTGTACCTCGAGGAGGTAGCCAAGAACATCCGCTTTGCCCAGGAGGTCAGCGACGAGGGTAACACCTCGGCACTGAGGCGCGTGCCACCCAGCACCCTCGCCGAGGCGGGGTAGCCCGGGAGGAACAGTTCAGAGCAATACGTCCTTGGACAGTCCGCGCCGCCTCAGCAGGCGGCGCAGGGCGCCGAGGGCCTCGAGTTGAATTTGCCGCACCCGCTCGCGCGTGAGATCGAGTTCCGCGGCCAATTGCTCCAGCGTAATCACCTCCTGCGCATTCAGTCCGAAGCGCCGCTCGATGACGGTGCGCTGCTTCTGGTTCAGCTGCGCGAGCCACTCCCGGACCAACGACTCCATTTCATTCGAGGCCAGCTGCGCCTCTGGCCCGGCGGACTGCTCATCGGCGATCGACTCCCCCACCGACAGCATCGGGTCGATGTCCAGCGGCGCATCGAGCGAGGCGGTGTGCTCGTTGCGCTGGAGAATGCGCCGCACCTCGTCGGGGGATCGCTCGGTAAAGTGCGCGATATCCTCGATCGTGGGCTCG
>Ga0315281_10005647_pt1 | contig 17883 bp, 23 predicted proteins | sample YL17G07_0_MG_FD_204540 | JGI IMG/M metagenome (GOLD analysis project Ga0315281, IMG submission 204540) | Sediment microbial communities from Yellowstone Lake, YNP, Wyoming, USA - YL17G07_0 | ecosystem: Environmental > Aquatic > Freshwater > Lake > Sediment | place: USA: Wyoming | collected...
GAGACGCCGAGCTCCTTGCCCAGAGCCCTGGAGGTTGTTTCCGGGTCCGACTTCTGTGAGTATCCTCTCATGATTCTTCACCCTCCTCACTTGAGCGGCATGAACTTGGACGACCTCGTCGCACCGACTCCCAGGCCGGAGTGCTTCACGGACTTCCTGGTCATCGCGAACTCGCCAAGCGCATGGCCTATCATCTCCGGCTTGATGTCGATCGGCTGGAACGCCTTTCCGTTGTAAATGTGAACCGTCTTCCCCACGAACTCTGGCAGGACCGGTATCTCCCGTCTGTGGGTCCTCACGGGCCGTCCATCGGACCTTCTCAGCCTCTTCACGAACGCTTCCTGCTCGATGTTCAGTCCGCGGATGTAGGTCCTGCGGGCCCTTGCAGGGAGCAGCTCGATTATGTCTGCGAACGGCAGCTTGAGGAGCTCCTCCATCGAGTGGCCTCTGTACGTGAACTCCTTCTTCCTCCGGGCCTGGATCTGGCTCTTCTTCTTCCTCAGCTTCCTTCTCGCGGATTTCGCGGAACCCATGTGCCTGGCCGAGGGCTTGATCTTCTTCTCGGGGGCCGGTGCGACTCCCGGAGCCGCTGCTGGCGCTGCTGGTGCGGCAGGTGCCGTTCCACCCTTTGGTGTGGCGCCCTGAACCTTCACCCCGCCTTTCTCAGCCGCTGGTGCCTTTGCTGCTGGCTTCGCCGGCTTCTCTTCTTTCTTCTTCTCGTCGGCCATTCATCACACCTTCTTCTTCCTTTGTGGAGCCAGCCTACCGACCTTTCTTCCGGGGGGCGTGTTCCTACCAACGCTGGATTGGGTACCAACGTGGGGGTGACCACCGCCACCATGCGGGTGGTTGACCGGGTTCATCGCAACGCCTTTGACCTTGAAGTAGGCCTTCGCCTTGCCGTGGTACGCGTGGAACTTCTTGCCCGACTTCGCGAACGGTTTCTCCTTGTGCCCTCCGCCAGAGACCAGTCCTACCGTGGCGAGGCACTTCTTGTCGACATCCTTGAACTTGCCCGAGGGCATAAGGAGGGTCGTCCTCGTCGCGTGGCCGACAATCGTCGCGGCCGTGCCCGCGGTCCTCGCGAACTTCCCGCCATCTCCCGGCTGTGATTCGACGTTGTAGACCAAGGTTCCCTCAGGGATCGTGCCAACCGGCATCGTGTTCCCTGCGACGATCTCCCCGCCCGCGCCGAAGGTCACCTGCTGGCCGACCATCAGTCCGTCGGGGGCGATCATGAACTGCTTGACCTTCCCGAACTCGATCTTGGCGAGTGGGGCGATCCTGCCGGCTTCGTGGACCAACCCCATCACGGTGCCGTTCCCGGGCTTGATGCGCGGATGCGTCGCGTTGGTGAATCTGAGATGTCTCGGAGACCTGTACCTGCCGAAGCCTCGTCCCCTTCTCTGAGTTATGAGTCTCTTTCCCATTTGGTCACCCACCTAGAATATTCCGATCCTCATGCCGATGTCTTCGGCTGAGTAACCCTGCTTGAGCTTGATGATCGCGTGCTTCCCGTCCTTCATTATCTTGATGTTGATCTTCTCGACCTTCGCCTCGAACCTGGCCTCGAACGCCTTCTTGATGTCGGGCTTCGATGAGTCCATCCGGACCACGAACTCCAGCCTGTTGCCGTCCTTCAGGTCCTGGGTTGGCGTGCCGGACATCGCGTTCATCGTCTTCTCTGTCACGTACGGATGAAGAATGATCGTCCTTCTCATCGGCTCCACGCTCCTATCACCTGGAATGCGGACTCGGAGATCAGCACGAGCCTGCCCGGGTCTCCGCCCGGAGCGAGCAACGAGGCGTTGACCGCATTCGGCGTCGCCACGTCCACGCCCGGCAGGTTCTGAACGCTCCTCGCGCCTGGGCATTCCTTGGAAACCACCACTAGCAGGCTCTTGGGGATCCTATACCTGCGGCCTCTCATCTTGCCCCTGCCTGCCCTGACCTGCTTGCCGTCGAGTGCCCTCTGGATGTCGTCGTATACGCCGATGGATGCCAGCACCGCGATGGCCTGCTTTGTCGTTTTGATGGATTCGAAATCGTCCTTGACCACAACGGGAACGGTAAGCTCCTCACCGAACTTGTGGCCGCGCGATCTCACGAGGTCGAGCTTGCTTGTCGCGCTGAGCGCGGAAAGCTTGGCGAGCGACATCTCGCGCTTGTTGATCTTCTTGCCGAGGTCCTTGTTCACCTTCGGCGGGTGGGCGCGCCTTCCCCCGACATTGTTCGGAGACTGCGCCGCGTGCGAGCTGTCCATCAGCCTCTGCACTCTCGCGACCCCTCTGCCCTTTCCCCAGGTCTGGACCGAGTGTCTCATGCCTGCAGTGGGCGAGGGAGCGTATGGCTGCCTCTTGTTTGCCTCGATGGCGGTAACGGCCCTCCTTATGACGTCCGGCCTGAAATCGGTCTTGAAGACCTCTGGAAGGTTCTGCTCCCCGGCGACCTTTCCTTCGAGGTCGTATACGTTGACCTTGCCTGGGATGTGTTTCGGCTTCGCCTCTTCCTTGGCCTCTTCTACCTTTACCTTTTTCGCTTTCTTCTCAGCCATCCGAATCACACCCCCTGCTTCGATTCGAGCGATATGAATGTAATCTGCGGCGGCTCCGCGAGTTTCACAACGCCCGTCAGCCTCACTGGCTCCCTCAGCCTCACGATCCTCTTCGGCGGGCCAGGCACGGAACCGTGCACCATGACGTAGCTGTTCTTCACGGTGCCATAGTTGATGAACCCGCCCTTGGGTGTGATGTCTTCTCCGTTGTCACCTATCTTCAGGACTCGCTTGTTGAGCTCGGTCCTCTGGTGGAACCCTCTCTGGCCGCCTTGGGGGACTGTGTGCCTGACGTAGTTCGGCCGCTTCGTACCCAAGGTACCTATGAGCCTTCTGTGCTTGCTGTTCTTGTGCATGAGCAGCTTCGTGCCCCATCTCTTCGTGACGCCCTGCCACCCCCTGCCCTTCGTGACCGACGAGACATCGACCATCTCGCCTTCCTTGGTGAAATCCTTGATCGTCACCGGCTTCCCCAGCACGCTCTTCGCGTAGTTCAGCCGGTCCTCCATCTTGCTGCCTCCGACTCTGATCTCCATCAGCTCGGGCTTCTTCTTCGGCAGGCCGCTCACGAGCACTGGTTGGGTGTAGAGCAGAGCCCTGATGTCGTCATATTCCAGCTTCTCCGCCTCTGTCCAACCCGCCTTCTCATCATAGTCCTTCGGGATCGGCAGTTTTCTAGCGAGTTCTTTGTCGATGCTCTTGGACCAGACCTCGCCGATGGCCTTCTTGCCGTAGGAGGTCTCCTGGTAGAATCGCACCGCGCACACTTTCATCGGCGGGACCTCGAGCACCGTGACCGGGATCCGGACCTCCTGTCCAGCGGTCGTGCTCTTCGCGCGGAAGTCCACGATGAATGCGTGGGTCATCCCTGCCTTGTATCCAGCGAAGCCCTGGAGCTTGGCGTCGTCTCCGCCCTCGGGCCACGTTTGGATTCTGGCGGTTATGCTGCTCGCTCTCTTCCTGGGTGAGTAGCCCATTGAGCCTTTTCTTGGACGTCTAGTGGCTGGCATAGCTATCCCTCGTCTCGAATCGATAGACCTAGCTGTGAGTCCTCGAGTGTTTCGAGCACAGCGTCCGAGAGGCCATTGTCCTCGGCCGTGACGCCTCGTTCGCGCCTGAAAACTTCTTCCAGCGCGAGTGTTGGGTTGCTCATTAGGCATTGCCCATATGGCGTCTGGCCGATACCGCCTCAGGTATCGCAACGCGCTGAATGAGCTAATAGTATATAAAAGTGACCGCTCAGAGCTTGCTCTCTTTCACTTTTTTCTGGGCGCGCTTCCCTCGCTCCTTGGCAGTGTATCCAGTCACCCTCTCCAGAAACGTGTTGAACGCCTTGATCGTGCTTCCCGCGACATCGTCCGGGACCGTAGGATCCATCTTCGTGTCTATGCACAGGTTCTTCTTGCAGGCCCATGCCGACAGCGGCTTCAGCGCCCCGAAGTTCGTGACCAGTTTTCCGTCCTTCTTCTCGACATTGCCGAAGATGTCCTGCATCGTGGCTTTTAGCTTGTCGGGTGCAACGTTCTCCGTCTGACCCCTTCGCACCTCATATTCCTGCATCGCTCATCCCAGAGCCCGCTATGCACTTTGCTTCCTGAAAAACCTTTCCCGGGCCGATATTGGCGCTCCAGTATCTGCTGCCTATGAGGCGATTGCGATAAGAAAGAAAAGGATTCAGCGTGTTCTGCGGCAGAATGCCATTGGGGGGAAGTAGAAAGAAAAGGTTTTCGTCGGTGTTCAATGCATCTTACAGAGGACCCACTACCGTAGGCAGTATGAAGCCCACAAAGAAGGCGACTATCCACACGACGATCGCTACTCCGAGTGCCTTCCACCAGCCCATGTTGTAGAGGCTCCCCAGGGCCAATAGCCAAACGAACCCGGCAATCAATGCCGCTAGGAGCCCGTGGCCCAGGAAGTAGTATGCCAGGGCGTAGATGGCAGCCCCAACTAGGGCGGCTAGTAGGGCCGTCCCTATCCCTTCTTTCTCTTCAAACAGCTTCGTGATCACGTAGATGATGATGGTCGAGATGATCAGTCCGACGAGGAAGAAGATCAAGGCCTGCCCAATCGATACAGACATGTTTCCATCACCTCTCAGGTCTTCATGATTCTCTTGCCGGTCTCACGTCCCTTTACAGGGCCGCGTCCACCGGCGGATTTCGCCGCGCGACTCTTTGCCGCTGTCATTCTTCCGCCTCTGCTTTTCTTTGCCATTTCATGTCACCTCCGATTTCTTTCGATTCTAACGTATCTTTATGACTCCCATTAGCAACAAGACCACGATGGCCAATATTACCGCAGCTAGAGGGCCAAATATGAGCCATCCGATCAAGAATGCGATTACTGAGCCCACACCAATGTGAGACCATTGCACGGTTATTGGCATTTGACATCGCTTCCTAGGTCCTAACGGTGTTAGCGTCCAATGAAACCGCTGATTGTGCCAACGCACTGCCGTTCAGTGTTGCGCCGGTATTCAGCACAATCGCCGTTTGACTCAATATGATTCCATTCATGACAGCCGTCGTTCCAATGGTAGCTTGGCCTGCGACCTGCCAGAAGACGTGGGAAGCCACTGCGCCGCCGCTTAGAGTGATATGGGCACCATCGGCCACATCCAGGTTCTGCGCAATCTGGAAGATCCAGACATCATTTGCGCCACCCGAAAGAGTGACACCAGCAGCAGATACAAGGAGTCCGGTACTCCACTTGTATAGGCCAGGGGCGAGTGTCATCGAAGTAACATCTCCGGCGCCCAGTTCAGTGTGATCAGGGTTTGTCCGTCCAGCGGCGTCGGTGTAGGCGGTCTCCATGTCGCTCACAGCTGTAGTCATTTTAGTTGGCGTTGGAGGAGTGTAGTCGGCTGCATACACTTTTCCAGTCACTAAGGATGATGTCGCATATGTGCTCCCGGTAGTATACACTAAGTCAAATCCGGTTATGAAAGTCGCAGCGGCTGGACTAATCCCAACATCTCCAACAATCGAGGTGGTTCCCGTGGTTGAGACCCCTGTTTTTGCCAGAATCACAAAATCGCCAGCCGATCGAAGGTTTACAGCTGCGGGCCCAGCTCCTGATCCATTGCTTCCCCCTCCGCCTGATTTGTTCTGTGTCAGAAATACGTACCCTGCGCCAAGTCCTACCACTACGAGAGCAATCACAATGGCAAGAGCAATCAACACTGTTCTTTTCATCGCCGGCTTCGATTTACTAGCTTCCATAGTCTGCAGATATGCCCGCGGCCGCTATACCGTTATTTCAACATCGCTGACAGTTTGACGCAGGATTTGATGCAAATTCAATTGTCAGTTCGCGGCGGATACTGGTCGAAATACTCTCACGCATCATTTAGAGCCGGATTCAACCGAGCAATCTTAGGAGAAGAAACAAAAATACGAAAAGAGAAAAGGTTTGGGATCAGAGGACTTACTTCTTCTGATTCCTGACTTTGCCAACTATCGCCACGACAAACAACATTCCGACCATGGGGATCAGAACTTGCGAGAATTCCGGTATCACAGTGCCAGGTGTGTAGACGTAATTGGCATCCAATGTAACCGCTGTCTGGGCGTAAGCCCCACCCTCAAGCGTTGCGCCAGTGTTTATTATAATCGCTGTCTTGCACAATATGATCCCCTTCATGGCAGCAGATGTGTCAATGGTTGTTTGGCCTGCGACCTGCCAGAAGATGTTAGAAGCCAGTGCGCCGATTAGAGTGACGTGAGCCCCGCTGTCCACAGTTAGATCCCCTGCTATTTGGATGATCCAGTGGTCACCTGCGGCTCCCGAGATGGTGACACCACCCGCAGATATCAGGAGCCCCGTTGTGTAGTTGTAGAGACCAGGAGCGAGGGTCTGCCCTGTGATATCTCCCGCATGCCAGTTGGTAAAGTCAGGTGTTGTCCGGTCGGCTGCGTTGCTGTACGCACTCTGCATATCGCCTATGGCCGTACCCAACATACCCGGGGTTGGGCTCGCATAGTCGGCGGCATATACGCTTCCAGTGACCAAAGGTGATGTCGAGAATGTACCTAAGGAATCCAATGTCAGCGCAAAGTTACCAGATATGGCTGTCGAATCGATTGGACTCACTCCAATGTCACCCCAGATGTGCGTGGTTCCCGTGCTTGAGATTCCTGATTCTGTAAGAATCACGAAATTGCCAGCTGATAGGAGTGGGACTGTTGCTGGACCAGCTGCCCGGACTGGAACTGCGGCGAAGAATCCTAGAATAACAAGCATTGGGACAACGATCATTGAAATGAGGATCGCAGGCAAATACCGAGACCTCAATGTTCGCTTCACATGCCTTGCGCTCAAACGTTCTGCTACTGGACCACCATCAACACGTGGTATTGATGCGGTCTTTCCTTGATTGTCTTGCATTTACTCACATCCATTGCATGCGGATACTTCCGCGACTATGTACGTTCCCTCAAGATACTTCGACATAATACCGCTATTTCAACATCGTTGATGATTTACATCAGGATTTGATACAAATCTATCCGCAGTCACAAGAACATGAGCGCGTTCTCTGACAAATGCACCACATTCAAGTCGCAGAATCTAGGACACTGTCAATTTCTGGAATGATGGAGCCCTCCTTGGCGACTGAACCGGGCCCCTTTCTAATTCGCATGCACCTTGTCGAGAATCTTGCTTAGTTCGTCCTCTAGCGCTTGCCTTTTTGTGATGTCGCTTACGACCGCCAGCATACGGACTGGTCTGCTGTCTTGGTCCAGCACAATATCGCCAGTCTCGCGAATCCAATGGATCGAAGAATCTGGCCAGATTGTGCGGTATTTGACGTCATGTTCCCTTTCACCCTTCAAACATGCATCTATCGATTCGACGACTTCTTCACGGTCTTCGATGTGGACGATATCAAGAAGTGCATCGTGGGTCAATTCGGCATCGCCCTTGTCAAAGCCGAAGACTAGCTCCAAACCATGAGACCATGTCAAAGCATCTGTCTTGAGATCCCAATCCCAAGCGCCGCTCTTCGCAGCGAAAAAAGCCGAAGTGAATCGCTCCTCGTTCTCAGCCAACAGGTTCTCCGCGAGCATCTTGGTCCTTGCCAGCGTAAGGTCCTTCGTTACTTCCTCAAGGAGAAGGATTTCCTCCTTGTAGATCTCATGGTCAGGTGAGAAGCAAACGCTGAGAATACCTATCAGGTCGTTTCGAAACTTCATTGGGATTATCACGGTCGAGTGCCTTCCACCATCGCATTTGCGACAACATCTCACGCAGTCCTCTCGGGGACCATTGACGATGGTGGTCGTCATTGATTTTACAGCTGATTTTACGCAATTGGGCCCTTCTCCATTCCCTTCCGGTGTTATTCTCCAAGGTTCGTTGTCAAGCACTCCCCTATGCCCGACGAGTACGATGGAATTGCTGTCCGAATCACGGCGCAAGCCGATGGAAATGTCGATGAACAACTTTGTGTCATTTAGCCGGTCAGCTGCCTTCTGCATGAGGGTTTCGATGTTGGACTCTCTGTTTATCGACTCATTCACGTCATTTACGGCAGTTAGGAGCACGTTCAAATAGCTCAGCCGTTCCTCAGTCCGTTTCCTCACTCCAATATCTCTCGCTAGAATGGAGAATGCGATGATCTTCCCCTCTTCGTTGTGTATTCCATCTATGTTGACTTCAAGATCGACCGATTTTCCAGATTTTGTTTTTCCTATTACTTCCTGCACAATCGCCTCATCTTTGTCGGCCACTCTTTTGATAGCCAGTTTGAGGGATTCCGGATCATTGAAGATTGGTATTGTCTTGCCGAGGATTTCCGCGTCGGAGTATTCAAGCATTCTCTCGGCACTCTTGTTCCAGAATATGACAACATCTTCTTCGTCAATTACCACGACTGCATCGTGCGTCTGCTCTATGAAGTTTCGAAAGAACGCAGGGGAGGACGTTATGTTCTTGAACTTGCTGACAATGCCTTTGAAGATCTCATAATTCTGTTCCAACTCGAGTGACAGGAAATACACTTCGCCGTAGCCTCCCTCAGCAGACGACGATTTTATCAGTCCGTGCTCCAGGAGGACATCTATGTGGTGTTTGATCGTTCGATAATTCAGCTGGAGGACTTCTGCCAATTGATTTGTGTTGTACGGACGTTCCTTCAGATGCTCTATCATCTGAATCCTGTTTTCTCCGCCTTTCTGCCCGAGAAGCAGAAAAGAGAGCGTTTGCTGCAAACTAGGCATCAGATATGAAAACTGAACGATGGTATATATCTTTTTTCCATTTGCTTTCAGGCATGATCTTGCGCTATCCGAACCAGTAACCTTAATGGAATGCACACATTGAAGACTGAATTGGCGACAGCGAGCCTATCTGGACAAGACTGGCGCCGCTCAACATCTTGGTTTGCAACCCTAGTGCATTTTGGAACGCCAATTCTGGCCTCTGAAAAACCTTTGCAGGTCGCAACTCCCCATCACGTAGTCTTCGAGCTCGAGAACGCTTCTCCAAATATCCGAGCAACCGCACTCCGGCCATCCAAGCCTGCTCGCGTCTTGGGTGATCGAATACGACTTCAGGGAATCGATGATCACGTCATCGCACTTGCCACAGTTGTGCGCACCTCTTTCCTTTCCCCCGCCCGTCGGATCGCATACGATCTTCCCCGACAATCCCTCGCTGGCCTTGATGACCTCGAGGACGCTCCAGAGCCAGGGCGATCTGTATGCCCATCCCTTCCACAGCTTCTCGACCAGGGTCCCCTTCTGCACGTTCACCGGGTTGAGGGAAAGGGTCTCGCTCATCTTCGCCGCTGCGCGCATCGTGGCTATCGAGTCCGCGATTGCTTCCGATTCTGAGAGGAATGGAGGCTTGAGGAGGACGTAGGTTCTGATATCGGCACCGTGCGAGTGTGCCGTTCCAGCCGCCTTCTCGTAGTCCTTGAAGGTGAATCCCTTGTTTATGGAGTATCTGAGAACGCTGTCGTTGGAGCTCTCCAGGCCCAGCGTGATCTCGATGTCGTCGTGAATGTTCACGACATCTCCAAGGGTCTCGTCGTTCACGTACTCAGGGCGCGACTCGAACAGGAGCCTGGTGCCTCCATCCTCGCAATGCTTCAGGATGGTCTCCCTCTGCTCCTTTCCTACCTCGGATTCATCAAGGAACGACCCAGACGTGTAAACCTTCAGGAAATCGACTTGACCTAGCTTCTGGACTCCAGTGACGAACTGTCTCGTCACGTCCTCAGGCTTGACGTCGCAGCTCGATTCGACGTTGTAGCCGCACATCGAGCAGCCGCCCCGATGGAAATGGCTGCACCCCGACGTGCGAAGAATGACAACGCCTGCATCCACCGTCTTCCCGTTGAGGTACTCCTTCTCCTTCCATACAGCCACTGGAGAAGTCGCATCTGGCCCGTGAATGCCTTTCGATCTTCTTTCTGACATGTGCGGTCGTTCCAAAAGCATCATCGTGTATGAACGGATTCGAGGTCGCTCACAAGTCGTAAGGCTTCAGTGTGCGTCTTCCGTTCTTCTTTGCTCTCCTCGCGGCCATCTCTATCATCTCGCGAACCTCCCTGTCGAGTTCGTAGTAGAACTCCTCGGAGATCCTGCAACCCTCTCCGACACAGTCCTTGACGTCTGAGACCTTGATAATCATCTTGCCGTTGCGCAGTGCGGATACTGACATGGACGACTCCCCCTCGATTCGAGCGAGACGATGTTAATGCGCCAATGGTTTTTAACGCTTTCCACGCAAGTCGCACCGCGGCTCACGATTGTAGCGTGGGAAGGATCGGGGCTGGATGGGATAACCTTTATGACTGCACTATTGATGTATTCGTCCCATGAGCGGCCCATCTTTGATGCCACCGTCGAGTCACGCGGATGAAGAGACACTGATGAGTTTTCGACCAACTCGGTTCATCGCGTTCCACTACTACGTCACGCTACTGGTCTCCCTCGTCCTGGTTGCGGTGTTTCTGTTCCTCAGACCCATCAAGAACTACGGCGGCGAGGCCGGATCCGCGGCGGGGTTGGGCTTCGATGCAATAGTGGCGATCTTCTTCCTGCTTATCGCTCTCTACAGTTTCCTCAGAGCTGAGCTGAAGCGATACACGACGTTATACGTGATAACGGACAACAAGATAGTCCGAACTGACGGGATCCTGAACAAGAACACTCAGATGATTCCATACACCCAGCTGAACCGGGTGGACCTTCGTCAGAACCTCTTCCAGCGCATCTTCAAGATCGGGACACTGGTGATCGACACCGGCGACGACACGCTCAAGATCGAAATGATTTCCCACCCGAGGAACGTGCAGGATCTGCTCAGCCAGCGAATCGGCCGCCTCTCATACTCTCAGCAACGGTAATCCAGCCCCTGAGGCAGCCCCCAGGTCATGTGTAGGAAAGCTTTTTGGCACGCATTCTTTTATGGAGCCCGATGGACGCTGCCAAGAAGCTCGAACTCATCACGAGAAACTCACTGGAGGTAGTCACCCCCGAGGAGTTGGAGAACCTCCTCGAGAACAACCCCAAGCCGACTGCCTACATCGGCTACGAGCCGAGCGGGTTCGTTCATGCCGGTCAACTGATAACCGCCGCCAAGATCATCGACCTGCAGGATGCCGGAGTCGAGGTCACGATATTCCTGGCAGACTGGCACGCGCTGATCAACGACAAGCTCGGAGGGAAGATAGAGAACATCAGGGCTTGCGGGGAGTACCTCAAGGAGTGTTTCCTCGCTGCTGGCGTAAAGGATTCTGCCAAGTTCGTTTGGGCGAGCGACCTCATCAGCCATCCAAGCTATTGGGAGAAGTTCATCCGGATAGCCAAGGCAAGCTCGCTCCAGAGGATCAAGCGGGCGATGACGATCATGGGGAGGACGGAAGATGAAGCCGAGATCGACGCTTCCAAGGTCATGTACCCACCGATGCAAGCCGCCGACATATTCGAGCTCGGCGTAGACATCGCGCTTGCAGGCATGGACCAGCGGCGCGCGCACATGCTCGCGAGGGACGCCGCCGAGAAGCTCGGTTGGAAGAAGCCGATCGCACTGCACACGCCCCTGCTGATGAGTCTGCAGGGCGGGGCACGGATGGACCCGGTCGACGCGAAGATGTCCAAGAGCGCACCGGGTAGCGCGGTCTTCATGCATGACACCCCCGAGGAAATCGCAAAGAAGGTCAAGAACGCATTCTGTCCTGCAGAGGTTGAAGGAAATCCGGTAATCGACATAATGCGTCTGATTGTATTCCCGAGGCTCGGTTCCGTCCACATCGATAGGCCCGAGAAGTACGGTGGTCCGATCGACTTCCGCGACTTCGATGAACTCCAGAAAGCCTACGCCGATGGGAAGCTCCATCCTCAGGACCTCAAGAAAGGTGCCTCGGAATCCCTAGCCACGATCTTGAAACCCATCCGAGAGCACTTCGAGAGGAACCCGAAGAACCTCGACAAGGTCAAGGCGCTCTCAATGACCAGATAATCACATGTTCTTGAGAAGCTTCATCGCGCTCTCTGCCGCGATGTTGAGTATGGCCTCGACGTCCCCGACCCCGGTCAAGCCTGCGGCGCCGGGATGTCCACCGCCGCCATTGGTGGTCTCTTCCCCTATCCCTCCAAGCAGCTTGCCTAGGTGGATCCCCTTCCTGACCATGGCCTGGGTCGCTCGCGCGCTGACCCTGAAATCGTCGCCTCTCTGCGAGCCAACGAACGCTATGTCAGCGCCTAGCGAGAGCAGGGCCTTGCACACGGAGGCTTCGAAGGCGCTTCCTTGGGATGCTGCTACTATGAACTCCCCGACCTTCCAGTACTTCAGTCTCTGCGCGCCCTTGAGTTGCGAGATCCTCTCGGAGATGTCCGTCCCGGCCTCCGCGAGGTTCATCGCCTCGTCCATGTGGATGTCGTGGAGCGCCATGAGCTCCGAGAAAGTGATGAGCGTGTTCGGTCTGGCGAATTTGAAGTAGCCAGTGTCTGTCAGGATGCCGAACATCAATGCAAGGGAGACCTCTCTGGAAGGAGACTTCCCGGCCGCCTTGAGTAGCTCGTAGATTATCTCCGAGCAGGACGCCTTAGACTCGTCGGAGTGGTACATCCGCGCGCCATCCCACTTCGTGTTCCTGGTATGATGGTCGATCACGATCGCATTCGTGAGATCGAATTCTCCATTGAGCTGCTCCGGCCCGGACGTATCGAGGATCAAGATACGGGCGGCGTGGACCTTCGCGACGTCCTCGAAAGTCTCGATACCGAGGTTCTTCGCAAGCAGCTTCGAGACCCTGTCGAGCCCTCCAGGAGTGCCGATGAACACGTCGGGGAACGACTTATGGACTGCGAGTGCGCTCGCCAGCGCATCAGGGTCGGCGTTCCCGTGGACTAAGACAAGCGTCCCGCCGCCTTTGGCCAATTCGGCCGCTATGTCCAGGAGCACGGCTAGAGGTCAGACCGAATTGACTATAAAACAAGTGCTTTCCAGATGTCCGAAGAAGTCGTGAATCCCGGTGGGCCTATTCCCCACCGGTGTCGGGTTTCGGAGGAGCCGCCGCGCCGGGCCCCTGAAGCGCATGCGTGATCTGCTCCTGCAGGCTGGAGTGTCTCTCGCGGAGATGCTTGTCCTGCCTCTCGAGGGTCTTCACCCGGACGTCCGTGGTCTCCTTCTGCTCCTTGAGCTCCGTCAGGAGATTCGGCTTGTCCTTCACCTGTAACAGGAGCGACCCGACGTTCTTGTAGACGACCGATTCCGACGGAGTCTTCTCGAGCTCCTGGATCGTCTTGTCCAGTTCCCTCACCTGGGCCTCGAGCTGGATCTTCTGGCTCGTGACCATCTGGATCTGTTGGGTCAGCTGCTGGAACTGTGCTATCTGATTCTGGACCTTCGGTGGTATGCTGTCCATCATGCTCTCTTAGCCTCCTTTGCCGTTTCTTCCGCTACATTCGTCCATCTGATATATGAGTTGAGGGCCGCCCTCAGTGCCGTCTGATCTTCAGCCTCTATGTTAACCAAGACCTTCCTATCCCCCGAGGCGACCGATATCCTCGTCCTCGGGATCTTCTCGGCCAACTCCGGCGAGAGCGCCCCTGCGACGACGGAGGCATAGTCGGTTTCGATGGCGAGCTCGGCCCTGCACGTCAAGTTCATCTTCCCTTGACCGACTTGCGCACGTTCGGCCTTTCCTTGTAGAACACCTTCGAGCCACACTTCTCGCACTGCAGACCGACAGTGTTCACGTTGGTCCTCACGGGCTCCTTGCACTTCGCGCACTTATACATGACACTTACTCCTTCTTCTTCCTCTTCTTCGGCTTCTCGGGCTTGAGCTCTTCGGGCTTCTTCTTCGGCTTCTCGGACTGGAGCTCTTCGGGCTCGGGTTCCGGCTTCAATTCCTCTTGTTCGGCCTCTGGCTCAGCCTCTTTCTTCTTCTTCGACCCTTCCTTCTTCGCCGCTTCCTTAGCCTCTGCCGTCGCCAGGACCTCGGCGACCTCTCGCCTCACGGCCACAGGCTTGGTGGGCATGTAGGAGCTGCTCGCCAGGATCGCCCCGCAATGGTTGCAGAACCAGATGCCGTTCGCCTTCCTCGACATCGCGACCGCTTTGCATTTCGGGCACTCGTGCCTCCCCTTGGCCACGGCCTCGATGTCTGCGATCCGCTTCCTGACCGTGACGCCGTACCTCACTCCCAGTCTACCTGAAGAGCCGACCTTCTTCGTCCTCTTGGACATCCTGGTCCCCTCACAGCCTGGAGCGGATCTCCGCTCCGATCCTCAATGATGTTTCTACGACCTTGAACACTTCGTCGAGCGTGAATGCGCCCTCCAATCCTTTCTGCATCGCGCACAGGTTCCCCGTCTCTAGCGTCGCGACGGTCAACCTCGCATCCGCGACCCGCTCCTCGTCGTGCGTCGGATCCACGAGGAGCTTTCCGTCGATCTTGACAACGGTTATGGATATCGGTTGGTGCTTTACCGGCAGCGGGGTGTCCTCGCCCAATCCGGCAGCCTTGTTGGGTACCATCGCGGTCTTGAACGCCGCGTTCGCCCCGATGTTGGCTGCATCGAACAGGTTCCCATCGTAGTCCAGCACATGCACATCGACGAACATTATCCAGACCCGCTTGCCTGGCTCCAGGCAGAGCTTCTCGAGATCCACCGCATGACCCTCTCTGATCCCCCTGTCGACGACCCTGGCGACCTCGATCGATGTCTGGTCCGGCGGGCCGCTCTCGAATGTCTCGCTCGCCATCGGGATGAGTTCCGCGTTGGTGGTGAGAACGCCTGTGTTAGGGGTGTCCGGGAAAGGTTCTCCCAGTATCAGCTTCACGCCCACCACTACCGTGGTGTCTCCAAGATGCACGAGCGCCGAGCCCTGGGCGGAGCCGACGTAGTTCGTCTCGACCTTCAGTGGTCGCATCTCGTCGAACTGTCTCCCGTCTGACCTCATGCCCTTCGCGAGCAGTCGGGTGATGTAGTCCCTCTTGAGATCCGCTACGACGTCCTTCGCCATCTCAAGCACCCTCCCCTTGGCCCTCGGCTCTGGCAGAGTACCTTCTCTTCAGAGCGTCCCTCTGAACCTCGTAAACCTTCTTGCAAGCACCGACGGCCATGTGAAGACCCTTTTCGAATTCTTCCCTCGTGAGATCGCCATCCATCTGGAGCAGGACCACCTCGTCGGTCCTCGGGACGTACCCGACAGGTATGTCCGCCTGCCCGAAGTTGTCCTCTTCCTTGCCAAGATCGAGCACGATCGTGTTCGCGACCTTGCCAGCAGCGACCGAGGCCACAAGGTCCCTCATCGGGACCCCTGCATCCGCAAGCGCCACCGATGCGGCGGTCAGGCCGGCGCATCTCGTTCCGGCGTTCGCCTGGAGCACTTCGATGTAGACATCAATCGAGGTCCTCGGGAAGTACTCGGTGAAAACGACGTGCGTCAGGGCCTCGGAGATGATCTTCGATATCTCGTGCGACCTTCGGTCGGGACCGGGCCTCTTCCTGTCCTCTACCGAGAACGAAGCCATGTTGTAATGGCACTGGACCAGCGCTCGCTCGGTGTTCTGGAGATGCCTTGGGTGGCACTCCCTCGGTCCGTAGACGGCGGCCATGACCTTGTTCATTCCCCATTCCACGAACGCGGAACCGTCAGCCTTGTTCAATACTCCAGCTTCGATCTTCAGCGGCCTCATCTCGTCGGGCCTGCGGCCATCCAGTCGGAGGCCTCTCTCGTCTATCAGTTTGAGATCTGTAGGTGCTCCACCCATTTCTTCACACTCCCGCTACTTTGTTCTGCTCAAGGAATCTCGTGATCTTCTCTGTGAGTCCGAGGTTGTGCGCCTCGTCTTCTATCATTTCGATTGCCTTGACTGCGAGTACCATGTTGTCCAGTTCCCCGTCGATCCAGATCCTTCCGTTCTGGCCGACGTAGATCCTGCAACCTGTCATGGTCTTCAATGTCTGTATCATCGAGCCGTTCTTGCCTATGACTCGCGGGACCTTTGAGGGCGATAGTTCGACGACCATTCCTCCGGTGAGCTTCCTGAGCCCGTGGTCCTGCATCGACACGGATACCCTCTTGATCTCGTCAACACCGACTATCTTGAGAAGGACGATGTCGCCGACCGACATGAACTTGCGGGTCTCTCCGAACTCGACCCTCCACGGGACCTCGTTGACATGAAGCGGTGACGGGTATGGCGAGTTGATGTCGACCAGCCAGTTGGACGACCCGACACCGATGATCTTGCCGACCACCAGGTCCCCTCTGATCGGCATGTATTGCCCCGACAGGGGCACAACGCTTATCGAGTCCGGCCTGACGCTCTTGATGCCCAATTGGGCGGCGTATATCTTGCCGCCCTCCGAGTAGGTCCCCGGCCCGGCCCTCTTGCTCGATATCGCAAGCAGCTCTCCCGGGACGACTATCTCTCTCGCTGCCTCTTTAGAATCATTACTGCCCATTTGTCTCACTCGCATGTTTTCGATAAACACGCTGGGAACGAGGCTTAAATCACAAAGATTTGCTTCGCGGCCCGCAGTGCATTTACCCTTATCTCTCTTCAGAGCCGAAAACGTGTTCATTGCTTAAATCTTTTGGTCGGAGGGGTTCGGCTGGGTAGACGCGTCCTTCCTCAAGCCAGATCAGGGATCAGCCCTTGACAATCTTGGTCTCGGCCTCACCGTGGGTCTTGTTGCTGATCTTCTCGAGGAACTCGGTCTGCAGCCCCGCGGGCATTTCGACGACGCCGATCCACGAACCATCCTTCTGCCATTCCTCTTTCGTGATCTTGCCGAAATGCTTGAAGTCCTCGTAGCATCTGCCGTAGTCCTCTCCGGTCACCTTCACGGCGATCCTTACCTTGTCGAACTTGATTGGGATGAGCGGTCTTAGAGCGTCCATGACCATCGGGACCTGGGCCTCGACGCTCTTGAACGGATCGATATGGACCTTCGCCTCCTCCATCGCTATCTCGATCCTGGTGATCGGATGAGGACCTCCTGTCTGCGGGTTCATCGCGTTCCTGGCGATGTACTCCACGATCCTCTTCTTCTTGCTGTCCAGCATGACCTTCCGCTGTTCCGTCGTCAGATGGACCTCGCCCTTGAGGACTATGACCTTCGCGACCTGCATCGAGTCAGTCGTGCCGAAGATCTCCTTGACCTTCTCCTCTGATGCTCGCGTCCCCTTCTTGGCGTTCTTGAAAATCGTGTCTATGACCAAGTGGTCGAGGAGGTCGACCTCTTTTCCGTCCTTCATCTTCTGGACGGCGGCTGGGTCTATGAGTATCTCGAAGCTCTCTCCATGAGACTCATATCGCGCGACTATTGCATCCTCGATGTCAACCATGTGATCAAGCTCAAGCGGCCAGCTTCTTGACGTAGGCCTCAACCTCGGCCTCCGTCAGTCTCCTGAACCGCTCTCCTACCTTGACGACACCTATCTCCACGGCCTTCGTGTTGAGCGTCTCCTCGGTCGCCTTCCGGAGTGCCTTCAGGCCCAGCAGGATCGCCTCGTCCATGTTCATGTCTTCCTTGTACTCCTCCTCGAAGACGTCCATGATCGCGTTCTTGCCGGCACCGATCGACCCCGCCTTGTAGGCCACGAGGGCCCCGCTCGGGTCGGTCTCGAATAGGTGGCATCCTTGCTCATCCACACCAGCGACGAGCAATGCCGTCCCGAATGGTCTGACCCCGCCGTACTGGGTGTAATTCTGCTTGAAGTCGCACAGCCTCTTCACAAGAGTCTCGATGTCCATCTTCTCCGCGTAGGTCACCTTGTTGACCTGCGCGAGCATCCTGGCGTAGTCCACCAGGACACGGGCATCGGCGACGAGTCCGGAAGTCGCGCATCCGA
>Ga0315281_10005648_pt1 | contig 17882 bp, 14 predicted proteins | sample YL17G07_0_MG_FD_204540 | JGI IMG/M metagenome (GOLD analysis project Ga0315281, IMG submission 204540) | Sediment microbial communities from Yellowstone Lake, YNP, Wyoming, USA - YL17G07_0 | ecosystem: Environmental > Aquatic > Freshwater > Lake > Sediment | place: USA: Wyoming | collected...
GACGCTGGTCACGACCGGCGGGATGCTCCCGCTGGCGTGGCGCCTCGGGGCCAGCTACGCGCGCGACCTCGCCGCCCGGTTCCACGGCATCGCGACCCTGGACTCGCTGGTCCAGCTCGACGCCGGGTTCCACGGCGGCGCCGGCCTCGAGGTCACGGGCTACGACCTCGTCGCCGTGCGCGCGGGCTGGCGCGGGGGCGGCGCCGAGGGCGGCCCGACCCTGGGCCTCGGGGCGCGCTATCCGGTCACGGTCATGGGCCGGGGACTCACGCTCAAGCTCGACTACGCCCTCGCGTCCCACGGCGTGCTCGGAGCCGCGCACCGCGTCCAGCTCGGGGTCGCCCTCTCGGGCCTCCTGCTGAAGCCCGTGACCGGCCTGCGCGTCGAGGGCGACCCCCAGCGGCCGCGGCTGGCGTGGACCGGATCCGGCCCCGCCTACTTCGTCTTCGTCCGGCTCGCCGACCGGCCGGCGGAGCCCTTCCGCCGGCTCGTCGAGATCCCGGTCCGGGAGACCGTCTACGCTCCCGAGGGTCTGGCCCCCGGGTCCTATCGCGTCCGGGTCGCGGCCGTGGACCCGGCCAAGCCGAACGATGTCGGGCCCGGGCGGGAGACGGACCTCACCGTCGCGGCGCCTCCGGCCCCGCCCCCGCCGCCGTTCACGCTCTCGCTCTCGCGCGAGGGCATGAATGCGCGGCTCGCGTGGGCGAACGGGACCGGGCCCGCGTACAACGCCTTCGTCGCCGTGCCCGGGCGGCCCGAGCCCGTCCAGCTGAGCCAGAGCGCGACGGGTGAGTCGTCGTGCGCGGTGACGGGGCTCCTGCCGGGGAGCTACGCCTTCAGGGTCGTGACCGTGGACCCGGCCCGGCCCGAATGGCAGGGCCCGTCGGTCGAGGCGACGCTGGTCCTCGAGCCGCCGCCGGCCGAGCTGGGCGTGGAGGCGATTCGCACCGTCCAGAACCGGCTCGGCAAGATCGCGTTCGTTGTCGGGAAGGCCGAGCTCGCTCCGTCGTCGGGCGCGCCCCTGCTCGAGGTCGTCGAGTTGATGGCCCGGTTCCCGCAGTTGGCCGTCGAGGTCGAGGGACACACGGACAGCACGGGCAGCGCGGGACAGAACCTGAAGGTCTCGCAGGCGCGGGCGGAGGCGGTGGTCAAGTTCCTGGTCGCGAAGGGCGTGGACGCCCGGCGGCTCTCGGCGAAGGGCTACGGCGGGGAGAAGCCGGTCGCGGACAACGCGACCGCAGACGGTCGTTCCGCGAACCGGAGGGTTGAGTTCGCGGTCAGTGTTCCGTCTTCAGTCCCTGCTGCGGCTTCTCCGACACCGGCGCCCACGCCTGCTCCTGTTGCGCCTGCTCCGTCGGCGACGACGGCTTCGGTCCCCGTTGACCCGGCGGTACCTGCTCCGGCGGCGCCAGTCGCCGCGCCGACTCCGGCTCCCTCCGGTCCGCCGCCGGCCGAAGCGGCGGGCGAGGCCTTGCGCACGGTGCAGACGCGGCTGGGCCGCATCGTCTTCCGGCTGGGGAAGACCGAGCTGGACCCGAAGTCGGAGCCCGCGCTCCAGGGCGTCGCCGAGATCCTCGCGCGCTGGCCCGACATCACGGTCGAGATCCAGGGCCACACGGACAGCACCGGCGGGGCGGACTGGAACGTCAAGGTTTCGCAGGCGCGCGCGGAAGCCGTGATGCGGTACCTGCTCGAGAAGAAGGGCGTTGCCGCGTCGCGGCTGACGGCAAAGGGGTTCGGCGGGGCGAAGCCGGTCGCTGACAACAAGACCGAGGCCGGCCAGGCCGCGAACCGCCGGGTCGAGTTCGCGGTAACCCCGGCCCCCAAGCCTTAGCGGAACGACGGTCTGGCAAGGGCCGGGGAGCCGACTTGGCGTACTTCCCCGGTACTGGCAGAATAGGGGTCGAGCAGTGAACATGGCTTACCGGCGTATTCTCCTCGGAACCTTGGCCGCACTGGCCCTCCCCGCCATTGTGATCGCCGGCGGGCCCGGCTCCACGGGCGCCGTCGCCTTGAAGCTCCCGGCCGCGGCGCGGCCGACGGCCATGGGCGGCGCGTTCGTCGGGCTCGCGGACGACCTCTCGTCGCTGACCTGGAACCCCGCGGGGCTGGCGAACGTCACCGCCCCGGAGCTCTCGCTCATGCACACGGAGTACCTGGCCGACACCAGCTACGAGGTCCTCGGCTACGCCCAGCCGCTCTCGGTTGTCGGGACGCTCGCGGGGTCGGTGCACCTCCTGAACTACGGCAACATGCCGCGGACGCTCGAGCGGACGGACGGGATGTACGGCGGGCTCTTCGGGAGCGCCACGCCGCAGGACCTGTTCGTGACCGCGGGTTGGGGGACCTCGATGCCGCCGCTCTTCGGGCTGGACCGGCTCAAGGGCGGCGTCGCGCTCAAGTGCACGTTCCAGCAGTTGTCGGGCGGGACGCTCCTGGGCCTGGGGATGTCGGCCGGGGCGCTCATGGACTTGCCGGTCCAGGGCCTGCGCATCGGCACCCTCGTGGACAACCTGGGCGCCTTGACGGGCGAGGGCCGGCTCCTGCCGATCGCGTGGGCATTCGGCGCGAGCTTCGGCACGAACCTGGGCGCCGACTTCCGCGCGGTCTACGCCGTGGACACGCGCATTCAGGTGGACACGACGCCGCAGGCGAACATGGGAATCGAGCTGGCGGCCTTCGACCTCATCATGGCGCGGGCGGGCTGGCGCGGGGGCGGCGCGCTCGGGGGCGTCACGCTCGGCGGCGGCGTGCGGTACCCGATGACGTGGTTCGGGAAGACGATGCTCTTCAAGCTCGACTACGCGAACGCGGCGACGGGCGAGCTCGGCGCCTCCCAGCGGTTCCAGCTATCGATCCAGTTCGGCGGGTTCTCGACCGCGGTCAGGCTCGGCGCGGCGCGGATCGGGTACGAGGGCGGCGAGCCGGTCCTGAGCTGGAAGGGCCGTGGGCCGGCCTACACGATCCTCATGCGGCGCGAGGACGAGAAGGCGTTCAGTCAGCTCACCGACCGGCCGATCGAGGAGACCTCGTACGCGCTCATCGGGCTGCCGGCCGGTCACTACGTGTTCCGGATCCTGACCGTGGATCCCTACAACCCGTCGTGGAAGGGTCCGGTCTCGAAGGACCTCGAGCTCACGATCGAGCCGCCGTCCGGGGCTCCGGTGTCCACCCCGCCCGGGGCGGCGCCCGAGGCGTCGCCGGATACCCCGCCGCCGCCCGTCGTCCCGCCCACTCCGGAGGAGACCCCGGCGCCCTGAGCCCGCGGCGTCCGGCTAGAAGAGCATGTCCTCCCGGAAGTTGACGCAGCCGCCCTGGCGGACGAACCGCACCCAGGTCTCGACCTTCTCCTTTTCCTTCACGTAGCGGGTCAGGGCTGCGAGGTAGTCCAGGACCGCCTGCCGTTCACCCGCGGCGAGGAGGCCCTCGGCGAGGTCGCGCGAGGGGTCGAAGAGCCGCACCTTCGCGTCCTGGCCGAGATCCACCGACTTCGCGAGACGCTCGATGGCCGCCTTCCTGTCCCCGGCCCGCAGGGCGACGAGCCCCAGGACCGTGTGCCCCTCGTTCAGGGCCTGCGCCCGGTTCCACCAGTCGGCCGGGATGTTCGCCAGGATCGCTTCCGCGTATTCGCCCGCCTCCTTGTCCCGGCCCGCGAGCCACGCCGCGTACGCCGCATCGCCGAGGTGGGGAAACCGGTCTTCGACCGCCGGCGTGAGCCCGAGCGCCCGGTCGAATGCGTCCGAGGCCTTCGTGCCCCCATCCCTTCTCACCTCGTCCGGTTCCCGGCGGATGCCCAGCAGGGCGAGCTGTCCGAGTTCGATGGCCCAGTGCGGGTTGCGCGGGTCGAGTCCCTCCGCCCGGGTCAGGTACTCCGCGGCGAGCGCGTGGTCTTCGATGAGGAAGAAGGAGGCCGCGTGGCCAAGAACGGCCTCGCTCGCCGGGTGCGTCTTGATCGCCTCCGTCCAGGCCGCGCGGGCTTCGGCAATGACCTCCTTGCCGTAGTCGTACCACGTGAGGCGCATCTCCCGCAGTCCGGCCGCATCGGCTTCCGGGGCGTTCCGGATGATCCAGAGGACATGGTTCGCGGTCTTCGGCCGGTTGTCGGGGGATCCCTTTCGCCCCCTGATGATGGACGCGTCGTGAGCGCCCCAGTAGGCGAGGAGCTGGACGCGGACGGTGAGGTCGGCGGGCTTTCGCGCGAGCCCGGCTTCCAGCGCCTCGACCTGCGTCGAGGAAAGCTTCTCGCCGGCGGAGACAAGTCCGTAGCACTGAAACCGGTCCGGGGCGGCGCCGGTGGCGGTCCGGGTCGCCTCGCCGGCGCCCGCGAGCGAGGCGACGAGGCACGCGATGGCGGGGATCGTGCGGAGGATGCGACAGCTCTTCATCCTACCGTTCCTCACAGCCGTCGCTACGGGATGAGACGGAGATTCCCGAACTCCGGGGTCATCCCGCCCTTGATGTCGGCGGTCCAGCGGGCGAGGTCCCGGGCGCCCGGCTTCCAGAACTTGCCGGCCATCTCGAGATAGTCCAGGACCGCGTCACGCTCTCCCGCCTCGATCAGGGCCTTCGCGAGCTCCATCCGCGGCCCCAGGGAGTCGAGCCGGGGGGAACCCCGGACGTCCCCGGACTTGACCAGGCACTCGGCGGCCTTCTTCGTGTCCCTGGCCCGAAGCGCGACGAGCCCGAGGATCGTGTAGCCGTCGTGGACGAGGTCCGAGTAGTTCCACCGGTCCACGCGCGCCTTCGTGACCGCGGCCCCGGCATACCGGGCCGCCTTGTCGTCCCGGCCCACGAGGTAGGCGGCCTCGGCCAGCTCCGGGTCGAGCTCGAGCTTGAGGTCCAGCGTCGAGGCCATCCCGAGCGCCGTCTCCAGCTCGCGCAGGGCGGACGACGCGCGGCTGTACCGCCTCCCCGCGTCCGGGTCGTTCCTCGCCATGGAAAGGGACACGCCACCGAGGCGCTTCGGCCACGAAGGGTCGCCGGGCTCGAGCCTGCGGCCCTTGTCCAGCAGGGAAAGGGTCAGCGTCGGGTTCTCCTCTTCGAAGAACCGGGCCGCGTTCGCGATGACGAGAGTCCCCTCGGGGTTCGCGTCGATCTGGCGAAGCCACGCGAGCTTGGCCTCCTCGTACGCGGTCGCGCCGTTGACTTCGCGGGTGAGCGATGCCTGCGGAAAATCGAGCACGCGGGACTCGGGCCGGTTCTCGATGAACCAGAGCACGTGGTGGGCGCGGGCGGCCTGCGCCGCCTCGTTCATGATCAGGGAGGGCTGGTAGTAGTAGCCCAGGAGCGTCGCCCGGCTTCGAGTGTCGTCGGGCCGGCTTTGGACCTGGGCTTCCGTCCGGGCGGCTTCCGTGGCGCTCAGGGCAACACCCGCCGCGATGTCGCCCTCGGTTGTCAGGAAGTCGGCCTTGCCCAGGAGTTCCTGCCGGACGTCCAGGCCCTGGCTCGCGCGCCCGGGGGATGCCAGTCCGGCGCACAAGCCAAGAACCGGCACGAGAAGCAGGCCTGGCCTCATATTGGCCACATTGTACCAGCCCCGGCTCGGGATACTTGACTCGCCGGGCCCGGGAGCCATAACATGGCGGCCCGGAAGGTTAGATGGAAGATTACAGCGGGCAGCATCACCCGCGAGCCGCGAGCCGCGGCGCGGGCCCCGGCGGAATGGGTTCACAGCGTGGCGCTGCGCTCGTCGAATTCGCCCTCGTCATCCCGCTCTTTCTCTCCATCCTGTGGGGCCTTGTCACCCTCGTCGCGATCGCGCGGGCCCGCCTCCAGATCGCGATCGTGGCCCGGGCCGTGGTGCGCGAGGCCGCGGCCGGGGTGAGGGACCGGGAGCCGCTGACCGAGGTCGCCCGCGTCTACGCCCGCGCCTGCGGGATGGACCCCTCCGCGGTGGCGAGTCTCACGGCGGAGGCCCGGGCTGGCGGCGTCAAGCTCGGCGTCGCGGGCGGGAAGGTCTTCGGCTGGCTCGTGGGCGTCGCCTCCTGGACCCAGGTCGTGGCCGTGCGGGCGCGGGTCCGGATCCCGGATTCGCTCCGGCTGCTCGTTGGCCCCGTCGAGATCGAGTGCGCGAACACGTGCGTGGTCGGAACCTGGAAGGAGCCGTGGGCCATGCTGGGCCGGCTGATTCCCCTCCCCGGCGTCAGCAAGAAGAAGGAAGGCGGCGAATGACGCGGCTGGCGTCCGCCCTCGTCCTGCTGACCGGCGCCGCGCTGTCGGGCGGGGATCTTCCCGCGGTGGCGGGCACGGAGCGGGTTCTGGAGGGGGAGGTCCGCGTGAACCTCACCCCGGCGCGGTTCGCGATCTCGGTCGGCGCGGCCCCGGCGCTGGCGACGCTCGACGCGGCGGCGCAGGCGGCGGGCTGGCGGCCCGGTCCGGAGCGCCGCGTCCTTCCGACGCCCGGGGGCACGCTTGATCTCCGGTCGTACCGGGACGGGGAACGGTGGCTGATGCAGGGGTCCGTCGCCGGCGCGGGGGCCGACCCGGGCGTGATCGTTCAGGCCGTCTTTGCCGGCGTGCCCCGGTGGGCGGCCGGCATTGACGGTGCGCGAAACGGGGATGAGGCGCCCGGCCGCGAGCCGGCCGGATGGCCCAGGCTGGCCGCGGCGCGGCGGATCCTGCACCTGGAGGGCAGGGGATTCGAGGCGGCGTGTTACTCGACGCCTGCACCGCCCTCCGCCGTGCTGGCCGAGGCCGTGCGGCGGCTGGCGGGGCAGGGCTGGCGCGTTGAGCCGCTCGGCGGGCGCGGGATGTTCGCGGTCCGGTCCGGCCGGCCGGACACGGCGCTGTGGACGAGGCCCGAGTACGGCGGAACGGTCTTTGTCGTGATCGCCACAAGGGAGGTGCGATGAACAGCCGCAAGATCCTGCTGGTGTCAGCGATCGTGGGTGTCCTGGCCATGGTCTTCGCCTACGCATGGTTCGCGGCGGCCGAGCGCAACCTGCGGGAGATGTCCTCCCCTGCGCCGGTCCTGGTCGCGTCCCGGTACATCGCGTGCGGGGCGCGGGTTGCCGCCTCCGCGGTCGAGGTGAAGGAGTTCCCGCGCGCGTTCATCCAGCCCGGCGCTCTGGCGGCCCCGAAAGAGGCGGAGGGACAGCTCGCGCTGGCGCCGATCGCCCCGGGGGAGCAGGTGCTCGCCAACAAGCTCACGAAAGGCGGCGTCGCGCTCGCGCTGGCCGTTCCGCCGGGCCGGCGTGCGATCACGGTCTTCGTGGACGCGGCGGCGGGGGTCGCGGGCCTGTTGAAACCGGGCGACCTCGTGGACGTGGTCGTGACCACGGACGACGGCGGGTCGCCCAGGACCTTCATGCTCATGCAGGCCGCGCCCGTCCTCGCGGTCGGGAAGGCGTTCTCGGCCGAGCCGGGGCGCCGGGAGGAGGCGGGGTCGATCCTGGAGGCGCAGGCCGACACGGTCACGCTCGCCGCCTCGCCGCATGAGGCCCAGCAACTCGCGCACTTCGAGATGGCCGGCCGCGTCAAGCTCCTGCTGCGCGCGCCCGGCGACGCCCAGAGGATACCCCTGGCCCCGATCACGGGCCGTTCGTTCCGGCCGGCGCCAGGCGGGGAGGACGAGGAGGTGCAGAAGCGATGAGGATCACGGTGTTCGTGGCCGCCGCGTTCGCGTTCGTATCCGGGCCCTCCGCCCGCGCCGCCGCGGCGGACGCCGTTCCCGGAGAGCTGATCGAGGTCGACGTCCAGGTCCTCGAGATCAACAAGTCCAAGATGTACAAGGTTGGGCTGGACTGGGTCCGCCTGCTCGAGGGAGGGGCCGGCGCCGGGGCGCCCGCCAGTCCCGCCGAGTTCGTCGAGCAGGTTCCGCATCCGCTCGGCAAGCTCGGCACCTTCAGCCGCGGCCAGGTGGATGCCTTCATGCACCTCCTCGAGAGCAACAACTACGGCAAGCTGCTCGCCAAACCCAAGCTCCTGACGGTGAGCGGTTCGCCGGCGAGCTTCCTCGTCGGCGGAGAGTTGCCGGTCGTTTCGCAGGACACCCAGGGCCACACGACCGTGAACTGGAAGGAGTACGGGGTCCGGCTCTCGATCAAGCCCGAGCGAAAGGACGCCCTGATCCGCACTCACGTCCGGGCCGAGGCATCCACGATCGACGCCGCGAACGCGGTCACGCTGCCGAACGGCACGTACATGCCCGCGGTCAAGACGCGGTGGGCCGAGACGGACGTCGAGCTCGCGAGCCGGTCGACCGTGCTGATCGCCGGGCTGATCCAGACCGAGAACGTGCGGGTGACGACGGGACTCCCTCTCCTCATGGACCTTCCGCTTCTCGGCTGGCTCTTCCGCCACACGCGCGACGAGACTGTCGAGACCGAGCTTGTGATATTCGTGACCCCGTCGTTCACGACGGCGCAGGCGGGGACCGCGGGAACGTGACGGGGAACCCGTCCCCCGGACGCCTGATCGCCGTCGTCGGCGCGAAGGGCGGCGTGGGGACGACGGCCGTGGTCGCGGCGCTGGGCGCGGCGCTGGCCAGGAAGGGGGAAACGCTCCTCGTCGGTCTCCCCGGCTCCGGCGAGGACCTCGGGCTATGGTTCGCGGCCGCCGCGGCTGCCGGACCGGGCGGGGCTCCCGCCGGCTTGCGGGAGAGCCTTTCGTCCCTGACCCCGGAACTGCTCGAGTCCTCGACCCGGCCCGCCGGGCCCGGGTTGAGGCTCCTTGCCCCCGGGAACACGGACTGGTCCGCGGCGGAGGTCCGGCGCCTCCTGGCGCTGGCCCGCGCCCGGTATCCCTGGGTCGTCGTGGACTCCGGCGCGTGGCGGGGTGGCGCGCCCGAGGGAGGGCTCGCGGGCGCGGTCGCGGAGTCGGCGCTCGCTCTCGTTGTCCTTACGCCGGACCCGCTGGCCGTGCGCCGGACCAGGGAGCTCGCCGAGGCGCTCCGCCTTTCGGGGCGGCCGGTGCGCGCCCTGCTCAACCGCGCCGGGGGCGGCGGTGGGGCCGCGCGTGATCTCTCCGGGGCGCTCGACGGCATCCAGGTGCTGGGCACGCTCGCGGAGGCGGCGGAGTTCGCGGAGGCGATGCTGAAGGGCGAACCCGTGGGCTGGGGTGCCACGAAATCCCCGGCCGCCGGGGAAGTGGTCCGGGTGGCCGAGGCGCTTGCGGCGTACGAGCCCCCGGCCGCAGACGCGGCCGTCGCCGCGCCCGGAGATGCTGACGCGTTCCGCACCCCGGCGTTCCGCGCGCTCAAGCGCAGGCTTCATGCGAAGTTCCTCGACCGGATGCGCGAGCGCGGGGGTGCGGTCGGAGATCCCGTCCGGGTCCACGGGGAACTGGCGGAGCTGCTCAACGCGGAGGGGATGCCCGACCTGACGGCGGGGTTCCGCGAGCGGCTCCTCAAGGAGCTTTCCGACGGCGTCCTCGGGCTGGGCCCGCTCCAGGACTTGCTGGACGACCCCGCGGTCACCGAGATCATGGTCAACGGACCCGACGAAATCTACGTCGAGCGCGCGGGGAAGCTCTCGCGGATCCCCCGGTCGCTCGACGGCGAGGAGGAGCTCCGGGGGCTGATCGAGCGCATCGTGGCGCCGCTGGGCCGGCGCATCGACGAGTCTTCTCCGCTCGTGGACGCCCGTCTCTCCGACGGATCGCGCGTCAATGCGATCATCCCACCGCTGGCCCTCAAGGGCTCGAGCCTGACGATCCGGAAGTTCGCCAAACGGCGCATGACCGTGGAGGATCTCGTGCGGAATGGCAGTCTCACGGAGCCGTCGGCCGGGTTCCTGCGGGCGTGCATTGCGGGTCGGATGAACGTCCTGATTTCGGGCGGCACCGGGTCCGGCAAGACCACTCTGCTGAACATCCTCGCGTCGTTCATCGGCGCCGACGAGCGCATCGTCACGATCGAGGACGCGGCCGAGCTCAAGCTTCCGCAGGAGCACGTGGTGTCCCTGGAGTCGAGGCCCCCCAACCTCGAGGGCAAGGGCGCCATCATGATCCGTGACCTTGTCCGGAACGCCCTCCGGATGCGGCCCGACCGCATCGTCGTCGGCGAGTGCCGCGGCGGCGAGGCGCTCGACATGCTCCAGGCGATGAACACGGGTCACGATGGGTCGCTGTCCACGCTCCACGCCAACACGCCCCGGGACGCCCTGTCCAGGCTCGAGACCATGGTGCTCATGGCCGGCATGGACCTGCCCCTGCGCGCGATCCGGGAGCAAGCGTCGAGCGCGATCGACCTCGTCGTTCAGATCGCGCGCCAGCGCGACGGCGGCCGCCGGGTCGTTGCGGTCACCGAAGTCTGCGGCATGGAGGGCGACGTCTACCGCCTGCAGGACGTCTTCGTCCGGCGCGGGGAGGGCCCGCTGGAGTCCGCCGGGCTCGTGCCGCGGATAGCGGAGAAGCTCGCGGAGCGCGGCTTCACTCTCGACCGGGGGCTGTTCGGCTAGGGTGCCGGGGTGCCGGGGCGGCGGGTGTGGAGGATCAGGTGCTCGCCCGGGTTTATGATCTCCCCGACTATTCCCGTGGCGGCGCCGGTCAGGGTGCGCGTGTACCCGTCCACGACCGCGACGTAGGGCTCCGCGGGATTCACGGGTTCGACCCGGACGTCGCCGGACGCGCTGATGAGGTCGGGACTCGCGGTCGTGAACTCGTCCGCGGTCAGGATGAACCGTCCGCCGTTATAGGTTTGACGGGTCCGCGCGGGTGCCGCGCTGGGCCGGCCCGTCCGGGCCGGGGGAACTCCGACCACGGCGAACTCGACCCGGCGGTTCGCATCCTGGCCGGCCTCGGTCGAGTTGTCCGCGACCGGACGCAATCCGCCGAACCCCTTCGCTTCCAGCCGGCGGGGACGCACGGATCCTTTCTCGACGAGCCAGCGTACGACGGCTTCCGCCCGGGCCCGCGACATCTTGAGGTTCCACTCCGTTCCGCCGGTGTCGTCCGTGTGGCCCTCGACCACGGCCCTGGCCCCCGGGTAGCGGGCCAGGATCGCGGCCACCTCGCGGAGGGCGGGCTCGGAGGCCGCGTTCGGGTCGGTCCTTCCGAGATCGAATTCGATGCGCCCCATGCGCGCTTGGACGGTCCGGAGCGCGCGCGCGGCAGCCGCCGCCTCGTCGGCCGGTCGCGCGGGTCCCGCCGGCGCGGACGCGGGCTTCGGCGCCACCGGGTGCGCGGTTCCGGCGTCCGCCGGAACCGCGATAGCCCCTCCTGGGGCTGGGGGAGCCGGCACCGGGCGGAGCGCGCGGCGCGGCGTCCCGGGCAGGACGAGGAGGACCGCCACGATCCCGGCGACGGTCAGCAGGAGGGCCGCCGCGCGGGGCGGGAGCCGGCCTCCGCGCGGGAACGGGGCGCGGTCGGCCGCCGGGCTTTCCGGTTCCGCGCGCCTCCGCGCGGGGGCCGGGGGCTCCGGCGCGGGTCCGGATACGGCGGCCGGCTCGAGCGCGGGGTCGGGAGCAAGGTCCAGGCCGGCGGTGACCGTGCGCCAGATGTCGTCCGCGGGGACACGGGGAATCGCCTTGCGCGCCAGCCGCCGCAACCGGGAGTGGCCGTCGCGGACGGCCCCGCACTCGGCGCAGTCGCGCAGGTGCCGGTGCTCGATCTCGCCGAGCTCGACCTCGCCGTCGAACCAGGCCGAGATCTCCTCGAGCGTGAGGTGGCGCCGCGCCGCCATCTAGAGCCTCCTGAGGATGGCTTCGCGGGCGAGCGAGAGCCGGGACCGGACGGCGGACGTCCCCACGCCGAGGCGCAGGGCGATCTCGTCGTAGGAAAGGCCGCCCCACTCGCGCATTACGAGCGCCGCGCGCTGGCCTTCGGGAAGCAGGGCGAGCGCGACGTTGAAGGGTTCCTCGCGCCACGTCCCCGCCGCAGGGCGCTCGTGGGCGCGGCGGCGGGCGCGAAGTCGCTCGTGGACGAGAGCGCGGGCCGTCCGGAACAGCCAGGGGACGAACGCGTCCTCGCGCGGGAACTGCCCGATGCGCTCCCAGCCGCGGGCGAAGCACAATCCGACGATCTCGCGGGCGGCGTCGGGATCGAGAAGCTCGGCCGCGGTCCAGTGGAACAGGGGCGCGTGGTGGGCGACGAAGACCTCGCGGTACGCGTCCGGGTCGCCCTCGTGGGCCAGTGCGAACGTCTCCTCTCCGCTCATCACGCCCCGAGTATAGCCGACCGGGTCCCGTGCGGCACGGGCACCGTGGTACATTCGGGAGGTATGAACGGGACACGGCGGCCCGCGAAGGCCGCGGCCGCGCTCGCCCTGCACGAGAGCCCCTTCCTGCGGGCTTGCGTCCGCAAGTCCGTTCCCTTCACGCCGGTCTGGCTCATGCGGCAGGCGGGCCGCTACATGCCCGAGTACCGGGCGTTGCGCGAACGGGTCGGGTTCCTCGAGCTGTGCCGCGACCCCGGGCTGGCCGCGGGCGTCGCCGTGCACGCGGCCGAACGGCTCGGCGTCGACGCGGCGATAGTCTTCTCGGATCTCCTCATCGTCACCGAACCGCTGGGCTTCCCCGTCTCCTGGGAGAGGGGAGAGGGGCCCCAAATCCGGCGGCCCATCCGCCGGGCTCGCGACGTTGACCGCGTCCGCGTGTTCAACCCGGCCCGGGAACTGCCGTACGTGGCGGAGGCCGTGCGCCGCACCCGCGCGGCCCTTCCCCCCGGCCTCCCCCTGATCGGGTTCGGCGGCGCCCCGTTCACGATCGCCTCCTACCTGATCGAGGGCCGCTCGTCGCGGACTTTCGAGCGGACCCTGGGGTTCATGCGCAACGACGCGGGGGCGTGGCATGAACTGCTTGGGCGGCTCGCGCGGGTCCTCGCCCGGCACCTGACCGCCCAGGTCCGTGCCGGCGCGCAGGCGATCCAGGTGTTCGACTCGTGGGTCGGGTGCCTGTCCGCGGACGAGTACCGGCGGCTCGTGCTTCCGCACTCGCGGGCGCTGATCCATAGCCTGCCGCGCGGGGTCCCCGTGATCCATTTCGGGACCCGGGCGGGGCACCTGCTCGAACTGATGAGGGATGCAGGCGGATCCGTCATCGGCGTGGACCACCGCACGCCGCTGGACGAGGCGCGCCGGCGGCTGGGACCCGGGGTGGCGGTGCAGGGGAACCTGGCTCCGGAAATCCTCCTGGGGTCGCTCGCCGGAATCAGGGCGGGGGCGAAACGCGTCCTCGCGCGGGCGGGCCGCCGGCCCGGCCACGTCTTCAACCTGGGCCACGGGGTGCTTCCGGCGACGCCTCCCGAGAACGCGCGCGCTCTTGTGGGCATCGTCCATGAGTTGTCCGCAAGATGAGCCGCGGCGCGCTACTCCTCGCCTACGGCGGCCCCGCGAGCCCGGGCGAGGTCCGGCCGTTCGTCGAATCCGTGCTCCGGGAAAGGCCAGCGTCCGCTGGCCTAGTGGACGAGATCGTGCGGCGGTACGGGGAGATCGGCGGCGCCTCGCCCCTGCCGGCGGCGACGGCGGCGTTAGGTGCGGCGCTCGCCCGCGAGCTCGGCGGCCGGGGCATCCCGGCCCCCGTCTTCGTCGGGATGCGGTTCGGCGCGCCCGCGATCGGGGATGCCCTCGCGGCCGCGCGGGCGCAGGGCGTGGACCGGCTGGCCGTGCTCGTGCTCGCGCCGCACCGGGCCGCGGCGACCCGTGAGGCCTACGCCGAGGCGGTGGAACTCGCCCGCCGGGAGGCGCGCGCGGACGGCCCGGCGCTTTCCTGGGGGGCTTCCTGGTTCGACCACGCGGGATTCGTGGACGCGCTCGCGGACCGCGTGAAAGAGGCGGTGGCCCGGGTCCCGGCGGCCGGCGAGCCCGGGGCGGCCTGGCTCGTGACCGCGCACAGCCTGCCGGGCGCCGAGCGCGGGGTCGCCACGTACGCGGGCGACCTCAAGGCCACGGGGACCGCGCTCGCGGCGCGGTTCGGGGACCACGCGTGGCGCGCGGCGTACCAGAGCCGCTCTCCGCGCGGGGCCGAGCCGTGGCTCGGGCCGGCCGTTCTCGACGCGATCCGGGAGGCGGCCGCGGCCCGCTCTCCCGCGATCCTGGCGGTTCCCGCGGGCTTCGTGGCCGACAACCTCGAGGTGCTCTGGGACCTCGACGTTGAGGCGGCGCGCGTCTCCGCCGACTCCGGGGTGCCGTTCGTCCGGGCCGGGACCGTGGGGACGCACCCGGGGTTCGTCCGGGCGCTCGCGGACGCGGCCCTGGCGGTCCTCGGGGAGGACGGATGAGTCGCGTCCTCGTCGTGGGCGGCGGGATCACGGGGCTCGCGGCGGCCCTGCGGCTGGCCGAACGCGGGGAGACCGTCACGGTCCTCGAGGCCGCGTCCGAGCCCGGGGGCGCGATCAAGACGATCCGGCGGGACGACTGGCTGCTCGAGGGCGGCCCGGACGCGTTCGTGACCTACAAGCCGGGCGCGATGGATCTCGTGGACCGGCTTGGGCTCGCGGGCGAGGTCATCGGGACGAACCAGGACCACCGCCGCGCCTTCATCGTCCGGCGGGGCCGGCTGTACCCGATCCCCGAGGGTTTCTACCTCCTCGCGCCGTCGCGGCTGTGGCCGTTCATGACGACGCGCGTGCTCTCGTGGCCGGGCAAGCTCCGGGCGGCATTCGACCTCGTTCTGCCCCGCGGCCAATCCACTGCGGACGAGAGCCTTGCCGCGTTCGTCCGGCGCCGGTTCGGCCGTGAGGTCCTGGACTGGCTCGCCCAGCCGCTCGTGGCCGGGATCTACACCGCGGATCCCGCCCAGCTCTCCCTGCGCGCGACCTTCCCCATGTTCCTCGACTTGGAACGCGAATACCGGAGCCTGATCCTCGCCATGCGGGCACGGCGGCTCGCCGAACGGTCGGTTCCCGCCGACCGTTCGGCGGCGGACCTGTCCAGGTCCGCAGGGGCCCGGTACGGGGTCTTCGCGTCGATGGCTCGCGGGCTGGGGTCGCTCGTCGAGGCGATCACGGACCGGCTCCCCGCCGGGACGCTCCGGTGCTCTGTCCGCGCCGACGCGGTTGTGCGCACGGCGGGCGGGTGGGAGGCGCACGCGGGAGGGGAACAGCTGGCCGCGGACGCCGTCATCATCGCCCTGCCCGCGCCGAACGCCGCCGCCCTTGTTCGTCCGGTCGACGCGGCGCTCGCGGATCTCCTCGCGGGAATACCGTACGCCTCGACCGCGACCGTGAACCTGGGGTACGTCAGGGACCAGATCCGGCACCCGCTCGACGGGTTCGGGGCCGTGGTGCCGGCGGCCGAGAAGCGCCGGCTCCTCGCGTGCACGTTCTCGAGCGTGAAATACCCGGGCCGGGCGCCCAAGGGCCAGGTCCTGCTCCGGGCGTTCTTCGGTGGCTCGCTCTCGTCGAAGGAGGCCGACCTGCCCTCCCCGCAGCTCGCGGCGCTGGCACACTCTGAGTGTGCCGCGCTCCTCGGCATCCGGGGGGAGCCCGAGTTCTCGTGGGTGTGGCGCACGCGGGTCGCGATGGCCCAGTACGGGGTCGGCCATGTCGACCGCGTCCGCGCGATCCGGGAGCGCGAGAAGGCCCTGCCCGGCCTCCGGCTGGCGGGCAACGCGTACGAGGGCATCGGGGTCCCGGACTGCATCCGGAGCGGGGAGGCCGCGGCGGACTCCCTGCTACACTAGCGTTCGATGCACTACCCGTTCTGGCTGGTGCCGGGCCTGACCTCTCCGATGCTGATCGCGGCCGTCGCGGTCCTGCACGTATTCGTCTCCCTCTACGCCGTCGGCGGCGGCATCTTCCTCGCGGTGGAGGTAACGCGCGCGTACCGGGCGGGGGACCGCGACTACCTCGACTACCTCAAGAGCCACGCCAAGTTCTTCGTCCTGGTCACCATGATCTGGGGGTCCATCACCGGGGTCGGGATCTGGTGGACGATCGGGCTCGCCTCGCCGCTCGCGACCGAGTTCCTGATCCGGACCTTCGTCTTCGCGTGGGCCATGGAATACGTCTTCTTCCTGATCGAGATCGTCTCGGCCTTCGTCTTCTGGTACGGGTGGGGCAGGCTCGACCCGCGACGGCACCTGGCGGCGCTCTGGGTTTACGCCGCGGCCGCCTGGATCAGCCTCCTGATCATCACGCCGATCACGGCGTTCATGCTCAACCCCGGCGACTGGCGGGGGGAGTTCTGGCGCGGGCTCGCGAACCCGCAAGCTCTTCCCCAGGTGGCCGCCCGTACCGGCGCCGCGCTCCTGCTGGCCACGCTCTACGTCTACCTGCACGCGTCGCTGGCGGCCGGGGAGGCGGTCCGGGCTCTCGTCGTGCGGCGGACCGGACGGCTGGCGCTTGCCGGGGCCGTTCTCTTCGTGCTCGGCGCGGGCGGCTGGTTCGCGGCCCTGCCTGCCAGTGCCCGGGCGGCCGCGATCGGATCACCCGTCCTCAACATCTTCGGTGCCGTCGTCGCCGGGTGCGTCAGCGGCGTCTTCCTGATGGTGTTCGTGGGCCTGCGGCGGGAGCCCAAGTGGCTCTCGCCCGGGTTCGCGCTCCTGCTCTGGGGAATGGGGCTCGCGGCCGTGGGGGCGGGCGAGTTCATCCGCGAGGCGATCCGGAAGCCCTACGTCGTCTGCGGCGAGGTGTACAGCCATGGGGTCCTGCCGGGCGAGATCGAGGGCCTGCGGCGGAAAGGGTTCATCGCGGGATCGTCGTGGGCGCGTCGCGGCGTCTACCGGGCGGACACCGACAAGAGGACGCCGCGAGTCATCAGGGACCTCCGCGCCAGCCGCGCCCGGGGCCGCGCCCTGCTGTTCCACCATTGCGGGTCGTGCCACTCCGAGACCGGGTACATGGGGCTGGACCAGCTCCTGCGCGGCTGGTCGGGGGGCGTGATCAGCCAGCTCGTCCGGCACCCGGAGAGCTTCAGGTTCGTGATGCCGCCGTGGTCGGGCACCCCCGCCGAAGCGGCTACGCTGGCCGAGTACCTCTGGGGGGTCGTCGCGGAACCCTCCCCCGCCGCCGCGGCCGGTTTCGAGTCCAGGGCTGGTGTCGGCGGGGACCGCGAAACGTTCACTCCGGCGGCGGAGGGTTCCCGTGGACGCTAGCTTCCCGGTCGCCGCGCCCGTCGGGGGACTGCCCGCGTCCCTGTGGTTCCTGCTGACGCTCAAGGGCTTCGGGTTCTTCCTCCACGTCGCGGCCATGCACCTCGTCTACGCCGGGATTCCGGCCGCGGTCCTCTTCGCGCTTCTCGGCGGCGGCCACGGCCGCCGGCTCGCGGCGCGGCTCGGGACCGCGATGCCGGTCGCGGTCGCCCTGGCCGTGAACTTCGGCATCGTGCCCCTCCTCTTCCTCCAGGTCGTCTACGCGCCGGTGGCCTACCCGGCCACGATCCTGATCGGCTGGCCCTGGTTCCTCGTGATCCCGGCGCTCCTTGCGGCCTACGCCGGCGTCTACGCGTTCGCCATGCTCCCGGAGTCGGGATGGGCGAGGCTCGTCCGGCTCGGCGCCGGGGTCGCGACCGCCGGGCTCGTTCTCGCGGTCGGGTTCGTCTTCGCGAACGGGCTTTCGCTCATGGCGAACGCGCCGCAGATGCTCGCCATCTTCGACCGCACAGCCCGGTCCGGGGCGGTGACCGGACTGGCGCTCAACCTCGGCGATCCCACCCTCGTGCCCCGCTGGCTCATGATGCTCGGGCTCGGGATCACGACGACGGCCGCGTACCTCCTCCTCGATGCCACCGTGCTCGCGCGCGGCGAATCGGAGGGGTACCGCGATTGGGCGCGCCGGTGGGCCTTTCGCATCCACACGGTCGGGATCGTTCTCTTCGGCGCCATGGGACTCTGGTACATCTTCGGCGCCCTTCCCGCCGGGGTCCGCCGCGCGGTCTTCGCCATGCCGCTCCCGCACGGCCTCGCCATGCTCTCGGCACTCCTGCCCGCGGCGGCGTGGGGGCTCGCCTGGCGCGCCGCCGCGACCGCCAAGCCGGTCGTGGCCGGGACCCCGGACGCCCGCACAGC
>Ga0315281_10005650_pt1 | contig 17880 bp, 16 predicted proteins | sample YL17G07_0_MG_FD_204540 | JGI IMG/M metagenome (GOLD analysis project Ga0315281, IMG submission 204540) | Sediment microbial communities from Yellowstone Lake, YNP, Wyoming, USA - YL17G07_0 | ecosystem: Environmental > Aquatic > Freshwater > Lake > Sediment | place: USA: Wyoming | collected...
TTTCTTTGGCGGCTGGGATATTCCCTTCACGAGATGGGACAACGTTGCGCCGCATACTGCGATCAAGACGTTGCTCACTTTGGCATTCTTTGCCACCAAGGTGTTGTCGTTCGTGTTCTTCTACATGTGGATTCGCTGGACCGTGCCGCGCTTCCGCTACGACCAACTGATGGCACTCGGGTGGAAGCTGATGTTGCCGGTTGCGCTCGCGTACGTGATCGTCCTCGCATCGGCGATTCTCGGACTCGAGAACGCAGGAATCCTCCAGGGATCATGGGGATTTACCCTCGCGTTGCTCGGGGTCAATCTGGTCCTGTTGGTAGTGCTTTTCGGTGTGCTCGACCGTGGCCGGCTGATCAGCCCAGCGTACTCTCGCCTCGACAAAAGGCACATCGAGCATCTACGCAAAGTCGCGGCAGCCAAGCTTGCCCTGGGCGATCCCACTGGGACGCGAGCGCTCGGCACGGACGGAGCCGGCTAATGGCGATAGGCGTGAAGGTCCTCGATCGTCCGATTGCCGAGACGAGCTACGTCAGAGCGACGCTCAAAGGCATGGCGATGACGATGAAGCACCTGCTCAGCCCGGAAAAGGTGACGATCCAGTACCCGGAGGAAAAGTGGTCGCTCTCGCCCCGGTGGCGGGGGACGCATCGCATGCTTACCACCGAAGACGGAAAGGCCAAGTGCGTCGGGTGTGGGCTCTGTCCGTCGGTCTGTCCGGCCAACTGCATCAAGCTGGTCCCGGGTGAGGACGAGGCGGGGAATCGCTATCCGCTCGTCTTCGAGATCGACGAATTCCGCTGCATCTTCTGTGGGTATTGCCAGGAAGTCTGCCCTGAGGAGGCGATCCACGTCGGCCGTCACTATGAAAACGCGGAATACAGCCGCGAGGGCTTTGTCTACGACCTCGAACGGCTGATGGCGCAGACCCATCCGGTGTGCGAGATGTGGGATCCCGCAGACCCCAAAGGCGAGTGAGAATGACACGGCAAATCCCTCGTCGCTTCGCTCCGCAGGACTAACGTGCCACACGGCGACCTTTCTCCGTTCTACGCGTTCCATTTCTATCTCTTCGGCATCATTGCCGTGGCATCGGCAGTGCTGTTCGTCACGCGCAAGAGTCCCGTCTCGGCGGCGCTCTGGCTGGTGAACACCATGTTCAGCCTCGCCGCGCTCTACGTGCTGCTTGACGCTCAGTTCATCGGCGCGATCCAGGTGCTGGTCTACGCCGGTGCGATCATGGTCGTGTTCCTGTTCGTGATCATGCTGCTCAACCTGGGTGATCCGAGCGAGCTATCGGACGCGCGCGGCCTGGCGTGGAAGTTGGTCGCCGGCGGGGTCGGTGCGGCAATCCTGGCGATGATCTTCGCGATTGTGCGGACCAAGGTGCCTGAAACACTGCGCCTGCCGCCGGGGTACGCCGCACGGCAGATCGCGACGTACGGTGCGATCGAGCCCGTGGCGGGGCCGCTGTTCCGCGAATACTTGCTTGCGTTCGAGATCACCAGTGTGCTGCTGCTCGCCGCGATCGTCGGGGCCGTGGCGCTCGCGCGCCGGAGGGACGCTGATGCTGGCTGAGTCGCTGTTCTTCTCCGCGGTGTTGTTCGCAATCGGGGTCGTCGGGGTGCTCACGCGCCGGAATGCGATCATCATCTTCATGTGCGTTGAGTTGATGCTCAATGCGGTGAACCTGACGTTCGTTGCATTCGCGCAGACGTATGGTGTTGCGGGGCAGGTGTTCGTGTTCTTCGTCATGACCGTTGCCGCTGCCGAAGCGGCCGTCGGCCTGGCGATCATTATCGCGCTCTTCCGCCATCGGCAGACCGTGAACCTTCAGAACATCAACGTTCTCAAGGGATGATGATGCTCCAGGAAGTGTCTGCCGTTGCGACCCATCCGCTGGCGAATACCGCGGCCTCATGGCTGTGGGCGATCCCGGTGTTGCCACTGCTTGGGTTTGTGATCAACGGAGTGCTGTCGCTCGTCGCGGCATACCACGCCGGTCCGTCTGACCCGGGCGCTGCTCATGGTTCTGACGAGCAGGGCAGTGCGCACTCAGCAGATGCGGCTTCATCGCATCAACCCGACCAGGTTCACGCTCACGCTGTGGTCCGTCATCGGTACGCGGCGATCACATCGATCGTGGGCCCGCTTGTGCTCGTGATGTCCTTCGGACTCGCGGTGGCTGCGTTCTTCGCGATGCGCGGCGCTGGCACAATGGAAGCGCCGTTCATTCAGAACTACTTCCGCTGGATTCCGGTCGGCGATCTCAGCATCGACGCCGCGTTCCAGCTCGATCAATTGTCGATGGTGATGACACTTGTCGTCACGGGCGTCGGCATGCTGATCCACGTCTTCAGTGTTGGATATATGCGCGACGATCCGGGCTATCCCCGGTATTTCGCGTACCTGAACCTGTTCGTGTTCTTCATGCTCGTGCTTGTTCTCGGCGCCAGCTACCCGCTGATGTTCATCGGCTGGGAGGGCGTCGGACTCTGTTCGTATCTGCTCATCGGGTTCTGGTTCAGCGAGAAGGCCAATGCCGATGCGGGCAAAAAGGCGTTCATTGTCAACCGCATCGGGGACTTCGGGTTTCTGATCGCGATGTTCATGATGTTCTCGAGCCTTGGCGTGCTGGATTTTGTCGGGGTCAACGCGGCGGTCGGCAAGCTTCCCCTCGGAGGCCTCGCCGTCACAGCCATCTGTCTCTTTCTCTTTCTCGGGTGCGCTGGCAAGAGCGCCCAGATCCCGTTGTACGTCTGGCTGCCCGACGCCATGGCCGGCCCGACCCCCGTTTCCGCCTTGATCCACGCCGCGACGATGGTCACGGCTGGCGTGTATCTGGTTGCGCGCAGCAGCGCCCTGTTTTCTCTGGCACCGGTTGCCGGGCTGACCGTGGTGATCGTCGGAGCGCTGACCGCGATCGTCGCCGCGACGATAGGGCTCAAGCAGTGGGACATCAAGAAGGTTCTAGCGTATTCGACCGTCTCACAGCTCGGCTACATGTTCATCGGCGTCGGGTCGGGTGCCTACGCCGCCGGCGTGTTCCATCTGGTCACCCATGCCTTCTTCAAGGCGCTGCTGTTCCTCGGGTCGGGCTCGGTGATCTATGCCATGCACGCGGCGTACCACCACACCGGGAACCACGAGGACGCCCAGGATATGCGGAACATGGGCGGCCTCAAAGCGAATCTCCCGGTGACGTTCGGCCTGATGTGGATCGCGACGCTTGCGATTTCGGGCATTCCGCCGTTTGCCGGCTTCTTTTCGAAGGACGAGATCCTTGGCAGCGTGTTCGCTCGTGCGCATGAATCCACGCTGGCGTCGGCCACGTGGTTCGGCATTCCGGGCAGCTGGATCCTCTATCTCTCCTACGCGTTCGGACTTGCGGCCGCGTTCATGACCGCGATCTACATGACGCGGATGATGCTCTACACGTTCCACGGCCCCAATCGCACCGGAGAACGCGAGCGCGAGCACCTGCACGAGGCTCCATGGGTGATGACGGGTCCGCTGGTGGTGCTGGGCGTGCTCAGCGCCGTGGGAGGGTGGCTCAACCTTCCGTCGCTGCTCTCGGCGCTCGGTCCGGTCGGAGCCATGGAACACTGGCTTGAGCCAGTGGTTGGGCACGCGACGCTCGCCGTCACGGGTGGGCACGCCGCCGAGATGGCGCATGCGACGGAATGGACGCTGATCGGGGGTGCGGTCGCGATCGCCGTTGCGGGAATTGTGTTCGCATGGGCGCGTCTCAAGCCGGCATCTCTCGTGCCGGCGCGCGACGCGGTTCCCTCGAAGGGCTTCGCGCGAGTTCTTGAGAACAAGTACTACGTCGATGAGGCGTACGATGCCGCCATCGTGCGGCCGACTGTCGGCGTGTCGCGACTCTTGCTCTGGCGGGGTGTCGACTCCGGGCTGATTGATGGTCTGCTCGTGAACGGAACCGCAGCGCTCGCTCGCCTCATGGGATGGCTCGGCTCGCAGCTCCAGTCAGGTCAGGTCGGGACCTATGCCTGGGTACTCGTCGTTGGCGTGCTCGCCGTACTCGGCGCCTTCACTCTGCGCTGACCATGAACGCCTTTCTGCAGTCCGTCGGCTACGCCAGCTGGATCCTTCCGGCGCTCCTCGGCATTCCGCTCGTCGGTGCGATCGCAATCTGGATCGTTGGCGCACTGGCATCGAAGCGTGACGTCGCCGCTGACGACATTGCCTCCGGTGCCGTCATCGCACCCCGCGGCATAGCTCTGTTGACCTTTCTCGCCGAGTTCATTGTTTCGGTCGGCCTCTGGTGGTCGGTCGATCCGTCGGCAGCGACATGGCAAAGCCAGGTCGACTGGGCGTGGATACCGAGTTGGGGGATCCGGTTTACTATCGGCGTTGACGGTATTGCTGCAATGATGGTGCTGCTCACGACCTTCATCATGCTGCTCTCGGTGCTCGGCGGCTGGACCAGCATCCGCCGTCGGACCCACAGTTACTACGCGCTGCTGCTCATTCTGACGTCCGGCATGCTCGGCGTATTTCTCAGCCTCGATCTCTTCCTCTTCTATGTGATGTGGGAAGTGATGCTCGTTCCGATGTACTTCATCATCGGAATCTGGGGCGGGGAGCGACGGCTCTACGCGAGCATCAAGTTCTTCCTGTTTACGATGGTCGGTTCGTTGCTGATGCTTGTCGCGATTGTGTACATCGGCTTCAACGTCGGGAGTCCGATAACGGGCGTTCCCGACTTTTCGTATCAGGCGGCGCTTACCCGCCTTGCCGTGACCCCGAGCGCGACCTTCTGGCTGTTCGTCGCATTCTTCCTCGCGTTTGCGGTGAAGGTGCCGATGTTTCCGTTCCATACCTGGCTGCCGGACGCACACGTCGAAGCACCAACAGCCGGGTCGGTGGTGCTTGCCAGCATCATGCTCAAGCTGGGGACGTTCGGATTCATTCGCGTGGCCGTACCGTTGCTGCCAGCGGCGGCGCTGAGCCCGGGCATTCGCGCGCTCATTCTCGCACTCGCGGTTATCGGCATCGTCTACGGCGCGCTGGTCTCGCTCGTCCAGCCGGACTTCAAGAAGCTCGTCGCGTACTCGTCGGTCAGTCATCTGGGATTCGTCATGCTCGGCATCTTCGCGCTTACGGTGCAGAGCGTGCAGGGCGCCCTGATGGTGATGATCAACCACGGTATCTCGACCGGAGCGTTGTTTTTTCTCATCGGGATGATTTATGAGCGGCGCCACACGCGGTTGATCGAGGACTATGGCGGTATCGCGCGCGTGATGCCGATGTTCGCGGCGGTCCTCGCGCTCGTGACCTTCAGCAGCATTGGAGTACCGGGGACCAACGGCTTCATCGGCGAGTTCCTCGTCCTGCTCGGAACGTTCCGGACGTATCCGATTCTCGCCTTCATTGCCTCGACGGCCGTGATCATCTCGGCGGCGTACATGTTGTGGGCGATCCAGCGCATTCTTTTCAACCCGCTCGACAAGCCGGCAAACGCGCACGTGCCCGACTTGAACCGCCGCGAGTTGCTGCTGCTCGCACCGATCGTCGCGGCAATCATCTGGCTTGGCGTCTACCCGAAGCCTGTGCTCGACCGCATGCAGCCGGCCGCCGAGCGTTTCGTCCAGACCGTTGAAGACGGAGCGGTGAGAGCGAGAGAACGATGGGCTGGGGGCGACCGATGACCCCTCTCGATCTGGCGCTGCCATCGCAACTCATGTTGGCGCTCGTGCCCGAGATCGTCCTGATCGGCGGCGCGATGCTGATTCTCCTCTGGGCCGGCTGGAAGCGGGAGAGTGACAACCACCAGCGAGTGATCGGCTGGGCGTCGCTCGCGCTGGTCGTGGTCACGACCGCGGCGGTCGTCTGGAGCTATCGACGGTTCGCGCCGTCAACTGCGGGGCCGATCGCGATCGACAACTTCCGGTGGATGATCGACATCATCATTCTCGTCGGGACGGGGCTGACGATCGCGCTCGCCATGGACGAGAACCGGCGCGAACGCATTCACGCCGCCGAATCGCACGTGTTGATTCTGTTCGCCAGCTCGGGCATGATGCTGCTCGCCGCGGCGACGGACCTGATGATCGTCTTCCTCGGGATCGAGCTGATGTCGATTTCCGTTTATGCACTGGCGGGGATCAACCGCCGCAGCGCTCGCGGCGCCGAAGGGGCCCTCAAATACTTCCTGCTCGGCGCGTTCGCTACGGCATTCCTGCTCTACGGCATTGCGTTGGTATACGGCGCGACCGGCAGCACCAACGTTCAGCAGATTGCCGGAACGATTGGGACGCTTGGCCTCACGTCGAGTCCATTGCTGATCGTCGGTCTGGCAATGCTCGTCATCGGCTTCGGCTTCAAGATCGCTGCCGTCCCATTCCATATGTGGGCACCCGACGTCTACGACGGCTCGCCGTCGGCGATCACCGCCTACATGGCGGCGACCGTTAAAGCGGCGGCGTTCGCGGCGTTCATTCGCGTCTGGCTGCAGGGATTCCCGGCGATGGGCTGGGAGTGGTATCCGTCGGTGTTTGGGATCTCCATCGCGTCGATGATCGCTGGCAACGTGATCGGATTGGCGCAAAAAAGCCTCAAACGCATGCTCGCCTATTCAAGTATCGGTCACGCCGGCTATCTGCTCGTCCTGATGGCCGGTGGGACGGCCGAGGCAACGTCCGCCCTCGTGTTCTATTTGATCGCGTACACGTTGGCCACCTTTGGCGCGTTCGCGGGAATCGTCAGCCTGTCACAGCCCGGGCGCGGCACTGTGATGATCAATGAGCTCTCTGGGCTGTGGAGCCGCCGTCCATGGCTGGCGTTGGGGATGGGTGTGATGATGATGGCGCTGCTCGGATTCCCCATTTTTGGTGGCGCGGGTTTCTTGGCGAAGTGGTATGTGCTTCAAGTCGCCCTCCATGCGCCGGTCAAGCAGATGACGCTCGCCGTCGTTCTCGTGCTGACCACCGTTGTGTCGGCCGGCTACTATCTGAACGTTGTGATGGTGATGTTCATGCGCCAGCCGGCCGACGACCCGTCCGTGTCCGAGCCGCCGGCAAGCGGGGGAATGACGCGCTCGGTAATGTTTGCGACCGCGGTGCTCCTTCTCCTCATCGGTCTGGCGCCCGATTCGCTCGTCACGCTGACGAGGTCGATCCGCGTGGAGACCGGTCGCTCCCGGCCGAGGATGGGGGTAGCAACGCCGACCATTCCGACCCTGCGACCTGCGCAACCAACACTTTCGCGCTGACGAAAACTGACGGGGCCGCGCGGCGGCCCCGTTGCCTTGGAGGGCTGGCATGGCCGTTTCGCCCGGAATCTTCCGGCAGTACGACATCCGCGGGATCGTCGGGAACGACCTCACCGCCGAGGCTGCCTCGGCGATCGGTCGCGCGTACGCGTCGATGATGCGAGAGCGGTCCGTCGCTGGCCCGATCGTCGTGAGCCGCGACAATCGGCCGAGCGGAACCATGCTGCGCGATGCTCTTGTCGATGGACTGACAAGCTCTGGCGTCGACGTCGTCGACATCGGTGAGGTCCCGACGCCACTCAACTACTGGGCCGTCAACAACCTGCCGGTCGGTGGCGGCATTCAGATCACGGGCTCGCACAATCCGCCCGAGTACAACGGCTTCAAGCTGTCGATCGGCACGGGGTCGGTGCACGGCGACCAGATACAGCACTTGTACGCCCTGATTCAGACTCCGCTCCCCGCTGGTGTGAAGCGCGGCGCAGTGCGGTCCGAGGATGTCATCGATCGATACCTTGACGATGTCGTGGCACGGACCGGCGCGCTGCCATCATCGATGCGGATCGTCTACGACTGCGGTAACGGCGCCGGCGCGCTTGTCGCGCCGCAGCTATTTAAGCGACTTGGAATCCAGGCTCGTGGACTGTTCTGCGAGAGCGACGGCACGTTTCCCAATCATCACCCGGATCCGACGGTGCCGGAGAATCTCAAGGATCTGATCGCGGCAGTGAAGAAGGATCGCGCGGACATGGGCATTGCGTTCGACGGCGATGCCGATCGCATTGGCGTGGTTGACGAGGACGGCACGATCATCTGGGGCGACCGAATCCTGATCGTCTATGCGCGCGACGTGCTCACTCGAACGGGAAAGGGCCAGCCCATCATTTTCGATGTGAAGTGCTCACAGGCCTTGACCGAGTCGATCGAGAAGGCGGGCGGCAGGCCCGTGATGTGGAAGACCGGTCACTCGCTCATCAAGGACAAGATGAAGGAGACAGGGGCTCCGGTCGCCGGTGAGATGTCCGGACACATGTTCTTCGGTGAGGGATTCTACGGACACGACGACGCGCTCTACGGCGCGGCGCGCCTGATGCGCATTCTCGCCGCGGGGCCGAAGACGATCAAACAGGCACTGGCCGACGTTCCGGACTACGTCTCGACTCCGGAAATCCGGATTGAGGTTTCCGAGGACGTGAAGTTCGGTCTCGTCGACAAAGCGGTCGCACACTTTCGCGCCAGCCACCAGGTCATCGACGTCGACGGCGTTCGCGTCCTCTTCGGTGACGGGTGGGGACTGATCCGCGCGTCGAATACACAGCCCGTCATCGTCGCCCGATTCGAGGCGTCGACCGCCGCGCGACTTGCCGCAATTCGTGGCGAGATGGAAGGATGGCTTCGAGCGCAGGGAGTTCGCGTCTGAGATGACTCCGCGGCGCTGGCTGATCGCGTCGATTGTTGCGCTCGCCGTCCTGCTGCTTGCCGGTCGGTTTGTGGCCAGCTTGTACTCGTCGTACGCGTGGTACGACGCGCTTGGCGCGACATCAGTGTGGCGCGCACGCGTCGGCTCAACGGCTTTGATACGGCTTATCGAGTGGCTGGCCGCGTCCCTCTTCGCGTTGGGACATTTTTTTACCGTACGACAGTCGGTGGTCTCGCTGGTTGTGCAACGCCAGTTGGGGAATCTGGAAATTCCCGAGAGCGTCCATGGACAGTACCTGACAGCGGCTGCGGTCGCCCTTGCGGCGACCCTCGGCGCCGCGCTGGCACTGGCACAAACGGACTGGACTACCGCCTTTCTCGCCATGTCCGGGTCGGGCTTCGGCGAATTTGACCCGTACTTCGGCGCCGATCTTGGGTTCTTCGTCTTTTGGCTGCCGTTCGAGGCGCAGCTCTGGACCTGGATGATGGTGGTCCTATTGACGACGACCGTGGTAGTCGTCGTGCTCTACATCGTCACCGCCGGGGCCCGCATCGAAGGTGGACGCCTGCGAACGTCGAGACATGCTCGCCGCCATCTCACCGTGATCGTGGGGATGCTTTTGCTCATGCTCGCCTGGCTGTTTCGCCTTCAGATGTATGAGATGCTGCTCAATGGCACTGGCCCGGGCGGTGCCTTCGGGTACTACGACCATCGGGTAGCTGTCCCGGCGACACTCATTTTGTCATTGGTGACGCTCGGCGCAGGACTTCTCGTGATCGTTGCTGGTGTCGGCAGCCAACGCTTGGCGATCAGCTCGACCATCGCCGTACTCGTGCTCTGGATAGTTGCCCGTCAGTTCGCGCCAGTGGTCGCCCGGCGGATGACACGCACTACCGATCCGGTTGCGCGGGAGCGACCCTACCTCGCCACCCACGCGGGATACACGCGCCGAGCCTATGCGGTCGAGCGGATCACTCTTGCCGATTCCGGGGTCGTCTTTCGCACCGCCGACTCGGCGGCTAGCGCCACTGCCGTCTGGGATGACATAACCCTCCGGCTCGCGTTCGACCCGAGCCTGGCACTCGATTCGACCGCGGCGTGGGTGTCGTGGCGCCCGTCGCCACGGGGGCCGATGGCCGACGTCGTACGCCGGTCGACCGACGCCGGTGGATCGCACGAGACGTGGGCTGTCACCACGGTTGACGCCGGCGCTGCCGACCCGTCCGGCGATATCGTTTCGCTGCCCGACCCGTTTGGACGCACGTCGCCGAACGGTGACCGCGCTATTCGGCGGCCGCTTGTCTATCCTGGCGCGACAAGCTACGACGTCATCGCCGACTCGAGTCACCGCATCGTTGGCGTCCCGATTGATTCGCGGCTCTCGAGAATCGCGCACGCGTGGAGCCTGCAGAGCCCGCAGTTCGTCGCCGGGCATCTCGCCGAGCCGCGGCCGACGCTCGTCAACATCCGCGATGTTCGCGAGCGCCTCGACCGACTCGTTCCATTTTTCGTGCAGGGCCGAACGATTTCGCCGATGGTCGTCGCTGACACGGTCTACTGGGCAGTCGAGCTTTATGCCGCGACCAACTGGTATCCACTGAGCATGCGAATGACCATCGACGGCGAGGACTGGCGATACTACCAACATGCCGCGGTCGCGGTTGTCGACGGCTATAGTGGGGACGTCGTGATCGTCGCCGACGAAGTCCTCGATCCGTTGGCAGCGGTGTGGGTGCACAGGTTTCAGTCGCTCTTCACAAATGAGGCGGCGCTCCCGGTTGGTGTTCGCCCCTTGCTCCCGCCGATCGACAACCAGCTGGTCGCCCAAGCCACCGCGTTTGGCAGATTTGGGCTGCGCACCACCGACGCCGAGACGCGGCATATTCCAGCGACCCTGAACGGCGACAGCACTGTCGAGACCGGACGGCCTGTCGCGCTCATTCGCGACCATTCCGCGCTCACCACGTCGTTGCCGCTGGTCGATTCGACCGAGCACATTCGCGGCGTGATGGTGGCGATCGGTGGAGCGAAGCGCCGCACGGTCTGGTACGAGTCGGTGATCGGTCCGAGTTGGTCTGCGCTCAGCACCACCTTTCTCGCCCTCGACTCGACGAGCGGGCGGCGCGCACCGCGACCAGTTCATTCGGCGATTCACGCCATTCCCGTCGGAAACCGACTTGTCTTTGTCGAGCCCGTGTTTTCGCGGGTCCGAGACGAGTCACCGACGTTGGCGTACGTTGGCGTCATTGACGGCGGCAACGTTCGCCGACTTGCGGGACTTCGCCGCGACGGAAGCCCAACGGGTGGCGGTGACTTGCGAGCGCAGATACAGGCGGTCTACGCAGCGATGCGGACTGCGCTCTTGCGAGGCGATTGGACTGCCTTTGGCCGAGCGATGGAATCGCTGGCCCGCATTTCCGGGAGTTCAGCAAAACGATGACGTCGGGCAGACGTGCTGACGCTGCGCCACCGATTGCGGTCATCGCCCTAGGTGGCAACGCGCTCGCCCCATCCGGCGAGGAGTCGACCATCTACGATCAATTCCGCCATGCGCGCCAGAGCGTGGCGCCAATCGTCGAGCTCGCGCTCGCTGGCTGGAATATCTGCGTCGTCCACGGCAACGGACCACAGGTCGGCGATGAGTTGATGCGCAACGAGGTCGCGCGCGACGAGGCAAGCCCATTGCCGCTGGGCGTGCTCGTGGCCGCGACAGCGGGGTGGATCGGTTACATGATCCAGCAGTCGATCGGCAACGCACTCCGGCACGCCGGCAATCCCCGCCGCGTGGTGCCAATCGTCACCCAGGTGATCGTCGACCCGGAAGACGAGGCTCTTCACAACCCCACAAAGTTCATCGGTCGCGAATTGACCCCGGAGCGGGCAATCGAGCTGCGAGCAGAGGGATTTGCCGTAAAGCCGGACGGTCGGGGTCGACTTCGCCGGGTCGTCGGCAGCCCGGCGCCTATCGCGATTCATGAACTGGAGGCCATCCGCCAACTCGTCTCGTCCGGGACGGTCATTATCGCGCTGGGCGGCGGCGGGGTGCCCGTCTACCAGCATCCGACGCTTGGACTCGAAGGGATCGATGCCGTCGTCGACAAGGATCTGGGAGCAGCGGTCCTCGCTCGTGACCTGGGCGCGACGATGCTGCTCATCCTCACCGACGTCGACGCAGTCTACATCGATTGGGGCACATCAGGACAACGCCCGCTGCCCAGGTTGTCTGCCGACGAGGCCGAACGCATGGACAAGGCGGGTGCTTTCGGGGAGGGAAGCATGGCGCCGAAGATCCGCGCCTCGATCGATTTCGTGCGCCGGACGGGCGGACGTGCGATCATTACTTCGCTTGAACGCGGCCGCGACGCGGTACACGGTACAGCGGGGACGACGATTACTAACGCATCGGAGATCGAGTGAACATTCACGAGTATCAGGCGAAGGAACTACTGCGCAGAGAGGGCGTGCTGATTCCGCCAGGCGACATCGCCAGAACGCCCGACGAAGCGGCGGCGCTCGCCAAACAGTTTGGTGGGACGGTGGTGATCAAGGCGCAGGTGCACGCTGGTGGACGAGGGAAAGCAGGTGGCGTGAAACTGGCCAAGTCTCCGGCTGAAGCCAAAGACATCGCCGCGAAGATTCTCGCACTCCACATCAAGGGGTTGCCGGTACAAAAGGTGCTGGTGACACCGGCTGCGGACATCGCACGCGAAGCGTACGTCGGCATCATCGTCGATCGTGCCGCAAAAAAGCCGGTGTTCATGGTGTCGCCGGCCGGCGGTATCGACATCGAAGAGGTTGCGGCGACCGCCCCGGAAAAGATTCTCAAACTCCCGATCGACACCCGCTACGGCCTCATGCCCTTTCAGGCGTCGATGCTCGGCTTTTTCCTCTATGACGACCTGAAGCTGGTTCGGCAGGCCGCGAAGATCATGCAGGGTTTGTACAGCGCGTTCATGAAGCACGGCTGCTCGCTCGCTGAGATCAATCCGTTGGTCGTCACGCCGAACGACGAAGTCGTGGCACTCGACGCGAAGATGGTTATCGACGACAACGAACTTGATCGCCGCCCCGAAATCGCCGCTCTTCGCGACGAGTCGTCTGAGGAGCCGAGTGAAGTGCAGGCGCGGAACGCCAACCTGACGTTCATCAAGCTCGACGGCAATGTCGGCTGCGTCGTCAACGGTGCCGGCCTCGCGATGGCGACGATGGACCTCGTCAAGTACTACGGCGGTGACCCGGCCAACTTCCTCGACATTGGCGGCTCGTCGAATCCGGAAAAGGTCGTCAGCGCGCTCCAGATCATTACCGCCGACAAAAACGTAAAGGCGATCCTGTTCAATATTTTTGGAGGCATCACGCGCACCGACGACGTCGCGAACGGCATCGTGACCGCGACGAGGCAGAACCCCCTCAAGGTGCCGATCGTGATTCGGCTCACGGGTACGAACGAGGAACTCGCGTTGAAGATCCTTTCCGACAACGGTTTTTCGGCGTCGTCGGACATGGACGAGGCCGTCCGCAAAGCGGTCGCGCTTGCCAAGGGAGGAAAGGCCGCGTGAGCATTTTCATTGATCAGTCGACAACGGTCATCGTCCAGGGCATCACCGGGCGCGATGGCTCGTTTCACACCAAGCAGATGATGGAGTACGGCACGCGCATCGTTGGCGGTGTCACCCCAGGGAAGGGTGGGCAGACGTTCGAAGGAAAAGTGCCGATCTTCAACACGGTCATGGACGCGGTGCGAGAGACCGGAGCGAATACATCCGTGATCTATGTCCCACCGATGTACGCGGCCGATGCCATTTTCGAGGCTGCAGACGCTGGCATTGGCCTTATCGTCGCCATCACCGAAGGGGTTCCGGTGCTCGACATGACGCGCGTGTATCCCTACGTGCGCGAGCGCGGCGCGCGGTTGATCGGCCCGAATTGCCCCGGCCTGATTACTCCGGGTAAATCGAAGGTCGGCATTATCCCAGGCCGTATCTGCACCCCGGGCCCCGTAGGTGTGGTCAGCCGATCGGGAACCCTGACCTATGAGATCGTATACCAGCTCACGCGCGCTGGGCTTGGACAAACGACCTGCGTCGGAATTGGCGGCGACCCGATCAATGGGACGAACTTCATCGATTGCCTCGCTGCTTTCGAGAGCGATCCAAACACGAAGGTGATCTGCCTGATGGGCGAGATCGGTGGCACGGACGAGCAGGAGGCCGCACAGTTTGTGAAGGACAAAATGAGGAAGCCTGTCGTGGGGTTCATCGCTGGCCAAACGGCTCCACCCGGGCGCCGCATGGGCCACGCCGGGGCAATCATCTCGGGGTCGGCCGGCACCGCTGCCGAGAAGCTTGCTGCCTTCGAAGCCGCCGGTATGGGTGTGGCCAAGCGACCCATGGATTTCGTTGATCTCGTGAAAGCCCGCCTGAAATAGGATTGATGGTCGCCACCGCAACCTCACTCACCACTGACATTCACAAATGGCCGGAAATACCACTCTTACAATCATCAAACCCGACGCCTTTACCACTGGGAAAGCCGGAAAGATCATCGCGCACCTCGAGTCTGCGGGCTTCAAGGTACGGGCGGCACGCGTCCTCCACATGACCGACAAGGAGGCTGGGGCCTTCTATGAGGTCCACCGGGAGCGGCCGTTCTACAGGTCGCTTGTGAGCTTCATGACGTCGGGGCCCTGCATGCCGATGGTTCTGCAAAAGGCGAACGCCGTCGCGGAGTTGCGTACGGCCATTGGCGCGACCGATCCGGCCGAAGCAGCGGCAGGGACTGTTCGCAAGCTGTTTGCCGAATCCAAGGAGCGGAACGCGATTCACGCTTCGGATTCGGATGATAACGCAGTCCGCGAGGCTCACTTCTTCTTCTCCGAAACGGAGCTGCTCGGCGCCTGAGGCCAGCCCAGGATTGATGGTCGCCGCTGAGCCCCAACTCGCGTAGCAGCTTCAACTTGAACTAGTAGGCCTCACGCGGTATCTTTTGCGGCTATGCTGTCCTTCGATATCCGGTCTCTCGAAGCACAGGCCGCGACCGTCGACGAGCCGTTGAGCGCCGACGATGCCGTCTGGGAACTTGGAGATCCAAAACCCGATACAGCCGTCCAAGTGACTGGGCGGCTTTCTGCTGCCGGGACAGGCCAGTTCTATTGGCACGGTCGGATTTCAGGGGACGTCACCGGTCCGTGCCGGCGATGTCTGGCCGAGGCCCATGCCCGCGTCGAGGATGAGACCCATATCATCTTTGCCGAGGCTGGCGACGAGGAAATCGACGACCCGGACGTGTACCCGGTCGACCCGTCCGCCCGTGAACTGGACCTCCGGCCGGCGATCCGTGAGGAGTGGCTGATCGCCCAGCCACAGTTCCTCGTCTGTCGAGAGGATTGCCCGGGTTTGTGCCCACGATGCGGCGCCGACCTGAATTCCGGACAATGCTTGTGCCCCCCGCAGGCCGATTCTCGCTGGGACGACCTGCGCAAAGCCAACGCCTGAAACTGACCGTTGCATCGCTAGCTTTCCGATTCTTCACAACCGTCCTCACTTCCCTCTGAATTTCATATGGCCGTCCCGAAAAGACGTACCTCAAAGCGGAAAAAGCGCGCCCGCAACACGCACAAGAAGGCGCCCGCGATCGCGATCCAGAAATGCCCGCGCTGTCAGGCGATGAAGCGGCCGCACCATGTTTGCGCTGCATGCGGGTATTACGGTGGCAAGCAGCGGGTAGCAGCCAAGGAAGCCTGAGTTGGCACGCATCGCGTTGGACGCCATGGGCGGCGACTTTGCGCCCCAGGCGACGGTGTCCGGCGCGCTCCTGGCTCTCGCTGAGCTCGATCCCGCCCATACCATTCAGCTCGTCGGCGCCACGGCCACGATCGAAGCGGAGCTCGCGAGACAGACCAACGGTGAGCATCGCGAGCTGGCCGGCCATCGTGGCCGCATCGAGATCATCGAGGCGCCCGATGTTATCGGGATGAACGACAAGCCCGGTGCCGCCATCCGCGGAAAGCCGAATAGCTCGATGGTAGTTGGCCTCAAGCTGCAGGTCGGCGGCAAGTCCGACGCGTTCGTCTCCGCAGGCAACACCGGTGCCCAGATGGCTGCGTCAGTCGTCGTGCTGCGTTTGCACGCGGGGCTCAAGCGACCGGCCATCGCGACTGTATTTCCAACGGCGAAGCAACCGGTCGTCGTCCTTGATTCAGGCGCAAACGTCGATTGCTCCGCGGCTGAGCTGACACAATTCGCGCAACTCGGCGCGATCTACGCCGAAGACGTCCTCGGGCGCACGAACCCCGCCGTCGGCCTGCTCAACATCGGCGAGGAGTCGGAAAAGGGAAACGCCGCCGCCAAGGAAGCCCATCAATTGCTACTGGCAGCCGGCCTCAACTTCATAGGCAATATCGAAGGGCGCGATCTTCCAGGTGGCGCGTGCGATCGCGGACCGTTTGACGTCGTCGTCTGCGACGGGTTCGTCGGGAACGTGGTGCTCAAGTTTTACGAAGCCGTCGCCCCGTTCATCATCGCCACGCTCAAGAAGGCAGGCGTCGACGAGAGCCAGCTTGGCGCGGCGCTCCAGCATCTCGACTACTCGCAGTACGGCGGCGCACCGCTCCTCGGCGTCAAGGGCATCAGCATAATCTCGCATGGAAAGTCGTCGCCCAAGGCGTTGAAAAACGCGCTCAAGGTAGCCGCCCGTGCCGTCGAGTCCCGCATGGACGAGCACATCGGACGCCGCCTGCAACCCGCGAGCACGGCGACGGTATGAAGCGCCCAATCACGTACTATGCGGGTACCGGTCGGGGGATGCCCGACCGAATCGTCAGAAACGAAGAATTTGCGGCGATGGGCCTCGAGACTTCGGACGAATGGATCGTGTCGCGCACCGGCATCAAGGAGCGACGGATCGCCGCACCGGGCGAAACGACAGCCTCCATGTCGGCCCTTGCGGCGAAGGCGGCGATGAAACGCGCCGGCGTCTCGGTCGAGGAAATCGACGCAATCGTCCTCAGCACCGTGACGTCCGACCGACTCTTGCCGGCGACAGCCACCGACCTTCAGGCGCTGCTCGGGGCATCGCGCGCCGCTGCATTCGACATCTCCGCGGCTTGCTCGGGGTTCATTTACGGTTCTGTCATCGCCGAGGGACTGATCGCCACTGGCGTTGCCGAGACGGTGCTCGTCGTCAGCGCCGAGAAAATGAGCGCAATCCTCGACTGGACCGACCGCGCGACCTGCGTGTTGTTCGGGGACGGCGCCGGTGCGGCGATCGTGCGCCGCACGAAGCGCGCGGACCACGGTATCCTCAGCACGTTTATCCGCAGCGACGGCAGGTTGGCCGATCTTTTGTATCGGCCGACAGGCGGTGCCACGATCCCGTTTTCGGAAGAGGTGCTGAACGATCGCTCGCATTTCGTGAAGATGGCCGGACGTGAAGTGTTCAAGCACGCGGTCCGATCGATGTCCGATGCCGCCGACTACGTGCTCAAGGATGCGCAGTTGACCCATGGCGACATCGACGTGTTGATCCCACATCAGGCGAACATGCGCATCATCGAGGCAACCGCCAAACACGCCAAGATCTCCATGGACAAGGTGTACGTGAATGTCGACCGCTTCGGCAACACGTCCAGCGCGACGATTCCAATCGCGCTCGACGAAGCCATTGAGTCCGGACGCATCAAAGAGGGAATGACGGTCATGCTCGTCGCGTTCGGAGCGGGGTTCACGTGGGGCGCGATGATCGTTCGCTTCTGAATGGACGTCGTGCTGTTGTTCCCCGGACAGGGGTCGCAAAAGCCGGGAATGGGAAAAGATCTCGCGGATTCGTTTCCCGCGGCCCGCGCGGTATTCGCCGCCGCGGACAAAGCGCTCGGCGTCCCGTTGAGTCAGCTCTGCTTCAATGGCCCGCTGGACGAGCTGACGCTCACCCAGAACGCGCAGCCCGCGCTCCTCGCGCACGGCGCGGCCGCTTGGGCAGTGCTCAAGGATGACGTTGGCCCGCGGGTCCGCGCCGCCGCCGGCCACTCCCTCGGCGAATTCACCGCGTATCACGCCGCTGGCTCCCTTTCGCTCGAGGATGCGCTGACCCTGGTACGCCGGCGCGGGGAACTGATGTACGAGGCCGGCGTCGCGCGCCCAGGTGCGATGGCCGCGGTACTCGGCGAACCCACCACGCCCGTGGGGAAGATCTGCGAGGTCGCGAGCCGGGAAGCCGGACTCGTGGTTCC
>Ga0315281_10005652_pt1 | contig 17878 bp, 13 predicted proteins | sample YL17G07_0_MG_FD_204540 | JGI IMG/M metagenome (GOLD analysis project Ga0315281, IMG submission 204540) | Sediment microbial communities from Yellowstone Lake, YNP, Wyoming, USA - YL17G07_0 | ecosystem: Environmental > Aquatic > Freshwater > Lake > Sediment | place: USA: Wyoming | collected...
GTGTCAGCGCGTTCCCGCCGCTCATGGACTTCCTCGTCTGGTCGTACGGCGCCCTGCATCTGCCGCTCATCATGGGCACCATGGTGTGGATCTTCACGCAGCGCCGCAGCCGCTGGATGCAGTTCCGCAACTGGTTCCTCGCCATGAACTTCATGGCGCTTTTGCTCTACTTCCTACTGCCCACGGCGCCGCCGCGCATGATCTTCACGTCGGGCGTCGCCGACATCAACTTCCTGCAGGGCAAACGGCTGGCCATCCTCGAGAACGGTCTCCTCTCCAATCCGTATGCGGCCATGCCCAGCCTTCATTTCGCCTATGCGCTCTTCCTGGCGCTCGCCCTCTTCATGCTGGCGCGCCAATCCTGGCTGCGGTGGGGCGGCTTCGCGTACCCCACCCTGGTGTTTCTCGGCATCGTGGCCACCGGCAACCACTTCATCGTCGACGCGGTCGCCAGCTTGCTCGTGGTGCTGGCAGCCTACGTCCTCGCCGTCAACGTCCAGCCGCGCGAAGCCACCGGCCCGCAGACCGTGACGGTGCGCGAGCGCGACGGCTGACGTGGCGAATCTCAAGACCCGCTACACCGACGGAGCGCGCCGCGGCTTCTTCAAGGTCGGCGTCGTGCTCGCCCGCCTCGGCCTCACCGCCGATATGCTCACCATCTTCGGGCTGCTTCTGCACATCGGTCTGGTGCCGCTCATCCTCACCGGCCACTTCATGTGGGCGGTGCTCGTGGGCGTCATCGCGGGCTTCTGCGACGCCCTCGACGGCGCCGTGGCGCGCGCCGGCGTCGGCCCCACGAAAGCCGGCGCCTTCCTCGACTCGACGACCGACCGAATCTCCGAGCTGCTGGTCTCCGGGGCCCTCGTCGTCTACTTCGCGCGCGAGGCGCAGTGGGCCCCCACGATCGCCGTCCTGGTGTTCATGGGGGCGTCTCAGATGGTCTCGTACACACGCGCCCGCGCCGAGGCGCTCGGCGTGGACTGCAAGGTGGGCCTCATGTCGCGCCCGGAGCGTCTCGTCGTGCTGGGCGTGGGCTTCCTGCTCTCCGGGTGGCACGTCGGCGCCTCCAGTGTGCTCGTCTGGACCGTGTACCTGCTTGCGCTGCTGACCTCGCTGACCGTGCTTCACCGCATGGTCCACGTGATGCGCAAGCTCCGCGCGACTGCGTGATATACTCTCGCGCGTTATCGTTGAGCCTGCGGGGAGCGTTGCGTACGCCCGCTGGCGGTGCGCATCGAGGCGGCCGCGCACGCGGCCCCTGCCAGTGGAGGTAGACCGATCTTGGGTAATCCGGTACGCGTTGCGATCATCGGGGCCGGCAACTGCGCCTCGTCGTTCGTACAGGGCGTGGAGTTCTACAAGAACGCCAAGAAGTCCGACTTCGTCCCCGGCCTCATGCATCCCGTGCTCGGCGGCTACCACATCCGCGATATCGAGTTCGTGGCCGCCATCGACATCGACAAGAACAAGGTGGGCAAGGATCTCAGCGAGGCCATCTTCACGAAGCCCAACAACACGGTGAAGTTCTGCGACGTGCCCAAGAAGGACGTCAAGGTGGCGCGCGGCATGACCCACGACGGCCTCGGCAAGTACCTCTCGCAGATCATCGAGAAGGCGCCCGGGGCCACCGCCGACATCGTCGGCATCCTCAAGGAGACCCAGGCCGACGTGGTGGTCAACTACCTGCCGGTCGGCAGCGAAGAGGCCACCAGGTGGTACACGGAGCAGATCCTCACGGCCGGGTGCGCCATGGTGAACTGCATCCCCGTGTTCATCGCCCGCGAGCCCTACTGGCAGAAGCGCTTCGTCGAGGCGGGCGTGCCGGTCATCGGCGACGACATCAAGAGCCAGGTCGGCGCCACCATCGTGCATCGCGTGCTCACGCGTCTCATGCGCGAGCGCGGCGTCAAACTCGAGCGCACCAGCCAGCTCAACGTGGGCGGCAACACCGACTTCCTCAACATGCTCGAGCGCGAGCGCCTCGAGTCGAAGAAGATCAGCAAGACCAACGCCGTCACCAGCCAGCTCGACTACGACATGGGCGCCAAGAACGTCCACATCGGTCCGAGCGACTACGTGGAGTGGCTCGACGACCGCAAGTGGGCTTACATCCGCATGGAGGGCCGCACCTTCGGCGACGTGCCCCTCAACATCGAGCTCAAGCTCGAGGTCGTCGACTCGCCGAACTCGGCGGGCATCGTCATCGACGCCGTGCGCTGCGCCAAGATCGGCCTCGACCGCGCGCTCGCCGGTTCGCTCGAGGGGCCCAGCAGCTACTTCATGAAGTCGCCGCCGGTGCAGCATCCCGACGATCAGTGCCGCCGCATGACCGAGGAGTTCATCTCCGGCGAGGGCGCCGGCGCCACCGCCGTCTGCCAGGGCTGACGCGCGCGGCGCCTGCCCGGCCACGTGCGGTAGCATGGGCGTCATGGGCCACAAGATCGGCATCCTCACGCCCTTTCTCTGGACCACGCCCTCGGGCGTGAACCGCCAGGTGCAGGCGCTCGTCGAGCGGCTCACGGCGCGCGGCCACCGCGTCACCGTGATCGCCCCCAGCGCCGACCGGCTCGCGGTCGGCGAGGCGCAGCGCCGCGTGCAGGCCGTGCTCACCGGCGAGCGGCCAACGGTCTTCCTGCCGGACGAGCCGTACCCGCGTTTCTTCTTCGCCGGCGCCACCTACGCGGTGCGCGAGAGCCGCTCGCTCAAGCTCATCGCCGCTCCGGCGGACCTGATCGCCAACATCGACGTGCTGCTCGAGGCCGAGGATCTCGACGTGCTGCACCTCAACGAGCCGTTCGTCCCCGGCCTGGGATGGACGGCGCTGCGTCACGCCGGCTGCCCCCTGGTGGCGACGTTTCACGCGAACCCGGAGCGCATGGCGCCGTTCTGGGCCACGCGGCCGCAACTGCGGCGCCTGTTCGACTCGCTCGACGCCGCGGTCGCCTCCTCGCGCGCGACGAGGGACACGGCGGCGCTCACCTTTCCCGGCGCCTACCGCGTCATCCCGCCGGGCGTCGACCTGCTGCGGTTCCGGGCCGGCGACGGCAGGGAACCCGGCCCGCTGCGGATCCTGTTCGCCGGCGTCGAGTCGCGGCGCAAAGGTCTCGGCGTACTGCTGCGCGCGCTGCGCTATCTCGACGACCAGGCCGCCGAGCTGACGCTCGACGTCTGCGGCGCCGACCGGCAGGAGCGGCGCTACGCGCGGCTCGTCCCACCCGCGTTCGCGGGCCGCGTACGCTTTCTCGGGCGCGTCGCCGACGCCGCCATGCCGGATCTGTACCGGCGCGCCGACGTGTTCTGCGCGCCGTCTCTGGGCCCCGAGACCGCCGGGGTGGCGCTGCTCGAGGCCATGGCCTGCGGCGCGGCCGTCGTGGCCTCGCGGCTGCCCGGCTACGACGAGGTCGTCTACGACGGCGCCGACGGCCTGCTGGTGCCGCCGCGCCGGCCGCGGGAGCTCGCCGCCGCCCTGCGGCGACTGCTCGACGACCCGGCGCTCGCCGGCCGCCTGGCGCATGAGGGGCTGCGCACCGTGCGCCGCTACGACTGGGAGCGCGTGGCCGGCGAGATCGAGGGCGTCTACGAGCAGGTGGCGGTCAGGCGGCGGCAGCCGCTGCCGCGCCGTCGCCGCCAGCAGCGCGAGCTCTTCGCCGACTTCCACATCCACACCCACCACAGCAAAGACAGCGTGATGCCGGTCGCCGACATCCTCGAGCGCGCCCGCGAGGTCGGGCTCGACGTCGTGGCCATCACCGACCACGACAGCGCCGCCGGCGGCCTCGAGGCGCGCGAGATCGCCGACCGCTACGGCGTACGTGTGATCGTCGGGGAGGAGGTCAAGACCAGCCAAGGCGAGGTCATCGGCCTGTTCCTGGAGCGGACGATTCCGGGCGGCATGACGTTCGCCGAGACGATCGCCGCCATCAAGGCACAGGGCGGCGTCGTGTACGTGCCGCATCCGTTCGACCGCCTGCATTCGATCCCCAGCCCGCAGGTGCTGCGCGCCAACGTCGCCGACATCGACGTGCTCGAGGTGTTCAACTCGCGCCTCGCTTTCCCCGGGTTCAACGAGCTCGCCGCGCGCTTCGCGCAGCGCTACCGCATCCCGGCGGCCGCGGGCAGCGACTCGCACGTGCTCCCCGGCATCGGCACGGCCCTGTGCGGCATCGACGACTTCTCCGGGCCGGGGGACTTCGTCGCGGCCCTCGCCGAGAGCCGCATCGTGCGCCGCCCCAGGAGCCTCATCTATCTTCAATCGCTCAAGTTCATCCAGACCACCATCGGCGGGCCGTCCCGGGGCGCGGGGCAGGAGGATTCCCCTGCATAGCGCGCGGATAATGCGTCCCGCCCTGGATTTGCGGGGAGGCCGCGAGGAGTTGGCCGGACAGGCGCGAACTACCTAGCGGACACCCCGAACCGAGGTATCGCGTGGCGCAACCCAATGAGATCTACGACAAATACCTGACCCGGGCGATCTCGGAGATCAACGAGCTCACCGGCGAGATTCTCAGGTGCTCCAAGTGCAGCCACGCGCACACCATGCCGGTGATCGGCTCCGGCCACCCGATGGCCGACATCTTCATGCTCAAGTACCAGGCGCGCCCGTCAGAGCTGCACGAAGGCGTGGCGTTCTTCGGGCGCGCCGGCACGGCGCTCATGAAGAGCTGCCAGCGGCTCAAGATCGACCCGCTCCAGCTCTACGGGACCAACGTCGTCAAGTGCGGGGAGGTGCGCGGCGGCAAGCCCGAGGCCAAGTGCCTCGAGCACCTGCGCCGCGAGCTCGTCATCGTGAGTCCCAAACTCATCGTGGCCATGGGCGAAGAGACCGTCCAGGCCCTGAACGTGGCCAAGATCCCTCTCGCCCGCGAGCTCGCCTACGCACCTGGTGAGATCGTGGAGTTCACGCCGGGCACCGAGGTGCTTGTGACCCCCGACATCGACGCCTCCCTCGACGAGCAGCGCCTCAAGGCCGCCTTCTGGCGCACGTTCCGCCGTCTCGGCGAGTGGTACGACAACATCCCGCCATACTAATCGGCGCAGCGCTATTGAGCGGTCCGCGAGCCCGAAGGGCCCCGTCGCGGGCCGGACTAATCGGCGCAGCGCTATTGAGCGGTCCGCGAGCCCGAAGGGCCCCGTCGCGGGCCGGACTAAGGTCATGAAGCGCCTGGTGCCGGCCGTCGTCGCGGGCGCCCTGATCGTCCTCTGGGGATTCCTCAGCAGCAGGCTCCCGCCGCTGCCGGTCAGGGCGGACATCATGCTCCCCTCGGCGCTCGTGCTCTCGCTGGTCGCCGTGCTGGTGTGGGGCCTCTTGCCGTTGCACGCGCTGGGCCGCCGCCTGCCGCTGCTGACGGCGGCGGCCCTGCCGCTGGCCATCCTCTTCGTCTGGCTGGGCTGGGTGCCGCTCGCCAACGTCGCCAAGGTCGTCGCCGCGGCCGCCCTGGGCATCTGGATCGCCGAGGAGCTCGAGCGGCTGAGCTGGATCGTGATCGTCGCCGTGGTCTCGGCCGCCGTCGATGTCGTGAGCGTGGCGGTGGGGCCCACCAAGGCCATCCTCGACCAGGGGCCGGTGGTGGTCGGCTACTTCACGGTCGCCGTCACGTGGGCCGGCTACACCTACGGCGAGGCCTACACGGGTCTGGGGATCAGCGACGTCATCTTCCTGGCGCTCTACCTGGGAGCGGCGCGGCGCTTCGGGCTGCGCGTGGGGTGGAGCGCCGTGGCCATGGTCGTCTCGTTCCTGGCGACCATCGCGGCGGCGCTGTGGTGGACGGCGCTGCCGGCGCTTCCACTGCTCTCGGTGGCCTTCCTCGCCGTGAACGGCGACCTGCTGTGGACGAATCTGCGGCGGGGCGGGGGGCCGGCGGGCGCAGCCTGACCGGCCGCTCGTCGTCAGGCGTCGCGCGTGAACAGAGCGACCGTCTCGATGTGGTGCGTCTGCGGAAACATGTCGACCGGCGCGACCCGCCGCAGGCTGTAGCCGAGCTCCGCGAGCTCGGCCCCGTTGCCGGCCAGCGTGGTGGGGTTGCACGACACGTAGACGAAGCGCTCCGCGCCGAGCGCCGCCGCGCGCTGCAGCGCCCTGCGGGCGAGCCCGGCGCGCGGCGGGTCGACCATGACCACCGCCGGTCGCTCGGCGTCGTCGTCGCGCCCGGCATCGAGCGTGGGGTGAGGCGGGAACTTGAGCAGGGGGCGCACGTCGCGCGCGTAGAAGTCGACATTGGCGACGCCGTTCAGAGTCGCGTTCTCGCGGGCCGCGACGATGGCCTCCTCCTGGATCTCCACCGCCTGCACCTGGCGCGCGCCGCGCGCCAGGGGGAGACTGAGCGAGCCGATGCCGCAGTACAGGTCGACGGCCGGCCGGGCCGGATCGGGGGCGGCGCAGGCCAGGGCCGTGGCATACAGCGTCTCGCACATGGCGCTGTTGGTCTGCAGGAACGCCGCGGCCGGCACCCGCAGTTCGACGCCGGCGAGGCGCTCGTGGACGTGCGGCGGCCCGAGCAGCATGTGCGGGCCGTCGCCCACCGCCGCGTCGGTCGGCGTCTCGTTGACCGTGACGCCGAACGACGTGCAGCCGCAGTCGGCGGCGACGCGGGCGACGAGCTCGGCCTCCTCGGGAAAGCGCGCCGAGGCGAAAAGGTTCAGGAGGAGGTCGCCGCTGGAAAGGCCCTCGCGGACCACCAGATGGCGCAGCAGGCCGTGGTGGTGGTCCCGTCCATACGGGCGCAGGCCGAGGGCGCGTGCGGCGTCGGCCACGGCCTGCCGCGCCCGGTTGATGCGCGCTGAGGCCAGGCGGCAGTCCGTGGTCTCGACGATCTCGCGCCACGAGCCGCGGCGGTGCAGGCCGAGCTGCAGCTCGCCGTCCTCGGCCTCTCCGAACGAGAACTCCATCTTGTTGCGGTAGCGCCAGGGATCGTCCATGCCGCGGATGGGCTCGAGCTCGTAGCCATCGAGGTGGCCGAGACGTTGCAGCGACTCGACCACCTGCTGCTGTTTGAACTCGAGTTGCGCCTCATAGGCGAGGGTCTGCCACTCGCAGCCGCCGCAGTCCTCCGTGTGCTCGCACACGGGCGCGACGCGGCGTGGGGAAGGGGTGAGGAGCTCGATGACCCGCGCCTCGGCGTGGCTCTTCTTGCGCCGCGTGACCTTGACGCGCACGCGGTCGCCGGGCACGGCTCCGCGTACGAAGACGACGAACTCGTCGAGGCGCGCGACGCCCTGCCCGCCGTAGGCGAGGGTCGCGATGTCGAGCTCGACGATGTCCCCGGGGCGCGGCGGCATGGGCGCCAGTGTACCCGCTGTCTGCGCGCGCCGCGAACCGACGCGATTGTCCACCCGCAGGACCCCTCGCGGCCTGTGGACGGCGGCCGCAAGCTGGTAGAGTCGACGGCGGGCCGCCGGGGTCTGCCGCGGCCGTGGTCCTGATGAGTCGTTCAAGGAGGGACAAGTGAGCGTGCCCGACCTCGAGACGTTCCGCCGCCGAGCCGAGGAGTTCGTCGGCGCCCTCGACAGCGAGTACTACGAGCACTTCTCGGGCCGCAAGCCCGTGTGCGACACGGCGGCGGTCTACGACCGCTACCCTGAGCTGTTCACGCGCGAGGCCGTCGTCGAGCTCGATGCTCTGTATCAGCGCACCGTCGAAGATGACGCCAAGAGACGCCTCGCCTACCTCATCGCCTTCACCGTCGACGGGTTCATGGGCGAGCAGACCAAGCATCTCGTCGACGAGATCGCCAACACCGAAGGCGCGACGACCATCGAGGTCGACGGCGAGACCATCGGCCTGCGCCAGGCCGGGGTCGTGCAGGGCAACGAGGCGGACGCCGCCCGACGGGGTCGCCTACAGAGTGCCCGGCTGGCTGCCACCGAAGAGCATCTCAATCCTCTGTACGAACGTCTGTGGCGACGCTGCCACGATCTCGCCGCGGAGCTCGACTACCCCAACTACATGGAGCTCTACTCGGAGGTCAAGGGCCTCGACTACGGTCTGCTGCGGGCCGAGCTCGAGGGTTTTCTGCGCGACACCGCCGGTCTCTACGAGCGCGTCATGGACCGCCTGGCCCGTCAACGTCTGGGCATGACCCTCGCCCAGCTCACCTACGCCGATCTGCCCTACCTGTGGCGCGCCCCCGGGTTCGACGACGTCTTCACCACCGACGGCCTCGTGCCCGCCCTCCGGCATACCCTCGCCGGCATGCGCATCGATCTCGACGCCCAGACCAACGTGCACCTCGACGCCGAGGTCCGCGAGCTCAAGTCACCGCGGGCCTTCTGCGCGCCGGTGCGCGTGCCCGACGAGATCTATCTGGTCGTCCTGCCTCGCGGCGGCCAGGACGACTACGCCGCGCTGCTGCACGAGGCGGGGCACACCGAGCATTTCGCGCACACGTCGCCGGAGCTCCCCTTCGAGTACCGTCACCTGGGCGACAACGCCGTCACCGAGGCCTTCGCCTTCATCTTCGACCACCTCGTGGTCAACCGCCGCTGGCTCGAGCGCTACCTACAGTTCACCGACGCCGACGACTTCGTGCGTTTCGCCAGCATCAACGATCTCTACTTCATGCGCCGCTACGCGGCCAAGCTGGCCTACGAGACCGAGCTGCACACGCAGACCGGCGCGCTGCGCGGCATGGCGGCCGAGTACAGCCGCAGGCTCAGCGAGGCGACCATGGTCGACGTGCCCGAGCAGATGTATCTGGTCGACGTCGACGACGGGTTCTACTGCGCCAGCTACCTGCGCGCCTGGATGCTCGAAGGGGCCTTCCGCATGATGTTGCAGGACCGGCACGGCATGGACTGGTTTGCCAACGATGCCGCCGGCGCCTGGCTCAAGGAGCTGTGGTCCTACGGCCAGCATTTCACGGCCGAGAAGCTGCTCCTCAAGCAGGGCGGCGGGCGTCTCGACACCGACCCTCTGCGGCACCACTTCGAGCGCGCCCTGGGCCGCTAAGGCCGGGTGTGCTCGCGGGTCAGCGCGCCGCGAGCGCGCTCAGGAGCACGCGGCGCCGGCGAGGCCCGTCGAACTCGGCGAAGTAGACGCCCTGCCAAGTGCCCAGCTGCAGGCGGCCGTCCGCCAGCGGCACGGTGACGCTGCTGCCCATGAGGCTGGCCTTCACGTGGGCGTCGGCGTTGCCTTCGAGGTGCGTGAACGGCAGGCTCTGCGGCACGAGGCGCTCGAGGGCCAGCTTCATGTCGGCGCGCACCGACGGGTCGGCGTTCTCGTTGATGGTCACGCCGGCGGTGGTGTGGGGCACGTAGACGACCACCACGCCGTTAAGCACGCCGCTCTCGGCCGCCGCGGCGGCCACCTGCGTCGTGATGTCGACGAAGACCACGCGCTCGCGGGTCCGGACCTCGAAGCCGGGCATGGTGCGACCTCCTAGTAGCGACCGAAACGGCGCTTGCGGCGCGCCTCGGGACAGTGGGGGACGGTGCGCCTCTGCTTGAGCGCGGCGACGACGTCGGCCGTGGAGCGTACCGGGTCGGGCAGCTCCGTGTAGCAGGCCATGAGCCGCCCGGCCTCGTGCGCGTCGCTGCCGCCGGTGCACGCCGCGCCCAGCTGGGCGGCGATCCGCTCGGCGGTCGTCACGTAGCGCTCGGCGAGCCAGCTGCCGTTGTAGACCTCCACCGCGTCGACGAAGCCGGCAACCATACGTTCGAGGCCGGGGTAGTAGGCGGAGCGGCTGCGCCCGCCGCCCGCCGCCGGGTGCACCCACACGACCGCGGCGTCGTCCGGGAGCTCACCGGCTCGCGGGGCGTCCTGTAGATCGGCGAACGTGCTCAGGAAGTCAAGGTCCGGCGAGAAGACGACGAAGTCGCCGAACAGCGTGCTGATCTCGACGCCGTGGACGAGCAGCACGCCCTCGGCGGCGAGCGCCGGGCCGAGCTTGCGATTGTCCGAGATGTCGCCGTGATTGGTGAGAGCCACGGCTTCGACGCCATGCTCGACGCACCAGGCGATGTAATCGCGGAAGGTGATGCGCGAGCAGTCCGAGGCGGGGTAGGTGTGCGTGTGCAGGTCGACGTTCATCTTCGTCGATTATAGACTGCGTGCCACCATGCAGGGCACACTCGATACTTTCGGCGTGGTCGAGATCCTCCAGATGCTCGGCCGGGCCCGGCACTCCGGCACACTGCACATCGAGTGTCCCGAGCGACTCGTCGACGTCCACTTCGTGCAGGGCCGCATCGCCGAGACGCGCGACTCCACGCGCGTGCCCACCGACACCGTCATCGGTAGCCAGCTGCTCAAGCGGTCGCTCGTCAACGGGGCCCAGCTCGCAGAAGCCCTGGCGCGTCAGGAGGCGGAGCCTTGCCCACTGGGCACGCTTCTCGTCAGGGCCGGTCACGTCGACGAGGGGGACCTGCGCGAGGTGCTTTCGCGCCAGGTCGCAAGCACGCTGGTGGCCGCCAAGCTGGAGACCACGGGCAACTTCATCTTCGTGGTCGACGCCGAGCCCGGGCAGGTCGACTTCATCACCATCGACACGCACTCCGTGCTCCTCGACATCTCCGCCTTGGGCGGCGAGTACTGCCTGGCGGTCGAGGTGCTGGGGCAGTCCCACGCCGTGCTCGTGCCCAACGGCCAGTACAACACGCTGCCGCGCAACCCGCTCGCCATGGGGCGCGACGAGTTCATGGTGCTCGCGCAGGTCGACGGCCATCGCACCGTGGCCGAGATCGGCGCCGCCAGCGACCTCGAGGAGATCACCGTGATCAGCATTCTGGGCAAGCTCGCCGAGGCTGGCGTGCTGCTGGTCAAGGCCGAACGCCAGGGCAGCGCCGAGGACGACGTGGAGCTGCAGGCCCACCGCGACAGCGTGTGGGCGGAGGTCAGCCGGCTCCTCGACGACATGCCCGAAGGGCCCGTCGCCGAAGGAGGGCCCTCGGCGCGCGAAGGCGGCGCCATCGATCAAGCCGAGATGCGCCGTCGGATCGACGAGACGCGCGCCCGTCTCAAGGTCAAGGCGTTCGACGCCATGATGAGCGGCGAAGCGGCCCTGCTCTCGCGCGACAGCGGCGAGAAGCCGGTGCCTAAAGGCGACGGCGTCGAGCTGGACGGCGAGCTCGAGAGCACCATCGACGAGGCGCTTTCGCAGGAAGAGTACTGAGCAACCGTCCTGACAGTCGACTGTGCGCATGAATGGGCCTACGTTCATCGGTCTCGATGTGCACGCACGATCGGCCTCGGCTGGGGTGCTCGACGCACGGAGCGGCGAGGTGCGGAGGTGCAGCGCCCCGCCGTGGGGGGCGCGCGTCTCGGGTGCCGCCAAGGCGCAGCGGAAAGGGGCGGGCGGCTTTTCCGGCCGCCCGCCCCTTCTGGCGCTCTTCGCCGGTGGCCCTGCGGCCGCCGGTCCACACCTCCGCGACGCTCGCCGTCAGGCGCTCACGTCCCTGATGAGCTCGTCGAAGGCGCTCACGTAGAGGTCGATGTCGGCGTCGGTGTGCGTAATCGACAGGGTCCACTCTTCTTCGCGGCCGGGGGCGATGACGATGCCGCGGTTGAAGTTGTAGAGCCAGGCCAGCGCCACGAGATCGTGGTCCTGGTACTTGATGAACGACTCGTAGTCGGTGATCTTGCCGTCGGCGAAGTTGACGCAGCCCTTGGACGAGATGCCGACCGTGTAGGCGGGGAAGTCGTACTTCTTGCAGACGGCATCGCAGCCCGCGATGATGCGGTCGTTCAGGTGGTTGAGGTGCTTGTAGGCGTCGTCGGTCATGACCTGCTCGAAGCTGGCCCGGGCGGCTGCCATGCTGAGCGGGTTGCCGCTGTACGTACCGACCTGGAACACGGTGCCGTCGTTTACCTTGGCCATGATCTCTGCGCTGCCACCGATGGCGCCGCACGGTGTGCCGCCGGCGAGGGCTTTGCCCAGGGTGATCATGTCGGGGACGATGCCCCAGCGCTCCACGGAACCGCCGCGGGCGGTGCAGATGCCGGTCTTGACCTCGTCGAAGATCAGCACGATGCCGTGCTTCCTGGTGATGGCGCGCACGCCTTCGAGGAAGCCGGGCTCGGGGAGCACCACGCCGAGGTTCATCATGGCGGGCTCCATGATGAGCGCGGCAGGGGCGTTGCCCTCGGCGACCATGCGCTCGATGCGCTTGTTCATGTTCTCGACGTCGTTGAACGGCACCGCCACGGTGAGGTCGATGGAGCTCTGCGGGATGCCGGCGCCATACGAGATCGACTTGTAGTCGTCGCGGGGACCGACATCCCCGAAGTCGGCGACGCCGAGCGACACCATCACGTAGTCGTGATGGCCGTGGTAGGAGCCGAACATCTTGACGATGGGCTCACGGCCGGTGAAGCCGCGGGCGACGCGGATGGCGTCCATGGTGGCCTCGGAGCCCGAGTTGACGAAGCGCCACTGCGGCAGCTTGAACGCCTCGGCGAGGTGCTCGGCCATGATGATGGCGTCTTCGGTGGGGAGGCCGAACTGCGTGCCCAGAGGAGCACGCTTCTGGATCGCCTCGACGATGGCCGGATGGGCGTGGCCCTGGACCATGCACCCGTAGCCGTTGTGGAAGTCGGCGATCTCCTGGCCGTCCACCGACCAGATGTGCGGGCCCTTGCCGTGCGTGAAGTACACCGGGTACGGGTCGCGGGCGTGATAGGTGGAGGCGACGCCCATCGGCATGTGCTTGATGGCGCGCTTGTAGAGCTCGTAGGACTTGGGCGTGCTGTCCTCGAGACGCTTCTCTTCGCCGGCGCTGAGTTCGGCGATGAGCTGCCGGTCGATCTGGTTCGCTGCCATGCTGGGTTCTCTCCTTCTGTTCTCTCAAGCCAGGAAGTGGTGGCGCTTGGCGGGAGCGAGGTGCTCCCCAAGGACCGCGCCGCTCCTCGCGAGCGCGGGCGGACCGCTCGCGCGAGCCGCAGCGTATCGCGCATGACAGTCTACAGCGTCGACGCGCAGATGTGTAGGGTTCGGCAACCAATTGGCCGTTTCGGCAGCCGATTCGGAAGCCGAAACGGCTGCCTGTGCGCACTCGTCAGTCCGTCCGGACAGTCAAAGCCGGCCGAGGCGCGGGGTGTGGCAACAGCGAAAGGGCGGCTCCCCGGAAGGGGGAGCCGCCCTTTCATGTACTTCACACGAAGCCCGAAAGCTACGCGGGTCTTACTTCCTCACCGACCTGGCCTGCTCGAGAGCCTTGAGGATCACGGTCCTCGCGTAGTCCCAGTTGTGGATACCCCGGCTGCCCTCCGTCTCGATGTATGAGCGGTTGGTGAAGGACTTCTGGAAGGCCCTTTGGCCCTTGGTCCACTTGCTCATCGGCTTCTTGTTGATGGCCGTGTTGGCAGCCGCGATGCTCTTGTAGCCGAGGCGCTTGGCGGCGACGGTCTGAGCCGTGCCGACCTGGGCGTCCCAAGCGCTCATCGCTTCCTGCCGGTCGTCCAGCGTCCCCTGCAGCCACGTGGCCTGGGAGTCGTCGGGACGGCTGTGGCAGGTGGTGCACGCCGAGTAGTACATGTCGCGCTTCGCGCCCGCGATCTTATTGGTCGTGAGGGCTTCCGCCGCCACGTCCGGCTCGATGATCGCAAACGTGTGGTTGCCGGCGGCGTCCGCGGTGGGGGCGCCGGTCTCACGGTCGAGGCCCGTCGGAGGCATATGGCACTGCACGCACTTGCCTCTGTGGACGCTCGGTGAGCCTTGCGGTACGTCGATTGCGCCCGTGCCGTTCATCATCTGCTTCATCGGATGATGGACTTCAGTGCCGGCCTTCGCGACGCCGGTGCCGATCTCGGGGTCGTTGTGGCACTCGACGCACAGCTGCTGGCGGGTGGTCGTGAGCTGCGAGTTGCGCTCGTTCCACACACCGGTCTGCGGGCCTTCCGCGTGCGGGTCGTGGCAGGATGCGCAGGTGATGCCGTACTTGGCCTGGGCGGCCGTCGGCTTGGCGTCGTCGGGAGCCATGCGGTAGTCCTGCGAGTGGCACTCGAGGCACTTCCCCTGGTTGATCACGGACTCGGGGATGAACTTCTTGATCTGGGTCAGCGCGTTCGCGTGACCTTCCATCGCCCACTCTTCGTACTGCAGAGCGCCGCCGTCGTGCGTGCGCGCGGCCCACGGAAGAGTCTCGTCGCCCAGCTTGTAGTAGTTCTGGGCGACCGGGACTGCCGGCGTGGGGATGTTGAGGAGGTCCGTGATCGGCAGGGCGTCGACCCAGTCGATGGTGCCGGCCTCACCAAGCATCTTGTAGCCGATGGTGTACTCCGGGTTGATGGTGCCACCAGGAGTCGGGCTCGCCAACGGGTACTTGTCGTTCGGCGGCTTTGAGTTGCCGCGGCGAGCGTGGCACTGCCCACAGATGTCGGCGTTCGCCAAGGCACTGGCGGGAGCCGCGTGCTGCGTGCCACCGCCGTAGTGGCAGGTGGAGCAGCCGACCATGCCTTCGGAGAAGGCGCCGTTCTCGGTGACCTCGGTGGAGTACACATAGGGGTCTTCATCGGTGCCAGTGCCTGAGATGGGCACTGCCTTCTGGGGGTCGTAGTTGCCCGAGTGACAGCCCGCGCAACCAGGTCCGTCGGCGATCTGCTCGGTGTTGCGCTCGATGCCCGAGTGCGCGGTGGTCATCCACTCCGCGTGCTTGTCGGGGTGGCACGACACCGCTCCGCACGTTGCGGCTGTGGTGTAGTCGGCGCGGAAGCCGTTGAAGGCCAGCGCCGGCGCCGCCACCACGAGGATGGCGGCCACGATGATCGCAACGAGAAGTAGACGCTTTGCCATGGTCACCTCCTTGCAGGTTGGGGGAGAAGAACGTTTGTCCGCTTTCACAAAATCACCTCCTTCCCGCTTGCGGATCGTTGATCGAAGACGCCGCGCGAAGCCCGGGCAACGAGCGGCGGCATTCGTGGAGTGAACAACGCCCGGAGGGGGTGCGGTCACGGTCGTACGGGCCACTCATTGCCGTGCCGACAAAACGGCCGCACCGCAGTGACGTGTCACTGCCGCGCGGCCGGACCGGATGTCGGTGATTCGCTGTCCCCATGGCGTACTCTCTCGACACAGACCGGCACACCCGTGGGGGTATGCCGGTCTACTCGGGAAGGTATACAGGATTCCGTGCGTGTTAGCAATCTTAAAGAAATGTGTTGCCGCACCGCGTGACTCGGGTCCGGCCCCTCAGCTGTCTCGTGACCGTGCCCTCGTGCGCGAGAAGATGAAGGCCAGCCCGACGAGTGGACCGCGTCGGGCTCAGCCGGCCGCGGTCGGCTCGTCGGGCGCGGGGCTCTCGTCGGGCTCGTCGCGCGTCACCGAGTCGATGGCCCCACCGGCCGCGGCGCACCAGCCCTCGAACTGCGTCCGCGGCCGCAGGAACACGATGGTCTCCTTGACCAGCGGGATCAGCGGGATGGCGATGAGCATGCCGGTGATGCCGTGGATCTCGCCGCCCGCGAGGATGGCGAAGATCACCACCAGCGGGTGCACGCGGAAGCGGCTGCCCATGATCACCGGCACGAGGATGTGGCCCTCGATCTCCTGGATCAGCACGAACGTGATGATGACCCAGAGCGCCGCGAGCGGAGAGTCGAAGGCGGCCACGAGGGTGGGCGGCACAGCCGCCAGGACGGGACCCAGGTACGGGATGGCCTCCATGAGGCCCGCCCAGACGCCGAAGAAGAGCGCGTAGCGGGCGCCCGACGGGAAGGCGCCGATCATGCTGAGGAACCACATCCCGAGGCCCACGCTGCCGCCGAGGGCGGCGGACAAAAGCACCTGTGCCTTTACGTAGTCCACGACCGCCGTCTTCGCCCGCCGCACGTACTCCTCGCCGTCACTCACGCTGCGCGTAGGGAAGTGCCCGGCGACGAAACGCCCGAGGCGCTTCGCGTCGAGCAGCATGTAGATGGAGATCACGACGATGATGATCAGGTAGGTGACCTGACGCACCACGGTGACGCCGACGTCGACCACGCTGGCGGTGAACGAGGGCACGCGGTCGGCGAGCGCCGTGAGCGACGCTCTGAGCTGAGCCTGCACGTCGATGGAGAGGCCGGCGCGGTCTGACAGGCGCTGCAGGCTCATGATCGACTCGCTGGCCTGGTCGGCCATGCTGGGCAGGGCAGTCGTGAGGTTGCGCAGCTGCCGCACGACCGGCGGCCACACCAGCGCCGCCACGAGTGCCAGGACCGCGACGAAGGCGACGTAGACCACGAAGACGCCCACGTAGCGGCTCACGTGCACGCGCTCCAATCCGTGCACCAGGGGGTTCAGTGTCAGGGCGACGAGGCCGGCCACCAGGAAGATGAAGATGACCTGGCCGATCGCCCCCAGCGTGAACCACCCGATGATGAGCAGCGCCGGAAGCACCGCCAGCTGCACCCAGCGGGGGATCAAGATCCTGCCTGGACTGCACTCGGGTCGCGTGGCCATGCGGCGGCATCACCTCTGGCGTGGGGTTCGGCGCGGGCGTGCGGAAGCCTGCCCGCGCCCGCCCTTCGGGCCTCACCGGCGCTCTCCGGCCGCGTTCGTCCGGCTTCGGGAGCGCAGGGTTTCGGCCCTGCCGGGACGGGGCATCAAGTTGACAGTACTTGACTCAAGTTTTATGCTACTCACCGGAGCAACCCTGCAAGGAGGCAGTTCTATGGGCAAGGTAATCGGCATCGACCTGGGCACGACCAACAGTGCAATGGCCGTGCTCGAGGGCGGCGAACCGACCGTCATCCCCAACAGTGAGGGCGGTCGCACCACGCCGTCGGTGGTCGCGTTCTCGAAGAGCGGCGAGCGCCTGGTAGGCAGCGTCGCCAGGCGCCAAGCGGTCACCAACCCCGAGAACACGGTGTTCTCGATCAAGCGCTTCATGGGCCGCAAGTACGGCGACGTGGCCGAAGAGATGACCATCGTGCCGTACCACGTCCAAGCCGGCCCCAACGGCGACGCCGTCGTCGAGATCGGCGGCAAGACGTACACGCCGCCGGAGATCTCGGCGATGATCCTGCAGAAGCTCAAGCGCGACGCCGAGGAGTATCTCGGCGACAAGGTCAACGAGGCGGTCATCACCGTCCCGGCGTACTTCAACGACTCGCAGCGCCAGGCCACCAAGGACGCCGGCAAGATCGCCGGCCTCGAGGTCAAGCGCATCATCAACGAGCCGACGGCCGCCGCGCTCGCCTACGGCCTCGACAAGGAGCACGACCAGACGATCCTCGTGTTCGACCTCGGCGGCGGCACCTTCGACGTCTCGATCCTCGACCTCGGGGACGGCGTCTTCGAGGTGCGCTCCACCAACGGCGACACGCACCTCGGCGGCGACAACTTCGACAAGGCCGTCGTCGACTGGATGGTGGCCGAGTTCCTGCAGAGCCAGGGCATCGACCTGAGCAAGGACAAGATGGCCTTGCAGCGTCTCTACGAGGCCGCGGAGAAGGCCAAGATCGAGCTGAGCACAACGCAGAGCAGCAACATTAACCTGCCGTTCATCTCGGCCGACGAGAACGGGCCCAAGCACCTCGATCAGACGCTCACGCGGGCGAAGTTCGACGAGCTCACGCACGCGCTGCTCGAGCGCGTCGTCAACCCTGTGAACAGCGCCATCAAGGACGCCGGCCTCGGAAAGAGCGACATCCACCACGTGATCCTCGTGGGCGGCATGACGCGCGTCCCGGCCGTGCAGGAGAAGGTCAAGCAGCTCATCGGCAAGGACCCGCACAAGGGCGTGAACCCCGACGAGGTCGTGGCCGTGGGCGCCGCTATCCAGGGCGGCGTGCTGGCCGGCGAGGTCAAGGACGTGCTGCTCCTCGACGTCACCCCGCTGAGTCTCGGCATCGAGACCAAGGGCAACGTGTTCACCAAGCTCATCGAGCGCAACACCACGATCCCCACCAAGAAGAGCGAGATCTTCAGCACCGCCGACGACAACCAGACGAGCGTGGAGATCCACG
>Ga0315281_10005654_pt1 | contig 17875 bp, 14 predicted proteins | sample YL17G07_0_MG_FD_204540 | JGI IMG/M metagenome (GOLD analysis project Ga0315281, IMG submission 204540) | Sediment microbial communities from Yellowstone Lake, YNP, Wyoming, USA - YL17G07_0 | ecosystem: Environmental > Aquatic > Freshwater > Lake > Sediment | place: USA: Wyoming | collected...
GGCGGCGGTGGAGGGAGTGATCACGCTGCACAACGCGGACCAGATCAAGGCGCGCATCGTGGCGGAAGCGGCCAACGGGCCGACGACGCCGCATGCGGACGAAGTGCTGGCGCGGCGGGGAATTACGGTGCTGCCGGACATTCTGGCCAACGCGGGCGGAGTGACGGTGAGTTATTTCGAATGGGTGCAGAACCAGCAGGGACTGGTGTGGGACCTGGAGGAAGTGCACGCGCGGCTGAACCGGACGATGTCGCGGGCGTTCCAGGAGATGCTGGAGACGATGCGCAAGCACCACGTGCCGGCGCGGGCGGGGGCCATGATCCTGGCGGTGGGGCGCGTGGCGGAAGCGACGCTGGTGCGCGGGCTGTTTCCGTGAGGCAGCGGAGTGCGGGCCGGCGGAGTGCGGTCCTGAAAAACTGAATTATTTTGTTGCGTTGAAGAAAAGTTTGCGCGTACATTCGAAAGTGCCGGCTCGCTCCGAACAGGGAGCAGCCGGCACTTTTCGCTTTCGCGGAGTTTTTTCACGCGAGGCACGGAAACGAGCGTACCCAAGACCACGATGAGCACACCGGAAAGCACGGCACCGCCGATTCTACTTTCGATTGCAGGGTTCGATCCCGGATGCGGAGCGGGAACGGCCGCGGATTTGAAGACGTTCGCGGCGCACGGCTGCTACGGGATCGCGGCGATCACCGCGCTGACCGTGCAGAACACGCAGGGGGTCGAGAGCGTGAGCAACACGCCGGCGGCGACGCTGCGCGCGCAACTGGACGTGCTGGCGCGGGACTGCAACATCGCGGCGGTGAAGATCGGGATGCTGGGGAACCGCGGGAACGCGGTGGCGGTTGCGGAATTTCTGGACGCCACGAAATACGCGCACGTGGTGCTGGACCCGGTGATGAAGTCCTCGACGGGAACGGAACTGCTCGACGCGGGAGGAATCAACTATCTGGCGGCGGAGCTGCTCAAGCGCGTGAGCATCGTGACGCCGAACGTCGCGGAGGCGGAGCTGCTGACGGGCCTGGAGATCAAGGACTTGGCGGCGATGGAAGCCGCGGCGCGGAAGCTGGTGGAGATGGGCGCGCGGGCCGTGGTGGTGAAGGGCGGGCACATGGACCCCGCGGTGGACGTGCTCTTCGACGGGACGGAGATTCTGACGCTGGGCAGCGACCGGATCAAGACGGGCAACACGCACGGAACCGGGTGCACGTTCGCCTCGGCGCTGGCGGCGCAACTGGCGGGCGGGCGGAGCGTCCGCGAGGCGGCTACGCTGGCCAAGGCCTACGTCACCAAAGCCATCGAGAAGAGCTATGCCATCGGGAAGGGCCGCGTGCCGCTGGACCATTTCTACCGGATGAGGATCGAGGCGCCCGCGCGGGGCGTGCATGAAGTGCCGCAGCATGGGATGCATCCTGCGGCGGAGCCTGCGGCGCATTGAAGAGCGTGACTGGTGATTCGTGACTGGTGACTCGTGGTTTTGGGGCGCGGGCTTCTCTCGGCTTCTGACGTTTTCACCGAGTAAGGCTCATCTATTTGGAATTCTTACCGCCGGACTTATGACTCTTAATTCGGCGCTTCAACAGCTCCGGAGCAATATCGAGAATCCTTTTCGACTTCCCTGCGGCTAACCACTCAAGGCAAATTTCCAATCTGTCAGTCCACACATCGTTCGGGGCTACGGCCACGGGCTGGAAGATCTCCATGAGCGATGTATCAGGACTTCTCGGAATCAGCCAACTGCCTAAAGTAAAAAGGAACTTGTTCCAGTCGCGCGTCGAGGGATGCAAGTTGACCGCGAGAATATCGAACTCTCCAAAGCGGTACGGCCGGGTATCTTCGTTTGTATTGGGATCCAACCCGCCCCTTGTCTTTTGAACCTCAACAACATACATATCTTTCGGATAGTGGCGCTTCGCCTCTGACGCCAGCATCGGTTGTTGTTTGAGCATCCTTTGCAGTTTGACTTGAATTCGCAGTTCCCTCGCATCTTTGCTCTTCGTTCGAATGAGGAAGTCGTATGCTCGATCGTCTACGAAACTAACTGTTTCCCAGTCCTTCAGTCTCGCCAAGACGTTCCGTTCAAAGACGGCCTCAGCGATGATGCCGCGGACGCCACGCTTCGTGAGGTCCGAAGAGCGCGCTATCGCACTGAGGATCACCTCGGCGCCAACACCCCATTCCTTTTCAAGGGGGTGCTGCGGCAAACGCACCTTCAGATAATCCAGGAGCGCTGATCTTTGTTCTTCCGAACACTGATCCACCAGAAGTTTTAGATTGTCGAACGATTCACTCATTTGCGCGGTCTTCCTGCTTGTTCCGGCTCGTAAGCCTCGACCTCCGACCGTCTCAACAGAACCTTTCCACCGATTCTCAAGACTCGAAACCGTCCTTTCTTAATAAGCCGGGCAATCGCCTGGCGCGATACGCCGCGAGTGCGCGCAGCCTCTGCTTGGGAAATCCAATCTTCAGTAGCAGGATCGCTCTTGGATAAATGGGTTGACATTGTCAATCTATTTCTGCTATTCTTTTCCTCCTGAGGCCGTAAGATTATGACATCATCTATGCGCGTTCGCCCCAAGGCACAAGGAAATATCCGCCGGAAACCCATGGCCTCCATTTCAGCAACCAACCGCACCGGGATGGACCTAACCGATTCCCACCCTTCAACCCTGCTCCAAGCTTCACCCTATTTCCAAGCAGAATACGGCGCCGCCTACTTGGGAGATTCCCTGGAGCTTCTCCGTTCACTTCCCACCGGCCGAGTCAATCTCGTGGTTACTTCGCCCCCGTATGCCCTTCATTTCAAGAAGGAGTATGGGAACAAGAGCAAGACGGAGTACGTCGAATGGTTCTTGCCCTTTGCCCGCGAGATCCACCGCATCCTATCCGATGATGGCAGTTTTGTGTTGAATATCGGGGGCAGCTATAACCCGGGAACCCCGACACGGTCCCTCTATCACTTCAAATTGCTGATCGCGCTGGTCGAGGAGATTGGCTTCCACCTCGCTCAAGAATGTTTCTGGTACAACCCGGCAAAGATGCCAGTTCCAGCGGAATGGGTTACCGTTCGGCGTATCCGTGTACGCGACTCCGTAGAATATGTTTGGTGGCTGTCAAAAACAGCCTGGCCCAAAGCGTCGAACCTTGCTGTCCTGAAAGAGTACAGCGAAGACATGATTCGCTTGAATCGTAACGGGGTGCGAGGCACGGTTCGACCGTCGGGGCATGTAATCCGAGATTCATTCGACAAGATTGATGCCGGCGGGGCCATTCCCACGAACGTAACTGAAGTGGACCTTCCCGATGTTCCTGAAAGCATGCTAAAGATGGGCAACAACGCCGCGAACGATGCATACACGAAGCAATGCAAGGAAAGCGGCGTCAAAATTCACCCGGCTCGTTTCCCTGCTCTTCTTCCGAAGTTTTTTATCAAACTACTTACCAACGCAAATGATCTAGTTGTTGATCCTTTCGCTGGGTCAAATACGACAGGCGCCGTAGCCGAGAGCCTAAAACGCCGCTGGATTGCCAGCGAAGCCATCGAGGAATATCTGAAAGCCAGCACATTTAGATTTGAAGATACTGAAAAGCAAGTTGCATCACGCCAAGCCCAGCTTTTTTAGTCAGCGCAAACTCCCATAGGCTTCGGAACAGATTCGAATATTGCCAAGCACAGACCCGAAATCGAAGTTACAGGCGTGAACTTTCAAAGTAACTGGTGACCGGAGGATTGGGGGCGCGAGATTGCGCTGTGTTGCGTGTTTCGTGGATATGCAGGGAAAACCTTCGCGTTCCACGGACCGGCTTCCAGTGTGATTGTCGCAGTCCGATGCGTCAGACGGAGATTCATTTTCACCCTTTGGCAGATTTGCACAGGAACATAACGAAGATCGTTTGGCAGTCAATGACTGAAGGGCGCCGACAAGAAGTTTCGGGCCGTGCCATCCGCCACCCAGCATTAACTCGAAATTCTGCCGATAGAGTGTTTTAGCACCCCTGTTCATCTTCTCACTTTCTGTCAGAGCCATCCAACCAAAGAGAAAACCCGCACCCTTCACCAAAACCGTGAAGGGATGCGGCACCCCGCCGGTGACGGGTCGCGGGAATTACGCCACGCGCTTGCTGGCGGCGCGGTTGAGGAGTTCGTGGATGAAGGTTTGGTAGGGTTTGGATTGTTTGGCGGCGAGGCGGCGGAGGCGGTTGAGGAGAGCGGGGTCGATGCGAATGGCGATGAGTTGTTTGGCGTGGGGGGATTTGGGGCGGCCGACGCGGCGGGCGCGTTTCAGTTCCGCGGCGGTGGATTCGGGAATGTCACTGAAGTCGATGCGGCCCCTGGATCGATTATTGGGCCGGCGGACGGGCATGGGCTTTACGCTCCTTGCGGCTGGCTTGGCGTGCGCTGATGATACGGATTGTTTCCTGGCCATGTTTTAACCTCCGGTCTCGGCGGATTAGTTTCTGCGGTAGAGGATGCGGCCGGCGACGATGGTGGCCATGGGAGCGCCTTTGAAGGAGCGGCCATCGAAGGGGGAGTTGCGGGATTTGCTGGGGGAGTCGTTGACGTTGTAGGTCCAGGGGTGGGTGAGAGAAAAAATAGTGAGGTCGGCGGGCTGGCCGGGGGCAAGTTTGCGGTCGAGGCCGAGGACGCGGGCGGGGCCGGCGGTGAAGAGTTCGACCATGCGCATGAGGGAGAGGCGGCCGGAGTGGACGAGTTGTTCGAGGGAGAGAGCCAGGGCGGTTTCGAAACCGAGGATGCCGAAGGGAGCGCGGTCGAATTCGACGTCTTTCAATGCGGGCTCGTGGGGGGCGTGGTCGGTGGCGATGACGTCGACGGTGCCGTCGGCGAGGCCGGCGAGGAGGGCTTCGCGGTCTTCGCGTGAGGCGAGGGGGGGATTCATTTTGTAGCGGGAGTCGTACTGCACGTCTTCGTCGATGAGGGTGAAGTGGTGCGGGGTGACTTCGCAGGTGACGCGCAGGCCGCGGGATTTGGCCCAGCGGACCTGATCGAGGGAGGCTTTGGCGGAGAGGTGGGCGACGTGAAGGCGCGCGCCGGTGAGTTCGGCGAGCTGAACGTCGCGGGCGACGCAGACGGATTCGGCGGCGGCGGGCATGCCGCGAAGGCCGAGGCGTGTGGAGGTGACGCCTTCGCGCATGACGGCGCCGGCGGCGAGGGAGACGTCCTCGGAGTGCTCAATGACGGGAAGGTCGAGCGAGCGGCAATAGTCCATGACCTGGCGGGTGAGTTTTCCCGTGGCGATGGGTTTGCCGTCGTCGCTGACGGCGACGATGCCGGCTTCCTTCATGGCGGCGATTTCGGCGATGGCTTCGCCCTGGCTGCCGATGGAGGCGGCGCCGATGGGCCAGACGCGGGGGCCGGCGGCGGATTTGGCGCGGTCGAGGATGAAGCGGGTGACGGAGGCGTTGTCGTTGACGGGCCTGGTGTTGGGCATGCAGCAGACGGCGGTGAAGCCGCCGCGGGCGGCGGAGCGCGTGCCGGTCTCGATGGTTTCGGAGGATTCCTGGCCGGGTTCGCGGAGATGGGCGTGAAGGTCGATGAAGCCGGGAGCGACGATGAGGTTTGAGGCGTCGAAAACTTCGGCGTCTTTGGGCGCGGAGAGTTTTCCGGTGGGGGCGATTTCGGAGATTTTATCGCCGTCGAGGAGGATGTCGAGGGCGGCGTCGGTCTGGCGGGCGGGGTCGAGAACGCGGCCGTTTTTAATCAGGAGCATGCGTGGGTTACCTGGCCTTTTCGTCGGAGTGCGGAGTGGAAGGCGCAGCGTCTTCCACGGCGGCGCCGATTAACTGATAGAGGATGGCCATGCGGACGGCGATGCCGTTGGTGACCTGCTCGAGGACGCAGGATTGGGGGCCGTCGGCGACTTCGGGAGAGATTTCGACGCCGCGATTCATGGGGCCGGGGTGGAGAACGATGGCGTCTTTTTTGGCAAGGCGGAGGCGGGCGGCGTGAAGCTGGTAGAGGAGGATGTAGTCGTCCACGGGAAGAGCAGGCTCGTGGAGGCGTTCGGTTTGTACGCGGAGGACGATGATGACGTCGGCGCCGTCGAGAGCGTCTTCGATGCGGGAGGCGCGGCGGATGGAGGCGCCCGGCGGGCCGATGTGTTCGAGTTCTTTGGGAACCCACATGGCGGGGCCGCAGAGAGTGATGCGGCAGCCGAACTTTGCGAGGAGGTGAATGTTGGAGCGGGCCACGCGGCTGTGTTGGATGTCGCCGAGGATGGTGACGTTGAGATTTTCGATGGCGCCTTTGCGATCGCGGATGGTGAGGGCGTCGAGAAGGCCCTGAGTGGGATGTTCGTGGGTGCCGTCGCCGGCGTTGATGACGGGAATGTCCAGGTTGCGGGCGACGAACTCGGCGGCGCCGGAGGAGGCGTGGCGCATGACGAGGCAATCGGGCTTCATGGCGCCGAGGGTGTGGACGGTGTCGAGGAGGGATTCGCCTTTTTTGACGCTGGAGGATTCGGCTTGCAGGTGGAGGGAGTCCGCGCCGAGGCGGGAAGCGGCGGCGGAGAAGCTGATGCGGGTGCGGGTGGAATTTTCGAAAAAGGCGAGAGCGACGGTCTTGCCGCGGAGGGTGGCGAGTTTTTTGAGGGGATGCTTCTGAATGAGCTGGAAGGGCTTGCTTTGATCGAGTAAAAAAGAAAGTTCTTCCGCGGAGAGCGGCTCGAGGGCCAGCAGGTCACGGAAGCGCGGGGTCACAGGCCTCTCATTCCGCCACGCGATCCACGAGCACGACGCGCTCGTCGTTGTCGATTTCCCGGAGGCGAACTTCGATGATTTCGGAGTCGGAGGTCTGCACGGTGCGGCCGATGTATTGGGCTTCGACGGGCATTTCGCGGTGGCCGCGGTCGATGAGGACGCAGAGGCGGATGCGGCTGGGGCGGCCGAGGTCGAAGAGGCCGTTGATGCCGGCGCGGATGGTGCGGCCGGTGTAGAGAACGTCGTCAACGAGGACGAGGTCCTTGTCGTCGACGGTGAAGGGGATTTCGGAGGACTGCAGGACGGCCTGAGGGGCGACCTTGGAGAGGTCGTCGCGGTAGAGGGTGATGTCCAGGATGCCGACGGGAACTTCGACGTTGTCGATGGCGTTCATGGCTTTGGCGATGCGCTGGGCCAGGGGAACGCCGCGGCGGCGGATGCCGATGAGGGCGAGATTGGAAGTGCCGCCGCTCTTTTCGATGATTTCATGGGCGAGGCGGCGCAGGGTGCGGTCGATTTCGGCCGCGGACATGAGCTGGGCTTTTTCGACGATAGGCATGCCGTGGGTAATCCTAGCATAAGCGGAGGGATTCCGGCAGGCGGGGGTGGAGCGGGGGGAGGGTGCCTGACAGGAAGCGGCGGGGGGAGTGTGATGGGCAGAGGTGTTAGACTTCTGGCAAGGTGTCGAACGAGGTGACCATGTTTTGCAGGAATCGGATGAAGTGGGCGGGCGTGGCAATGGCCGTGCTGCTGGCGGGACCGGGCGGGGCGCAGGCGGAGAACAAAAAGAAAAAAACGCCGGCGGTGAAAAAGGCGGCGCCGATGCCGGCATCGCCGTGGGCGCCGGTGCACAAGGGGCCGACGCCGCCGAAGCTGGTGGTGCTGATCGTGGTGGACCAGTTCCGCGCGGACTACGTGGAGAAGTTTCACACGCAGTGGAGCGGAGGATTGAAGCAGATGGTGGACGAGGGAGCGTGGTTCCGCAATGCGGCATATCCGTACGCGGCGACGGAGACGTGCGTGGGACATTCGACGATTTCGACGGGAGCGCTGCCGGCGACGCACGGAATGGTGGCCAACGAATGGTGGGACCGGGGGCTGGGTGCGCAGGTGACGTGCACGGCGGACGCCAACGCGAAGAATATCGGATACGCGGGCGGGAAGGTGACGGGCGGGGACAGCGCGTGGAGGATGGAAGTGCCGTCGTTCGCGGAGGAGTTGCGGTTTCAGAGGGGAGGCGGGGCGCGGGTGGCGACGTTTTCGCTGAAGGCGCGGGCGGCGATTGCGCTGGCGGGGCACCAGGCGGACGCGGTGACGTGGTTTGACGCAGGAAGCGGGGCATGGGAGACGTCGAACCGGTACGGAGCCGTGGCGTTCGTCGAGGAGTACGTGAAGGCGCATCCGGTGAGCGAGGATTTCGGGAAGACCTGGGTGCCGATGCTGCCGCCGTCGGTGTATTTGTACAGCGGACAGACGCCGGGAGCGGGAGTGCCGGAGGGATGGAGCGTGTCGCTGCCGCATGCGCTGAAGGGAAAAAGCGGGGCCACGGGAGCGGATAGGGCATTTTACCGGGAGTGGCAGGCGAGTCCTTACGCGGACGCGTATCTGGATAAATTGGCGGAGCGCGCGGTGGATGCGATGGGATTGGGACAGCACGGGGGAACGGATTTTCTGGGAGTGAGTTTTTCGACGCTGGATTATGCGGGGCACGCGTTTGGTCCGCGCAGCCACGAGGTGCAGGACGTGCTGGCGCGGCTGGACCGGGTGCTGGGGGCGATGTTCGATCACCTGGACCGGAGAATCGGGCATGGCAACTACGTGGTGGTGGTGACCGGAGACCACGGAGTGGCGCCGCTGCCGGAAGATATGCAGAAGATGGGGAGCGAAGCGGGCTGGCTGAAGCTGGCGGACATGCAGCAAGGAATCGAGAAGGCGCTGGAGCCGCTGAACTATCCGAAGCCGGCGGTGGCGGCGGTTACCGGGAGCGATATTTATTTTGCGCCGGGAGTGTGGGAGAAGCTGAAGGGGGACGCGGCGGGGATGCGCGCGGTGGTGGAGGCGATCGAGAAAACACCGGGAGTGGCGTCGGTGCATACGGCGGAGGAAATCAGGGGGAGAGCGGCGACAAACGATTCCGTGGTGAGCGCGCTGGGGGAGAGTTATTTCGAGGGGCGCAGCGGGGATCTGTTCGTGGCGCCTAAGGCGTACTGGCCGATGGATTTTTCGGCGGCTGGAGCGACGCGGCCGTACGGAACGACGCATGGAACGCCTTACGCGTACGACCAGCGGGTGCCGATCCTGATGATGGGAGCGGGAATTCATGCCGGGGTGTATTGGACGGCGGCGACGCCGGCGGACATTGCGCCGACGCTGGCGGCGCTGTGCGGGATTACGATGTCGACGAGGGACGGGCACGTGCTGGAGGAGGCGCTGGCGGGGCCGGGAGCGGGGCACAAGGCGGGGACGCGGTGAGGCAGGCGAAAGAATTTCGAAAAAAGAGTTGCGGGAGGAAAGTTTCTTCGTGTTAGACTTGGCGTGAAGTGAACGCAACGGCAGCAGTCGACCTGAGCGTACAGATAGGCGCGTTGCGCCTGCGGAATCCCATTCTCGCAGCCAGCGGAACATTCGGATACGGCCTCGAGTTTTCCCACCTCGTCAATCTCCAGCGTTTAGGCGGATTTGTCACCAAAGGAATTTCCAAGGAACCCATGGCGGGGGCGCCCGCGCCGCGGCTGTGCGAAACCGCGTCGGGAATGCTGAACGCGGTGGGATTGCAGAACGTGGGAGTGCGCGCGTTCGTGGCGGAGAAGATGCCGGCGATTGCCCAGCTGGGCGTGACGGTGGTGGTGAATGTGTTTGGCACGACGCCGGAGGAGTACGCGGAGGTCATTCGAGCGCTGGAGGATGCCGAGGGAATTGCGGCGTATGAGTTGAATGTGTCCTGCCCCAACGTGAAGAAGGGGGGGATGCAGTTTGGGGGCGACCCCGGGCTGCTGGCGGAGGTGGTGGGAGGGGCGCGCCGGGCGTCCGGGAAGAGGCCGGTCTGGGTGAAGCTTTCGCCCCTGGTGACGGATATCGGGCTAATCGGCAGGGCGGCGGAGGAGGCCGGGGCGGACGCCCTGACCGTGGCCAACACCTATCCGGCCATGGCAGTGGACTACCGGACGGGGAGGTCGCGGCTGGGGAACCCTACCGGGGGGCTATCCGGGCCGGCGATCAAGCCGATCACGCTGCGGCTCGTGTGGGAGGTTTCGAAAGCGGTGAAGATCCCGGTGATTGGGCTGGGAGGCATTGAAACGATGGAAGATGTGCTGGAATACCTGACCGTAGGGGCAGCGGCGGTACAGGTAGGGACGGCCAGCTTTATAGACCCGAAGGCCAGTGAGGGGATTGTGGAGGAACTGGAGCGTGCGCAAAGTGAAGCTAACGCTATTAATATCAACGAGATACGTTGTGTTTTCAAGGGTTAAAATGGTTGACATAATGACACGTAAATGCTATGCTTTCTGGGACTTGAGTCGCCAAAAACACACACTATGAAACCAACCTTCGTCATTTCCTGGACTGTACTCGGATGGATAGCCCTCCTGTTGGTCTTGCCTGTGGCTATGGAGGCGCCCCTGGTGGCGCACCAGCCGCAGCCGGCCATTACCCCCCTGAAGGTATGGGTGGGGAACGCCAGCTGGTACGGGCCACACTTCCATGGGCGGAAGACGGCCAACGGGGAGAGGTTTGACAGCGAGGCCATGACGGCGGCGCACCCGCACCTGCCGTTTGGGTCGATCGTGCGGGTGGTGAACCCAAGGAATGGCAAGTTTGAGATCGTGCGAATAAATGATCGCGGTCCCTATCAAGAAGGACGCGAAATTGATGTATCCTATGCTGTCGCCCGAAAGGTAGGCCTGATCCACGCAGGGGTCGCCCGGGTAAGACTGGAACTGATCGCCTTACCGACACCACGTTGAACCTCGAGCCCCAGCCGCGCAGCCGCCTGATCGTCGCCCTCGACTTTGATTCCGCAGCACCCGCGCTCCGATTCGCCGAAAAAATAGCCGATGTGGTGGGAATGTTCAAGATAGGGAGCCAGCTGTTCACGGCGGAGGGGCCGGGGATTGTGGGGAAGATCGCGACGCTGGGAACGGGAATTTTTCTGGATTTGAAATACCACGACATTCCAAACACAGTCGCCGGAGCGGTGATGGCGGCCACGGGTCTGCCCGGACTGCAACTGGTGAACGTGCACGCGCTGGGCGGGATGGAAATGATGGAAGCGGCGGCGCAGGCGATCAGCGCGACGCAGCCATTGGATTCGGACCGGCCACGGCTTCTGGCGGTGACGATTCTTACGAGCATGGATCACAAGGCCATGCGCGAGACGGGAATCGCGGGACCGCCGCAGGAGCGGGTGGTGAAGCTGGCGCGGCTGGCGCGCAAGGCCGGGGTGGACGGAGTGGTGGCGTCGGTGAACGAGGCGCGGGCGATTCGCAAGGCCTGCGGGGACAAGTTTTTGATCATTACGCCGGGCGTGCGGCCGAAAGAGCCCGGGGCGCGCAAGAAGAAGGATGACCAGGCGCGCACAGCCACGCCGCTGGAAGCGATGAAGGCCGGGGCGGACTATATCGTGGTGGGGCGGCCGATTACCGCGGCGGAGAATCCGCGGGCGGCGGCGCAGGCGATTTTGGACGAAATGGGAGAAGCGTGAAGAAGAAGTGACTCGTGACTGGTGACTTGTGACGCGTGCAAGCGCCATGAGCGGTTTTTAGGCTACCCTGCCGCTGTGTTATTTTTTCTGAAGATCGCTTGAATTTTTCTCCTCGCGGGCCGCTTCGACCACCTGAGCCAGGAATTCGATTAAAGCCCACCTTTCCGAAAAAGAAACTCCCTTTTCCACACTGACATGAATCAGCGCCGGGCTGATGAGGACGTCGCGCAACTGTTGGCGGGGGATTTCGCGCGCGAGCCAGAGGCTTTCCGCGGCGGGGATAACCGTATCGCCGGCGCCGTGGAGGATGAAGACGGGGACGGAGAGAGAGGCCAGGCGGCCGTGTGGGGAGACTTCGCGCATTTCGGCTTGGTGGGCCGCGATTTCCTGGAGGAGTTCGTGGCGAAAATTTTCGCGATGGTGCAGGAGAAGATCGAATTTCGCCTGGCCGGCGGAAGAGAGAAGCAGGGCGGCCTTGCGAGAGGCTTCGGGCTGTTCCCAGAGCCATAGGCGCAGGGCTTCGCGAGCCAGGGGAACGTCCGCGGGAGAGAAGAAATCCGGAAGGCGGGCGTAGACGAGGACCAGGACGCCGTATTCGTGGGCCGGGAAGGAAGTGGAATGGCCATCGGGTTCTTCGACCTGGTTGGTGGCGAAGAAGCGGGCGACGCGGCTGAGATCGTCATGGGCGCCGATGGCGACGACGAAGGCGATGCGCGGGGCATAGGCGGGATTATCGGCGGCGAGAAGGGCGAGGCCGCCGGCGAAGCTGAGGCCGAGGAGGCCGGCTTTGGAGTGGCCGGTGAGACGGCAGAGGATAGCGGCGGAGGCGCCGATCTGATCCATGGTGCGCGAGGTGACGCGGAAGTCGGCGAGGTCCTGAAGTTCGGGGGTGAGGACTTCGATGCCAGCGCCGGCGAGGGCGCGGGAAAAAGAGGTCAGGCGGGGCTCTTCGATGCCGAGGTGGTGGACGCCGTGAAGGAGGACGATGCCGGGGTGGCGGCCGGGGGTGGTGGGGCGGTAGAGGCGATAGCGCAAAGGGCCGCCGGGGGTTTCCGCGGAGCCGAGTTCTTCAGAAAAGGGGCCGCGGGCAAAGGCGGAGGCAAGACCGGAATCCTGCGGATTGGAGAAACGAGCCAGGACGGAAACGGCGCGCAGGCGAACGAGGGCCGCCGGGCCGAGAGCGAGCGCGGCCAGAAGAAGGGCGCAGAGGAGCGCGAGGAATAGAGTACGTTTACGGGAAGGCACGGGCAGAGCATATCACCGCGGGGAATTAGTTTGAAATGGCGGAAGATGCGCCAGCCCTTGCAAAGAGAATGTGGTGCCGCACGGAGGTTCCAGAGTTATAATCGCGCCCGTTATGGGACTGGCAGCGGGCACTCGCTTGGGCCCCTATGAGATCGGCGCGCCGCTAGGCGCGGGCGGGATGGGCGAGGTGTATCGGGCGCGGGATACGCGGCTCGATCGTACGGTGGCCGTCAAGATTCTACCTTCGCAGTTTTCTTCAGATCCAATTCGCAAGCAGCGGTTTGAGCGGGAAGCCAAGACCATTTCCAGCCTGAATCATCCGCACATCTGCGTGCTGCATGACGTGGGCCACCAGGATGGGATCGATTATCTGGTGATGGAGTGCGTGGAGGGAGAGACGCTGGCGAAGAGGCTGGAGAAGGGCCCGCTGGGGCTGGAGCAGGCGGTGAAGTGCGGGATGCAGATCGCCGATGCGCTGGACAAGGCGCATCGCAGCGGCGTGGTGCACCGGGACTTGAAGCCGGGAAACATCATGCTGACGGCGGGAGGAGCGAAGCTGCTGGATTTTGGGCTGGCCAAGCCGACGGAGATGCTGGCGAGCGCGGCGACATTGACGGCGGCGGCGCCGATGACGGAGGAAGGGACGGTTGTCGGGACGTTTCAATACATGTCACCGGAGCAGGTGGAAGGAAAGCAGGTGGACGGGCGGAGCGACATATTTTCGCTGGGAGCGGTGCTGTACGAGATGGTGACGGGGAAGAAGGCGTTCGAGGGCAAGAGCCAGTTGAGCGTGGCGTCGGCGATATTGGAGAAGGAGCCGGAGCCGATCGGCGCGGTGAAACCGATGACGCCGGCGGCGCTGGAGCACGCGGTAAAGAAGTGCCTGGCGAAGGAGGCCGACGAACGGTGGCAGAGCGCGAGCGACCTGGCGAGCGAGCTGAAGTGGATCGGGGAGACGGGATCGCAGGCGGGAGCGGCGCGGAGTTCGGCGGGGCGAGGGAGATGGGAGCGGGCGGGCTGGGTTGCGGCGGGCGTGGCGTTTTTGCTGGTGATGGCTGGAGGGGCGGCGTGGTGGCAGGCGGGGAGGCGGCCGGCGCGGCCGATGTATTTTCATGCGGCGGTGCCGTTTGCGGCGAACGACGTTGCCTTGTCGCCGGATGGGCGGACGCTGGCGATGGTGGCGTATTCGGCGCAGGCCAACAATTACGTGCTATGGGCGCAGGAGGTCGGGGGAAGGCAGGCCAATGCCCTGGAGGGGACGCAGGGGGCTTCTTATCCATTCTGGTCGCCGGATGGAAAATTTATCGGGTTCTTTGCGGACGGCAAGCTCAAGAAAGTGGATATGGCGGGAGGACGGCCGCAGTCATTGTGCAACACGCCCAACGGGCGCGGCGGGACATGGAACCGGGACGGAGTCATCGTATTCTCGCCCGACGCCCTCGCTGGGTTATTCCGAGTGTCTTCCCAGGGAGGTTCTCCCGTTGAAATGACCAAGCCGGACACCTCGAGGTTTGAAACCAGCCACCGCTGGCCGGTGTTCCTGCCGGACGGGAAACATTTTTTATATTTGGCGGCGAATTTCACCGGGCGGCAGGAAAATAACGCAATCTTTCTAGGTTCGTTGGACTCGCCGGAGAGAAAGTTGCTGGTGAACACAAGCGCGAACGCGGCCTTTGCGGAGCCAGGCTACCTTGTATACGTGCGGGACAAGACGCTGGTGGCGCAATCTTTCGATCCGCGGAGTTACGTTTTGAGCGGCGAGCCGCACAGCTTGAGCGAGGAAGTGCTCTATTTCCCTGGGGTGGACAGGGCTGTTTATAGCATTTCCGGTGGGTCGGTTCTTGTGTGGCAAACCGGGAAAGGCGCCTCCCTATCGCAGTTGACGTGGTTTGATCGTGGCGGAAAAGCCGTGGGCACGGTTGGGGTGCCTGGGACGTACAACAATGTGCGGCTCGCGCCAGACGGGCGCAGGGTCGCCGAAGACCAAACCGATGCGGACGGAAGGAACATTGATATTTGGGTCCATGAGCCGGCCCGAAATGTAGCAACGCGGCTGACGTTCGACCCTGGGCTGGATCAGGCCGCTGTCTGGAGTCCCGATGGCAAGCAGATTTTGTTTGGTTCGAACCGCAATCTCCTCGGTTTCGGCTTCAGCCTATACATGAAGAGCGCGGATGGTTCCGGTTTCGAGAGAGAGGTGGCCGGTCTGGGCACGAATCAGCAGTCCCATCCCTGGGACTGGTCGCGCGACGGGAAGTACGTACTGATGAGGAAAGGCATGGAGTTGTGGTATTTCTCCTGGGCAGATCGAGCGGTGAAGCCGCTGCTGCAGGCGAAGTGGACGGTGCGCAACGCGCAGTTTTCGCCGGATGGACGGTGGATGGCCTATGCATCCGATGAGACGGGAAACATGGAAATCTATATGGCGCCATTTCCCAGCGGGACGGGGAAGTGGCAGGTGTCCAGCTCGGGAGGGCAGGAGCCGAGGTGGCGGCAGGACGGGAAGGAGTTGTTCTATCTGTCGCCGGACGGGAAGATGATGGCGGTGGACGTGAAGACAGGGATGAGTTTTGAGGCGGGCGCTCCGAAGGCGCTGTTTCAAACGCACCGGAGGCAGCCCGTATCGGCGCAGGATGTGTTTTCCTATGACCTGAGCGGGGATGGGCAGAGATTCTTGGTGATTACGAAGGTGGATGAAGGCAAGACGGCGCCGCTGGCGGTGATGCTGAACTGGGCCGCGGAGATGGAGAAATAGGATTGTCTCGGCCCCTGACGCGGCTGCGCCTGCCCCACACGGATTTCAGACGGGGATTCCTGCGGACTCGTATTTTCCGCCCCACTCGCTGACACTCCCCCTTAGCCCTCGGGACATAACAAACCCCAAGACCCACTCTTGCTGCGCAAGAATGGGGCACCCCTGCAACACTACTTCACACTGACTTGCAGAAATGGTATCTTCTCATCGGGCGCCGGTGTCAAGAGGAAAGAATAGGAACCAAGCGTGGGCTACCCGCCCAGGAACATCCAACCCTCAAGAGCCTGTCAACAAAATGTTGAACGAAGTCACAAACCGACGGGCAGCAGAGGGTGTCAAATCGCTGGCTGATGTCCTGGAAGGTCTGGCTGCGGTAGCGAGAGCCATCTCTTCAGGAGCAATGGAATTGGTTCCGGTTTTCGCGTACATTCCTCCTTGCGACAAGTGCGGCACTTAATGAGTATTTCTCGATGGTATCTATGAAGAGTGAGCTATGACGACTGTTGATTGGGACCGATTCCAACGTGCAATCGCGCTCCGCGACCAGGGGATGGTCGGTGATGCTTTGGCGGAAATCCACTTTCTTCTGCGGACGGCGTCGGAACGGGACGACATAGCAGCCCTCGCGCTAAATGAGGTCGTTTGCCTGAATCTGCTCGGACAAAAGGAAGAAGGATGGCGGCGGCTAAAGGAACTCCAGGAAACGCTGCCGGAATCAGATGCATTCACCCCGGGGGCTGGCTTTCTAGAGGTCTGCTACTTTTCTGAAAGCGGCCATTACCAGGACGCACTCAACCGCATTGAGGAACTGTTTTCCAAATATAGAAAGACTTTTGAAGATGCTGATAACAGAGATTTCTACGAGGGCCTCCAAGCACATCGCGGGATTGCTCTCGTGGCTCTTGACCGCGAAACCGAAGCGAAGCCCATTCTGAAGGAAGCCGTCGCTTTTCCCAAATACCGTGCCCGAATCGATCATTTCCTCGGTGTTTGTCATTACCGCCTGGATGAATTCGAGAGTGCGAAAGAACATCTGGCCGAAGCGTTTCAACTTGGCTGCCCCGCTGAATTAGTCGCCGCGTCGCACTACTACCTCGGTCTCACGCATTTTCAGCTTGGGGTATTTGCGCGGGCTAAGCAGGAGTTGGAAAAGGCACTCAGCACGGCAGGAAACGATGATCAACTCAGGAAATTCGCCCAAGATTGGCTCGCCCGAACGAATCAGGCCATGCGTGGGAGTTATACGGGCTCGTGATTTCTGGTGACCTGCTGGGGTACAAAGGGCTTCGCGCTTTTTGACGGGTGCCCCTCGATAAGAGCGAAGGCGTTGTCAAGAGACACTTCCTCCCCGCAATGCTTTGAAGCACTGCTTGATTCTCAGAGTTGTGGAGGACCGAAGCTCTGAAGCTCTCGCGGTGAATCACTTTTCGGCGGATCGTTCCGCCAACCATCGATACGACCTTGTACCACGGCCATGATTCTTCCATCCGAATCTCGGCGTGAAACAGGACGAGAACCCAGCTAGTGTAATCCACGCTCTAGCTTCGATCATCTTCGGTGCATCGGCCAGGCCGCTGTTACATAGTGACAATCCGTGTTTTGGAGGCCGCCGATTGTCACCAAATTGTCACTAAAGACGGCACAAACCTGGCAAAAACCAGCGAACTCCAGAAAACTGAAACCCATGCTATCTGACGGCTGACAAAGGGATTTAGTTGAATTTTCTGCCAGATAGCGACCCGGCGCTTTCGCCTTTCAAGACCGCCGGTTTCAACCGCTCACCCACTCCTCCGCTTCCGATTAAAAGTCGCCATGACACCAACCACTTTATTTCGTGGCCATCGGGGCTTGCCGCAGTTGCGTTTTTCAACCGCGCATTGACCGCACGGGGCTTGCGGCTGCATGCTTTACATCCATGAACGAAAAGGTAAAAAGCGTGATCGTGGGCACGGCCGGGCATATTGACCACGGCAAGTCGTCGCTGGTGGAGGCGCTGACAGGGACGCATCCGGATCGGCTGGAGGAAGAAAAGCGGCGGGGGATCACGATTGATCTGGGGTTCGCGTTTCTGGAAGAGGGCGGGGTGCGCTTCGGGTTCGTGGACGTGCCGGGGCACGAGCGATTTGTGCGCAACATGCTCGCCGGGGCGGGGGGGATTGACGTGGTGCTGCTGGTGATCGCGGCGGACGAAGCGGTGAAGCCGCAGACGCGGGAGCATTTCGAGATTTGCCGGCTACTGGGCGTGCGGCGCGGGGTAGTGGCGCTGAGCAAAAGCGACCTGGCGGAGGCGGGATTGCTGGAGCTGGCGCGGCTGGAGGTGGGGGAGTTTTTGCGCGGGTCGTTTTTGGAGAATGCGCCGGTGATTGCGGTGAGCGCGAAGACGGGAGCGGGGCTGGGGGAGTTGAAGGAGGCGCTGGCGGCGGAGGCGCGGAAGATCGAGGAGAAGAACGAGGGAA
>Ga0315281_10005655_pt1 | contig 17874 bp, 23 predicted proteins | sample YL17G07_0_MG_FD_204540 | JGI IMG/M metagenome (GOLD analysis project Ga0315281, IMG submission 204540) | Sediment microbial communities from Yellowstone Lake, YNP, Wyoming, USA - YL17G07_0 | ecosystem: Environmental > Aquatic > Freshwater > Lake > Sediment | place: USA: Wyoming | collected...
AGGCGGCACTTGATGGTGCACCACCCGTAACCGTCCAGTTTGCACCAGTCAAAGTTTTAGCCACATACCCTCCGCCAGCGGCTTCGGTGTAGCTGGCAGCTGTATCCGTCTCGGCGGGTGTGACGTTGGTGGCAAAAAGTCTGTATACCAAATTTTCTGGTGTGGCGACTTTATTGGTAAGATATTGCAGGGCGATGACTTCGCCAGTGTTGGGGACGAGGATAGTCATTACACACCACCTTTCATGTAGCCAAGCGCAAGGGAAATTTCTTCAGCCGGGCGGCGCGCTTCTGGAATCTCGTCGTGCGTTGCCTGTTGCAGGTCTTCCACACGCGCAGAGAATGTCGCAGGCACGGCTTTGTCGTGCTCGTCGAGCATCATCTTGTTGGTGCCGTCCGGCTTGGTCATGGTGACTTCTGCAATGCCGTCGAGCGAGCAGCCAGTGAGGATACCGACCACTCCATCTTTTACCACCCACATACTCATGCGCAGATTCACGGCATCCAGCCCAGTTTTGTTGAATGCCTCGCCTTTTTTGTGAGGGACGACGATTTGTTGTTGTGCTTGTTTCATTTTAAGCCTCCATAAATTTGCAATATTGCTGTGTGCATTGTCAATCTTAGTTGCCAACAGTCAGCGCATCGAGTACACCAATACCGGCCGGATCGTGATAGTGCTTTCGTTGTAGTAACATCGGCTTTCTCCTTTAATCTTCTTTATCAGGAAATTCATATTCCAACACGGTCTGCACGATTTCCATATTTGCATCGCGCTCAACTTTTTGAACAGCTCGGGTTGGATGGGTCATGACGATTTGTGCCGGGGCGCTGGTGACATGCACATTGCCAGCGCGCACTTCGGCGGGCTGGATGGTGTTTTCAACTTTTATGGTGCTTTCGGGCAGGGTGACATGGGTGTCGCCCTGTTTGATGTCGATATTGGGCGGCTTGATGGTGATATTGGTCTGGCGCATGGACATGGCCGAGATGGCATCGGTCAGGGTTTTAATTGAGCGGTGCTCATAGTCTTCATCCTCGGATTTTTTGGCCTGCTGGGCATTTTGTGCCGGGCTGCCCGTTTGGTCTGGCTGGGTGGCTTTATCGGCGCCGAGGCCAAGCGCCAGCAGGGTATCGAGTTGGATCTTGATGCCCGCTTTGGCGAATGCTTCCTGATCGGCGGAAATTTCGGCGATATTGGCTTTTGGATCGTAACCGCGACCGCGCACGGCTTCGCTCCAGGGCTTGAGTCCAGCGGCGATTTCCATCAGCTCGCCAGTGACATCGCGCACGGGGTCTACCCAGTCAAATCTGGTAGTGGTCCAGTTAATTTCTACATCGGCTTTTTTGAGCTTGCCTGCCAACACGGCAGAATCCAGCCATGCCTTCATGATGGGTTGGCAAAACATGGGGATGAAGGTGAGCCACTGCCATTGCTCTACCATGCGGCGAAACTCAAGGGTGCCGGCGCGGATGGAGCTGTAGTTGACCTGTGAGAGGTCGCCGGTAAGCTGCTCGTAGGTAATGCCGCAACCGGCAGCGATGGCATGCAGCTGGGTGCGGATATATTCGTTATAGCCCTGTACGCCGGTGGGCGCGCCAAACTGGACGGTCTCGCCGGGCTTGAGATATTGGATCATGCCGGCGGAAAGGTTTTCCAGGCGGCGCGAGGGTGATCCGGTTTCAGTGCTGGCATCACCCATGGTGAGGTTGTCATTATCGGTGCTGACAAAGGCTGCGAAACATGCCTCGATGCCTTTGCGTACCAGCTCGGCCTCTTCGTAATCGTCCAGGTCGCGCATTTTGAGCATGGAAGGGGCCAGCACAGGCACACCGCGCGACTGACCGGGGCGGGTTTTTTCGTAAATATGCAGCACGTCGGTGGCGGGCACGCGGTAGGACAGCAGGCCGTTCAGATTGGGGGCGAGTTCGCCGGGGTGTTGTTTGTAGAGCCAATAGGCGGCGCGGCGGCCGATGGCGTCGTACTCGATGCCGTGCTGTATCCAGCCGCCATTGGGCAGGTTTTCATATTTCAGGTTGTCGAGATAATCCGGTTCCAGCACCTGCAACTGTAGTGGCACGCTTAGACCATCGCTAGGCAGGCGGTAGCGCAGGCGCACCAGGCATTCTCCCGATTCGCGGATGGTGCGGGCGGCGAGCATTTGCAGGCCGTAAATGTCGAGCTGACCATCGGCATCGCATTCGGTCGCCCATTTTTTCCACAGGTCTTGACCATCGGAAAGTGTGGGGGTGATGCCGGTGCCTATGGCATTGGAGACCAGCGAGTTAATCGCTTTTGCCGCATAGGGGTTGTTGCGCACCAGGTCGCGCGAGCGATTGCGTAGCATGGTGAGTGCGGGGGCGATTTCAGAGTTTGCCGAGGTGCCGCCGGTGGTCCAGCCGCTGGTGCGGCGGCCTGTTTTCGCACCGTCATAACTGCGCTCTACCAGGCTTAAGGCGGCACGGGCGCGGGCGCGTTGCAGCCCGGCGGAGGGGCTGATGTAGCCGATGACTTTATCGAGGGCAGACATTATGGGTTTACGTCTTTCACGTTTGTCCCCTCTCCCGCAACGCGGGGGAGGGTTAGGGAGGGGGCGATGCGCAGCATCATGCGCGCCCTCTACTGGCATACGAAGTGCGGGTGACGGCAGAGATGGCGCCGGAGGCTTGCAGCGACGCCTTGATGGTGTCGCGTGCTTTGAGCAGGTCGTCGATTGAGCGATAAATGACTTCGCGCCCGTCAAACATGATACGCAGCTCGCCGCTGGCGATTGCTGTTTCTATTGCATCAAGCTGGGTCTGGGTAAATGCCATGCGTGCCTCGCTGGAGAATAGGGCGAAGTTTTACCGAAGAGGCTGTGACATTTCCAATAAAAAGTGTCACGTTTTTTTATTTTTCCATAAGGCAAGCTGTGCATGATCTTCGCGGGTGAGCACGCGCATCTGATCAACTGTTAAAAATATCTTTGGTTCTTTGAATTTTGTGCCAACTTCATAGCCGTTTTCGCGGGCGTAGAAGGTTTCAGCGCCCTGCATGCCTAGCTTGATCTGCTGGTTGACCATTTCCGTGCCGAAAGCCTTGCGACATTCGTCGATAAACTCGGTCACGATCGGCATTTCATCGCGCAGCGACACGGCGTTTTTTTAATGCGCGATAAACTGTACGGCGGGATATGTGCAACTCGTGCGCAATTTTGTCAGCGTTGTCGCCGGTAAAGCGCATGGCAATTAACGCATCAATATTTTTTTCTAGCTTCTGGATATATACTTGATCACCGGCAAATTCATGGCGAAGCTGTTGCTCTATCTGTAGCGCCTTGCACTCGCTAAAGCTTGGCTGTACCTCGGCGAGGATTTCAATAAATCGCTTGATAATGTCGCGGCTCATCTGTTTCTCCCCCTGATCCGGTTCATTAATTCGCTATGGCGTGAGCTGTGATTATTATTTTCTGCCGGGCGCGGTACGGGCTCGGGTTGTGCGGGAGTTTGCACGGGTGCCTGCACTTCCACCACTGTGCCGCTTTCCAGCATCACTTCCAGCCGCTGCCAGTATTTGGGATCTGGCCGCCCTGCCCTGCCCCTGCCGATGTTGACATCACGGTGGTGACCGATTGCCCAGGCATAAACGGCGGTATCGAGCGGCTCATTACGTTTGTGCTTGGCTCCCAGGCGCGGGATGTAGCGTTTCTTTTCGGGGTCGTATACTTCGGAGAGTAGGCCATCAAAATATTCATCCGCCAGCCCTTGCGGAAAATTGAAGACGCGCTCGCTTTGCTGGCGTTCGCCATCGGCGCCGAGGTTGGCGAAGATGAAATCTTTGCAGTGCTCGGTGCCGACGTTCCACACGCAATAGCCGGACTTGATGACTTTGCCGGTGCGGGTTTTATTGGGGTAGCTGCCGCCCTGGGCGATGGCACGTCCTATGCGGTTGGTCGCGCCCTGTACGGAGTACACGGGGATGCGCAGGCTGGGGCGCATGACGAAGTCCTTTACCTGCTCGGAGCGGTGGCCGCGTGAGTCGATGCCGGCGGCGCGGATGCGCATTTCTTTGCCGAAGCTGTTGGCCAGCGGCTTGTGCAAATAGGCTTCCAGCTCGTTCCATACTTCCGGGCGGGTGGTGTCGCCCTGTATCTCAAGCCAATCCAGCACCCATAGGCGGGCGGGGGCATTGTCCTGTGTGGGCGCGCCCCAGCCCAGCACGGTGACAGCCAGCCATTTGTCCTGGGTGTCAATGCCCACAGTCAGCGCCAGCACGCCAGGCGGGATGGTGCCCATACCGAAGTCACCCGCGCGCTTAGCCAGCTCGTGCGACTTGAGTTTGTCCGTTTGGTCTTCCCACGGCTCGCCTAGGTTTTGGTTGATGAAGGTTTTGAGCTGCACGGGGTCTTTGTGGATGCGCTTGAAGTGCACCACCATATCCAGCCAGGAGGGGCCGAGGCCGATGGGGGCGTAGATTGCGCTGATGTGGTAGCTGCGCACACGGCGCTCGGGGTGGGTGGCAATCCAGATGCCGCCTTCCAGCATGGCGGGTTTGTGGTGCTCTTCGATGATGCAGGCGTTTTCGCAGATGTAGTGCGCGGCGGTGAGGGTAACGTTGGCCTTGACCATTTCCCAGCGCAATACCTGACGCTCGCCGCAGTGCGGGCAGGCCACAAAGTATTTGCGCTGGTCGCCATCCTCATAGCCGCGCTCGATCAGCGATGCGCCCTTGATGGTGGGCGTGCTGGCAAACAGCAGCTTGTGCCGCATAAAGGCTTTGACGCGGCTGCGCGCCAGCTCCACCGGGTCGCCCTCATCGCCCACGTTGGAGGGAAATCGGTCCAGGTCATCCATCATCAGGTTGCGTACGGATTTTTGCGCGTAGCTGTTGGGCGAGTTGCCACCGGCCAGAAATAGGATGCCGCCGGGGAAGTCGATCAGCTCCTTGCTGAAAGCCGCATCCCGCGAACGCAGCCCACCGAGCATGTCGCGGATGCATGGGGTATCGGTCAGTAGCGGATTGAGCTTTTGCACCTTCCATGTGTCGCGTGCTTCCAGCGTGGGCATGAGTACCATCACCGGGCCGGGCGCATACTCCATGGTGTAACCCAGCCAGTTGACGGACATTTCTGTTACACCCACCTGCGAGGATTTCATGATCCACACTTCGCGCACCGGCGAATGCAGCGAGAGGCAATCCATGATTTCGCGCAACATCGGGTTGCGCGACGTGCGCCAGCGCCCCACCTCACCACTGCCCTTGCTGGAGAGTACGCGGTGGTTGTCTGCCCATTGCGATACGGTGAGGCGGCCGCGTGGGCGCACGGCACGGGCTGCGGCGGCGGACATCAGGGTGCGGGCGGATTGGGTTAGGGGGGCGTTCAATGTTGATACCCCCATGTCACGGTCGCGGTGATCGCAAATGCGGACAGCCAGTAGCAGGCATCCGCCCACTTGCCATGCCATGCCCACCAGATCGCATTGAGGCAATATAGGGTCATGATCAGGTAATTAAATATTCTGGGGTCAGTCATTTTTTTGCCACTTTGAAATTTTATCTGCCAGATCCGTCAGCACCTGCTCAAAACTCTCCACTAGCAGCGCACGCGTTGTTTCTGTATCACTCAGCGGCACCAGCTCAGGCGCCAGACGATCTGGCAGCACCTCAAGCGCACCGCGAAAGGTGGCGGCGAGATCGGCGGCGAACAGGCGGGCTTCTTCGGCATCTACCAGCTTGCCGGAGGCCTTTTCGTATTCAAGTTTTGCCGTGAGTGCCTTGTACTTTTCGTTCACCGCCTTGGCGGTCTGGTAGCTGTTGCCAATGGCATCGTTTGCAGGTGTTGCAGGCTGGCGCGGTGTTGATGCGCCTGCCTGGCGTGCCTCTACTGTTGCGGCCCGGCTAGGGTCTGCAGTGGCCGCAATGCGCGCCTGACTTGCCTCTACCTCCACCATGCCGTCCTCATTCACCACCAGCCGACCGGCCTGCTTGAGGCGGGTGACGTAAGATTTGTCTTTTCCGACGAGGGAAGCGAATTCGGATTGGGTGGCGGTTGTCATGTTTTATTAAATAAAATCAATAAGTTATATATTTATTAAAAATCGCTTGCGAAGGTGTATTACCTATGTAATACTGTGTCACCTGCTCACCTGGGCAGGCAACCTGAACCCGCTACCGGCACCGCCGGCAAGCACAAGGAGATAAAAATGCTTAGTCAACTCAAAATCCGCCGCGCGCTCTCTATCAATAACTGCGGCAATATGCCAGTAACTGCCAATGCGATTGTTGATGCAACCTCGCAAGAGGCCGAGGTACTCGCATCGCTCACAAGCAAGCAACTCGCCGCAGTGATGCGCCTGGTCGAGATCAATTACCATAAAGGGAGAGCATCCACCGGCGCGGAAGTAATCGATGGGGATGCGGTATGGATTAACTCCATCGGCAAAATAATCCCGCTTACCGCTCTGCGCTCTATCTCTATCACCAAGGATATAGAGATTATCCGCAAGCCATACGATGGCAGGCATAGCCAGCATGTTAAAGATGCAAGCGGTAAATATGTTGATGCATCGCTTGCATATAATCGTGCCAGAGATGGCAGTGATATATCCGACCTCTACACCGAGCAACGTTGGGATATCACTACTTATCAGATGCCGGATTATCAAGAGCGCATTTAACCAACCGCCCGGCACAAGCCGGGTATTAACCAGGGAGCAACCATGACCAAACGTACCAGTATCTATCTCAACCCACCCCTGTCCGAGGCGCTCAAGGGCGCGAACTCCATCAGCGGGCGGCTCGGACAAATCTGCGACCGCTACGCCGAGACCAACCGCCGCGCCCGCATCGCGCAACGGTTTAGCGAGGCGGAGCTCAACGCGCTCCGCGATTGTTGCAACGGCACCTGGTTCGAGCCGGCGCAGCTCATCGACGGCGCGGTGTTGGCAAATTTTGAGGATTCCGCACCGGATGGGCTCTATGAAAAATGGGAGATCGATGCGCCCGCCACTATCGCCAAACTGCGCGCCCTCACCTACCCGGACCAGGTTGCCCTGGTGGAGGATATCGAGGCGTTTTGGCGCGGCGTGGCGAACGCGGGGGCGGACGGCGATGATTGATACCTGCCCGCCACCACCACCAGCCCACATCGTCGTTGTCTCGCGCCCGCTTAGTATCGGGTTACCGGAAGCCGAATTCGACAAGGTGCTTTCTGGCGTAAAAACAGAGTTCGCCACTAAACGCAATCCGCGCAAGGATCGTTTTTTCTGCGCGAAGCGCCCCAGGCAGGCGCGCATCAGCGCGCTTGCTTCGGGTCGATCGGTATTGCGGGACATCGTTAGCATCAATGGAACTCCTGAAATCTGGATCATCAACATCTGATCATCTGCATCTGGCAGGGCGCCGCCTCACGGTGATACCCTGTTTTTTTTCACGGCTTAATACCAGTTGCCGCCCCACTCACGAATTGCTTTCATGGCTGACCTCCTTTCTTGGTTGGTTGAACAAAAGAATTTTGTTGCCGGATGAATCTGGCACGTACTGCTTACCATCCATCATTGGTGCGAACAGACTATGGCGCTGAATGCTTGTCCGCAGTCTGTGGTCATTCCAGGTGATCTTGAGCAGATCGCGGAAGGTAGCGACAAATTTATTATCTTTCCATGTATCAAAACCGGAACGGATCAAATAACCGCGCAGGGCGTTTGATTTCATTTCCACGTCTAGCGGGATGTAGCGGCTGGCATATTCGGCAAAAGCTCCGAAGGTGACGGTTTCCGCTTCGCGCGCGAAGCACTCGTTGATAAATGGTTGCATCGATGGCATGACCTTGCCGAGCGCGGCCTCAATATCGGTATAAAAATCAGATGCGAAGGGCATCCCTTTCTTTTCGACGAGGAATCCTTGCTGGATCAAATATTCTGTGCATTCGCGCACGTATTGTCGATCATCTTTGCCGATGGTGGCGGTAGCGGTTTCCATCCGCACTTTGCGCGCATTGTTGATTTTGCGTAGGCGCGTTGGGCTCATGTCGAGCATCTCGATCACGACATGGCGCACGCCGATCTGTTTAAATTTTTCACAGAGAGCTACAAAATCTTCACGCGGCAGCCATGTTTTGCTGCAAGGGTTGATTGCGGCGATGACGACATAGCCGCGCTCGATAAAGTAGCGCGCTATTTCCAGCCGCTCGGATGGTAGCGGTGCATTTTTTTCAATGCGCTTGGCGGTATCGTCGTTGAGCATGGTGATGGAGATGTAGATCACTGGTTTTTTCGGCAGTGACTCGATAATTTCGCCCACCGCCTCGCCGCCTTTGGTCTGCACGAATATCGGCGTACCCAATTCTGCCACGTGCGTATAAAACGCCCGTGTGTTGCGCAAATTGTTAGTGGCAAAGCAATCTGTCTGGTTAGAGGTGACGATCGGGTAACCGTTTTTCAACAGCCAGTTGGTAAACGTATCCTCGTTGTTTCTGTAAAGGGCGTTAATCGCCGATTTTACATTTCCATCGCGGTTAGATTTCCCTATGTTGGCAAAGCAGTATGCGCAGCCGTGCGAACAGGATTCATCCGCATAGTCCAGCGCTGCCGGATGAAACAACAACCCACCCCAGAATGGTTCAATCATTTTTTACCCCTCATCAGTTCCAGCAATAATCGTTTATCGGAAAATCCTTTTTTTTGCTTCAGTTCATCCCACTCGGCAAACTCCTTTTCGTCCAGGATCACCGTCAGCGGGTATTTATTCAGATTGTTTGATTCGCTTTCATCATCTTCCGGTTCGCGGAAGTTATTGGGCTGGGATTTTTCAAATTTGGACGGTTCCATCAACTCCGCGATTAAATCCTCGGTGTCAATGTTGAATCCGAGCAGGCTAGTGTCGTATTTCGATGCCAGCAGTGAGGATAATTCGGCAGCCAAAACATCGTCATCCCAACCTGATTGCGTAGCGATCTGGTTATCCGCGATCACGTAAGCCTTTTTCTGGGCCTCTGTGAGCCAATCGACCCTCAGGCAGGGTACAGACACCACCCCGAGGCTTTGAGCAGCCATAACGCGCCCATGGCCCGCCACAATGCCACCTTCTGCATCGATCAATACCGGGTTGGTAAAACCAAACTCGCGGATGCTGGCGGCGATCTGTGCGATCTGCTCTTTGCTGTGCGTGCGGCTGTTGCGGGCGTAGGGCACCAGAGCGGCGCATTCAAGCATTTCGATTTTTTCCTGAACTTTCATTTTTTCACCTTAAAAATTTAAAAACCACGGCATTCAGCAATAAACCACGGCATGTACCACGGCATTATTTTTTATAACTATTTGAATAAATTAATAAACCACGGATACCACGGATACCACGGCATGTTTACGCACATATGCACGCATGTGTGCGCGCCTGTGTGTGCATACGCATGTGCGCACATGTACACGTGAGAAAGTGCCGTGGTTGCCGTGGTTTTCTTTTGTAATCATCATCTTAACCCGTGGTAATTGCCGTGGTACATGCCGTGGTATCCGTGGTTTTATACTTCGAAGCCAGCTGCATTGGCGAATTCGAAAAAACATTCTGTCAGCCATAATTGTTGAGTCTTGCCTTCTTTTACAACAGAGATGCAAGAAGATGATGAATAATCATCAGGCGGCACGATCATCTTCCGGTTTTTCTTTGTTGTGCTGTTCAGTGTGTCAAAAGTCGCCAGGGACTCGCCCGCTTTCCAGCGATGCAGGTTCCGAATGTGGCCGATAAATTGAGCTTCGGAGCGCGGTGATCGTTCGCCGAGTTGGTCGCACCACTTGCGATACACTGCAAATAGGTGCCGTCCCAGGCACGGGCAGAATGGAGCTCCTTCGATATCACCAGACGTCCACTCGATAATAAAACGTTGCACACTATCCAGACTTACATCAATCAAGTTTTCCTTGGCCTTAGTCATAGGCGGCTTGGTGTGTTCGTCAAAATCACCCAGGTCGATGTTGAGCAGGTAATGATGCAGCGCTGCAATGCCGCCGTTGTTTAGCTCAGCACGCACTTGCTGGTAAAACTCAGCGGGTAATTTTTCAGGGGTATGTATTACGGTATAACGGCGATCGTCTTTTTCCAGCACTAGAGGCTGGCTTTCGTTCGACATAAACACCAGGTTCACATGGTTGCGTTCATCGTGCGCGGCCACGTTCTTTGGGTTGATGCGGATCCATTCGCCGGTGACGAAGCTTTTTAGTTTGTTTTTTACGTGGTAAAGCTCTTGCCGGGCAACAACTTCATCAGCCAGCATTAAAAGCTTGCGGCTGGCCCAGTCGTTAAACTTATCCTCAATCGCCGCCTGGTCAACAATGCGGCCGTATTCGCCATAGATCGCCATGACGGCTTCAAAAAATAGATTTTTACCCGTGCCTTGCGGGCCGTGGAATATCAGCGCGGTGCGCATTTTTGCGCCGGGATGCTGAATTGGGTAAGCGATCCACTTTATAACCCATTCAAAAACGACACGATAATTTTCCTCTTCGCTGCAGAGGTATTCGAGCAGCTCGATCAGGCTTTCGCAGTGTCCCTGCTTTGGCACGGTGGGCCATCCGCCCCACAGGTTGCACAGGATTTGTTTATCGGTGCATGCGGGGTCAAAGCCCACCTCATCCATGCGCACCACGCGCTTAACCGCACGCAGATCACGCCAGCCATGCTCAGGCAGGATGTCGAGCACATCTGCCTTGGGTACCAGGATGTGTTCCTGATAATCAAAAATTGTGCTCTTCCCGCCATAGACCAGTGCAAAGCGCTCTACTGCCTCATCGATAGTGAGCATTGATTTTAATGTGGCGCGCTCCCCGCCCCCCTGTTGTGTATCCCCCGCGCGCGGGGAACCCTGTGCCAAGGCAGGGGCAGAACGCTCGCGCCATCCGAGTTCGTCGAGTTTGGCTTCGATCTGCGCGGTGACGACCTGTATGCCTTCGGCGGCGGCGAGGTCGTCGAAGTCGGTGGGGCCTTTTTTGTCGGTGGGGCGCTCGATGCTGAATTTGGGCATTACCCAGGCACAGCCTTCTACGGCGATGGCGGTTTCTTGTGCGCGGGTGATGCCGGCATTGCTTTTGCCGTGCGGCTTGCCACAGTGGGTGCAGTTTTCTGTGGTGACGGCGGTATATTTCCCGCACTCGCGGCACTTTTGCAGCCAGTCGTCATCGGCGCAGATGAGGTTGCGCACGCGCTTGCGGAAGCGTTTCGATAATTGTTTGGCCGCGGGGCCGAGGTTGTTGGCGGCAAAGGCGATGGCAACCGACAGGACGGTGGCTTCGTGCAGGCGCAGGCCGGTGGCAAAACCTTCTGCCTCCAGCATTACTCCGCGCGGTGTGCCGCCGATGAGCCAGTAGTTGCCCTCGACGCCCATGCCAGCAGGCCAGTATTCTTTGTCGCGGCCGGTTGAGCGGATGCGCTCGCCGTGGATCTGGCGCGAGAGGATAAATTGCAGGCCGAATACTGTTCCACGCTCATCGCACAGCGGCACAACCAGTGCGCCGTGGAATAGCGACAGGTATTTGTAGGCCTTGGCGCAATCTTCCTTGTCGCCATCCAGCATGATGCCGTCGTTGCTTTCAAAGATGCGCGCGCCGCCGGTGCCGGTGAGCCCCTTGCGCACCAGGTAATCGTGTTCGCCAGGCGCTGCTTCGCGGCAGGCGCGCCACACGGCGGTGGCCCATTTTGCCTTGGCTTCAATCTCAGCCATGCGATCTTCTTCGGCGCGTTTCTTGTCTTCGGCAATGCGGGCCTTGAAGGCGGCTTTTTCTTCGTCGGTAAATTCGCGCTTCTTAAAGCTGGACTCGCCGCAACTCGGGCAGGTTTTTTCCTTCAGCCCGATCTGCGCATGGCAGGCTTCGCATTCTTTGGTGAGCTCAATCTTGTAGGTGTTGCTTTCATCACCATAAAAAATACCATAACTGCCGGTGATGAACCTCTCGCCACTGCGCGTGATCCACTCATACAGCCGATACCACCCGCGTTTTTCTTTACCCTCACCGCTCACCTTGCAGCGCACCGACTTCTTACCAGTCGCCAGCTTGAGCGGCCCGTCTATGATCAGGCCGATGCTTTGCAGCTGCGAGACGGCATCATCGTAATTCTGCCAGCTCATTTGTACCGATCCAGCAAAAGTTTGAGAGCCCGATCAAATTCAATCGGCAGTTCTGTTTGAATCACCTGGGTAACACGATCAATTGATTTTCGAGCTGAGAACATCTGCGGCACATCGATTGTGGACAATGGTTTTATTGGCAATCGTCCTTTACCTTCCCGAATAAATATTGTGCGGCCATGATTCCCAATGAATGCGCCAGCCAGAGATTTAATTCCACCCGCACGTTTAATCAGAAATCCGAGTTGTACCCCAAGTTGTTTTAATTGTGATTTTGAAACTCCTTTAATTCCGCGCACCTTACGCACACCGCCTGCCGCCTGAACAGCGGCCAGAAAATGTATAAGATTAAGCGCCCGTCCTTTTTTTGAAGATGCGAATGGATCAAGCGTTACAGACAAATTTGATTTTGTTGCGTTAGAAAGCCGGAGTCTGCTGTTAACTTCTGCCGCATTCAAATTGTATTCCTGAGAAATCGCTCTCTTCATTTCTGTACGTGCTTTATTGCCAACCTTATTAAGCGCCGCCGTTGCAACCTGCTCACCCAATCCATTACGGATACCCTCAAGGTTTCGCTTAAGCTCATCAAACCCTTCCAGCTTAATTGTTAGCATGGGACTCCCATCAAGTTGACCAAGTTTGCAAACTCAAAACCTAAGCCTTTTACGCGTCGCTTCGTACCCGCAATGGGAAGTGTCAGGGAGTACCTTTTCACTGGTGGACGGGGTGGTTGCATGCGGGTTGCAACTAATGCAACTGAGTGTGCAGATGCCGCCGATTCAATACGCAGGGGCGCGGGGTTTATGGGTGGGGTTGTGTGTATCATCATGCGAGGCCGTGCTTGTCGCGGCATGGGGAGCAGACGCCATTGATCAGGCGCAGGGTGTGCTCGCCGCATAGGTCACAGTCACCCTCACTGCCTGGCTTGATCTCACCACGCGCTGCTGCAATAGCACGGGCAAGGTCTTGCTCGGCGCGATCATTGGCGATGTCGATCTCATCGCTCATGGTTGCGCTCCTTGGCTTCGAGTAGCGACATCAGGTAACCGGCGTGGGCCATGAGGTCGCCCATCTCTTTGTTGATGTGGCGCAACTCAAGCTTGGTCACTCGGCCATCTTCAAGCGATGCGGTCACTGCCTTGAGGTATGAGCCGAACTCTGCGATGGTCTTAGTCATGGCGTGCATCACATCTTCCTCGGCCACTGTTGGTAGCGGGATAGCCATGTGGTGCAGCTCGGTAGCCATGGCATGCAGTATGCGCACATCGCCTGACAACATCATAATGCGCATGGCCTCGGCTACTGTGAGGTGATGGGTATTGATGTTGGGGTTTAACTTATTGGCAAGCACTGCGCCACTCACCCCAACGCGTGGGCCTAGCGCTGCGCAACCGCCGGGATATTCCTGCCCTGTTATGTATGCTGCATCTTGAACGTTCACGTAATGCCTCCCATTTCTATCACGTTTTAACGTGGCCCTTACCACGTTAATCTGTTACCACTGCAAAAAAGATGCGGCACCCAAAGACTGAATGCCGCTTGCGCCCTGATGACTAAGGGAGGTCGAGCGCAAAACTGGTAGAGACACGATATGAATAATTTTTCATCACATAATCCTCAAAAAAGAAGGGCATCCGCAGCCGTGATAGGATGGAGTTCTCACACAACCACCAATCACGAAAGGGCTACCCATGAATCAACCCGCCAAAATCGCTGGAATGGTTTGGTATCGGAGCGAAGAATACGAAGCCATCATGGCGATCATGGAAGACGCCTTCAAACTTCCGCGAACCTACGCATCCTGGCTCAATCAAGCCGAAGCCAACGAGAAGTCCGCGAATCAAATCGGACTCATCACCGTTCGCGCATTCATAGACCCGAAAACCTTCCCAGCTTGGTGCATCAGCCGTGGCTACAAGATCGATGCCGAGGCACGGAAACAATTCGCCAATCTTGCTGCGCAGGAAGCAGCCGGAAACATTTAGGCCAAATTCTTGCTGCATCACGCGGCCTCCTTGGTTTGGTTGTGATCGGATTCAACAGGATTTCCAAACACATCGGGGCGCAATTCTTCGCGATGAATTCCGGTCAGCTTTTCAACAGCCAAAACCCTTTCAGTGGGCACTCGAGCCCATTGGGATACGGCCCCACGTGACAAACCGAGAGCCTTGGACAAAGCAACTACGCCACCAACACGATCTGCAATTTCTTTTATTGAAATATTCATAGGACGATAGTTTAATGCTACTAAACATTAAAAGTCAAGTATCACTAAACCAAATGTGTTTAGCCAGCCTATATACTTCAAGCATGAATACAACAGGTGAGCGGCTAAAAGACATTCGGGAGAAAAGCGGTCTTAATCAAGACCAGCTAGGGGAAATTTGCGGGGTTACAAAAGGGATGGTATCTCAATGGGAAAATAATATTGTTACCCCGCCCGTTGAAAGAATGATGCTTCTCAAAAAGAAGCACCACTTCAAGCTTGACTGGCTTTATTGTGAAGACGGTAGTTATCGACCTGATCTTGAGGCATTATATGCAATAGCAGAAAAACTACCTCCATATGCGGTCACAAAATTAACCCACGAAGGGAGTTCGTATGCTGAACTCATCAAATCAGCGAAACAAGACAATAAAAACGGCACACAGTAATATAATTCAACTGCAAATACAGCTTAAATTTAACTTTTGAAGGGTAACTAGGTTATGCGCAGAAATCTTATTTTGATTTCATTTTGTATGTTTTTGATTATAAATGTACCCTATACATTAGGCTGCTCAATTGCAGATATCACCATAAAATCATTTCAAGCTGGATTTCAAAATGAATGCTCGGCAAGGCAATGTATGTTTATGAAAGGCATTGCTGTTTTAAAAAATAGCTGCACCAACCCAATAGGGGTTCAAATAAAAATAACTGGATACAATAAAGCTGGCGAACCGATACAGACACGCGAATTATGGCCGGCCAGCATTAGAAATATCCCCCCAGGAAACTATACATTTTCGCTTGATAGTTACCTGGACTATGATCCAAAAATGAAGAGATTCAATGTTGAGCCAATAGACGTTAGAGATTGGAAGCATTGAGTCCCCTCGACGATATGGCCGATGACAATCTAAAATCAATTTTTGAATCATGCAGCATGTTAACCGCGGCACAACTGGATGAACTTATTCAGGCGCTAGGCGCAATTAGAGCGCAGGCCCAGCCAGCGGTGCAAATGATGCCGGATGATCTTGTCCCAACGACAGAAGATGCTGCAGTGCATTTCGGCATACGGGCTGATGGCTGCCTGCTGCTCAACTTGCGCAGCCCCGCCTTCGGCTGGCAGGTATTCCTCCTCAGCGATCAGAATACCGCCTCGATGGGTAAATATTTTAGCGACACCACCGGCACGGCCTGGCAGGAAAATAGACTTACCGTCCATGATGCAGGGAGCTTCAACTCGTAACGATAACTCATCCATCAGCCCTCTTAAAAGAGGGTTGCGACCGATACGCCACTCGCGCTGAGATTCCGCAACGTCCGTTTCATTCAACCTAATATCTACCATCTCATACCCCTAATAAAAGCCACAGGAAACCCCTGTGGCTTTTATTTTACCTTAAAGTTTAGTCATACTTGACATTTAATGTTTAGCTGTTCTATACTTCACCCAAGCCGCAAAGATCATCTTGCCGGTACCACCAAAATGATAAAGGGGAAAACAATGAAATTTAATAAAGAACAATGGGCTTGTAGCAAGTTATTTAATCAGGCCGTGAGCTTACCTCAGTCGCAGCAGCCAGATCTAATATCAGCGTACCAGCAGTGGTGTCGCCAACGCCGAGGCGCGCACGCTGGCCAACAATCTGCTAGCACATGCCAACGAGGTGGAAGCCCACCAGGCGCAGCTTGATGACGAATTAACTAAAGCGCTGGCCGCATGAACCACCCCGAGCCCACCGCCGACGAATTCCGCGCAGCCTACAAGGCCAGCAAACTGCGTCGGGTTGGGGTCAGCCTGCAAAAAGCATTAACAGCGCCCTGCCTGCGAATTGCGCTACGCGGCACGGCGATTGCACTGCGCAAAAAACAGGGGAAATTATGCCAACACGTTTAGAAACCGCCCACAAAATCGCACAAGCAGCAGGCTGTATCGACTGGCTTAAAAATTCACCCAACCTTAGCGAGCTACTGCGCGCAGAAGCCAAACAACACGCCGAAAACTTGCACGACATCGCCACCGAAATGGCCGGTGACCGACTGGATGAAATCTATGTTGAAGACGACGAAGATACGCTCTCCCTGATACAGGCGGCAGGGTTGCTCTGCGCAAACGCGGAATGACCACCATGCGCGAATACATGGTCACCACCATCTACCAGGACACGCGGCTCATGCACAGAGTCATCGCCGATAGCTCAACCAAAGCCATCATGATCTCGCTCTCGATGCTGGAAGCCCGCACTGTTCCGTTATCTGTTTACTGCAAGCCAACTGAAAGGATTACAGCATGAAAAACTTTTTCATAAAAAATATAGGCATCTGGAATTTGGTAATTATTTTTTTGGTCGCCCTTGTTTTAACCTGGAAAGGATTTTAATGAGCCTCTTGCACCGTATAAATTATTTACTAATACGCACCGGCAAGCCTATCGCCAGGCTGATACTGGAGTTTTCAGGCATCTTATTGCTGGTTGTGCTGAGTTTAATTTTTACGCGATGGTTGGTGTATCACTGAAATGCGTAAATTGCTCTTCACTCTGTTGATGTCTTACATGCCAACAGCAACGACGCAGCAATTATTAACAGAGTGGTGGCAACCGTGGGTTTTGGGTGCGCCATGCAGCACAAAAACGGATATTGACGAAGGTACTTGCAGGTTGGAAGTTAAATCAAAAATTGTTTGGAAATAATCATGAAAATTAAGGGAAGACCCCTAAAACACGCGAAACGAAATCAGCGGATCATTGCCGATTACCAGGCTGGCATGACTTCGGCGGATTTGGCCAAAAAATACAAACTCACCCACGGCTACGCTCAAAAAATCGCGTCAGAATATGCGCGGAAAGAGCGCATAAAAGCAGAAGGGCAAGAACAAGCTGCGCAACCTGTATCCGCTGATCTGTTTACCGGGCTCGATCTGTGCTTGTGGAATTTTGTGGCAGGGTTGAGCGGCACATTTAGAAAGCATAAGGGGCTGCCCCATAGAGAAAGAATAACAGAGAAATGAACAACCAGACTGAAGTGAATGATAAAGAACACGCGGAGGGGCAGTCCCTCTTGAATACAGGATTGGGCCTGCTGGTCTATAAAGCAGAGGATATTAAGACCATTGATGAAACGCTGGCAAAATGTCAGGTTGTCGAAGAGGCATTCAGGCAAGAATGCAGCGACTCAGATGAATTGCTAAAAATGATCAGGCTTGACCCTGAAATTTATCGCACTGAATGCGGCTATTTGAACTTGCCCAAAATTAGGGCTGCGTTAGCACATCCTGATGACTACCCGATGATGCCCAACGTGTGAGGTAAGGGGCTGACGCGCTTCTGCGGCAGTCCCGCTTCACCGCCGGGTTGGGCGGCAATTTTCAAAGGATAAAAAATGCAAGATATTTTATACAGATTAGCCAATACAAGTTCGAACGAAAGCAGCCATGAACTGCAATGCAGATGCTTTGATGCGGCAGAGGAAATAAGCAAATTACGGGCAGCGCTTGAAGATATTGCCAGCGGTGAAATGGGTATAAATATTTGCATTAAGGTAGCCAAGCAAGTTTTGCCGCCCAACGT
>Ga0315281_10005656_pt1 | contig 17874 bp, 17 predicted proteins | sample YL17G07_0_MG_FD_204540 | JGI IMG/M metagenome (GOLD analysis project Ga0315281, IMG submission 204540) | Sediment microbial communities from Yellowstone Lake, YNP, Wyoming, USA - YL17G07_0 | ecosystem: Environmental > Aquatic > Freshwater > Lake > Sediment | place: USA: Wyoming | collected...
CATGTGCGAGCCCTGGCCCTTGAGACATTCGGCTTTAAGTTCACCATGCTCGCTGTAAAGACGCGCGCGCAAAAACTCCATGCGTCCGGGCTTGCGTTGAAAGCTGTTCGCGGCGATCGCCGGAAGTTCCAGCACCGGCGGCTTGCTGTGGTGCCAGGCGTAGAGCGCCGGTTCGACGAACAGCTTGAAGGTCACGAGGCTCGACACCGGGTTGCCGGGCAGCGCGAAGAAATGCGCGTGTTGGCCAATGCGCCCGAAGGCCACCGGCTTGCCGGGCTTTATTTTTGCTTTCCAGAAGCTGATTTCGCCGATCTCGGCGAACACCTGCTTCACCAGGTCGTGATCGCCAACCGAGGCGCCGCCGCTGGTAATAATGAAATCATAATCGCCGGCACTCTTGAGCAGCGCGCGCAGCGCCGCCGGGTCGTCGCGCACGGTGCCGCCGTCTACTGCATCGGCGCCGAGCGCCTCCAGTTGCAGGAGCGTACTCAAGCGATTGGATTCGTAAATCTGCCCGGGCTTCAATTCCTGCCCGGGCGCGACCAGCTCGTCACCGGTCGCCGCCACCAGCACGCGCGGGCGCACCGCCACCGGAATCTGCGCCACACCCGCGGTGGACAGGAGCGCGAGGTCGTAGGCGCTTAAGCGCCGGCCCGGTTCATACAATAATTCGCCGGCACGGAAATCCTCACCGCGCCGGCGCACGTGGGGGCCGGGTGTCGCCGCGGCGGGAAAGCGCATGCCTCCACCCTCATGCACCACGTCTTCCTGCATCACAATGGTGTCGGCGCCGGCCGGCAGTGGCGCGCCGGTAAAAATGCGCATGGCCGTGCCGGGTGTGAGTGTCTGCGGCGCGCTGCCGCAACTCGATTCACCCGTCACCGGCAACACCAGGCCGTGCGCGATCAAGTCGCGGCTGTTGAGCGCATAACCATCCATGGCCGAGTTGTCGAACGCCGGGTTGTCCACGCACGCGTGCAACCCCACAGCGACATAGCGGCCATGGGCGCGCGCCAGCGCCAGCACCTCGGTGCGCGTGGCCGGCTGGATGCGCGCGAAGATAGCGGCCTGGGCCTCGGCAAGCGACAGCATTGCGGTATGCTCCAGATGAAGAGTAACCATTTTGGCTTATGCGCCTATAACCTGCAAAACAGGCTGAGGCGCGCGCCCATGAAGCGCGGTGGTTGTCCCGGCCTGCACGGACGGCTTAAGATGCGCGCGCCCGGCCTTGAATCCAGCGCCTCTGTCCACGGCCACGGCCCAGTCAGACGCTGGATATTTCAGTGCCGGGCTACACCCCACCCAATACACAAGGAAGACTTGCCATGATCAAAATCAATACCCCACGCATCGCACTCGCCGCCGTTATCGTCTCCGGGTTCGTGTCACTGACTGCCACCGCCGCCGACCCGCTCAATGCCGCTCAGCTGAAGGAAATGTTCAGCGACAAAACCGTCAGCGCCATCAACGCCGAAAACAAGCAACAGAACACCTACTTCTCGGCGGACGGCAAGATGATCCAGAAGGCCGCCAGTGGCGAGAAGAAGCAGGGCAGCTGGCGCGTGGACGGCCAGGGTCGGCAGTGCATCACCTGGTCCGGTTCAGCCGAAGTTTGCAGCACCGTGGTCGCGCGTGGCGACGGCACTTACCAGCGTCTGGTCGGCGACAAGGCAACGGTCACCATCCAGAAGCTGCGCCAAGGCAATCTGCTCGACGAGTAACACACTGTCGCAGGACCCATCCGCTGGGCGCCGGGCATCTGCCCGGCGCCCATTTTTTATGGCATCGCTGCCGCACCGGCGTGGTATTCTGCAATGCGCCTTGGCCTGTACGGGCGAAACGGGGTTATCATGTCGGCATGAAGCGAACCCCGGCAGGACAGCTTTAAATGAGCAAGACTGCCCGTCCCTTTGTTCCACTAAACGTCGCCGTGCTGACGTTATCCGACACGCGCACGCCCGGCAACGACACCTCCGGCGACCTGATCGAAGAGAAACTCAAGGCCGCCGGTCACCAGCTCGCGGCGCGCGCTATCGTGCGCGAAGACCTCGACAAGCTGCGTGCCCAGTTCAAAAGCTGGATCGACGACGCCGGCATCGATGTCATTATCTCCACCGGTGGCACCGGCATGACCCAGCGCGACCTCACGCCCGAAGCCGCCAAGCCCTTCATCGCCAAGTCCATCCCCGGCTTCGGCGAGCTGTTTCGCATGCTCTCGTACGCCGAGATCGGCACCTCCACCATCCAGTCGCGCGCCGACGCCGGCATCACCGCCAACGGCACGGTGATCTTTATGATGCCCGGCTCGACCAACGCCTGCCGGCTCGGTATGGACAAGATCATTCTCTCGCAGCTCGATGCCAGCTACCGGCCGTGCAATCTGGTGGAGTTGTTGCCGCGCATCCGTCACGAGGCCGCACCAAAATGATGGGCCAGACGAGATGAGCAAACTCACTCACATTAAGGAAACCGGCGAGGCGCACATGGTGGACGTGGGCGGTAAAGCCGCGACCGCGCGCGAAGCGGTCGCGCAGGGCACAATCCGCATGCAGGCCGCGACCCTCAAACTTATCGTCGCTGGCGGACACAAAAAGGGTGACGTGCTGGCCGTGGCGCGTGTCGCCGGCATCATGGCGGCGAAGAAGACCGCCGAACTCATCCCGCTTTGCCACCCGATCGCGCTCACGCGCGTCGAGGTTGAACTGCTGCCGGACGAAAAAGAAAACACCGTCCGCTGCCGCGCCACCGCCGCGACCACCGGCCCAACCGGCGTTGAAATGGAAGCACTGACCGCCGTGCAGATTGCCCTGCTCACCCTGTACGACATGTGCAAGGCAGTGGATCGCGGCATGACCATCACCGATGTCGGCCTGGTCTCCAAGACCGGTGGCAAATCCGGCGAGTGGCGGCGCGAATCGTAGTTAAGGAAACTCCGCCGCAAATGCAGGTAGAATACGCGCTCGCACCTTTTATACATAGTTAGACTTACAGGAAATCTATGCGCATAACCTTGACGGTCATTCTCATAGCGGGTGGACTGCTTACCCTGGCTGGTTGCCAACGAAACGAACCTTCCGGCACGCGGGCGCCTTCGGGTTCGTCGGTAAAGATCGTTGGAATTACGCCAGATATTTCTGCGCCGCTTCGCGTTGGTGAGCGCGTCACGCTAATGGTCGATATCAGCTATAGCCTAACGGTTGATTCTGGGACTGTGGCGCTGGTTATCCAGGCCGCTGATAATTCCGGGATCGCCCAGAATATGGAGGTGCTGTCGAAAGGAGACGGAAAAACGAGCCTGAAGGCAGAGTTCACTGTGCCTGATACCAAGGCGGTTCAAATTTTTACTCCACTCGGCGCGCAGGGTCAGGCTTCTTCTTCTACGGTGGACTATCGCGCCTATAAGGTTATTCCAAAATGAGCACCTTGCTGGCTTTTCACTGCATCTGTTAGACCGGCTCCCGTCACGAGACCTATCATGTCCGCCTTCACCCCCGGTCTGCCTGGACTGGCCTATGCCGACCTCTTCACGCTTGAGGGCCTTGCACGCCTCGATGCGGAATACCTCGCGCGCCTGAAGGCGCTGGACCCGGCGCGCCACGAGACGCTGCTGGCCGTGCGCGGTGGCAAATCCCTTGCACCGGTTGAGAACAGCGAGCTGTTGCTCGCCTGCTCGCCGCTGCTGGATGATTTCATCGCCGACCTGTTCGGCATTCGCAAGGAGTTGGAGGCCACGCGCAAGGCTACTCTAGCGCACAACCCGGTGTTCGCTTTCAAGAAATTGTTTGTGCTGCGGCGTGCGCGGCGGCGGCTCACGAAGAAGGAAGAATTCGAGGGCTTTGCCGAACTCGATGCGTGGCTCACGACTACGCTCAAGCAAGTGAAAATAGACACAGCTGACCGTGAGTTGGCCGTTGCCCACTACGGCGAGAAACTGCTCGTGGATGACAAGGCCAATGCCGACGCGATAGAAAAACTCACGCGCTGGTGCCTGCGCGCGCTCACCACCCCGGAAGGTAAAAAAGCTGTGCACTGTTGGGTAAGTTTCAAACTTCCCGAAGGCGTGGACTTCGCCGCGCTCGTGCCCATCAAAGTTATTACCACCCAGGGCGTCGAACGCCTGGAGAACGCCAGCGGCACGCAACGTGCACGCGATGGCTTTCACCTCACCGACCCGCGCATGGACGCACGCGCGGTCGGCAGCGAGATCCACTACTGCATCTATTGCCACGACCACGACGGCGACTTCTGTTCCAAGGGCTTTCCGGAGAAAAAGGGCGAGCCGGACAAGGGCATCAAAAAAAACGCCATCGGCGTTTCACTGGACGGCTGCCCGCTGGAAGAAAAAATATCCGAGATGCACACCCTGAAGCGCGACGGCTATACCGCCGCCGCGCTGGCCATGATCATGGTCGACAACCCGATGTGCCCGGCCACCGGCCATCGCATCTGCAACGATTGCATGAAGGCCTGCATCTACCAGAAACAGGAGCCGGTCAACATCCCGCAGATCGAGACGCGCTGCCTGACCGACGTGCTCGCCCTGCCTTACGGCGTCGAGATTTACGATCTGCTCACGCGCTGGAACCCGCTGCGCCCGAAGCAGTGGCTGCCGAAACCGTACAACGGCCTTAAAGTTCTGGTCACCGGCATGGGCCCGGCCGGCTTTACGCTGGCGAATCATCTTTTGCAGGAAGGCTTCGCCGTGGTGGGCGTGGACGGCCTCAAGATCGAGGCGTTGCCGGAGTCGCTGGTGAAGGGCCCGGTGCGTGACTACAAAGACCTGGAAGAAGACCTCGACACGCGCGTCATGGCCGGCTTCGGCGGCGTGGCCGAGTACGGCATCACCGTGCGCTGGGACAAAAACTTCCTCAAGCTCATCTACCTTACGCTCGCGCGCCGCACCCATTTCCAGGTGTTCGGCTGCGTGCGCTTCGGCGGCACGGTCACGCTCGAAGACGCCTGGGAACTGGGCTTCGACCACGTATCGATCGCTGTCGGCGCGGGCCTGCCGCAGGCGCTGCCGATTCCCGGGAGCCTGGCGCGCGGCATGCGTCAGGCAGCCGATTTCCTCATGGCCTTGCAACTCACCGGCGCTGCCAAGAACGCGAGCCTCGCCAATCTGCAGGTGCGTTTGCCCGCGGTGGTGATCGGCGGTGGGCTCACCGGCATCGACACCGCGACCGAAGTGCAGGCCTACTATATTAAGCAGATCGAAAAGACCTTGAGCCGCTACGAACTACTCGTCGCCGAGCAGAGCGACGCACAGGTGCGCCAAGGTCTCGATGAAGAATCGAAACTGGTGCTCGATGAATTTCTCGCGCACGGAAAACTGGCGCGCGCCGAACGCGCGCAGGCCAAAAAAGAAAAACGCGTGCCCGACTTCACCGCGCTCATCCAGCAATGGGGCGGCGTCACGGTCGCCTACCGGCGCAAACTTTCGGAGTCGCCCGCTTACCAGCGCAATCACGAGGAAGTGATCAAGGCGATGGAAGAAGGCATTTACTATGCTGAAAGTTTGAGCCCCACGGCCGCGGCCTTAGACGAACATGCACACGTGTCCGCGCTGGTGTGCAAGCGCATGCAGGAAAACACCGACGGCAAACTGGTCGAGAGCGACGAAGAAGTGCGCCTGCCGGCGCGCGCCATTTTCGTCGCCACCGGCGCCAAGGCGAACATCGCCTATTTCTTCGAACACCGCGGCAGCCTGGAGCTGGACGGCGGCCACTACAAAACCCATGAAGTGCGCGACGAAACCCTGGCGCCGGTGGCGGCCATCAAGAACTGCAAGACCCCGGACTTCGGCGCGTTTACCTCATACAACGACAACGGCAAGCACGTCAGCTTTATCGGCGATACCCACCCGACCTTCAATGGCAGCGTGGTCAAGGCCGTGGCTTCCGGGTTACGCACCTACCCCAAGATCGTGGCGGCGTTCGGCGCGCGCGCCGACGAACCGGGCGACGACATGGAATACACCGCCTTCCGCGAGCAGATGCAGGACCTGTTCCAGCCGCGCCTGATCGCGGTCACACGTTGCGCGACCAATGCCGTGGAGCTGGTTATTCACGCGCCGATGGCGGCCAAGCGCTTCCGTCCCGGCCAGATTTATCGTTTGCAGAACTACGAGCGACTGGCGGCCGTGGTCGACGGCACACGCCTGCAAACAGAAACGCTGGCGATCACCGGTTCCAAGGTGGACCCGGAGCACGGCACGGTCACACTTATTGTGCTGGAACGCGGCGCGAGTTCGCGCCTCGCCGCCACGTTCAAACCGGGCGAACCGATTGCCCTCATGGGTCCGACCGGCACCGCCGCACATATCCCGCACAACCAGACGCTGCTGCTGGTTGCCGACCGCATCGGCGCCACCGGCATACGCGCCATCGCTCCGGCGCTCAAGGCGGCGGGCAATAAAATTTTTTTCTTCGTCACCTTCCGTAATCCAGGCGAATTGTTCTGCCGCGAAGAATTCGAAGCCGCCTGCGATGAAATTGTGTGGGTGTGCCTGGACGGCGAAATAAAACCGAAGCGCACCCAAGACCACAGCTTCACCGGCGACGTGCGCGACGCCCTCAAGGCCTACGCCAACGGCAAACTCGGCGGCTCGATGCGCCTTGAGGAAATGGACCGGTTGTACTTCATGGGCGGCGGCTGCCTGGTGCAACGCCTGCGCGATCTGCGCAACGGCGACCTCAAGGAAAAATTCGCCAAGAACCCGCCGGCCACCGGCTCGGTGTACAGCACGATGCAGTGCATGCTCAAAGGCGTGTGCTCGCAATGCCTGCAATGGCAAGTGGATCCAAACACCGGCAAACGCACCAAGGCGGTGTTCGCCTGTTCCTGGCAAGACCAGCCGATCGACATGCCGGACTACGACAGTCTGCAGGAGCGCCTTGCGCAGAATCGCTTGAGCGAGCATCTTACGGACTTGTGGTTGGAACATCTGTTCACGAAACACAAAGTCGCACGGGTATGACGGAATAGTTAAACCAGCTCCCCTCTCCCGCTTCGCGGGAGAGGGGCCGGTGGAGAGGGCCGATGCGGTACCCAACATTTCCGCATATCCCGGCAAGATTTAGTATCAGAAATGGAATGGATACTTCTGAGTCAATGAAATATTCAAACAATTTCTGGACATCCAGTCCGCTTTCAAAGGTGGAGCTTAATCCAGCTATATCTAGTTCGGCCCCAAGGGAAGAGCCATGACCACCATCGCATGTCTGGGCTGGGGTTCCCTCGTTTGGGATCCCCGAGAGCTGCCAATTCAACGCAAATGGTTTGAAGACGGACCACTCATTCGCGTCGAGTTCGTTCGCCAATCAAATGACGGAAGAATTACGCTTGTCCTTGAACCAAACGCAGAGCCCGTTCGCTCATTGTGGGCCGTGATGGACACAACTGAAATTGAGACCGCGAAAATGGCCCTCCGAAAACGTGAAGGCATTCATCAAAAGAACGAAGAGCGCCATATCGGCAGGTGGTCATCTGGTCAGCCATCGCCTAACCTCGTCCCCGGACTGGCCGAGTGGGCTGCTTCGCGAACTATGCAGCATGTCGTTTGGACTGCGCTGCCACCAAAGTTCAGCGGAACAGAAACGACTCCTTTACCGGAGCAGGTTGTTCAGTACCTCAGCGGGCTCATGGGCGCGCAACGTGACAACGCCGAGCGTTATGTTCGTTTCGCGCCAAAGCAGATTGATACAGCGTATCGTCGCCGCATCGAAGCGGCGCTTCAATGGACAGCACATGATACAACGCCTTAGCGTTATGTTATGACCGAACAGGTTGCTCCAGCGGACGGTCAAAAGCTGCACTTTTGACCGTCCGCTGAGTTTTCGACATTAGCCACAATAGGAGATCACATGGGGTTCATTACTAATCAATGGCTGAAAGGAAGCGCAGGACGCAACCGTGGGCATTATCCTGTAAAGGCAGGGTTGAAACTTCATCCCACTACTTCCAACTGGTGTAAACGTAATGGCGTGCTACACAAATCGGTGCTACGCGTACCGACGGCGACTACCAAACGATTTCCTTAACAACAGCCGAGCTAAGCGAATTCTTGCCAACCTTGGCAATCGGTGCAAACGCCGAAGCTCGAAAAAGAGTTGCTCGTCTCACACTCTTACTTTTGCGTGAGTCAGAATTCTTGGACTTCCTTACGGATGTTCTGGCCAGACGACGTACCTTAAAGGCAAGGAAGGCTGGTTAGCGCGTAGCGCGTAACCCACCGATCGACCGATAATACATCCGGCGCAATTCGCGTTGCTCATTGCGCCCTACGCGGGCTGATTTCGTAACCACGAGGGGGAACAATGAAAACCACCAACTACCTTTTATCTTTTTTCGCAATCATCCTGCTCGCTGGATGTCACCACGCTGGACGAATCAGCGGTGATTCCTTGACCAACATCAGGTTGGGCATGTCGAAACAAGAAGTTATTGGCGTCTTGAGAAAGCCACGAGGTGTTAGTGCGAATGAAAAATTTGAAACTTATCGCTACTATGTAGACCTCGGACACTGGAGACACACATCCTATGAATTTATTTTTATTGATGACAAATTAAAGCTCTTTGGTATCGCCAACACGTATGATTTCAAAATCAAGGTAGAGACGATTTCAAAATAACGGCGATGGGTTCATAACAACTGAACGGTCGGACACATCAGCCCGCGTAGGGCGCAATGAGCGCAGCGAATTGCTGCCGGATGTGATTTTGTTGTTCGGCGGGTTTCGCTTCGCTCTACCCACCCTACATTTTTATAATTTTCTGATATGAACGACATCCGTATCTGTTTCGTCGGCGATTCCTATGTGCAGGGCACCGGCGACCCGGAGTATCTGGGCTGGGCCGGGCGGTTGTGCGTGAACGCGCGGCGCGCGGGTCATAATTTGACGGGTTATAACCTGGGCGTGCGGCGCGAGACCAGTACCGATATCGCGCGGCGCTGGCTTGGCGAATGTGCGCCGCGCCTGCCGGCGACGACTGAGAACTATGTGGTGTTTTCGTTTGGGTTAAACGATGTGACCATCGAGAACGGTGCGCCGCGTGTGGTGGAGGCTGAGACGCTGGCTAATCTGCGCGCAATGCTCGTTGCGGCCAAGTCGCGTTATCGCACGCTTGTTGTTGGGCCGGTGGCAGTGCCGGATGTCGAACGTAATGCGCACCTGTTGCGGCTATCGGACGGAATGGCCGAGGTGGCGGCGGGATTGGGTATTCCGTATCTGGCGCTGGTTCCACATTTTGTGAACGATGCGCAATGGCTGGACGAGGTGCGCCAGAATGATGGCGCGCATCCGCGCGCTTCTGGTTATGCAAAAATCGCAGCGCTGATCGAGGCATGGCCGCAGTGGTGGTTTAGAACGTAGGATGGTGCAACCCATGGGCTTTTTCCAGCCGATGGCCGATGAATGATGGGTTTCACCCATCCTACGTATAAAAATCGGACGTAGGGTGCGTCCCACGCACCGTTGCCATCCTCGAATCTGAATCGGTGCGTGGGACGCACCCTACAAAATAACGCAAAGTTTATTGACGCGTATCAATTAACGCTTGAAGTGCGCGGCGGCCTGGCCGTTGTCGAGCACGGCGCGCACCGCATCGGCGGCGGCGTGCAGTGAGGCGTGGCGTTTCAGGTGGACCAGTGCCACGGCGGCGGCGGCGACCAGGGCATCGCGCATCGGGCCCGGTTTGCCGGCGAGCGTTGCTAGGCCCATTTCCGCCGTGGCGCGCGCCACGGTTGGCGCGTCGAAGGTCGCGGCGACGCCATCGCCTTCTTCGCCCGTGGCCTCTGGCGATCCGGGCAAGGGAGCGGGGAGTATGGGGTTGTCGATGCCGAAATCAGCCGGGATGATTTCGCGCATTTGCTCTTCACCGCGGTCGTGGTAGTAGAAAAACTTTCCGGCCTGACGCAGCGACGGGATCACCCCGCCTTCCACGCCGCGCACCAGCAGCGCCGAATCGAAACCGGCATGGCGCGCGAGCATGGCGTACACCCGCGAGTAGGGTTTGTGCACATAACCGGTCATCAGATGGGTGCGGCCGCGCGCGCGCACCGGACCGATGCAGGTTTCCACCGTGGTGAGCACCGGGCGTTTGACGATGAGCGCACGCAAGCCTTCGAGCTGGTGCAGCTTCGGACAGAACGCCTGCTGATCCACATACGCCCAGCCCACGCCTTTCTCGCCAAGTCGCTTGGCCGCCTGCGCCGGGGAGAGATTCACCGCCACGCCAGCGGCGCGCAATACCTGATGATGGGTCACGCCGAATTTCGGCCCCACGCTCTCAATGCCGTGCGCCAGCGTCGGCACCCCGCAGGCGGCCAGCACCGCCGGCAGAAACGGCGACGGCGAAAGCGAGCGCGTATAACCATCGTACGGATCGGCGAGGTCGAGCACATCGTCAACCGCGGCGACCGCCGCCTCGGTCGCGTCGCGCAGCGCATCGAGCACGCCGCGGTTTTCGTCGTCGGTTTCGCGCTTCATGCGCAGTGCAATAAAGAAAATCGCCGCCTGCACCGGATCGACCTGGCCATCGAGTATCAGGCGCATGCCGGCACGCGCCTCATCGGCGGAAATATCCTTACTGAGTTCGGGACCGGTGGCAATGCGCTTGATGATGGAATGCATCAAGGTCGCGTCGGCGGCTGGTGCGCGGCTGTTCATGCTCACTCCCTAACTCACATCGATGAGGATATCGTCCCCATCGATCCTGACCGGACGGGTGACGAGGTTTTGTGTCGCCGGATCTTCCATCACCTGACCGGTGCGGACATTGAAGCGGCTGTTGTGCAACGGGCACTTCACGTATTCGCCGTGCAATGAACCGCTCGAAAGCGATGCGTCTTCGTGTGTGCAGGTGTCGTCCGTGGCGTACACGCTGCCGTCGATATTGGCGAGCAGATAACGCCGGCCCGCGACTTTCACGCATTGCATCTTTCCGGGTTTAATGTCGCCCACCCGGGCCACCTTGATAAAATTGTGTGTCATCTGCTTGGCTTAATATCCTGACTCCGTCCGGCCATATTGGGCGGATTATGCCAGACTCCCGCTATACTGTGGGGGATGAAATTGCAGAGTCACAACATCCAGACAAGATGTGCCTTCCTGCTCGCGGCCTTGGCCCTGCTCGGCGCCTGTGTGCAGGGCGTGCGTCTTTCGGCTGATGATCGCGCGCGCCTCTCCGCCCAGCCGGCGATCCACGTACTGCACTACGAAACGCCGCTGCCGCGCATCCGGGGCGGTAACGGTGACGCACCGGCGGCCGTGCGCCGGCACGCGGCCGCCGATCCGGCGGCGCTGATTGCCCAGGGCTTCGGCCGCCTGCTCGGCAAGAAGGAAAAACTCGAGAACCTGCGTGCCGAGGCGCGCGCCCAGCCGCGGCCGGTAGCGAACGATATAAATCGTTATCGCGAGCAATACCAGCGCGCGCTGGTGCTGGAACTGTGGGTGGACGAGTGGAGCTTCGCGCCGCTGCCCGCTGACACCAAGACCTACGCCATGACACTCAACGCACGCAGCCGCTTGTCGCGCGTTGAGGATGGGCGCGTGCTCTGGTCGACGGGACGTTGCAGCGTGGACGGCAACAACAGCAACCGCGAACAGCGTCTGGCTGGAACGGAACTCACCGGCGGAACAAAACTGCGCAAACTGCTGGTGGCAGCGCGCAACGAATGCGCGCGCCAACTGCTGCGCGATTTTGACGTGCGCGGCCCATGATGACGCCCAAAAATCACATTGCGTCTCACGGCCGGCGCTGCCAGGAATTCTCGTCGCGAAATACTTCGTAGCGCGCCCAACGCGCGAACTCGGCGCGCGTAGAAACACCGGAGCGGTGCCGGTCCATTCCCGCTACGGTCTTGTAAATAAGCTTGTCCTTTTCCGGATCGATGTGCGGCGATTCATCCACCACCTCACGCACCGACCAGTCGTCGCCGAACTCACCGTTGCTGTAGAAACCACGCAGGCGGACCTGCAACGGCTCCAGGCGCGCCAGCTTCGAGTGTTGCGCGGCCAGTTGGTAGACGCGCGCCAGATCCTGCTCGCTGATATCCAGCACCGAGTTGATCTGACGCATGGCGTACTCCAGGTCGCTGTGCGACAGGCTGCCCTCGGCAAGATGTTTCTTGTCCGTCTCGACCTCCGGTTGTTTGTTGCGCGCCAACGCCGCCGGGTAACGCCGCCAGGAGAAGAAATAATTCACGCCCATGGCGGTCAGCAAAATAATCGCCCCATTGAGCAGCACCGGTGCGACCAGAAACTGAAAACCCAGCGCATGCACCGCCGGACCGCCGAGCACAGCGGTCAGCGCCGTGGCGCCGCCGGGCGGATGAATGCAACGCAGATAGTGCATGGCGCCGATGGCCAGACCCACGGCCAGCGCGGCGGCGATATACAGGTTCGGCACCAGCATGCTGCAGGCGACACCGATGAAGGCCGATACCGTGTGCCCGCCGATCAGCGCCCAGGGTTGCGACATGGCGCCGTGCGGCACGGCAAACAGCAGCACCGCCGAGGCGCCCATGGAAGCGACCACCAGCAATGCGGCTTGCTGGTCGCCCAGTACCGCCCGGCTCGCGACCAGGATGAGCAGAATGCCGAGAAACCCGCCGAGCGTGGAAATCAGCCGCTCGACATGACTCACGGCGTTGATTTCAATGCCGAGCCAGACACGGATACCGGTCGGGAAATGTCTCCACATAGTTTTTAGCCTGACATGTAAAAAGGCGATCGTGCGGTAGCTTATGGCGACTCGCGTATTGTCCCTTGCTCAGGAGCAGAAGGAGCATCCCGGAAGAACGCCTCGATTTCCGCGCGCCGCACCATGGCATCGTGGTAACCGAGCTCGATCAGTTCGCGGCAGTAGGGCTTCTCGAACAACAGATAGCTCAGCATGTCGCCGCCGCCGCGCCGCCAGGCGCCGACCCCGCGCAGCAGGTAGCGCACACCGCGCGGGAATTGCTGCTTGTGACGCAGGGCGATCTCGCCGAGATTCTGGCTCGGTGCGATCAGCAGCGTTTCCACCGGACGCAGGTGCACCGTGCGGCCGCCCCCCTTGGCGTGCTCCGCAAGCGGGATGAGACGCACGGTCTCGTTGATGCGGTTCTGGCGTTCGAGATCGCCCTCGAGCGCATCGAGAAAAATGCTGCTCAGCACGTGCCCGCCGATCTGCGCCAGCGATGGATACTCCGCGTTCTCCGCCGTGCGTTCCGGCTGGCTATTGAGTTCCTGGCGCACACCGATCACCAGCACCTTGTCGGCCCCCAGGTGCAACGCCGTGCTGATGGGCGCCATCTGGCGCATCGACCCGTCTCCAAAATATTCACGATGAATCTTCACGGCGTCGAACACGAACGGTATCGCCGACGAGGCCATGAGGTGTTCGACCCCGATAGTCGCCGGACAACCGACGCGCGTGGCGCGCTTCCACGGAACAATGCCGGGCACGCCCTGATAAAACGAAACCGATTGGCCGGAGGTGTAGCCGGAAACGCTGATGCTCAAGGCATGCAGCCAACCGGCGTCGATCGCCTGCTGGATGCGCTCGCACGGCAGATAACGGGTGAGCAGTTGCATCAGCGGCTGGCGATCGAGAAGCGAGGTCGGGTTGTTCCGGCCCATGCCGCCCAATACCAGTGCGGACAGCCACTTGGCGGAGTTGCGCAGCATGTTGACCGTGTCGGCTCGGAACACTTGCTGCACGTGGAAATTTCCCCACACGCGCTCCAGACGGCGTACCGCCTGCTGGAAACTGTTGGCATACACGGCCAGCGATGCCGCATTAATCGCCCCGGCCGAGGTGCCGCAGATGATCGGGAACGGATTAGGTATGCCGGGCGGCAGTATCCGGGCCAGGGCCTTGAGCACGCCAACCTGATAGGCGGCGCGCGCGCCGCCGCCCGACATGATGACACCGATTTTTTTTTCGTTTTCGGCCATTGCCTGCTCGCCCGCCGCCATTCCGTTTATTGCACGCCTGCTTTACAAACAAGATCCGCGCACTGACTGTATTCAGAGTAGCTCAAGCCTTCTTCAAGTTACAGTCCCGGCCGGTGACTGTCTGGTCGCTAAACGCCTGCCTGAGTGTATCCAGGGGGCCGCTCTGTTAGACTGGCGCGGAACCACACCGGAGGTAACAACATGACGACCGCCGTGACCGAAGCCATGGTCCTGAACGCCCTGCGCCGGGTCATGGACCCCGAGTTGCACCACGATGTCGTGGAACTGGGATTCATCCAGGAGGTCGAGATTCTCGACGGCTACGTGCACCTCGACATACAACTCACGACACCGCATTGTCCGTTCGCCGAATCGATCGTGCAGCAGATGAAAGATGCCGTCGCCGGTGTGCCGGGCGTGCTGAAGGTCGAGATCGAACGCGCCTGCATGAAGGAAGACTGAAATTTCTGCCGCACCCGCGGCCACACACCAACATTATTCACCGCAGGGAATACGCGTGGCCGGTTCTTTCCAAGATCAAATTCTGGCGCTCGCCGGTATCTTTCAGTCCGCACAGCTTGCGCAGCAGTTGGCGCGCACCGGCCGCGCCGACCCGGATGCGTTTCGCGCTTCGATCCGCAGCCTTCTCGATATCGATGCGCCGGACGTCGCCGCCGTGTACGGCGGCGTGACCGGCGTGCGCCTCGGTCTCGACCTGTTGCGCACCAAACTCGGCGGCCGGTCCGGACAATCGGACGTGGAGATCGCACGCTACGTGGTCGCGCTGATGCACCTCGAAGGCGTGCTGCGCAAAATCCCGGCCATGCAGGAGGCGATCCGCAGCGGTGTCGAGACGGCACAGACACAAATGAAGTTCTTTGCCAGCGACGCCGCGGCCGACGATGTACACCCGGCACTGATCGAGAAACTCGCGGGGCTCTACAGCCAGACCATCAGCACCCTCACGCCGCGCATCATGGTGAACGGCGAACACGGCCACCTTTCCAACCCGGCAACCGCCGCCCGGGTGCGCGCCGCGTTGTTCGCCGGTATTCGCTCGGCGGTGCTGTGGCGCCAACTCGGCGGCCGGCGCTGGCGGCTGCTGTTCTCGCGCGACAGGATCACGCGCGCGGCGGCGGAACTGCTCGCCGCCTGATCAGTTGTAGCCACGAATACCTGTCCATCGCCCGGTTCATGCCGAGACGCGACAAATTCAACGGGGGTAGCGCGCTGGCTGTGCGGTGTTATGCGGCATTGCGCCTGTCGTTTGCGGTGATTAGCATGTGTCGCGCGACAAGAAGCTTTCCGGTTATTCCAGGGAGACAACTCGTGTACAAGCTCCGACTCTCGGCTGGGGTACTGGCGTTCTCCGTCCTGTTGCCGACAGCCGCTACCCCCCGTCCGGCGCACGCCAGCTGCGGCGCGGCCTTCTGCAGCGTGAACACCCAAGTGGAAACACAAGGCGTCTGGACCGAACCCGGTTTGCGTCTCAACCTGCGTTATGAGTATATCGACCAGGAACAATTGCGCCACGGGGCGGACAAAATCGAACCGGGCGGCGTGCCGGGCACGCATGATGAGTTGCGTACCATCAACCGCAACTTGCAAGTCGGCATGGCCTATGCGTTCAACCCAAGCTGGGCGGTGTTGATGCAACTGCCGGTCGTGCAGCGCGATCATCGTCATGTGCACAACAACGCGCCTCCGGAATACGAGACCTGGAACTTCACCAGCCTCGGAGACTTTCGGTTAAGCGGCAGCTACCAGACGGCGCTCAGCCGCGATGACATAATTGGATTCCAGTTCGGACTGAAGTTACCCACCGGCAAGTTCAACGAAGCCAACGAGCTCGGCCTGCGCGCGGAGCGCAGCCTGCAACCGGGCAGCGGCACCACCGATGCACTGTTCGGTGTCTACAGCCATCACCGGCTTGCGGGCGCTACCACGACCCTGTTCGTACAGGGACTGTGGCAACAGCCGCTCAACGAGCGCGACGACTACCGGCCCGGACAACAGGTGACGCTCGATGTCGGACTGCGTTACGCCCTGACGCGCAACCTGGATGCCCAATTGCAACTCAATCTTCTGTGGAAAGACCGCGACCGGGGACTTAACGCCGAGCCGGACGACAGCGGCGGCCACTCTGTGTTTCTGAGCCCGGGTGCGAGCTACGCCCTGAGCGACACTGTACAACTGTATGGCTTCGTGCAACTGCCCTTGTACCAGTACGTAAACGGCAGTCAACTCACCGCCGACTGGTTGGCGGTCGCGGGCATTCGCTGGAGGTTGTGAGCCCGCGGCAAGAACGCGTCACGACAGCTGCACTGGCGTGATGCCTGCGAGCCCGAGCACGCGCGCGGCGGCGTTGAGGGCCGCAACGGCAAAGGCATCCGCATCCGCGTAATCGTCCGACGACCCCAGATCTTCGTTCACCTGCTCACTCACCATGCGCAGGCGGTGCGAACCGTCCTGCGCCCGGGCACGCGGATTTTTCTCGCAACTGACAAAGACGCTGGGCCGGGCGTCGCCCGTGCGCACCAGCGCCATGATGTAACGATAACGCACCGCATCCGGACTCTCGATCTCGCCCAGCAACACCGCCTGATATGGGCCGAACTGGTAACGGCGCTTCGGGATCGCGGTCTCAATGGTGGGTGTTTGCATGGCGTGCGTCTCGTGACACGACTATCCCGGGAATACTTTTCTAACCGGCGAGCTTACGCTTGAGCGACTCGTTCACCTGCGCCGGGTTGGCCTTGCCCTGGGTGGCCTTCATCACCGCACCGACGAAGAAGCCGAACAGCGCTTCCTTGCCGGCACGGTATTGTTCGAGCTGCTTCGGATTCTTGGCAATCACGTCGTCAATCGCCTTCTCGATGGCGCCGCTGTCGGTGATTTGTTTCAAACCTTTCCTGGCGATCACCGCATCCGCGTCGCCCTCGCCGGCCCACATGGCGTCGAGAACATCTTTGGCGATTTTTCCGGAGATGGTGTTGTCGGCCAAGCGCCTGAGCAGACCGGCCATCATCGTCACGGTCACCGGCGAGGCGTCGATCTCCTTGTTGTCGCGGTTGAGGAAACCGGAAAGTTCGCCCGCGATCCAGTTGGCGGCGATCTTGGCATCGGCGCCGGACTTGGCGCAAACTTGCTCGTAGTAGTCGGCCATGGCGCGCGTGGCGGTGAGCACACCGGCATCGTAGGCCGAGAGTTTGTACTGCTGCATGAAGCGTTCGGCCTTGGCATCCGGCAGTTCCGGCAGGGTTTTCTCGACCTCGCGGATAAAACTTTCCTCGATCACCAGCGGCAGCAAATCCGGGTCGGGGAAGTAGCGATAGTCGTGCGCCTCTTCCTTGCTGCGCATGGAACGGGTCTCGTGTTTCGCCGAGTCGTACAAGCGGGTTTCCTGCACGACTTTCCCGCCGCCCTCAATCAGTTCGATCTGGCGCGCGACTTCGTACTCGATGGCCTTCTCGACAAACCGGAACGAGTTCACGTTCTTGATCTCGGCGCGCGTGCCAAGTTCCTTCTGGCCTTTCGGCCGTACCGACACGTTGGCGTCGCAGCGGAACGAACCTTCCTGCATGTTGCCGTCGCAGATTTCAAGATAGGTCACGAGCGAATGCAGTTTCTTGAGATAGGCCACGGCTTCCTTCGACGAACGCATGTCCGGCTCGGACACCACTTCGAGCAAGGGCGTACCGGCGCGGTTCAAATCGATGCCGGTGAGCCCGTGGAAATCCTCGTGCAGGCTTTTTCCGGCGTCTTCCTCCAAGTGTGCGCGCGTGACACCGACTATTTTCTCCTGGCCATCAACCTCGATCCTGAGCGTGCCCTTCTGCACCACCGGCAATTCGTACTGCGAAATCTGGTAGCCCTTGGGCAAATCGGGATAAAAATAATTCTTGCGCGCGAACACCGAGCGCGGGCTGACCGT
>Ga0315281_10005657_pt1 | contig 17873 bp, 20 predicted proteins | sample YL17G07_0_MG_FD_204540 | JGI IMG/M metagenome (GOLD analysis project Ga0315281, IMG submission 204540) | Sediment microbial communities from Yellowstone Lake, YNP, Wyoming, USA - YL17G07_0 | ecosystem: Environmental > Aquatic > Freshwater > Lake > Sediment | place: USA: Wyoming | collected...
CGACGCCGCCGCCAAGAACGAGCACGGTCTTTGAGTCAGCCACAGGTCCCGCCCTCCGCTAGAAGATCAGCGTGCGATCCGCCCACTGGACCCAATTGGTGAGCTCCTCGAGCGAGCTTCGATGTGTGGTGTCCGTCAGTTCGGCGTCCGCGATCCCGCGGGCGTCCATACACGAGCCACAGACGCCGATCTCACCGCCGTGGCGCCCGACGTTGCGGATCATCAGCTCCGTGTTGTAGTAGCCCTGCGGAACCTTCTGGTCCTTTTTCGCGCAGCTCGCCGCGTCGCCAATGAGGAAGACATTGACTTCTTCGCCTTCGCGCTTGGACAACGAACCGGCGAGGCGAAGCGCGTTGTAGCTGCGCTCGGTGCCGTACGGGGGATCGTTCAGGATAAAGAGGGTCTTCGGCATGGCCAGCCTCGAGTCAGGGAGTCACGACGGGCACCTGCGACCACGTGCCGTTCCGCTCCATCCAGTTGAAGCGAGGTTTCCCATCCTGCTTGTGCACGATCACGTCGGTTGGCGTGAGTCCGGTGCTCTCAGCTCGCATGAAGACATCGACATCGTACGTGTGGCCATCACGCCCTTTGAAATCGGCACACGCGAAGTACCGTCCATCTGCAAGCTTGCTCAGACGTTCCCGATGCACGGTCATCAGCGTCAACCCGAGCGAGGTGTGCTGTTCCGGGTCGTTCACGGGAAACACACCGCCCTGCCGGGTGGTCTCGCCCTCCACGTACTTCGTGATGCCTTGCTCGAGCGACTCCGTCGTCACCTCGTTCAAGTGGGCGAGCTCTGGATGCTCGTCTGGATTGAATCGCTCACTTCCAGGGGCTGGCGTTGCACCGGCGAGCGGGTTCGGATTTGCAGGGGGCTCACTGGACCGCGCCGCAGTCTGATCGGCGGCAGGCACACTGCGTCCGGACGCAGGTGACGGGCCACCACACGCGGCGAGCGGAACGACGCAGAGCACGACCATCAGAACGGATGACGAATCGAAAAGGCTGCACACACGCATACAGGTCTCCGAAAGGATCAAGCTCGCACGCCACACTCACGAGAAGTGCACCGACCGCGTATCCGAGGTCACGCCAGAAGCGATAGACGCCGATCGCGGATGCTCGCTACGATGGGTGCGCGACATCTCCGCTGGCGGCAATGGTGACGGACTCACGGTCGGCCACCGGCGTGACGGTCGTCGCCCGTTTCAACGCGCCATCCCTGCGCTCGCCATTCGGGTACGCCGTGTTCCATGCGATGAGCACGGAAGCCCTTCCGACGCAAGAGATCGACCGCATCGAGCCCCATCACGCAATACGGGCCGCGGCAGTACGCGACAATGTCGAGGCGTTTCGGCAACTCGCCCAGGCGCTTGCCGAGGTCCGTGAGAGGCACTGAAATAGCGCCGGGAATGTGGGCCGCCACGTACTCTTCGCGCGGACGAACATCAATGAGCGTGACCTCGCCGGCTCGGACACGTCGCACGAGCTCGTTGTTGTCAACCGGCTCCAACGCCCCGCGTTGCTCCAGGTACTGACGCGTCATGTGTTGAACTTCTGCGAGCCGGGACTCCGCCAGGCCGCGCAAGGAGAGAAAGAAGTCGCCCACGTGTGGGTCCGCCAGCCGGTACGTCACGTACAAGCCGGCCTTCTCCGCCTCGACCAAACGCGCGCGTCGAAGCACTTGCAGATGGTGAGAGGTCGTCGCGACGCTCCGGCCCGTCTGGCGGGCGAGCGCTTCGACCGTCCGCGCTCCTTGGGACAGGAGATCGAGGAGTTCGAGACGGGTGGGGCTGGCCGTCGCCTGGCCGATGCGCGCGATCTGCTCGTAGATCGAGGTCTTCCATGACGCTGGGCGCATCGTGACAGGCACGGATCTAATACTCAAATGATTACTTGAATACTAACAGACTCCCAACGCGGCGTCAAGCCAATGGCGTCGACGTGTCGGGAGCACCTCGCAGGAGCCTGACCCGATTCGACCCGTGTCGCGTCTCTCGATGCGTATGGGAACATCCTGCACAGCACAGACTATTGCGGCCCGTAGTGCGGCAACCACCATTCCATGGTCAGCGCCAGCAGCACCACGACCGCGACGATCACGAGTACGACGTCAATCCACTGGATGCGTCGCCACCAGTGTCTTTCCATGACGTTCATGCTGACGCGTCCAGCGATCGCCGCGACGGTGCCCGCTTGGCCATCAGGTACAAGGCCGGGAGGACGAGCAGCGTAAATAGCGTTGACGTCACGAGGCCGCCGATCATCACGATGGCAAGCGGTCGCTCGATTTCGGTCCCGTGGAGGCGCAGGACCAGCAGCGGTAACAAGCCGAGGATGGCCGTGGCCGCGGTCATCAGCTTCGGCCGAACGCGTCCGATGCTTGCTTCGCGAACCGCATCGAACAGGTCACGCCCCTCCGCGCAGAATCCGCGCGTTTGGGTGACGAGCACCAGGCTGTTCTGGACGGCAATGCCGAACAAACCGATCAATCCGACGAGCGACGAGACGTTCCACGTCTCGCCCGCAAGCAGCAATCCCATGATGCCGCCGACGAACGCAACCGGAATCGTCACCAGGATGACCGCCGCTTCCACGAACGAATCGAGCGCGAAGTACAACAGCAACACCACCGCGAAGAGCGCGAGCGCAATGGCGGTCACGAGAGACCGTGATGCACGCGCCTGACTTTCGACGCGGCCACCAACGTTGAAGAAATAGCCCTGGGGGAGCTGCAGTTCCCGCTGCAACGTCTGCTGAACGTCCGTCGCGACACCACCCAGGTCTCGGCCGGTCGCGGAAGCCTCGACCGCGACGCGCCGGCTGCCGGCCTCACGACGAATGGCTCCTGGACCGAACGCCTGTTCGATCGAGGCGAGCTGCCCGAGCGGAATGCGCGTCCCTTCATGGCTGTCGATGAAGAGCGAACGGATGGCGTTGATGTCGTTCCGCCTCTCGTCAGGCAGGCGGACGATGAGATCGAAGCGCCGTTGTCCGATCCAGATCTCCGACTCCTTCTCCCCAACCAGGGCAATCCGGACTGCACGGATGACGTCTCCCGGAGACAGTCCGACACGAGCCGTTGCCAATCGATCGACCACGATGCGCAGCTGCGGCAGTCCGGTGAGCTGCTCGGCACGGAGATCGGAGATGCCGCGGACGCCGCTCATCAGTTGTCGCGCGCGCTCGGCGAGTCGCGTCAGCTCATCGAGATCAGGACCGAAGATGCGAACGGAGATGTCCGCCGGCGTCCCGCCGAGCCCCTCGTCGATTCGCATTCCCAGCGGCGTGGTGAAAAGCACGGTGACACCAGGCACCGCCTTGAGGTGGTCTCGCATGACATCCTCGATATCGTCCAGGCTGCGGCTTCGCTCATCCTTCAACACGACGAGCACGTCGGACGTCGTGTGCGGCATCGGATCTTCGGTCGCCTCCGCACGCCCCGTTCGCCGGACCACGTCTTCGACTTCCGGGACTTCCCGCAACAGATCTTCCACCCGGTGATTGAGCCGATCGACCTCTTCGAGCGACGCTTCCGGCGGCAGCATCGTCTGCAGCAACAGCGCGCCTTCGTCGAGTCTCGGCATGAAGTCCGAACCGATCCGCGTGGCAATGATCAGGGCCGGTACGGTGATGGCTGCCGCGAGGCCGAGCACCACCAGACGACGTGTCAGGCAATAGTCGAGAATTGGCGCGTACAGCGCCTTCACCCTCAGAATGAGCCAGACGTCCTCGTGTGCTCCGCCCTTCTTTGGCCGCAGCACGAGTTCGCCGACAACAGGGACGACACTGAGTGCGAGCACCAACGAGGCGGCAACGGCAGCCATGACGGCCGCCGCCAGCGGCTGATACATCCGGCCCTCAATCCCGGACATGCCGAATAGCGGCAAGAAGACCGCGATCACGATCACGGTGGCAAACGCGATCGGGCGTCCCACTTCGATGGCGGCACGAACCGCGGTTTCCCTGTGGGCTTCGCGTGGCGTTCCTGTCAACCGGTGCACGATGTTCTCTGTCACGATAATCGCCGCATCAACCAGCAGGCCGACCGCGATGGCCAGCCCTCCGAGCGTCATGGTGTTCAGTCCAACGTTCAGCCGTTGGAGCAGGATTCCCGCCAGAGCAATCGACATCGGGATCGTCAGCGTGACGATGATCGCGGCCCGCGCGTCGCCGAGCAGCGCGAAGAGCACCAGGACGACGAACGCCGTGCCCAGCAGGACGGCTCGTCCGACCCCGCCGAGCGCCGACTGGACCAGCGCCGACTGGTCGTAGACGGTCCGGATCACGACGCCTTTGGGAAGACCCCCCTGAATTTCGACGACCGCCTGCCGAATGCCCTCGGCGACCTTGACCGTGTCCGACCCGAACTGCTTGATGATCCGCGCGCTGACGACCTCGCCCTTCAAGCGATGGGCCATTCCCCGCCGAGTGGCTGGCGCTTCGCGAACGTCGGCCACGTCGCCAATCAGCACCGGCGTCGTCCCGCGCACGACGACAACGGTCTGGCGCAGATCGTCGATGCCGGCCGCGCGGCCCAACGCTCGCACGGACCACTCGATGGGGCCCTGACGAACGAAGCCGCCCGACGCGTTGACGTTGGACGTTTCCACCGCGTGAATCACCTCGTCAAGACTCACGCGTCGCGCGGCCATGCGCTCCGGATCGAGCTGGACTTGAAACTGGCGCAGGTACCCGCCCAGTCGTTCCACGGCTGCGACGCCCGGGACGGCGAGCAGCCGGTTCTTCACGTCGAATTCAGCGAGATCGCGCAGGGTCATCAAGTCCGCAGCACCCGGATCCGCTTCGAGCGTGAACTCGAAGATCTCGTTGAGTCGTCCAGTGACCCCGGACAAGAGTGGGGGTTCTGTTCCCGGCGGGAGCTGCGGTCCAATCTGATTGACGCGCTCGGCGACGAACTGGCGAGCGCGGTAATAGTCGGCGTCCGGCTCGAATTCGACAGTCACCTGACACACGCCGAGCTGAGACACCGATCGAATGCGACGGATGTCCGGCAATCCGGCGAGAGCCGCCTCGAGCGGGATCGAAATGCCCGTTTCCAGCTCCTCGGCGCCCATAGCCGGGTTCTGGACGATGACGTTGAAGACCGGCGCGGAAAGGTCAGGGAAGACGTCGCGTCGCAGGTTCTGCAGCGACATCACGCCGAAGATCGTCCCGGCCAGCGCGAGGATGACGGCTAGCGCCGGACGGGACGCCGAGGCTCGAATGAAGCGCTCAATCATCGTGTCTCTCTCCGTGCTCTCCGTCGGCCGCGGATCGTTCGGTTTCCGCTTTCAGGAGGAAGGCGCCGTCAACCACGATGGGTTCGCCGACGCGTACACCGGACAGAATTTCGACTTCGCCGGCGATGTCCCGGCCTCGCCCTACGGGTCGAATCTCGAACGTGCGGTTGTCCCTCGGGATGAACACGCACCAGCGATCGCGCACGCGTTGCACAGCGGCGGCCGGTACCGCCAGCATCGTGCCCTGTTCTCCAACCGGCAGCCACGCAGTCGCGGACATCCCGGGACGAAGAAGCCGATCGCGGTTCGGCATGTCGATACGAACGGCGACGGTCCGCGAGTTGACATCGACGTTCTGTCCTATCAGCGTCACCTTTCCTTCGAACGTTCGGCCAGGAAGCGCCGCGAAGGAAATCCGCGCCGTTGCGCCGTTGGCCAGGCGGACGGCGTCGCGTTCGAACGCGTGCACCGTCAGCCACAGTGTCGAGAGGTCACCGATGCGAAAGAGCGGTTTGGATGGGTCGGCGGTCTGGCCCAGGGCGAGCGTCCGTTCAAGGACCACCCCCGTGACCGGTGAACGGAGCACCAACGTGGAAGCGCTCGTGCCTTCGCTGGCGTGATCCGGCGCCCCGAGTGCTTGCAGCGCCGCGCGCGCGGCCCGAACCTGGGCCTCGGCGGCGATCGTCTCGTTTTCGGCTTCCTGAACCTCGCGCGTCGGCACAATCTTCTCGGCGTTCAGCCCGCGTTTCCGATCGAGCGCCCGCTGAGCCAACTCGCGCCTCGCTTCCGCAGTCGCGAGGTCTCCCCTGGCTTTGGCCAGTTCGCCGCTCTCGAGCGTTGCAAGCGGTTCGCCAGTCCGCACCATCTGTCCTTCGACGGCCCGAAGGGAGACCACCCGCGCGGGCAGCGGCGCGCTGACCTCCGCGTAGGCGTTCAGATTGACGCCAAGCTCGCCGAGGAGGCTCGACGCATCCCCGCCGCGATGCTGCTCGACGGTCGACGTGGTGATGCGCAGGTCGCGGAGCATTTCCTCGCTCACCCGCACGATGTTGTCCGCACGTTTCTGTTCGCTGCCTGGTGAAGACGCTGTCCGTGCGGCGGGCTCCTTCAGCTCTTCCTTGCGTCCGCATCCGGCGACTCCGAGCATCAGGACGAAACCAATCGATGTTCTGGTGATGTAAGTCATTGAAGGACTCCGGCTGCGGCGTCCTGCTCGATAGCGGCCTCCGCGGCCTCCAATAGACGATTCAGGTACTCGAGTCGCGTGTCGACGAGTTCGCGCCGGACCAACAGCAACTCGGGCAGGCTGATCTGGCCGACTTCGAAGCTCCGGCGAGCAAGGGCTTCGTTTTCGTCCACGCCTGGCATCGCGTCCTGCTCGAACGCCTTGAGCGCCGCTTCGCGGGCCGCATAGGCGGCAGACAAGGAGCGCACTTCCGATTCGATCGCGACGTGGGTAGTTTCCAACTCGAGACGCAGCCGCGCTGCGCGTGCCGTGCCGGCGGCGCGGAGTTCCTGACCTTGATTGAACAGCGGGAGCGTGATGGTGAGCACGCCGATCACGGCTCGGTGGCCTTCCTCACGCTTCATGCGTGCGCCCAGACCGACGTCGGGACGCTTCGTCGCGTGTCCGAGACGGACGTCCGCCTCAGCGTCCCGGATGTCAGCCTCCATGGCGCGCAGGTCGGGACGATTCGTCACCGCGGCGAGCAGGCTCGCCAGTTCCGGCCTCCGTGGAAGCCGCAGCGAGCCGGCAGCCACGACGCTGCTGCCGGGAGGCATGCCGATCAACCGCTCCAAGTCACCGGCGAACAGCGTTCGTTCCCCCTCGGATGCCAGGCGCGCGGCGCGAGCGCGCACCAGCCCGATCTTCGCCATGTTCACGTCCAACGCGGCGATGTCGCCGGCCGCGTACCGACGGTCGGCAATGGTCATGACATCACCCGCGACGGTTTCAGCGCCACGCAGTAACCCGATTCGCTCCTGCGCGTACACGGCGCGGAGATATGCGAGGGCGACGGCGCGGAGGGCCAATCGTCTCGCCTCGGCGGCAGCGGCGGTCTCGCGCACGATGGCCGCCTCGGCCCCGGCGATCCTGGCCGCCCGCTGCCCGCCTGTCTCGAACGACTGGCTGAATCCGATGTCCAGGTCGGCCAGTGTGCCGACTTCGGTATCACGCGGGCCGCCGCCGACGTCGAACGTCGGATTGTCCCGGAACCGCACGCGCGCGCCGATGAGCCGCGCTCGCGCCTCTTCGATCCGTGCACGAGCGATCAATACAGCCGGCGATTGCTCACGCGCCAGAGCGAGCGCCTCCTCCAGAGACAAAGACACAGACTGCGCCCCGGCATTCGACTGCAGCAGGCAGACAAATACCGGCACCGCAGCACACAGCCGCAAAGTCATGGTGCCTCGCTGACAGACTGGCCGCGCGAAGGTGCGACCAAGCCTTAATGAATCAAGACGTCAGATCGTCGCGGAGGCGGATTTCGGGACGTGAAAGACCTTGGAGGGAACGGTTCTCGGAAGTCTGTGTGAGTACAGGTCGATGATTGGCTGACGAATTGATACCGCGGTGACCGCGACGGTGATCGCGGGGACGATTGGCTGCGCGCAGCACGCGCAGCGCACGCAGAGTGCGGGACAGCCTCCGTCCGGCTGACTGTCCTGGACGCTGGTGCACGGCTCGGACGATACGAGGGCTTCGAGGCCCGTCGCATCCATCACGAGGAGGCCGACGACGATTAGGAGGAACACGCTCCGCACCGTCCTTGTGTATAGCACGGCTCGTCCGGCTTCGCCAGTGTCTCGACTACGATCGTTTCACCGCGAAGCTGATGATGACGAGCGCGCCGAGGATCGCGATGAGCGCCCCGACGATGTCGGGCGTGCTCGGACGCTGCCCCTCCACCAGCCACAACCAGACAAGGGACGCGGCGATGTAGATCCCGCCGTAGGCGGCGTACGCCCTTCCCGCAAATGGTGAGTCAACCCGGGTCAGCGTCACCGCGAATGCGACCAGGCTCCCGACGCCGAGCAGCGCGGTCGACGCCGAACCTCCTCGCCGCAGCCAGATCCAGAAGGCAAAGCAGCCGGCGATCTCGAAGAACGCCGATGCGACAAACGCGAGCAGATTGCTGATCACGAATCGAGACCCTCGAACACGATGCGGGTTGCCGGCGGAATCACCGACTGCCGTCGTCCGTACCGCAGATACATCGTGGGCACGACGACCATGTTAACGCGCCGCCGAACCCCGATCTGATCCCCGCCAACAACGCGGTTCTCCGCCCACCCGTCATGGGCAAAGTCGGCCTGTGGGCGAAGACCGACACGACGAGCTACTTCAAGGATTATGTGGTGAGCCCGAAATGAGACGAAGTTGACGGACGGAGGGGACGGAGGGAACGGGGACGGAGGGAACGGGATCACACGGAGGAACAGGGGAACGGAGAAGAACAACGGAGAAGAAAATTCAGTGCTGTCCAAATTTGGACAAGAGTGAAGAAAATTCTATTCTTCTCTGTTTTGTCTCCGTTTCTCCGTTTCTCTGTGTTGATCCGTTCCCTCCGTGACCTCCGTTCGTCTCGTCACGGTGACGCGCGGATTGATCAGGCGCTTCACACCATCCATCAGTCTCGGCACGTTGAAGTTGATCAGCAGGCCCACCGGACAATCCGTAAGTTGCATGTAGGTCAGGAGCTGCGCCTGGTGAACGGGTAGCAGCGCAGCCGCGGACTTGACCTCAACGACCACGACGTCCTCAACGATCAAATCGATTCGATACCCGGCCTGCACGGGCATTCCCTTGTAAACGATCGGAACTGCTCGCTGCGCGACGAAGCGCAGCTGTCTTGCGGTCAACTCGTAATGGAAGCACGGTGTGTAGATGGACTCGAGCAGTCCGGGCCCGAGCGTTCGATGGACCTCGATCGCGCCGGCAAGGATGCGTCCCGTGACGTCCTTGAATTCCGCAGGATCCACCAACATGGTCGAGCAGCGATGCAACAGCGAGGCCAGGCACGATCTCTAGGAAATCGTGAGTTTAGGGACGGTGTTGTTGCAGATTCCGCAACGGGAGGGAACGGAGGGTACGGAGAAAACGGGATCACGACGGGATCACACGCGGGATCACGACGGGATCACGACGGGATCACACGGAGCAACAGAGAAACGGAGAAGAACAGAGAAGACAATTTAAGACAATTCTATTCTTCTCTGTTTTGCCTCCGTTTCTCCGTTTCTCTGTGTTGATTCCGTTCACTCCGTTACCGGCGCCTGTGCCGGATCCTCCACACGGTCGCGGCGACGACGAGCAGCGCGCACCCTTCGACGTACACCTTCTCCGCGTCAATCCAGTCGATCGGCCGGTTCTTCAGCAGCGGATCCGCCCAGACGCCATGCACGAAGAAGACCGCGGCGGCGGCGAACGCCACATAGTGGAGCTGCTTCCAACGGTGGTGCCCGAAGAGGCGACGGAAGTAGGACGTGAGCACCACGAACGCGATCAGATAGAAGCCGATCGCGCCGAGCGTGCTCGGGAACGGCTGCGTCGGCGACCAGATCGGGACGACGATGTCGAACAGGCGGAATCCCGCATCGGACGAAGCGAGCAGCGTCAGCGGATGCATGAGCACGGTCGCGAGGCCAAGATATCCGAGCCAGTTGTGCAGCTTGTACAGCTTGATCCACCGCTGGCGCGGCCACCGGCGGATCGGGTTGTACCCGACCGAGAGCATCAGCCCCATCAGGATCTGCGCCGTAAACATCCCGAGCGCGGTGAGGCCGAGGGCCGACGAAACATCGATGACGGTGGGCACGGGGAAGTGTAGCCGACCTCACTCAAACGCAACCACGAAGTCGCGAAGACATGAACACAATCCAGGGCGTGGCTATTGCCGGAGGGCGAGCAATCGGCCTGCTTCTTCTGGCGTGACGCGACCGCCCGCGAGCGCGATCGCCTGGGCCAGCACCGGGTCGCGGCCCCCGGCGAGATCGGACGGCCGCGGCAGCACGATCTCGTCCGGCTCGACACCGATGTGTTCGAGGCTGGCGCCGTCCGACATGCGGACGTCGGCGATCGTGACGGACGTCGCGTAGAAAGCGACGGATGCCACTCCGACGTTGTGCGGGAACACGCGCGACGTCATCACGGCGCCAGCCGTGCGATCGCCGAGCACGGTCCCCCGCTTTTCGATTTGCACGATGCGGGCGAACATCTCCGCCGCCGACGCCGATCGGCTGTCCACGAGCACGACGAGGCGCCCGGCGAACCCGTTCTTCGCGGGCCTGGCCACCTCCCGCGCTTCCTTGCCTCGCCGCTTTTCGGACGCGACGACCACGATGTGATCGATGCAGCGGCTGACGAGCTCACGCAATGCGGCCACCGAGCCGCCGCCGTTACCGCGCAGATCGAGCACGAGCGTCTTGTAGCCGCGCGCCTTCCGGATCATCTCGTCCACGGCATCCGGCTGTCCGAACACCGCCATCTTCCACACGAGCACTTCGTCGCCGACCGCGGCGCTCCGGTCTCGCGCGCGATCGAGCAACTGCTCGAGATCCGCGAGCAGATCGCCGGCGTCGGGGCTCTGCCGGGTCTGCAGGCGCGAGACCACATCGACCGTGCGCGCCGATCCGTCGGGCTTCAGCACCGCGACGCGCTGCTGCGCCTGCGGCCTGATGAAGCGATACAGGTAGTCCAGCCGCGGGAGATTCGACCGGTCGGGCGAGAACCCGTTCAGCAGCAGCACGCGATCGCCCGCGGCGAGCCCCTTGGCGGCCGCGTCGCTCTGGGGATCCACCGTCGTGATGAGCGGCACGTCGCCCACCATCGCCATCTGCCAGCCGTAGTCGACGTGGGTCGTGCGATTCGGCGGGATGAACACCGTATGCGAGTCGTCGAACTGCAACAGCAGGTTGGCGACGATGGCGAAGGCGTCGGTGAGGGAGGGGGCGGCTTTCAGGCGCTGTTCGGCGCCATTGAACTGCGACTTGAGATCGAGGCCGTGGAACTGCGGGTCGTAGTAGTTTTGCTCAACGTCGTGGCGCACCTGCCGCAGCATGACGAGGACGAGGTCGCGGTCGTGGGGAGAGAGATTTGGTCCCGGCTGGGCGACGAGGACCGCCGGGATCAGAATGGCAGAAAGGCAGGATGGCAGAATGGCAGAAATGAAAGGGCGAAGGCCTTCTGCCTTCCCTTTCTGCCCTCCTGCCTTTCTGCCCTCCTGCAATGCCGCGTTCAGCGCGAGGCGTCCGTGCTCGTCCGAGCGCCCGCGTTCTTGACGTACCTGTCGAACCAGTTCAACCGCTCGGCGATTACGTGGAGCAGCGTCTCGCGCGCGGCGTAGCCGTGCGCTTCGTTGGGCAGGGTCACGTAGCGAACGGTCGCGCCGTGACCCTTGAGCGCCTGATAGAGGCGCTCCGAGTTGATCGGGAACGTGCCGGTGTTGTCGTCCACTTCGCCGTGCATCAGCAGGATCGGATCCTTGATCTTGTCGGCGTACCAGAACGGCGACATCTTCGCGTAGAGATCCGGCACGTCCCAGAACGTGCGGCGCTCGCTCTGGAAGCCGAACGGCGTGAGCGTCCGCATATACGCGCCGCTCTCCGCGAAGCCCGCGCGGAACAGCCGCGAGTGCGCCAGCAGGTTCGCGGTCATGAAGCCGCCGTAGCTGTGGCCGCCGACGCCGATGCGATCGCGATAGGCGACGCCCATCTCGACGACCTTGTCGATCGCCGCCTGCGCGCTCGCGACGAGTTGCTCGACGTACGTGTCGTTGGCCGTTTCACCCGGACCGATGATCGGCATCGCCGGGTCGTCGAAGATCGCGTAGCCCGAGAGCAGCAGGAACATGTGCGAGCCGCCGCGGATCGTCGTGAACGCGTTTGGCGAGCCCGAGACCTGGCTGGCCGAGTCGGCGTCGCCGAACTCCCGCGGGTACGCCCACATGATCAACGGCACGCGCGTGCCCTGCTTGTAGCCTGGCGGGAGGTAGAGCGTGCCCGACAGCGTCACGCCGTCGTTGCGCTTGTAGGTGACGTACTGCCGCAGGATGTCGCGCGCCACCGGCTGCGGATCCTTGAACTGGGTGACGGCGGTCTTCGCGTCCTTGCCCACGTCGCGCACGAAGAAGTTCGGCGCCTCTTTCTGCGTCTCGAAGCGCGTGAGGAACTTCGTCATCTCGTCGTTGAGCGGCGCGACGAACGATTCGAGCGATTCGTCGGAGGAGCGGAAGATCCGCTCGGTCTTGAGTGTCTTGACATTCAACTTGTCGAGAAACGGCCGGTTGCCTTGCGGCGATGCGCCCACACCGGCGACGTAGATGGAGTCACCCGTCTGGATGATCGAGCCGCCGCCAGGGCCGCCGCGTCCGCCGCCACCGCCGCCCGCGGTCGTCCCCGAATCACGTCGCGTGACAGGCGATCCCGGATCGTCGTAGGCCGCATCCTGTTTGCGGTCCCACACCTTCCGAGGTGCAGCGCCCGGCTCCATGATCCAGCTGCGCGTGCGGCGCGACGCGCGATCGTTCTCGGTCAGCAGCGCGATGCCGGTGTCCGTGTAGTTGATGCCGCCGTAGCGCCATTCCGTTTTCGCGACTTCTGCCGGCTGGCCCGAGAACGGCGCCGCCAGCGAAACGACCTTGTCGCGGAACGGCACCTTGTTCTTGAGGTCCCCGCCGTCGAGCGCCTCGACCCAGAGGATCGTCGCCGGCTGATCGGCGCGCCAACGGTAGCCGCGCGGGCCCGGCTCCACGCCGGTGAGCGTCGTGCCTTCGCGCGACGGCTGGTCGGCGATCTTCTTCGCGACGTCCCCCGCGCGCGTCCAGATCTCCACGTCCTGGGGGAAGCCGTTCATCGGCACCGTGTGGGAGAACGGTTTCTTGATCCGGGTCACGAGGACGTATTGGCCCGCGGGCGCCGGCGTGACGCTGCCGAAAATCGCCGGCTTGCCGATCGCGCTCTTCGCGCCGGTGGCCGTGTTGATCGCCGTCAGCTGACTCGTGAAGTAGTAGTCGAACAGCGTGTCGTCGAACACGCTGTTCAGGAGATCTTCGTAGGTCGGCGCGGGCGCGGCCTTGCCGTAGCTCTCGTGGACGTTGGGACCCGACGGCACCGTCGGCTCAACTGGCGCCGGTCCGCGACCTCCCGGGACCAGCTCACACACCATCGTCACGTTGTCGCGCAGCCAGTCACAGGGATCGCCGGTCGTCGCGTTGATCCGATCCGCACCGGTCACGACCGCCTTCGCGGCGCCCGTGGACACGTCGGCGATCCAGAGCTCGATCGCGTTGTCCTTGGTCTGGAGGAAGGACAGACGCGCGCCGTCTGGCGAGAACTTCACGTGCGAGATCCGCGTCTGCGGCGGCATCGTCACGCTCGACTCGGCGCCGCCGGTGATCTTCTTCAGCGTGATCGAGTAGATGCCGGTGCCCGGGAGGCCGGAGGCACGGTGCGGGCCGTTGGTCTTCGGGTTCACGCGCGAGCCGGCGAGACGATACATCGGCTGCGAGAGCTCGGCGATCGTCGGATAGGTCCGCGCTTTCGTGAGCGCGACCACCTGCTTGTTCGGGCTGAGCGTGGTCTGCGGCAGCGGCTCGGCGTCGAATGCGTCGACGACCGCTTTCGGCGGCAGGACGTAGCGCGGCGGATCGGACGCGGTCGGCACCTGCGCAACAACGCCCTGGGTGAATCGCAGGGCCAGCGCGGGCGCGAGAATCAGAATGGCGAGAGCGATGGCGCGGGCGGGTCGGTTGCACATGGACCGCTCCTCAACTTGAAGATGGACCGCTCCTCAACGTAGCGCAGGCCTTCAGGCCTGCGGTGTGTAGCAGAAGATTCTACCCCGGTCCGGCGTAGTCTTCAGCCGGCGTCTGCGGGAGATCGGATGATGATTTGGGCGGAACCGGAGTGAGGCAGGCGAGACGCGACGGCCAGCCGGTGGCGCGGGCTGGGCGCAAACAGGCCGAATTGCCAGGCGGCCGCGTCGACGTCGGCCGGCGCCTCGAGGCCGACAGCGCCGTCGTCGCCGACCGTGAACACGAGACGACTCAACGCCGTCGCCATGCCGGTGCCGAGCGCCTTCACGAGCGCTTCCTTGAGCGTCCAGAGATCGAAGAAACGATTGCGCCGCGCCTCCTCGTCCAGTTGCAGGAGGTGCGCCGCCTCGGTCGGAGCGAAAAAGCGCGCCGCGATGTCGGCGGTGTTCACATCGCGGTCGATGCACTCCACGTCCACGCCGACGTCGGCGTCCTTCGTCACCGCGCAGGCGACCATGCCGTGGGTGTGCGACAGGCTGAAGGAAGCGGGGGCATCGCCCGCCTCGATCAGGAACGGCTTGCCTGTCGCGGTCCGGTTGAAGCGCCACCGCTCGGGCGCGCGGCCGTCGTCGCGCGAAAGCGTGTGGCGGAGCAGGGCGTGCGCGGCCGCGTAGTCGCGGGCGTCGCGCTTGAAATGGAACCGCCGGTAGCGCGCGAGCTCGTCTTCCGACAGGACGGACGCGGCGGCGGCGATCACCGTGTCGTCGAGCGACTCGGTGGGCTGAAACCAGATGCGGATGTCGTGCGGCGGCACAAAGACGAGGATACCGCGTCGTCAGCCCTTCAGCCCGAAGCCATCGGAAGCGCCGGCCCGCGGACGATTGCTGCGACAAACGCGCGGAGATCGGAGGGACCCTCGCGTGCGGCCAGCGTTCCTTCGATGAGCCCCGCCGTCAGGCGCCGAAACGCGTCGGCGTAACTCTGCGGCGTTCCTGAGCCGTGCGCCACGCAGGCTTGATGACGATCTGAGTCGCCTGCCAGTCGAGGGATCACCTGCGGGCCGCGGTGCAGCTTCGCACGGCGACCGGCGTGAACACCGGACGCGCTGCAGCTCGTCGCAGCTGTCGGTGCCGGATGCACGACGTTCCTGACAAACGACCGTCGTCTCCCGCCCGTGCCGGGGCTGCGCGTGGTGGAGCTCACCTCGTCCGTCGAGTGACCGTGCGCCCTGTGCTTCTACTCCTCCAACCCCATCCGCCCGAAGAGCGGACGCCCGCCGACGGAGATAAGGCCGAAGCGGAGTCATGAGGGGCGCGCCGTTCTACCGCGGGGAGGGAACGGATACGACGGAGGGAACGGGATCACACGGAGGAACGGAGAAACGGAGGACACAAACCGGGAAGAAAACGTCTTCTCTGTGTGATTCCGTTCCCTCCGTGACCTCCGTTCGCTTCGTCGTCAGCCTTTCAATCCAAAGCGATCGGAAAAGAAGGCCCGGACCGTCTGAATCGTGACCCCGCCGGTCCGGTGCGGATCCTCGAAATAAGGGCCGAAGTGCTTCTTGTCACCAGTGAGTAGATGTGTGGCGCGGGCGGCCAGCGCGGCCCCGAAAATCAGTTGATCGTCAGCCGGCAGTTTCAGCACCGCCTGCGCCATCGAGGGTGTGTCCACGATCTCCAACTGGGCGACGAGCGGATCGAGTGCCGGGGCCTTGTCCGAAGCTTTGAGCCGCAGGTTCGCGCGCGCTTCGGCAACCGCCAGGTGCGAGCTGACGAGCGTCACCACCTTGTGCCGGCCGAGGTCGAACAGCAGCCGGGACAGGCCTGACGGGTTGTGCGCCGCGGTGAACAGCACGTTCGCGTCGAGAAACACGCGCACAGGTCAGCGCGCTCGGGCCTTCTTCAACACGCGCTTGCGCTCAGCCGGGGTCACGCGATCCTCGTGCAGCCAGCCCTGGATTTCTGCGTCGGAGTACACGCGGAGGGGCGTCACGGAGGCCGGCCGCAACACCAGCGCGCCATCCCGCTCCTCGGCGATGAGCACCGAGCCGGCGGTGATCGCCAGGCGCTCGCGCAACCGCTTCGGCAGCGTCACCTGGCCGCGATCGGAGACGACAAGCGTGTCAGGCCTCATGAAGTCAGACTATCGGATTTTCTGAAAATATGAAAGTCAGTATGGCGCCGAGGTAGGCCGGGTGGGTCAGGTAAGTCGGGTAGGTCTGGTGGGTCAGGTAAGTCGGGTAGGTCTGGTGGGTTTGGTAAGTCGGGTGGGTCGGGTGGGCAAATCCTCGAGATCGATCCAGCCGAAGAGCGGGCGCCTGCCTTCTACGCCGACCCGCCGACGGAGGGAACGGGATCAACACGGAGGAACAGAGCAACAGAGGAGAAACAGAGAAGAATCGTTCTTCTCTGTTGTTCTTTCTCCGTTTCTCCGTTCCTCCGTGTGATCCCGTTTTCTTCGTCGTCTCCGTTCTCTCCGCGGAGCGTCTTGAGGGCGGCTACGCGGGCGGCGTGATGGGAATCGCTCTGGTCGAGAATGGCGACCAGCGGGCCGGCGTCAACGAGGACGGCGCGCACGGGCTTTCTCGCGGACGATCGCGGCGAACTGCTCGCCGGTTGTTTTCTTCCGGTCGCGCGCGGCCGTGCGGACCTCGACGCTGACCTTGCCGATGCTGGTTGTGCCGGTGCTGACGGCGCCGATGACGTCGAGCCATGCGTCGTACGGGCGTCCACGGCCGGTGTCGCCGCCGTTGGTGGACGTGTAGTGCTCCAGCGCGTCGCGAACAACATCCGATCGCGTCTGACGGCGGCGGCGCGCCAGGGCGTTCACCGCGCGCTCCGTGCTCGCGCTCAACCGGACGTTCATCGGCATGGCATACCCTCCGTAATACAAATAAGTATTACGCGAGGGATGAGCGCCGGCAACCGGCACGGCTGAAGCCGTGCCCCACAACTGACTCACCCGACCCACGCCCCCCCCAACCGATTCGCCTCTCCAGCCGTCCCGCCCTTTGGCGAAGCAAAAAAATGCCCCTCCATGCAGCATTGAAAACCGGCCGTCAGCGCAGGGCGACCCGCGTGACGCCAACGATGGCGTCGAAGCCTTCGTCGAAGGTTGCGATCTGCGAGATGTCGTGATTCAGCATGACGGCGGCGTGTATCGCATCGCGCACGCTGATGCCGCGCGAGGAGACGAGCAGGGCCCTGGCGCGGTCGGTATCGGCAAGCGTCACCGCCAGGACCGTCGGACAGAGGTGGACGAACAGGTCGTACACGGAGGCCGCCAGGTCGAGCCGTTTGAGCGCGGCGTAGCGGTACAGAATTTCCTGAAGTACTTCGGTGCTGGTGCAGATGTCGACCTCGCCGCTGCGCGCACGTTCGAGGAAGCGACGCGCCGGATCGCGGAGCGGGTGATCGCGCCCGGCGACGTACATCGGCACGTTCGAGTCGACGAAGACCATCAACCGCGCCCGGCGTCGATCTCGGCGAGGACCTGCTCGATGTCGCCGGTCGGCGCGCCGAGCGCGGCGAGCTGGTCGAGCGGGTCGCCTTGGAGATTTTCCTGCAGCGCGCGCTCGATCGCCTGGCGCACCCACGCGCCTGCCGACAGGCGATTCCGGTGCGCGGCCTTGCGGATTCGGCGATCAAGGGCCTCAGGTACGAGGACCTGGAGTCGATGACTCATATACTCATACTACCATGAGTATCCGCGCGCTGACCCACCCGACCCACCCGACCCACCCGACCCACCCGACCCACCTGACCCACCTGACCCACCCGACCCACCTGACCCACCCGACCCACCCGACCCACCTGACCCACCTGACCCACCTGACCCACCCAACCCACCCGACCCACCCGACCCACCCAACCCA
>Ga0315281_10005658_pt1 | contig 17872 bp, 11 predicted proteins | sample YL17G07_0_MG_FD_204540 | JGI IMG/M metagenome (GOLD analysis project Ga0315281, IMG submission 204540) | Sediment microbial communities from Yellowstone Lake, YNP, Wyoming, USA - YL17G07_0 | ecosystem: Environmental > Aquatic > Freshwater > Lake > Sediment | place: USA: Wyoming | collected...
GCCCGATGTCGCCAGCTCTTTCAGCAAAACAAGCATGGCATAATCGCCGCTTTCCACATTCCAAAGGTTGCCGAAATAGAAATGCATGGACAGCTCCCCGCCGAACGCCGCGCCCGTCTCGCGCATCATCTTTTTTATGTTGGCATGACCAACCTTGCACCATGCCGATTTGCCTCCGGCTTTTTCGACCGACCGGGCCACGGTCCATGAGGCACGCGTATCGCTCAAGACTAGTCCGCCGGGTTTGTTGCGCAGCTCGATTGTTGCGAACAAGGCAGTCAATAAATCGCCGCGGAACTGTTCCCCGTTCTCATCCACGAAACCGACACGATCCGCGTCACCGTCAAATGCGATACCGCAGACGGCTCCGCTCTCTTTGACCTTGTCTTTCAAGGCCGTCAACGTTTCTTCTTTTAACGGATTGGCTTCGTGATTCGGAAAGTTGCCGTCCAATTCGAAATACAAATTTTCTGCTTTGATCCACGGGCAACGTTCGAGAAGTTTTGGAAGCACATGACCCGCCATGCCATTTCCTGCGTCGATGACGATTTTCATGTCAGGCATGTCAGTCGGCAGCTTCGCGAGCGAGACGATGTGGTCGATGTAGCGGTCGAGAGCTGTGGGATCAAAATCCCCCCTACCCCCCTTTGCTAAAGGGGGCTGTTCAGAAGTCTCCTTTAGCAAAGGAGATGTCGCATCCGATGCAACAGAGGATTCCGGCATTGCGTCGCGAACCAGTTCGAGGCCCGAGCCGAGACCGAGTGGCAAACAGTCGCCGTGCGTCAGCTTGAAACCGTTGTACTTTCCCGGGTTGTGCGAGGCTGTGACCATGACGCCCAAATCGAACTTGGGTTCGGCCAAACCAAGCAGGACATTGAACATCGGAGTTGAACAAAGACCGATGCGAGTTACCTCGACACCTTGTTCTGACAAAGACGAAATAAGTGCATTTTCGAGTTCAGGCGAAGTAAGCCGCATATCCCGGCCTACCATGACGCGTTTTGGTGCCAGGACACTGACAATCGCTATCCCCAATCCCCGGGCAAAACCGGCATCTAGCGGGTCGGGTGACGTACTGCGAATATCGTAGGCCTTAAAGGCGGAAAATATGGCTTGGTTCATAGAAAGTTTTACGTTTGACATATTATTGACCATGCGCGGCATTTCGTCTACAATAAAGGCATAATTTTTTAATGCTTTTTACCCTTTATGATGTGGATCGTCCTACTAATAATCGTGGCGGTCGTAGCCTGGATTGTCATGGTCTACAATGGCCTGATTACGGCAAAAAACCGCACCGACGAAGCCTGGTCTGACATCGACGTACAACTCAAGCGCCGCCATGACCTGATCCCCAACCTGCTGGCCACGGTTCAGGGTTACGCCTCGCACGAAAGCTCAGTCTTTACCAAAGTCACGGAAGCCCGCTCGCAGGCAATGCAGGCCAAATCCATCGACGACAAAATCGCTGCTGAGAACCAACTCATGGGAACCATGAAGAGCCTGTTCGCAGTGGCCGAGAATTATCCTGAGCTCAAAGCCAACACCAACTTCCTGCAATTGCAGACAGAACTCGCTGACACGGAAAACAAAGTCCAGGCCTCGCGCCGCTTTTACAACGGCAATGTGCGCGACTTCAACACCAAGCTGCAAGTTTTCCCGACCAACATGATCGCCGGTTTCCTCAAATTCACGGCCTACAAATTCTTCGAGGCCGCTGAAGATGAGAAGGCGGTGCCGACGGTGAGTTTCAACCAATCTTAAACAACGTCTATCAAGTCCATCACGTCAAAGGTCCATCATGTCGCGACCTGACAGACGTGATGGACTTGATAGACCTGAGGGACATTTGTCCTAGGATGAGATGTATTCCCAAATTGATTCCAACAAGCGCAAGTCCGCTTTGCTGATCGCCCTATTCGTGGGCGTTTTAGCATTGGCCGGCTACGCTTACGGATACGTGACTGACACGGGATATTTCGGTCTGGCATTCGCCTTAATAATTTCCACGGTCTGGACGCTCGTCTCCTGGTACGCGGGCTCAAGCATTACATTGTGGTCTGCGGGCGCGGTTGAAGTTACGGATCGATCCCAATTCACAACACTCTGGAACGTGGTTGAAAATCTTTCGATCACAGCCGGCATTCCCATGCCGCGTGTTTTCATCGTGAAAGATCCGTCGCCCAACGCCTTTGCCACGGGACGCGATCCTAAAAACGCCTGCGTGGCCGTGACCACGGGTTTATTGGAACGTCTGGATCGGACGGAACTTGAAGGCGTGATTGCGCACGAACTTTCTCACGTAAAAAATTACGACACGCGCCTTATGATTCTCGTCGCCGTACTGGTCGGCGCGCTGGTCATGCTTGGCAACTGGATGTTCCGCGGCTCGCTCTTCCGCCGCGGCCGCAGCAAAGACGGTAATGGTATTTTCATGATTATAGGAATTCTTTTTATTCTTCTGGCACCGCTGGTCGGACAAATCATCCAGCTCGCCATCTCGCGCAAACGGGAATACCTGGCCGATGCGGACGGAGCGCTGCTTACGCGCTATCCCGACGGCCTGGCTTCGGCTTTGGAAAAAATTAAAGTCGCCGCGACCCCGATGCAACAAACTTCAAAATCGACAAACCATCTTTGGATCTCCGACCCCACGGCAAAAACACTGGGCAGCAAAGTCGCCGGATTATTCTCCACTCACCCGCCAATCGACGAACGCATAAATATCCTGCATCACATGCTGGAAACGCCGTAAACATACCAACCTCTGTCATCCTCGCGGATGCGGGGATCCAGAATAAAATATAGCGTCGTCATGAAAATCTCTCTAATTCTGGATTCACTTTCCCAAGGGAATGACAAACTCACACATGTTACCAAATGATTTAATCGGCCGGTTCACCAGCCATCTGAAGGAAGCCTTGCAAAAGGCCCTGGGTTTCGCCGTATCAAACGGTCGCGAACTGGTTGAACCGGGTGATTTGATCGTGGGTTTGCTGCACGAAAAAGGCGCGCTTGGCGGAGAACTGCTGCAAAAATCCGGCGTCTCCCCGACCTTCGCTTCTGAACATTTCCGCGGCAGTCCGGCGCGCAAAAAAACCATCATGGCGCTTGATTTGACCGACGGCGTAAAAAAACTCATCGAGCGCGCCGTGGTCATGGCGCATTTGCGCGAGCACCGTTTTGTGGGCACCGAACATTTGGCCGCGGCGATCGCCGAATCGGAAGAACAATCGGTGCGTGATTTTTTTAAAGCCGCCAACGTGGACGTGGCCTCGCTGCGCGAAAACGTGGAACTGGTTTTGCGCTCCGAATCAAACTTTCCTTCCATGGACCAGGTGGCAGGACGCATGCAAAACGGCGAGCCGTTCCCGCCCAATATTTTTCCGGAAGATGAAAATTCCGGCCACATGCCCGAACAAGGCTTCCGTCCATTTTCCAGAACTTCGCAGGTCTCCGCGCTCGACACTTTTGCTCGCGACTTAACCCAAGCCCAGATCGCGGAAAAACTTGATCCTGTCATCGGACGCGAAAACGAAATCGACCGCGTGATTGAAATTTTAATACGCCGTACAAAATCCAATCCGGTTTTATTGGGCGAACCCGGCGTAGGAAAAACAGCAGTTGTCGAAGGCTTGGCCAAACGCTTAGCCGACGGTGACGTCCCCGATGCTTTGCACGGCCACCGCATCCTGTCTTTGGATCTGGCTTCGACGGTAGCCGGCACCATGTATCGCGGCGAATTCGAGGCGCGCCTCAAACAAATCGTGGAAGAGGCTAAGCAGGATCCGAACCTCATACTTTTCATCGACGAAATGCACAACATCGTGGGCGCCGGTTCGACTTCCGGATCTTTGGACGCGGCCAACATCCTCAAACCGGCATTGGCCCGCGGAGAAATACGCTGCATTGGCGCGACCACGTGGTCAGAATATAAAAAGCATATCGAACCGGACGCCGCCCTCGAGCGTCGTTTCCAACCCGTCATGATCGAAGAACCGACTCCTGATGCGGCCTTGGACATGCTTAAAGGACTCGAAAAACGCTATGCGGAACATCACCGCGTGTCATACCGTCCCGAGACTTTGCGTGCAGCGGTTGATTTATCCGAACGGTTTTTAACCGACCGTCTTTTTCCGGACAAAGCCATCGACCTCATGGACGAAGCGGCGGCATCGGTCGTGGCTAAACGCCAATCACGGGAAGAGCAGGAACGCATGTCGGTCCTCGACGCGGCAGCCAAGGCTAAACTTCAGGAATCTGAAACTCATTTAAAAAACAACAAACTCGACCTGGCCGAACAAGCTGCGCGCGAGGCGGAAAAACTCAATGCGGACCGTAAGACGCTGGAAGCAACTTTGAATGCGGCCATAGAAAAAGATCGTCCGGTGATACAGCCGGAAGATGTCGCCAAAGTCGTGGCGCGCATGGCCCACGTTCCGGTTTCCATGATTCTTGCGTCGGAGCGCGAACGACTCGCAAACCTGAAAGAACGTCTGTCAGAACGGATCGTGGGACAACCCGGACCGGTCAGCGCAGTGGTCGATGTGGTCTCACGCGCCAGACTTGGACTGCATTCGCCGCAAAGACCCCGAGCGGCCATGCTCTTTGTCGGTCCGTCGGGAACCGGCAAGACGGAATTGGCCCGCGCTTTGGCTGCGGAACTTTTCAGCCGAGAGGATGCGCTGCTCAAGCTCGACATGTCGGAATTTTCCGAGTCTCATTCCATCTCAAAGCTTATCGGTTCCCCTGCCGGTTACGTCGGCTACCGCGAAAGCACGAAACTGACCGATTCGGTTCGCAAACGTCCGCATTGCGTAATTTGTTTTGACGAAATTGAAAAAGCGCACCAGGACGTCCAACACACGCTGTTGCAAATTCTCGAAGACGGCTCCATGACCGACGCCACGGGACGTACCGTCTCTTTCCGCAATGCTTACGTGATATTGACATCCAACATCGGGTCCGACCAGTTGTCGCGCAAACACATCGGCTTCGGCGCGGACGCCTCCGGACTGGATTCGGTCATCGCCGACGAGGCTAAAGCGCATTTCAAACCAGAACTGCTCAACCGTCTGGACAGGGTCGTGGTGTTCAATCCCCTGGCTCCGGAACATCTCCGCTTTATCCTGGATCGCGAGCTGACCCAGGTCTGCGACCGCCTGGCGCGCATGCAAAAAGTTAAATGCGAAATCGGCGATTCGGTGCGCAACTGGCTCATGCAACGACCGATTCCGCCCGAAGAAGGAGCCCGCGCCATCCGCCGCCTGGTAGAACGCGAGCTCATGGCCTCGCTGGGACAATTTCTCATTCAAAACCATAAAAAAACCCGCGTCTCTGTCACAGCCACGCGCGACAGCCTGCGGTTTCGCTAAGCAAGGACATAAGGAGGAACTATGCCCGACGCATCAACACCAAAATCAAAACCCGCGGTAAGCTCGCCCGCCATGGATTTAATCCAGGGAAATTTTGCATCCGCGCAAAAGGATTTGGAAAACGCAAAAAATCCGCAAGCCGTGAGCGACGCTTTGGCGCGCTTGTCTGACGAAGAATACGATAAGCTGGCACCCGTCATTAAAGCGGCTAAAAACTCGGGTCAAAAAACTTTCAGCTTCAGCGGTTTTACCGTGCCGATCCCTGACATTTCAACGCAACAGCTCATCCAACGGCGCAAAGAAATGTCGTTTAAAAACGAGAACCTGATGAACTCGGCTTTGGGCGTCTTTGGCGACCAAGGCGCGGCGCTCAAACAACAATTTGCAAATTTTTTAGGCATCAAGCTCCAACCCAAGGAAGAAGGAAAAAAGAAACCGGTCGAAAACAAGCCAGCTAAAAAAGAAAAACCACCGGAGAAAACAGCCGCAGCAGCGGAATCGGTGGCTGAAAAAATTCCAACCGTCAGACCTGAAACGCCGTCGGCGACAAATCAGGAGGCCGAAGCGGCGCGAAAAAGAGAAATCGAGGAGGATGAAGATGATTCGAACAAGGGAAAAACATTGCGCATGGCAGCAATGGCTGCACGCATCGCCACCACACCAGCCCCCCTAGCCCCATCCGCCCCGTCAAAAAAAGGCGGCATCGTCAGAATCGCGTCCGCACAGGAACAGGAGCTTAGTGAGATAGAGAAAGGCTGGGATGAGATTGCGGCGAAACAGGAAGATGAAACCAAGACGCTTCGCGGCATGGGGGCTGCTCAAGAAACTCCTTCATCTCCCCTGGCAACACAGTCACGAACCACGACCTTGCGAGGAGTCTCTCCAACGGCGCCTGCAGTAGCACCCAGCAGAACCGTGCGCGGGATTGGACCGGCGGCAGTCGCAGCAGGCGCTGCCGCAGCCGCTGTTGGTTTAGGCAGTAGCACTTCTGCTGCCACGGTAAAAACCACGGGACAAGTCACAACCAAGAAATCGGCGACTGTGACTGCGCCAGCCGGCGGAGGCGGAACACAAGGCGGTGAAATTTCGGTTACCGGCAAACGCGAAGAAAAAATAGAAGGTCAGGTTAAAACTACGATTGAACAACCCGCGGCACAGGCGCCCGCAGAAGGAGCTGGCGCAACAAAAGTCGAAGGCACGGTTGAAACCACGGCACAAGCAAAACCGGGAGCAGCGGCCCCCTCTGCCGGACAAGGCGGACCGATAAAAGTCGAGGGCAAAGTCGAAATAACAGTTCAGGCCAAACCCGGAGCCGCACCAGCGGGTCAGGCCATGCCGTCGCAAATCAACATTCAAGCCAAGACAGGCGTGGGAGTACCGACCGGAGGAGGCGTTGCGGCAGGGATCGGTCCAGTGAGTGCCGAGGTCAACGTCAAACGACAAGCACGGCAGGGATTTCAGCACGCTCCTCCAAGCCCGGGTGCGCAAAAATCCACCGTCGTCCGGCCCCAAGGTCAACCGACTTTGCGCGGCATGCCGCCGACTGCGGCACAAGAAGCTCCGCGAACTTTGGCCGGCATGCCTCCCGCGCCGCAGGGAGCGGAACAAATCCAAGCACCGTCAGCTCCGTTACCAACCGGCATGAACGCGCCGCAGGGTTTGGAATTATCCCCCACCGCTACGCCGGGCTCAGTCCAGCGCATGCAAGCGCCACGACCGAGTAAACGAGTTACAGGCGGAGCAGCTCCGTCAGCAATCCGTCGACCTGTCGCGAAAACGACCGGGGCGCGTCCTGGTCCGCAAATTAGTCGACCTCTTGGCGCCGCCATGTCGCTTGGCGCTACGCAGCAACGGGCGCGCGCCTCAGCTCCGAGTGGTGGTTTAGCTGGTGACACCAAACCTTTGGATGTGACTGGGGATATAATGAGCGACAAGCCGCGTGCAGCTTCGATGCAAACTCCGGGCATATATTCGCCGCTCGAAGGCCGAGGCGCTTATTCCATGGGAGCACGCGCGCCGGGCTCCATTGCTACAGAGGCCGAAGAAGAAGACCTGGCATCCAAAGGCGGCATCATGGCCACGGACGAAGAAGGACGCGCTCAAGCATTGGAGTCAGCCAAGCAACGGCAGCGCTCTTTGCTGGCGAACATGCCCGGCGCCGTTCCCCTGGCAGCAGGCGCCGTGGCGGCCGGCGCTGCCATGAGAGCGCCTTCGGAAGAGGAAATTCCGGTTGAAGAAGGCGAAGAGGCGGAGGAAGACGGAGAACTTACGGAACAAGACATTATCGAGGATGAAGAAGCTGAAGAAACAGAAGTGCAGCAGCAAGACCAGGTCCGGCGAGCCATGCAAATCGAGGCTTTACAGGCTCAACAACGTCAGCAGCTTTCAATCCAAGGCGCCCAGGCAAGCATTCATGATTCAATTGAAGGCGCTAAAAAAGTTCAAAAAAACCTGCAAAATATCTGGCGTGTGGTCAATGCCGTCGAAGCTTTGGATGCGGAGTTCATTTTGCCATTGATCTTGTGGTTCCTGACGGCCAATATTCAATTGCTCAACAAATACACCTTTAAAAACAAGCTGATCCCGCCCGCATCCCTGCCCGAAGACGCACTCACCTGCTGCATCGACTGTTTTGCGGGCAGCATGATGTTCATGAGCTTCTTTATGCAGCTGATTATAGTAGCCTTAGTCGTACTGCCTTACGCCCTAGTCGGAGCAACAATAGTTGCCGCTGGATACTTAATCGGCGATTGGGCCGGACTGACAGGTAAAATCGGTGAATTCGTCTCCGACATAATAACGAAATAGCGTTTGTATCTCGTCCATTTTAGCGATATAATAAGCCGCATATGATCACCCTGAACGAACAAACCAAAAAAATACTGTTTGCAGCGTTCTTTGTCGTGTTTTCCATCGGCACTGGATATGCGCTGTACTACTTTTTCTTCAGGCCAACCCCCGCGGCTATCGGCCCCGAAGCAACTCAAGAACAATACGGCGGCGAGCTGGGTGCGGCCGGACAACGCGGTCAAGTAACGCCAACTGTACACGGAGGCGAAGTAACATTGCCTTCGGCCGGCGAAGCGGCCGGCGCGACGGGTGCGGCCGGTGCGGCCGGCGCCGTATCAACCGACGTTACTTTGGTACGAGACGCCGTAACCCAGGCGACTAGCATCGGACCGGATGGCAGCACGCGTTTTTACGACCCGGCAACCGGCAAGTTTTATCGCATAAATCCGGACGGCAGCATCACTGAAATGTCAGCCCGCCAATTCTACAACGTCGAACAGATAAGCTGGGGCAATACCCAAAACGAAGCCATATTGCAATTTCCGGACGGCAGCAACATTTATTACGATTTCGATAACCAGCGGCAAACAACCTTGCCTCAGCATTGGGAGGATTTCCATTTTGCTCCCAACTCGAGCGACGTAGTAGCTAAAAGCATGGGCTTGGACCAGGATAATAAATTCCTGATAACCGCCAAAGCGGATGGCACTGAACAGACCGCCTTATATCACATGGGCGACAACGCGGACCTGGTCATCCCCAGCTGGTCGCCTAACAACCAGGTCGTGGGCTTCTCACAAACCGGAGATCCGCAACCAGATAACGGACAGGCAGTAGTCCTTTTAGGAAAAAATCACGAAGAATTTAAATCCTTGAAAGTACCGGGACGCGGTTTCCAGCCCAACTGGTCACCGAACGGCAAGCAACTCCTTTACAGCGCCTACCATAATCGCGACCAAATGAAGCCCATGCTTTGGGTCTCCGACGCCTCGGGCGACGATATCAACAACAACCGGCGGCGCCTGAACCTCAACACCTGGGCGGACAAATGCGTCTGGCAGGACGAGAAGACCCTTGTCTGCGGAGTGCCGCAATATCTTCCCATGGCTGCCGGTCTCGATGAATCCTCGGCAGACGCCATACCGCACGACATATATCTCGTGGATCTGACATCCGGTATTTCCAAAAAAATCAGCTCAGACGACCAAACGCATCCCCTGCGCAAACCCATACTGAGTCCGGACGGCGCAAAACTGACTTTTACCGACGCGATCACGGGCAAACTTTATAGTTACACCCTTCACAGATAAAACTATGCATCTCCCATCCGCCCTTTCGCCCCAACGCCTTGCTTTGATAGTTTTAGTCGCCTCCGCGCTCGTTTTGTGCGTTTACGCCGGCCGCCAATGGTATTCCAATCGCACTGAGACCTACGAATCGGGCAACCCTCCGAAAGAAATACTGAACGACATCGAACCCAAGCACGTTCCCTACGAAACCATCAAACCCTGGGCCGTTTCTACGGGTGACATTTTTTTAACCGGATCAACGTCGTCCACCGTGGGTATTATATTTTTTGGCGATTACACCAACCCGGCATCGAATAAACTGACCATGGATCTGATTCCGATTATCGCGGCGCAACACGGCAATGTCCGCCTGGTCTGGCATTTCCTGCCTTCGTCAATAGAAGACAAATCCCCGTCCTTCGAAGCCGCGGTACTCTCGTATTGCTCATATTTGCTGGATAAGAAATGGCCCGCCCACTGGTATCTGCTGCAATTGGACGCCAAGTCAAAAATTTCGGACATCGACAACGTCTCAATGCTGGCCGGCGACAAGGAGGGAAGGCTGGAATCCTGCCGGCGCGATGAATCGGTCAGAAGCTTGCTGCGCGTGGAAATCAAAACTGCACGCGGAGACGGCATCGACGATGCGCCTTTCGTATTCGTGGGAACCAATGCCTTCTCGGCCGCGCAAGCCGCTTCTCCCGCTATCGGGGCGGTTATCAAATCGTATTTAAAATAACATTTCGCATGACCAAAGCAGGTTCCTTTGCTTTCACCGTCGTGAACCGAACGGCCTCCCGCGTTTTTGCGGCGGTTTTGATTTGCTTTATTTTTATTTTCAGCGCGCCCTGGTCCGTCCGCGCCGCCAATTGCTGCCGCTGCAAACTACCCGACGTGCTTGGCGGCGAGATTTGCATCAAGGACAACCTGGACTGCGGAAAAATCAGCGCCTCGGGCAATAAAGACTTAGAGAAAGCGGCTTGCGAAGTGATCGCTCCGGATAAAATCGCGCAGTGCGCAAAAGTAGCGTCCGGAGGCAGTTGTTTGAACGATCCCGGCGACGCCTTGTCTTATCGAACAGCTTCCCTGCCTCAATCCAGCGGCAGTAGCAAACAGACCCAACCCAATACCGGAGCGCCTGTCAGCGTCCTGCCCTTCAAGATGAACGTGGACATACCCGGCCTGGGCTCGTTTAACGAACCAGTGGCGAAAAACGGCGTGATCACCGTGCCTTTCTTGGCCCAATACATTAATGCCATGGTCAAATTCCTGATCGGCGTCGGGTTGGTGGCTGCGGCCGTCATGATCGTTTGGAGCGGTTTTAAATATATTTTAGCCGCCGCCGGCGCCGAGGTCCAAGCCGCGCGCAAGACTTTGATCGACGCCCTGATCGGCATGGTCATACTCATCGGTTCGACGGTCATTCTGGCCAACGTCAATCCGGCAACGATGAATTTAACCGCGATAAACATTCGGGCCATCCCGGCCGTGCCGTACGAGGTCGTCAGTGCTTCACAGTACAGCGCGGCCGCGGGCGCTTCCGGCATAGCAAACCTCGGCGGCACAGTCCCCACGCCTACGGAAATTTTTGATTACGCAAACACCAAAGCCAAGGAGGCCGGAGTGGATCCGTGCATCGTTTACGCAATCATGATGGCCGAATCGCGAGGCCAAGTCATTATCGGCCACGACGAAAACCAGTATTTCGGACCGGGCGCATCCCTGGTTCAGGCGCGCTTGGATTTTATACGCGGCAGGAAATTCTCTTCGGGAAAAGATTTTGATCCCGCCGTGCCGCTCATGCCGCCGGCTTTGCCGCGCGGTCAAAATGCCTGTGCCGGCGCCGCGCGCGCAACCTGCCAAACGGCTGCCGCCTATCCCATGGATCCTAAAAATATCGCCAATGAGCAATTCAAGAACGACGATGCCGTGGACGTAGCCAAGCCTCCTGACTTCGGTTTGGACTGGAGATTCAGCCACGGAATCGGAGCCAGCCAAGGGACGATATTTCCCGATAAGCCGCGCTGCCCTGACGGCAGCAGGGGCTACGCCATCGGTGGCAAATGCTTCTCCGTTCCAGAACTCATTACCAAAGAAGGCGCGGTTGCAAGCATACTCGCCCACCCAAACGTCAAACCGGGCGCTGATCCGGAATCGGCCTTCTGCGGTTATGGCGGGCGCTCCAAAGCGGATTGCGGACCCATCGCGGACCTGGTCAAACACAAAATGGATTTTTACGCGCAATGCCCGTATAAGTAATCAGGAGTCCAATAGTCCATGTCTCACCTTGCTCGAAAACGTTTCCAAAAAATACTGCGACGAATCCAGGCCGCATCGTTTTCAGCTTCCTCGTTTCAGTTAACTTGATTATGCGATTTTTTATAAATAAATTGAACGTTATTGGCATTCTGTTGATTTGTGATTTTTTCTTTGGATTTACGCCGCGGGCTCAAGCCGACATTCTCAGCTGTTGTCTTTGCAAGGTTGCCAAAGGCGAACAGACTGCCAACTTCTGCGTGAACGTCACCCCCTCGTCCTCTTGCCAGCAGGCCAGTTCCGATCTGGTTACAATCTATAAAGACAATTCTTTCACGGCGGATTGCCAATCTTTGGATACGAGCGGGTGCATAATAATGTCAAGTGGCAATACTTCGGCCCAATGCCCTTTTAAACCGGCGACTCACACTTCGACCTCTAAAACAGACATCAATAAAAAATATTTGGATACTGTCATTAACAATTTAAACGCTAAAGCTCAACCCAGGGCCGCATCAAATGACGCATCATCCGCTTCGTCGACCGGCACTCAATCCGCTTCGTCGACCGGCATGCAGCTGAATGTTCCGATTCCCGGCGTTGATTTTCCCGATGATCTGCAGATTGCCAACGACTACATACTCATTCCCTACATAGCCATATATATCGCCGGCATACAAAAATATGCCATGGGCCTGGCCATTGTAGCCGCGGCCATCATGCTGGTCTGGGGCGGTTTCAAATACTTACTCTCAGCAACTGGCGCCAAAATACAGGATGCCAGGGAGACGGTCAAGGACGCCTTATTGGGTTTAGTTCTGGTCTTGGGTTGCGTCGTGGTCCTTGCCAACCTCAACCCCGATACGACCAGCTTGACAGTTTTAAAAATTCCTTACGTTAAACCGGATTATTACACAACGCCGGTCGCGCCCATGAACGCCACACCTGGCAACGCGACAAAAAGCAATGAAAGCGCCATTGTAGAAGGAGCTAAGATGGCCAATGCAGACCCATGTAACATTTTAGCTTTCTGTGAACACGAAACCGGACTTCGTCAAATTTGGAACGGATGGCCCCTGAATCCGAAAGAAAAATCTTTCTCGTGGGGAGCGTGCAGCGCCGACGCTAAATATTTACGCGATGGATCTCAGGCTGACGTTAAAATGAGGGCGGCTTTTCCCAACGAATGGCCCGCTTTGGGCACGGATCTTCCAATCCCCGCAGGACGCAATGCCTCCTATGAGTTCATGCCGATTAAAGCAGAATTATTGATAAACAACCCAAAAATGGACGGATACGTGATTGGACTCGAAATGGGAAAATCAACAATAAAAGCTACAGCCGATGCCGGTATCGGTTCAGCTAATATTGCCAGATGGAGGGCTGCTAACGACTGTTTTCCTGATAAAGATTTAACTTTAGCGGAGGCCGCGGTTATTGGCGCAGACGAGGCCATAGTCGCGTACTGCATACCTGTCGCTGCAGCTGGCGGCGCGGGATGTCCAAACGACAATCAGAATTGCAGCCCGGCTGAACCGGACAAAGTTAATACCATCACAAAAGGATATAAAATAGAAACAAATGGCGTCATCCACGGAGTCTGCGCTTCAACAGGTGCACAGTGTTTCACTATTTGGACTTATGACCATGTTCGATACGCCATAAGATCGTATCAAAGATTTAACTCCAAATATCATTGCACCTCCGCCAGTAAGTAATAATAACTTTTTAAGAATCCGACTAAAACGCCAATGTAATCATAAAGAGCGCTGGAGAAGCGCTCTTTTTAGCGACCCTGAAACGGGTCAGTGCGGCAGCCGGGGAACGACGCTCCCCTTGCCGACGATGATCTTGCCCACGCCCGTGACCAGCTGGCCGGCCCAGACGAACGGGTAGCCCAGCACGGCGCGAATGACCCTGACCTCCCAGGCCAGAACCTTTTTGGACCAGGCTGAACCGCCGATGATATGCGCGGTTCCGGCCAACATGAACGAACATGCAACGGCCAAGAAGAACAGTCCAACGATAGGATCGAAATCGTGCATTGTAAATTCCTACGAGCCTTTGGCTCGATGGTTGACAGTTGAAGGAGCGTGAGAATATACCACAAAAATGAGGTTTTGTCAACCGGTTGACCATGGTCTACCATAGAATTCATTGATTACTCGTTTATCATTCCTGCACATGCGGCAAAGCTGAGCTTAGCTCTGGAATCCGGAATCGGATTAATAGCAATCGAATGCGATATGCCAAAACCAATTGCCGTACACGTCTGCTCCAAATGCGACGCCCAATCTCCCAAATGGGCAGGCCGTTGCGAAAGCTGCGGTTCTTGGGGCACAATCGGAAAAGACAGCGTGCTTATCGGTGACAGTCCACAAATCACGCAAAACGCAAAACGCAAAACGAATGACTTGCCGACAACGCTTAAAACGTTTGCGGATTTGGGAGAAAAAGAAGCGCACAATGTTTATCCCACGGGTTTTGAACCTTTGGATTTGGTCTTGGGCGGCGGATTGACGCTCGGATCCGCGACGCTCATGGCCGGCGAACCTGGCATGGGAAAATCCACACTGCTCGCCCAGGTCGCTTTAATCATGGCAGCACGCGGCGACAAGGTCATGTACGTGGCTGGCGAAGAATCGCCGGCGCAAATTAAAATCAGACTCGCGAGATTATCCAAGACCCTTCCCGCCTCCCTGGTTTATTTGGATGATACAAACGCCGAAACTATTGCCGCCGCTATCGAAAGCATCCAACCGGCACTAGCTATCGTGGACTCGATACAATGCATAACTTCCAATCAAGTTTCGGGCGAAGCCGGCGGAGTTACACAGGTCAAAGCCTGTTCCGCTATTTTAACGCAAGCGGCCAAAAGAACGGGCGTGCCGGTCATCCTGGTCGGTCAGGTGACAAAAGACGGCGACATTGCAGGACCGCGGCTTATGGAACATTTGGTTGACACCGTCTGTTCGCTCGAAGGTGACCGATCCCACCGTTTCAGGATCCTGCGCGTAAGCAAACATCGCTTCGGTTCGACGGATGAAGTCGCTTTGTTGGACATGAACGAGCATGGACTCGTGCCACTCGAAAATCCATCCGGTACTTTGCTCGCCGACCGCTCCGGAGCACCCGGCTCGGCCATTGGTTGTGTGCTTGAAGGCCGCAGACCGCTGCTCGTCGAAATTCAAGCTCTTGTAACATCTGCCGGCTACAGCGCTCCGGTCAGAAAAGCCACGGGACTCGATACGGCGCGTTTGAGCATGTTGCTAGCCGTACTGACGAGACACGCAGGCATCGCGGTTTATGATAAAGACGTGTTCGCCAACGCAGCCGGCGGCATGTCGGTCCGGGACCCCGGAGCAGACCTAGCTTTAGCTGCCGCAATTGCAAGTGCAGTCGCAAAAAAACCGCTTGAGGACAAAACCGCATTTTTCGGAGAGATCGGACTCACCGGTGAATTGAGGCCCGTACCATTGTCCGAATTGCGCATCAAAGAAATCGCCCGCATGGGTTTTACGGCCATCATCTGCCCGCCCATGAAAAACATGCCGCAAGTCAAAGATATTATATTCCGCACCTGCCGCACATTGCGCGATGCGGTGGATAGGGCTTTTAGGAACGCCTAACCGAAAACCCCCTTTGCTTCCCCCTTTAACAAGGGGGTTTTCGGTTACTGATAAACACCCCCCTTGTGAAAGGCAAAGCTGAGCTTAGCTCACGGGGGCAGGGGGGGGGTTGAGCCTATTCCCCGTGCGCCGTTTCCCGCAGTCTTTCCGCTTGCGCCGCAAGTTCCGGATGCTTTTCGAGCAACGGATCCTGCTCCAATAATTTAATGGCGGCGTCGCGGGCTTGTGTCATAATTACGACGTCATCCGGCCGCGTATGGTGAAAGATACTGCGGCCGCTTTGCTGCAGACCCAGGACATTCCCCTGCCCGCGCAATTTCAAATCTTCTTCTGCGATCACAAAACCGTCATTCGTCTTTTCCAATACGCGCAGTCTGGTCAGATTGGAATTTTCGTCAGAAGCGATCAGATAGCAAGTGCATGGTTTGTCGGAACGACCAATGCGACCGCGGAGCTGATGAAGTTGCGCCAGACCGAAACGCTCCGCGCTTTCGATAATCATTATCGTGGCATTGGGAATATCCACACCCACTTCCACGACCGTGGTGGCTATCAATACATCGGTGGCGCGTTCTTTGAAACCGTTCATGGCCGCATCTTTGTCTGCCGCTGGCATTTTGCCGTGCAAAGCAGCCAGACGCAATTTGGCCAGCTGACCTGACTTTAATCGCCCGACTTCTTCTTCCACGCTCTTAGCTCCCAGGACGTCGGATGGATCGATGAGCGGACAGACGATGAATGCTTGTTCGCCGCGGCCGGCCGCGGCCAAAACAGCGCCATAGGCCATGGTTCGGCCGGCATCGCCGACTAAGACGCGCGTCGTGATAGGCAAACGTCCAGCCGGCTTGGTGCGGATGATGGAAACGTCCAAATCACCGAGAAAAGTCAAAGCCAGGGAGCGCGGGATGGGCGTGGCGCTCATAGATAAAAGATGTGGCACGATGTGATCGGGACGTTCAAACACGGTCAAAGCTTCGCGCTGCGCCACACCGAAGCGATGCTGCTCGTCAACGATAGCTAAACCCAAATCAGGCGGACACTGGCCGCGTTCGAGTAAAGCGTGAGTTCCAACGGCTACCAGACGCCCTTGAGCCAGGCGTTCGCGCGCCGCCGAGGGCGTGAGCTTTGTTTTTTGGCCACCTTCGACCAGTTCACGGGTTGACGAGGTCATGAGCAAGACCGGAATGTGATGAGGCGTCAGAAATCTTTCAAAAGTTTGCGCGTGCTGTTTGGCCAGCAAATCGGTCGGCGCCATGAGCGCAGATGATCTGCCCGTACGCCAAACCATGGCCGAGCAAAAGGCAGCTACTGCGGTTTTTCCCGAACCCACGTCGCCCTGAAGCAAACGCCTCATGGGACGTCCTTTTCCCATGTCTTGAACCACGGCCCAAACCGCTTTTTTCTGATCGGGCGTGAGTTCGAAAGGCAGTGTTTTAGAAAATGCTTTGGCAAACGGTTCGTCAAATTCTATTTTGGGAGCGCCTCCCACGTCCGCCCTCTGCCGCGCGATGCGCAATGCAAGCTGGTAAAGCAGGACTTCGTCAAAAGCAAAGCGCTGCCTGCCTTGTTCGGCTTGATCGTAGGATTCTGGATGATGCACAGCCCTGACTGCTTTTTCCAGAGGCATCAGTCCGACTTGTCGAACCACCTCTTCGGGCACGTTGTCCGGCACGTCTCCGAGTTCGTCCAACGCGGCTTTCATTATTTTGCGCAAGGTCTTTTGCGTCACCTGCCCGACCAGAGGATAGACCGGCGCCATGGTGCCGGCCGCGATCACCTCCTGCGAAACCGGTTCCCATAAGGGGCTGGTGAAACCACGGCCAAAACGCGGATGCAAAGTGACGGTTCCGGAAATGAACAATTCGTCGCCTGGCTTAACCTGTTCCAGCATCCACGGCTGGTTGAACCAGGTGGCAGCGATGGTCCCGGTATCATCCTCGAGCAAGCCGCGCAACATGACAAAACGGCGGCGAAATGTGGGTAATTTTTTCAACTGTTTCACACGGGCTTTGATAGTCACTGGTTCGCCGATTGGTATGTTCGCAATGGTCGCCAACCTGGAGTAATCGTCATAGCGGCGCGGCAGAACCGAAAGCAAATCCCCTATGGTCTCGATATCCAGCAGCTTCAAAACCCGCCTCTGCTGCGGCGTGAGTCCATGGATATATGAAACAGGATCATTCCAGGCCATCATGGTCATAGGTTGCCACGACAACCCAACAATGCCAAATGGCGGCGCCACGTGAACCATGCCGTTCTTAGGTACTATGTCCCGTAAAGCGCTTAACAAATTTATCTTACGCGCCACGGGACATGTAAAAACCATGCTTAACGGCATGGTTTTTACGTGGTGCGACCGAGACGATTCGAACGTCTGACCTCCTCCTTCGCAGGGAGGCGCTCTATCCAGCTGAGCTACGGCCGCATGGTTTCAATGCCAAATTACAAATGACGAATTACGAATGATTTAAGGAGTTTCCCTTAATTTGGCATTTGGCATTCGTAATTTGCGATTTTCCTATATCTTAAGCAG